>Ga0209400_1000203_pt1 | contig 53323 bp, 45 predicted proteins | sample M_130807_EF_Meta_FD_187313 | JGI IMG/M metagenome (GOLD analysis project Ga0209400, IMG submission 187313) | Freshwater microbial communities from Lake Montjoie, Canada to study carbon cycling - M_130807_EF_MetaG (SPAdes) (version 2) | ecosystem: Environmental > Aquatic > Freshwater > Lake... | reverse complement strand
CGAAACCGATGGCACTTCGTTTCTCGGTCGCGACTTCGGACGTTCGCGCGATTATTCCGAAGCAACCGCCCAGGCGATCGATGCGGAGATCAAGTTCCTGATTGATGAAGCGTTTGCCAAAGCGCAGCAACTTCTCAATGAGGGACGTGACAAGGTGGAATTGATCGCGATGGCGCTATTGGAATTTGAAACCCTGGATGCCAGCCACGTGAGGGATCTGGTGGAGTTCGGGGAGATGAAGGATCCACCTCCCACCCCCAAACCACCGCCGATTCCCGATGAACTCGCCAAGAAGGAAGCGGCGAAGAATGCCAGCAAGGAAGAATCCAAAGGGGACGGCACCCTTCCCGGTGAAGTGGTCGGAGCCCCCGCTTGATCGATCGGTGCGATCCTGTTGCCAAGGCATACTGCATCCATACTCATGAGCAAATCTCGCGCTGAAGGGTTTCGCTGGCTGTGGCATTACTTGTCGCGTCACCGGCGGATTTTCATTCCCTCCGTTTTCGCCTTGCTTTTCACCGCCGCACTGGCACTGGCGTTTCCCTGGTTTTTGAAGGACCTGATCGGATCTCCTGTCGACGCCCTGCGTGAGGGTGTCGATCCTGGTTCGGTGGTCAGCAAGGTGGACAAGGACGTGCTCTACATGCTCTGCGCCCTGGGCCTGCAGTCATTCATCGGCTTCTGGCGCGTGCAGGGATTCATCCGTTCGGGTGAAGCCGCGTTGAACGATCTGCGCAAGGATTTGTTCGATCATCTCACCTCCCTTCCGGTGTCGTTTTTTCAAGAACAGGCTACGGGATCGCTCAGCAATCGCATTTCATCCGACCTTGCGGTGGTGCGGGAAACCCTGATCTCCACGGTTCCGCAGGCGGCGCGGCAGACGGTCATTCTGATCGGCGGACTCGTCGCGGTGTTTTATTTCTCGTGGAAATTGTCGTTGATGATGCTGGCCTGCGTTCCCTTCGTGGTTTTTGCCGTGGCAATGATCGGCCGCAGGGTGAAAAAACACACCATGGCATCCCAGGATGCGCTTGCCAATGCAAGCACGGTTGTTGAGGAGGTCTGCCAGGCGATCGCCGATGTGAAGTCCTACGGCAACGAGACCTACGAACAGCACCGCTATGCCAAAAGCCTTAAGAAGTTCTATGATGTCACCGTCAGCGGCGCCCGAACTCGCGGGTTCTTTTTGTCGTTCATCATTTTTGTGATGTTTGGAACGATCGCGGCCGTGGTATGGTTCGGAGCCCGCATGCTGGCGGGAAATGAAATCACGCAATTGCAATTCACAGCGTTCATTTTATTCAGCATCTTCGTCGGGGCTTCACTGGGTTCCTTTCCTGAAATCATGACCCAGATATCCGCCATGAATGGTGCCAGTGAACGGTTGCGCGGCGTGCTGGATGAACCATCGGAACGCCAGGGCGGCGATGTGTTGCATCAATTCAAGGGAGAACTCTCGCTGGAAGGGGTGACCTTTCGCTATCCCTCCCGCCCGGAAAAGGAAGTCCTGCGTGGCATTACGTTCAGCGCCCGACCCGGCCAGCGCATGGCGCTTGTTGGCGCCTCCGGTGGCGGCAAGAGCACGATTTTTTCCTTGTTGCTGGGTTTTTATTCCGCCGAGAAGGGTGAAATCCGTTTTGATGGACACGACATCAACACACTGGATCTGGTCAAAATGCGCAAGCAAATGGCCTTGGTGCCACAGGAAGTGATGCTGTTCGGCGGCACGATTGCGGAGAACATCGGTTATGGCAAACCGGGTGCGGACCAGTCGGCAATCGAAGAGGCCGCCCGGATCGCCAATGCGCACGATTTCATCCTTGCCATGCCGGAGGGGTATCAAACCCTCGTCGGTCCACGCGGAGTCAAGCTTTCCGGCGGTCAACGGCAGCGTGTGGCCATTGCCCGGGCCGTGTTGGCCGATCCGCGCATTCTTCTTCTTGATGAGGCGACGAGCGCGCTGGATGCGGAGAGCGAACGATTGGTCAATGAAGCGCTGGACCGCCTGATGCATGGGCGCACCGCGCTGGTGATCGCGCACCGGCTATCCACAGTGCGCAATGCGGACAAAATTCTCGTCGTGCACGGCGGGCAAATTGTCGAAAGCGGCACACATGAGGAATTGATGGCGTTGGCGGGAACCTATCGGATTCTGGTCGAAACCCAGTTGGTTTGACTAGATCTTCAGGAATACCTTGCGGCGGTAAAGCCAGAACAGGATGAGCCACAACACCAGCAGCACGGCGGCACCGTGCAATGTTTGCTCAAAGGCATCGCCGAAAATCCGGAAGGGTTGCCTGCCAAAATGCGTGGTGATCGCTTTTTTAAAAAATCCGGTCTGCGTGTAGACCAACACATACATCGCGATCGAGTTCGTGCCGATCACCACCAGCGGAAGAGCCCACTTTTTCCAGCCTTTGAAATCGATCAAGGCATAAAAAGCGGACATTAAAAAGAAACACCAACCACCGCTGAACAGAGTCCACGAGGGGGTCCAGATTTTTTTCACCGAAGGACAGATGCCGGTTTTATCGAGCAATATTCCCGTGGCCATGCAAATGGTGCCGGCGATGATCAGCTTGCGCAGAGGTTCGGCATTGCTGTTGCGGTCCCGCAGCCACTGCCCGGCGATCAATCCCAGCACCATGGTGCCCAGCGTGGGAATGAAGCTGAGTGTCGAGTAGGCACCGCTGTTGCCCATGAACTCGTTTTTGCGTGGAAACAGATTCATGAACCAGCGGTCAAAAGCCCAGGCCGGATTTTTGTTGAAATTCCAATGCGAGGCAAATCCCGTGAAGTCGTGCGACCAGTTTCTGGGAACATTGGCAAGGCCTGCATCCCAGCTCTGTGGCGGGGAGTAGAGCACGAAAAACAACCAGTATCCGACGAGTATCGCCACCAGGGACGCCCAGCGAAAACGGTTGCCCACCAGCCCCAGTGCGAACAAAAACGGATAGCCCAAGCCGATTTGTGAGAGGGTGTCCTCGAATGTCCAGTCGGTCCGGTCGTGCCACGTGGATCTCAGGAAAACTCCTAACAAAATCAGAATGAGGGATCGATACATCACATGCAGCCATTGCACCGCGCGCGACTGTCCGCGCGAGGCTCGACTCGCCAGGGAGAATGGCAGGGCCACACCGACCATGAAGCTGAAGGATGGTTGGATGAGGTCGTGCAGGGAGCAACCTGCCCAATCCACATGGTCGCAATTAAACGCAAGCCAGCGGCAAATCGGGCTGTCGGGGAAATGTTTCACCAGGCTTGTGAGATGCATCATTTCCGCAGCCATGAGAAACATCGCAAAGCCACGGTAGGCATCAAGTGAGAAAAGTCGCAGGGAGTTTTGTTGGATTGACTTCGCTTCCACACCCGTGCTTAGCAGCAGACAAGATGCGGCGCAATGCCCAATTTCAGTTGTGCGTGGCGCGCAATAGTCGGAATTTCTTGGTTGACGCTACCAGGGCAGGGGAGACAACATCAAGCACCACTATGCACTTTCCATTTTTATACAACGTGTGTGTCCTATCGGTTTGCGTTTCATCGGTTTCAGCGGATGTCGGAGTTGGGGCGAAACCCGCGGAGGGAGCGGAATTGATTATCGACGGTTCGCGGGCGATGCTCGACGCAAAGTGGATTTACTGGGAGGGCCCCGGCTTCAAGTCCGCCATGCCGATCAAGTGGAAAGTCGTGCCGGACGAAGTGGACGGAGGAACCGTGGTCATGTCCGATGACCGGGTGGCGGATGGCGGGAAATATGGTTCGGCGGACATCGTAACAAAAAAAACCTATCGGGATTTCCGTTTGCACATTGAGTTTTTCGTAGCGAAGCCAGGAGGGAACAGCGGTGTGTATCTGCAGAACCGCTATGAAATCCAGGTGCTGGACGGCGACAAAACCAAACACGGAATGGGCGCGGTGATCAATGAAACCGACTCGCCCTATGCTGCCTACAACGGCGCGGGGAAATGGAATTCCTACGACATCACATTCCGCGCGGCGCGGTTCAAGGACGGCCAAATGACCGAAAAACCCATGGTGAGCATGTATTTCAACGGCATCAAGGTGCATACCAACGTGACCATCAACCAAGTCCACGGCGGCCCGAATTCGGGACTCGACGGCGGCAACGCAGGTGGCAAGGGAATCACCGACGTGCCGGGTGGTCTGAAACTTCAGTGCGAGGGCCACGACGTGCGATATCGCAACACCTGGATCAAGGAGATTGAATTGGCCAAACCGGACACCGATTTCACGGAAAACAAGGTGAAGTAAGTTTGCGCTCTATGCTCATGGCTTCCACCAGGAGTCGAGCTGGGCGGTCAGTTTTTTCAGTTGTTCCGGATTGTCCTTCGACAGGTCGGTCGATTCTCCCGGGTCTTTTGTTAGATGAAACAACTGCGTTGATTTCGGCTCGTTTTCAGGATGCTGGGGGACGATCAGCTTCCAGCCGTCCGATACAATCCAGCGCCACATGAGGTTTTTTTCGGGGTCTTCCAGCGACACCTCGTTGTGGGTAAAGCAGGCGCCACTAACAAAATGACGACCGCGACGGGCCTCCGGATTCAAGAGGTCGATGCCGGGGAGTTTTTCCGCCGTCTTGAGATTCAGAACTGACAATACCGTCGGTAAAATGTCGACCGTGGAAGCGAGATCGTCGCAGTACTGCGAGGCGATCTTTCCAGGCATATGGAAGATGATCGGTGTGCGCAAACCCGCTTCGTAGGGAGTGTATTTGCATCGGGTCGAATGGCCGGGCTTATCGAGATTCTGGATCCAGCCGTTGTCCGATATGTAAACGATAAGCGTGTTGTCGCTGAGTTGGCGTTGTTCAAGTGATGTGCGGAGCTGACCGACCGTTTCATCGAACCATTCAATCATCGCCCAGTAACGCGCCTGATGAAGGGAAGGGGTGAGAGCTCTGTACTTGTCCAGCAAACGCTGCGGCGGCGTGTGGGGTTCGTGCGGCATCATTGGTGCATACCAGAGGAAAAACGGCTTTTTTTCCCTGATGCTCAGATCGAGGAAATCATCGATCGGTTGCATGGTTTTGCGACCGATGTCGAGACCGTCGTCACCATGGCGTTCGCCTTTGCTCATGCCGTGGGTGAAACCTCCACGGGTGAAATCGCCCTGCCACCATTTGCCGGTTTGCAGGGAAATGTAGCCGTTTTTTCCGAGAATGCGCGGCAGTGTCATTTGCGCGTCCATGAATCGATTCATCGTTTCGCGACCTTGATGATAGGCATCGGTGCTGTAGAAATTATTGACCGGCTTGCCGTCCGGATAGGGAGGATCGTTGCCGGTGATTTTGTGCTGATGCGGGTATTTCCCGGTGAGTAGTGATGCCAGACTCGGGCAGCACAGGCTCGAGGGAACATAGCCGTTGCGAAAGGTAATCCCGCCCTTGGCCAGTCTGTCGATGTTCGGGGTTTGCAGTTGTTTGTGTCCGGCGAATGAATAATCGGTCCACGCCTGGTCATCCGATATGATGAAAACCACGTTGGGTTTGGCTTCGACTGCGAAAAGAGCGTGGGGGGACGAAAATAGTGTTAGACAGGCGGCGAGAAATTTTTTCATGGCAACTGATGGCTCAGGTTAGGGATGTCCTTTTGATAGAACAAGTGAAATCAACAATGGCTCATTCGGCATGTCGGTGGTGTCCTGTTGGGAATGGTTTTCGCTTCAAGGAATCAAGCTGACTTTCATTCGGATGAACCGGGCGGGTAGCGAGCCCTGAAGTTCGCAGGCGACAGTGGTCGCGTTGTTCAGGGTCGGCGCGGCATCCCTCCAATGCTGAAGATCGTCCGAGGTTTCAAAGCCATAGACGATTTTCGGATCATTTGCCGCCTCACTGCTTTTGGCAAAGCTGAGCACGCGGTTTGTCCCTTTCGACGTGAGAACTGGATGGGCGGTGAACAACAACGGGTCGCCGCCGATGGCATATTCGATGCAGTTGTTCAGTCCGTCGCTGTCGGGGTCGCCCAGCGGCGCGGCATCTGGATGACCGCTACTGCCCCAGTACTGCGATTGGAATGCCGCATATCCGGTGAGAGCGATGGAGAACCGAACGTTGTCAAAGTCCAGAACAGTCACTCCTCCTCCGGCTTTGGCGATCCGCAGGGCAATCGTTTGATGGGGTGTGACAGCCGCGCCGGAAATATAACGCAAGCTCACATCGGTGAATGTGCCCGAACTGTCGCCGCCGCGAATGCTGTCGAGGTAGGATTTCGAAACGTTCGTGGTGGCGACGACGACGCCATCGGCGAGAATGTCGAGCCGGGCATCACCGAAGGTTGAAGCATTATCGCGAACACCGATTGCAACGGTCATCGTATGGGCGCTGTTGGGTTGTACATGGGAACGGGTTGTTTGCAAAAAACAATAGAAGGGACTTCCGCCGCTGAGGAAGGCGACATGTCTTCCGGCCATGTTTTGCATCGCGCCGTTATTGTTGCTGTCGATTGCCCCCGCATAGGTTCCAATCGTGGGGTTGTGAAAGCCACTGCCGCGAACGGCGGTCTTGCCATCTGCGGTAAGAACGCGCCATCCCAGCACCGAGGGGGAGTCATAGTCCGTGGAGACGTTGAGCGAATGCTGCGCTCCATCCGTGAGGGGCGATAAACCGGTGATCGAGGGCATGCGGTTTTCTTCAAAGTCACCATTGCGCGGTGTCGTGGAAGTTGTGTCCCGCAGGATGTCGCGCCATTGATCGGAGTGATCGGCCAGGCCGGCTGCGTTGAAATGCACGGCATCAATGAGTTTGCCACCGTTGGCATCTTCGAGGTGGAATGCATCGGTGGTCGGGCCAAAGTAAACCAAGGGGTCGGCGTAAACGACGGCCCGTTGACCTGCTGCGACGGGTTCTTCCTGCGACAGCAGGGAACCGTGGTGAAATGATGCCTCGGCGACATACCACGGCATGCTCCACCCGCCATCAATGCGGCTTTGGGCGATGATTGTGTTCAGTCGCGATGCATAGGTATCGGCGCTGACGCTGTTCACGGAATCGGATTCACCCTGGTGCCAGAGCACGGCGCGAAATCCGCCGGGCGGGAACGATTGAATGGCCGCTTTCAAATTAGCGTATTTGTCCAAACCGGGGAGCCATTGGCTGGTCTGGGTGTTTTTCCAACCCGCACAAACGAAGCCGATCGGGATGTTGTCGGCGGCGGCGAGTTTGTCGCCCAGTCGCGACCAAACCGAACCACCGCTGCTGCCGTCGGTTACAGGCATCGGGTCGTAGCCGTGTCGCCAGGTGGAGCCGGACATGGTCGTGCGCACGCAGACCCGGTCGTCGATGGGAGTATAGAGGGGGTTGCCAAAATTGGTTGCATTGGACTGGCCTGCGGTCACGTAAATGTCGCCGATGCCGATTTTGGTAACGATCGATTCCTGCTCGGGAATTCCATCCAACACGCAGCGCACTTCGATTTGATACCAACCGCCAGCGGGAATGTCCGTCAGAGTACCGCTGAAAGTCCCGCCTGTCGGACTCGTGGCGACGGTTTGCCAATCAGTGCCTGTGCCTGAATTTCCGGCTCCCGCCATGACCACCGCGCGTGCTTCGATGTGGTCCGGTGTTCCCTCATAAGTGCCTGAGACAGTCACCGATCCGGTATTGGCGGCAGAGCGCTGGAATAGACTGCGTGATTCGGGCTGGCTGACCGAAATCGTCCCCGCGTTACAAGTGATCCACGCAAGCAAGGCGTGACAGATCAACAAGTGGCGTCCGATGGATTTTGCATTCAAGGATGGCAACGGAATTGCGCAGTTACTAAATTCCCCGATGAAACGGATCACCAGGTGTAATGCGCTTGATAGGTGACAACTTTTTCCTCGTCGGGTTTGATCCTGACCGGGAACTCGATCGTGTGGCTGTCGAGCTTGCGGAAATCGTCCGACTTCTGTTTCAACTCCCAGTTGTCGAAGCGCGACATGTGTTCGACCACGCGGATTTCCACGGCTTCCTTCTTGTGATTGCGCAATTTGATTTCATAGGTTTCGTTGAGCCAGTTGTTCGCACTATCGGCTTTGTAGGCAGTGCGACGTCGCTCGCCGACAAGGTCGAAGGAGTTGCCCAGGTACACGCGGATTGTTTCGTCCTTCGCGGTGTGGTCGATGTTGTTTTCGCCGGTGAATTGCAGCGATCCGTCATCATCGCGGCTGTAAAAACGAAGTCGTCCTTTCGGCAGGGCCATGCCGAGGTTGTTTTCCTTGCTGTTTTTGAATTCGCGCAGAACCCAGACTTTTTTGTTCGTCTGCACACCGTATTCGCCTTCGCCGCGGAAATAATTCCACGCACCGTAGTTCATGGTCGCGCCATCATAGACGAAAATTTTCGGAGCCTTCACGCTGGTGCCGCGCGCGAATTCCACCTGTTTCGTCTCATGATCGCGCAATGTCACCGGACGACCGATTGTATAGAGGTGGAATTCATCAAAGGCCTTTTCCGTCACGGCATCCGGCATTGCCGCGTCCATCGCCATCGCCTTCATCGCGCGACCCATCGCGGCAGGCTGAGGTGGCTGCACTTTGTTGACATCCCCCGCCATCAGTTTCACCTTGGCCTGTTTGAAAGAAGTGCCGCTCTGGTTGTTGAAGGTCACCCAACCGACAATGTCAATGTCGTCGCCCTTTTCCGCGGCGACGATATTGTAGTCCGACTGCCAGGTCAGGCCTGCGGTGACGTAGGCAAGTTCGGCATCGAACTTGGTCGCCTCGGCGGCGTTGATCGTCCAGCTAAGCGTCGGGTTGAGAATCGTGTCGTCGCCGAGAGCGGGAAAGACGGGCTCCCCGGGCAGGGAGAATTGCAATTTCTTGTCCACCTCGATGATCGGCTGGGTGGCGCCGCGACCACCGGAACCATAACCGCTGCGAATGATTTTTCCCTGCACTGTGCGGTCGGGTTTGTTCGCTTCGTGAACGAAGAAGTCAATCGTCTTGCCCTCATTGAGTTGCAGCATCAGGCCCACCGAAACCGGGTCGTTGCGATAGGCTTGCTCGAGGATTTGAAAATTGGCTTTGCCTGCGGGGTCGCGCAGAATCACCGAATCGGTTTCCGCCACAGCGGTCATGCCGGAAAAACGAGCTTCGTTGACTCCGGCTTTGAGGTCGAGTGCCACGCTGTCGCGAACGACAGCGAAGTTTTGGTTGTAGATCGTTAGGGATGGTTCCGCAGCAACAGGAAACAGTATGACGGCGAATAATGCGAAGTTTGGAGTTTTCATGGGTGTGTGGTCTTCAACTGCTACCCTACCACGGGAGTCCCTATTGCCAAGCGGTAATTTGGACTTCGCTTTGTCTCAGGAAGCGGTTAACGAAATGATTTGATTTCCCGCTTCCCTAAACCTCGCGGCAAATTCTTGTCGTTGACCACCGCCAGAAAAATGTTGACCGAGCAACGGGCGGACCTATTTTCGCGGCGCACTTTTGCTTTCAACATATCCGCAGTCCATCGCATTCTCCCCATCTCTCGTCTCTGTGTGCGCCGGGCGATCTTTCCGCCGAACTCGAATTCCCAAGCGAATCTCTAACAGTAATGAATTTCAGAACCAATATCGCGTTTAGAAAGGAATCCCTGACCAAGCTGTTGCACGTTATTCTGAGCAAGGAAGACGCCATTCTCCAAGCGCTTTACGATGACTTTAAAAAACCGGCTTTTGAATCGCTGATCACCGAAACCAATTTTGTAATCTCCGACCTAAAGCATACCATCAAGAACCTTGATTCCTGGGCAAGGCCCAAATCCGTTTTGCCTGCTTTGCTGAATTTTCCCTCCAACGATTTCATCTGCCACGACGCTTACGGAAAAGTCCTGATCATTGCTCCATGGAATTATCCGTTCCATTTGGCGCTTTGCCCTTTGATTGCCGCTGTTGCCGCGGGAAACCAGGTGGTGCTGAAACCCTCGGAGTTGACTCCCCACACTTCCTCCTATATCGCTGGACTGATTGCTGAATCCTTTCATCCTGATCATGTCACGGTTGTCGAAGGAGGGGTTGCGGTTGCTCAGGAGCTTCTGTCTCAACGTTGGGATTACATTTTCTTCACAGGAAGTGTTCCGGTTGGAAAAATCGTGGCCAAAGCCGCAGCGGAGTTTCTAACACCCGTGACTTTGGAATTGGGTGGCAAAAGCCCGTGCATTGTTCACGGCTCGGCTTCTTTGCAGTTGGCCGCCAAGCGCATCGTGTGGGGGAAATTTCTCAATGCCGGACAGACCTGCATCGCTCCCGATTATCTTTTGATTCATCGCTCGGTCAAACCGAAGTTCATCGAGTATTTGAAACAGGAGATCGTATTGGCATACGGGGTAAATCCGGAAATCTCTCCCGATTTCGCAAGGATCATCAATCCGAAAAACTGGCAGCGTCTTTGTGGTTTATTGAAGGATGGCACTATCGTTCATGGTGGTCAGTCCGCCGAACAGGATTGTTTTCTCGCACCAACACTGGTTGACGAGCCTTCGTTGGAAAGCGCGCTGATGACTGATGAAATCTTCGGACCGTTATTGCCCATGCTCGCTTATGAAACGGAAGCGGATATTGCAGGCATTCTCTCCCGTTATGAAAAGCCATTGTCGCTTTATGTCTTTGCAACGGATAAAGAATTCATCGCCGCCATGCTTCGGGATCATTCCTTTGGCGGTGGTTGTGTGAACGACGTTGTGATTCACTTGAACAACAAACGATTCCCATTCGGTGGCGTGGGGCATTCGGGAATGGGAGCTTCACACGGAAAGCACGGTTTTGACACTTTCACCCATAACAAATCCATCGTCAGAAGAGCGAATTGGCTGGATTTGCCCGCTCGATATGCGCCCTACGCAGGCAAGCTAAAATCCATACGCAAGCTCTTGAAATGGCTTTAGTAAACCGACCGTGGCACGGATTGCAATAGGTTGGACTGTCAGATCCAACCACTGATGCCATTGAATTCTCCTGAACCGCCGTGAATTACTGTTAGGAATTTGCAATCGTGGTGATGGTCCTTGAGTGAGTCGGCAGGTGGACCGCAGGCGGGGATAAAGGGCGGTGATTGCTCCATAGGCAATCAAATACTCATTCTTCGCAGATCTTCTGAAGCGGCTGCAATCGATTGAGGTAAGTCGGGCATGGAAATCATTCAAGTCAAGTGCACGAATCCCAGAATCCCGATCATGGAGGATTCGACCAGAGCCAAACATGGCAAAAACGCGAAATCCAACCGGACGACGGTCGGACTCTGGTTCTCGATTACACCTTCCAGGCATGTCCCACGACAAAAAAAAACCGCAAAAAAATTCTTGGCAAGGCCGGTCCGGAGAGCTAATTTCTCCGCCATTCGTTTTTCAAACCCTAAAACGGCAATCGCAACACTGCTTTCGCGTTGCGTTGTTTTTACTGCTCACTCGATACTTATCATTTCCACCTCTCTCTTTTATTCCGACCTCCAGTCTCCACGTGATCTTTCTCAGCGGCCTTCGTCTCAAAAGTAAAATCCCAGCATTCATTTAATTATTCATTGATTCAACTATGAAACCCCGGTTTAACCTCAATTGTGTCTCTGCATCAGGACGCTTGCTTGTCGGCGCGCTCGTGATGATGATCCTGCAGCAGAACGTCCATGCCGCGACCTACTATTGGGACACCAATGGGACCACGGCTGGCTTCGGCAGCATCAACGGCACCTGGGGAGGTGGAAATTTCTGGAACACTGACAGCGGCGGTGGCAGTGGCACGCTTGTCACTCAGCCAACGTCGGCGGATGACTTGAACCTCAGCAGCGGTACAACCGGCACGATTTTAATCAGTGGAACGGGCACCGCCAGCAGCTTGACTTTCAGCAATGACGTTGTTTCCAATACGAATGCTGGCATTCTGGCCTTGGGGGGAAGTGGAACAAGTAGTGGTCTCTTCGTTACATCTGCGGTTAGTTCCGCAACCAACGTTTCCAGCATTGTTACGCTCAACAATGCGGCGACTACCATTCAAAACGCGGGTAGCGGTGTCCTTACACTGAGTGGTGGACTGACCGGGTCGCAAAATCTCATTCTCAAAAACAACGGCGCCACTGCCGGGGGGATCACGATGTCCGGTCTCTCGTTGATCAATAACAACGGCACGATCACCAACTCTGGCAGTGGAAATGGAGGAGTGACGATCAGTGCCGGCATCGGCTACAATGTCACCGGGATCACACAGAACAGCGCTTCTTCATCACTCACTCTCAGCGGGGTCAATCTTTTCCGGGGTGACACGCTGGTTTCTGCGGGAACTCTGGTCATCGGCAACAACCTGGCACTTCAAAACAGCGTCCTGGATACCTCCGGGGCAGGGGTGATCACACTGAGCGGTTCAACCACCCCGACGCTTGGCGGACTGAAAGGGAGCAAGAACCTCTCGTCGGTCATCACTACCGGTTACAACACCATGACCGGGCTGACCTTGAACGTGGGTAAGGGAGTAACTAATAGTTACACGGGTGCCATCGCCAACGGCTCGGGAAATACGACTCTGACATTGACCGGGCAATATGGTCCCGGCACTCAGATACTTGCCGGAGCCAACACCTACAGCGGATTGACCACCATTTCAGGTGGCACCCTTCAGATTGGCAACGGCACCACAGGCAGCTTGAATGGAAGCACCGGCACCGGCCTGACCTTCAACACCTATGGCGGCACTTTTCGAGTGATGGAAGCCGCAGGGAGTTCGCAGGGAATGGGCGCACTCACCTTCAGTGCGGGTGCCAACACGGTCAATTCCACTTATGCGGGAACGGTGGGTACAAACGTCACAACCCTGACATTTTCTTCCTTGGCAGCCCGAGCTGCTGGTGCGACGGGAAATTTCGAAGTTAGCGGAACCGGCATAACCAACGGGGTCGATAACAAAATCGTACTGACCGGAGTGGCAACGGGTTTTATTGACAGGGGTCTTTATTTCAACGGTGCTGATTTTGCCGCGATCCATTCGTCTGGAAATTACGTGCGGGCACTTGCTTATGGCTCTGATACAAATGCAGCCGCTGTCGGTACAATCACGGCCGGCAATCATGTCAAACTTACATCGACTCCGTCCGCGCGAGTTGGCGACACGCTCTTGTCCCTGAATCTGGCTGGCAGCGGAGTGGGATACACCATGAGTTCGGGATCGCTCTCCGTGCCCGGAATTCTCAAATCCGGCGGGGGCACCGAGGGAACCATCAGCGGGGGAACGTCGGTTACGACCGCCAGCAACGCGGAATTGGTGATCCGTACGGATGCAACCTCCGACCTGCTTGCGATCAATACCGCAATTGCGGGCACGTCCGGGGGGCTGACCAAGACCGGCGCGGGCACGCTGACCCTCGGGGCCACGAATACCTACACCGGAACTACCACCGTTCTAGCGGGAACGTTGGCTCAGAGTGCCACGGGTTTCATCGCAGATACGAGTGCTTTGACCATCAATGGGCCCACCGCCGTGTTCGACCTTGGCAACAACCACAACGACACCGTTTCAAACATCACACTGTCTGGAGGCGGGCAGATCACCGGCACCGGCACATCGACGCTTACGGGCGGCACCTTGACACTTCAGAATGGGTTGATCAGCGGCAATGTCTCCGGTTCCACTCTTCAAAAATCAACCAATGGCACGGTAACCATTACCAGCAATGTGTCGACGTCGGGTGGCAATTCCGCCATCACGGGTGGCGCGCTTGTCATCACCGGGCCGAATGCCTCTTGGAATAACGGTGGCCAATTTCAAATCGGCAGTACGAGTGCGAACAATACGGGGAGTTCACTCACCATCAGCAACGGGGCAGGAATGGCTGTTGGAGGGAGTTGGTGGACGAATGGTGGCACTAACAACCCCGTCAACAACGCGCCGGGTACCGTGGTTACAGTCACAGGCGCGGGATCGAATTTGAACCTCGTTGCCGCAAATGGTGACATTGGCGACCGGGGATCCAGCGCTTTTAATGTTCTCAATGGTGGTGCTGTGAACATGGCTGCCGTGTACATTGCATATTTTGGAATTTCCACGGGCATGACCGTGACTGTTGATGGTGCTGGTTCTTACTTGAGAACAGCAGGGCTGGGTGGTGCTACTCCTGCTGGCACCGGTTACCTATTTACGATTAGCAATGGCGGCACGTGGAATAACAGAGGTAGTAGCTGGGCTATTCAACAATCAAACAACGGGTTTGCCATTGGCACGGGCGGCACTGCTTTGAGCACAGTGATTGGCAACCAGATTTCTTTCAACAATGCGACCGATTACATTTCCTTTAATAATGGCCAATTCATGGCCTCTGCAACTGGGACGATTATTTCAGGAAGCGGTGCAGTGACCCTCAATGGTGCCGCCTATGTGAACAGCAACACATATACGGCGACCATCAGTTCGGCGATCAGCGGTGCCGGTGCTCTGAACAAAATCGGTGCGGGGCAACTGACCCTGAGCAGCGCTTCGAATACCTACACGGGAGGCACGAATGTCAATGGCGGCACCCTCCTGCTCAGCGGAGCCATCTCGACTCCTTCGTCCGGCACATTATCCGTGGGATCCGGAGGCACTTTCAGTTTGGCGGATGGCACGGCGCGTACCACAACTGTTCCTGCCCTATCCCTGGCGGGTGGAGCCGCCCTGCAGTTTGACTGGAATGCCGCCGCTACCGACAGGCTCAATTCCACTGCTGCTGTAACCAGCACGGGTGGCAACGTGGGCATCATTATCAACCCCACGTCGCCTAGCAACGCCAGCGCACCATATACCTTGCTGAGTGCTTCGAGCGGGCTGCAAAGCAATTCCACAAGCTATTTTCTGGCCAACAATACGAACTACACGGCTTCACTGACACAAAGCGATTCGGCTGTAACCATCGGCAGTTACTCCGCTGCATCCGCACTGACGGGAACCGTTTATTGGTACGGCGGGCAGGTTACCGGTGCACTTGGGTCGATGAACTATTCGACCGGCACCGTGAGCAACTGGTCAACGTCCGCCACCTACGCAGCCACGGCGTTGATACCGACTGCGATCAACGCGGTCTTTTCCACCGCGACGGGTGCCAGCAATCAAAGCAATGTCACGTTGGACGCGGACATGTCCCTGGGCACGATCACCTTCAATGACAGCAACGCTGTGACGATGGGCGGCAACCACATTCTGACACTCACGGGCACGGGCACGGGGGCGAGCAGCGCGCTTTCCGTGGGCACGGGTTCTGCTACCACAACCACGATCAATGCCAGCCTTGCTCTGGGGGCTGCGACGACAACTTGGACTGTTGCCAGCGGAAAGACATTGCAAGTCAATGGCATCGTCGGTGGTCCGAACAATTTATCACTTGCCAGCGGCGGCTCTTCGAATGTGATTCTCACGGGTGCCAACACCTACTATGGAACCACCACGATTGGCAGCGGAGTCAATCTGCAAATTGGCGCAGGGTCGACAAGCGGCTCCCTCAGCCCCCTGAGTGGAATTACAAACAATGGCACCCTGACATTCAATCGAACCAATGCCGTCACGCAGGGAGTGGATTTCGCCATTGGCGCCAGCGCCAGCACGTCCTATGGCGCGGCAGCCATTTCTGGAAGCGGTGGGGTGACACAGGCAGGCAGCGGTACGCTCTTTATGATCGGTGTCAACAGTTACACCGGTGCCACCACGATCAACAATGGGGTTCTGAATGCATCGAACTTTGCCGCCATCGGCAGCAACAGCCCCATCGGCGCGGGAATTGCCACCAACAACGCGACCAATGCCGCCAGTCTTGTGATCAACGGGGGCACGCTGCAGTATACGGGATCCACGGTGGCTTCGACCAATCGCCTGTTTACCATCGGCACCAGTGGAGCCACGCTGGACGCTTCCGGGACAGGTGCGGGGACGCTGACTCTTGGCAGCGCCGGTGGAAACATCGCTTTTTCCAGCAGCAGTGCTGCCGCCACGCTTGGTTTAACGGGAACTGGCAGCGGCATCTTGGCTGCTGTGCTGGGCGACAGTGGAAGCGGCGCGAATGTGACCAACCTTGCCAAAACCGGTACCGGAAGCTGGACTTTGACGGGTGCCAATACCTACACCGGCGGGACGGCGATCAACGGCGGCACGCTCGCGCTGGGGAGTGCCAATGCCATCGGCACCTCCGGCACGGTCACCTTCGGCGGGGGTACGCTGCAGTATTCGGCCGCCAACTCGTCCGACAACTCGGCCCGCTTTTCCAACGCCGCGAGCCAGCAATACAGGATCGATACCAATAGCCAGAGCGTCACCTTGGCTACGGCACTGACCAGCTCCGGCGGCAGCTTCTCCAAGCTCGGGGCCGGCACGCTCACCCTCTCGGGGGCCAACACTTACAACGGCGGCACCACCGTGTCGGCGGGGACCCTGGTCGGCACCACGACGAGCCTCCAGGGAGCGATCACCAACAACGCTGCGGTGACCTTTGATCAAGCCGTCGACGGCACCTATGCGGCGGCGATGTCGGGAACTGGTTCGCTGACAAAGCTCGGGGCGGGCACGCTCACTCTCTCGGGGAGCAATAGCTACAACGGCGCTACCACCGTTTCCGCTGGCAAACTGGTTGTCAATGGCAGCATCTCCACCAGCACCTCCATCGTATCCTCCGGTGCCACACTCGGCGGCAGTGGCACCCTCGGAGCTCTTACCATCAATTCAGGCGGCTTTGTCACACCTGGCAACAGCCCGGGCATTCTTACGGTGAACGGCAATTATTCCCAAGCAGGTCAATACACGGCGGAGATCGCCGGCACCACTGCTGGCTCGGGCTACGACCAAATCAACGTTCTCGGCACTGTGGACATCTCGGGTGGCAGTCTCGTTACCGCATTCTCCGGCACCTATGCCCAAAACGATCTGCTGTTCATTCTCCTCAACGACGGCACGGATGCCATCAACGGTACCTTCGCGGGCTACGCGCAAGGCGCCACGGTTGCCTCCTACGGCTACATGGACTGGCAAATCAGCTACACAGCAAACTCGGCAACCAATCAGTTCACTGGCGGCAATGACATCGCGCTCATGGCGATTCCGGAGCCCTCGTCCTGCACGGTGGCCGGCATCGGCCTTGCGATGCTGCTGGGCCGCCGCAGCCGGTCGCGTAAAAATGACAACAACGCCTGAATCAGGCGAGATTGAACAATCAAGAAGGGGCGGGGCATTCATTGCGCCGCCCCTTTTTCATGCCCTGACAGCAATAGGTATCATCCTGAAGTTCGCAGTTGGAATTGCAGAATTTCACTTAAAGCCTTGTAGAACATGGGCTAGAGAGGAAAACTTGACTTGTTTTTTGTTTCACCTGATGGGTGAAAACATGGGAAAAATGGATTTTGCATGCTGGTCACGCTGCATCAATGGTTTGAAGACGAAATCAAACGCATTTGAGCGTGTTTTAGTGTTGGCACTGCGGTTTCTAGGTTTATTGCTGTAAAAAAAATTGGGTTCTGCTAATTTCAAAACATTCGATGGAAATGGCACGGAACGTCCCTCAGAAATCCCGCTTAAACCCCTGGTACGACCGCTTAAACCCCTGGTACGACCGCTTAAACCCCTGGTACGAACGCTTAAACCCCTGGTACGACCGCTAAAGCTCCTGGTACGACCGCTTAAGCTCCTGGTACGACCGCTTAAGCTCCTGGTACGACCGCTTAACCCCTTGGTACGACCGCTTAACCCCTTGGTACGACCGCTTAGGCCCTTGGTACGACCACTTAGGCCCCTGGTACGACCGCTTAACCCCCTACTACGACCGCTTAAGCTCCTGGTACGACCGCTTAAGCCCTTGGTACGACCACTTAGGCCCCTGGTACGACCGCTTCATGTGCTTGTTGTTGTCTGGGAATTTGCCTGCGGGTTTGCCGAAATGCGGTGAAACTCGTCCACAGCGCTCAAGCGCCCTGGGAGCGCCAACGTCCCCGTTGGCTAGAGAATGAGATGTCAAAGGCTCGTCGTTGGCGGCTTCTTCTTTGGCCTTCTCATTCGCCGTGCCGACGGGGACGTCGGCGTTCCCGGGACTTTCCTTGCTGGTCGATTGATTCGCCGCAGTCGTATCCTGCGCTGCCAGAGGACTGACGAGCGTGCCCATCGCCAGGAGAGAGAGGAGTGAAAATTGATGAAGGCGGGCAATGTCGCGTCGCACGCTTCTGGTTTTGAGGGGCAAATTCATTTTTAGCGAAAGTAGATCTCTGGTCCGGTTTTGCCTAGACTTTTACTTATAGCTTGGTTTTTTCTTTTGGCTTGAAGTCAGTAGATGGAGCCGGCAGCCGGAAGTGGAAAAAAAAGCGGGGGCTAGCTCCCGGCTTGATCATGGTGCGTTCGCACATGAGACGGTAAAATGCTCTGTGATCGGAATACGCAAACTCATGTTTTCCGAATAAATTTTCCGCGCCATTTTAGAAACGGCTTTTCAATGGTCAAATTGAGAACCAAGGCCCCAGCCACGCAAAAAGCGAGGCACATCAGGAACATGGTCGTGCTGTTCTTTTCCACGCCGCTGGCCAGCGCCATTTTTTGTAACGCATGGATCAGGATCTTGTGCGACAGATACAGGGCGTAGGACAGGGTGGAGATGAAGTTCGTGATTTTGGAATTCCATCGATACAAAATGCATGAGGGACTGACGGCCCCAAAAACAAGGAATCCATAGCCCAGTGCGATGGTAGGGAAGCCATACATCGTTGTGGAGAAGGTCCCGAATTGCGCGCAGGAAAAATAAGCGACTGCCAAAACCAGGATACCTGCCAGAATCAAAGCGTTCCCATGTCGGGAGATTCTTTCAAAGACCTTGGGCTGAAAATGACAGAGTGCGGCAATCGATATCCCGACAATCAGAGGATCCAGCCGGGTATAACTTGGATAATACAGGAGATGGTGCCAGGAAACCCCCTCGGTTTGTTTTGGCAGGTAAAGGCTGCTCCAGATGTAATACCTGATCAAAAATCCCGACAAGAAAAGCGTCAGAAGGCAGAACGACAGTTTTTTGAAAAGGTGGCGGCCAAGAATCCCAATCAGGATCAAGGGCAGAATCAGGTAAAAATGCTCCTCGACGCAAAGCGACCATGCATGGGAGAAGGTGCCAAATTGTCTGGGGTTGATCCCCAGGTTTTGCGTGAAGGTTAAGAACTTCCAGAGCGGGGGCAGCGCCTCCCACTCCCGGAGAAGCGGAAAGCAGAAGTAAATCCCGACGACCACAAGATAAAGGGGCAGAATCCGAAAGGAGCGCTTGAGATAAAACTGCTTCAGGGAAATTCGTCCGCTTTCCTGGGCCTCGGCAAAGAGATGCGCGGAAATCAGGAAACCGCTCAAGACAAAAAAAAGATCAACCCCTGTCCAGCCAAAGTTTATCAATTCCGGGAACCAATGGGGATGACCGAAATTTTTATCGTAGTGGAAGAACAGAACCAGCGTGATGGCCAATGCTCGCAAATGATCAAGACCGTGAAGTCTGGGCGGTTGACTGGATGTCATTTTTTCCATGGTTCTCATCAAGTCTCTTTTAGCGGTATCTGCCCTCAACCATCATCGCCACAGGTGAAGTCGGAAGAAGGGGGGCTGAAGAAGTGAAATGTGCCGAGTGAACAGTGAGCAGAGAGGAAAAACGCGGCGAAACAGCGATGTTGTGATAGCCGTTTCTGGTTTTGACGGTCAACTTCATTCGCTGCGAGCGTAGCTCTCCAGACCGGCTTTGCCAAAGTTTTTACTTGGATTGCCAGGAATTTGCTTTTGGGGATAATGTTCATGGGCAAGAAAATGAGAGGTTCGAAGAGCGGGGAAAGGTGGGGGTGTTTTTTGAGGGAAAAGAAATCGTGAAAGAAGAAGTCATACCATTGGCCCTGCACCACTTTTTCCACCAAAGTCTCCACGCGGTTACTTGACTCCGCTTCCTTCGATTGTTTATAATTGGTTTGGTAAATAAACCGCCTGTTATCCAATCGGAGACATGCCTCCGGGCCTTGGGCGTATTCTTTGCCTTCGGCTTTTCCCGGAAATCCTCCATGCCACTGAACCACCATTCCTGAATGGCTAAGGCTTTCTGCGGGAGCCATGATGCTCACGACCGCCCGGCAATGCTCACCGATCCGCGGGCTATCCATTTCCTCCCGGTTCTCCAGTTCAAATTCCATCTTTTCACCAATTCATGCGGCTCAACAAAACAATACCGGGAAACTTGCCCTCAAATGACTCGACTCAAGTTCCGCCGCGCGCCATCCCTGATGCCATCACCACCCACAGTTCAACAACCAGTGCCAAGATCGCACACGACCGATAAGGAATTGGGGTCATAATAAGAGTTGCTGCTTCGTTTGTGATCCGGCTCCGCCGAGAAATCAATTGGCGAGACCCTTGCCGAGTTGCCAGCAACAAGTCGCGGGGCGTAAACGCAAATTGCTTCACTTCTTCGGAAGAGGAACTCCAAGGTTGCTCCGCAACCACGCGAGAACATTCGCAACATCGGCAGGCGTAAGCCCTTCGGCGAAAGTTGGCATCAGCGAGGTGGCCAGACGACGCACCCCCACCACATCTTTGCGCAGTTGCACTTGCTCGACCCCATTCGGCAACACCAACGTCAGGCTGGTGGCTCCGTCGTCCTTCAAAATACCGGCGGCGGTGGTGTGGTTCGCCATTTCGACAAGCGTCGTTTCATAGCCCGGCCGGATATGGTCGTTCGGCAGGAGAATTTCCTTAAGGAGCGATTCCTCCGCCAAGCCCAGTTGACCCAACAAATCGGGGCCGACGTCGTGTCCTTCGGTGCCAATCCGGTGACACGGCGCACAGCTTTGAAGAAACAACTCGTGACCACGCAGAGGATCGCGTTTCCCCGCGAGCGCCGCGACATATTGGCGAAATCTTTCGTCACTAATCGGATCCACAACCGGAATCTTTTCCGCGGGCACTGAGGATTCCGCACCTTCACCCGTCGGAGCGAATGTGTCTTCAAGGTTCCGCGTGGCGTGGCGAATTTCAGTATTCGGACTGGCGGCCAGAGACGCCAGTACGGCGAGGGCGGACTTGTCGCCCAAAGGTTTGCGCGGGGCGTTTTTGCGCCCCTTGGCCAAGGCGTTGATCGTGGCGACTTGGATATCGGGCGCAGCCCTGGCCACCAGCGCCAGCGCCCGAGCGAGTTCCGCCTCGTCGCGACTCGCCCCAATGGATTGGGCCAGCGACGCCAGAAACGGCAGCGAGGCGCGGGGATCGTCGAGGAGCGCAGTCAACATTTCCAATCCTCGCCCGTGCAACGACGAGAGGATCGCCGCGTCCATCCATCGCACGGAAAGCCGCTCCAAAGAAAGGCGCGTCAGTGCAGCGAAAGACGACGGATCACGGGCTTCGCCAAGGCTCAGAGCGATTTGAATTTGCACGCGGGGATCGGTTTCCATGACCGAAGCCTTCAAGAGGGAATCAAGCAAAGCGCGACCTTCGCTCATCGCCAACCAGTGGTCGGCCAGTTGCAACCCGTGAATGCGCACAGCCGCAGAAGGATGGACAATGAAAGGCTGGATGTCCGATGGAATCAACACGCCGAGTTGCTCGAGCGTGCGGAGCGCGGTGATGACGGTCGAGGGCTCTGCTTCTTTGCTTGCCAGTAACTCGCGCAACTCCGGAGCGTCCTGCTTTTCTCCGCGTTCGACGAGGAGCCGCTGGGCGGTTTGCCGACGCCATAACAGCGGACTCGCACACTCCCGAACCAGAGCTTTGCCTTTAATCGCGCTCATGTCCGCCGACGGCCCAGGCGGGGCATCTTTGTGGGTGAGTCGGTAAATGCGACCGCGGTCGTGCCCCGCATAGACACCGTATTGTTGCTGCAAATGACGCGGAATCGCCGAGTAATCCTCAATGATTTCGCGATAGTAATCGATCACCCAGATAGAACCATCTGGGCCGTGGGTGAGATTCATGGGGTGGCTCCACTGGTCGCTGGTCGCGGCGAACTCGGACTGCTCCTCGCCGGGTGCGCGAAGAAGTTTCAGCGCTGATCCGTCGGCTTCAATGAGCGCACGATGGATGAGATTGCCCGACGGCTCGCAGACGAAATATTGTCCATGCAAACCGGGCAAGACGTGATCCTGATAAATCATCGGCCCGCAAGCGGAGGTGAACCAACCAGCCGCCTCGCTCTCCGCCGCGCCGTAGCGAGAGTGGTAGTATTTAAAATACGCGGGATCATCGGCCCGCTTCTGCCGCCACGGATGAGGCTGTGAAATGGCGTAGGCCCGCTGGTCGCCGGTGTTGGCTTCGAGCGAAGGCGTGGCCGCATCGGGATTGCGCGCGAGATAGCGCCACGGAATCGGCGCGATGCTGATGCCGGGATAAGTCGTCGTCACCGTGAAACGCCCGCCCGCCTCGGTCATCGCGAAGCCGAAGGTTTGCGTGTTGCCCGTCACGGGTTCAATCGCGCTGCCGTCTGCGCGAATGCGAAAGTCGGTGCCGGGCAACTGGACGGGCGCGACCAAATATTGCCCCGTGATGTTGCCACCTCCCCAGCCGCGTCCGAAATAAACCCAGCCATCCGCGCCCCACTGCGGCGCATTGATGCCGCGCTCCAGCTCGCCGGTCGGAAAGCCGCTGAACAGTTTCTCCCGCACCTCGGCCCGGCCATCGCCATCGCGGTCCGCGAGGAAAATAATGTCCGGTGCGCAGGCGACGATGACTCCGCCGCGCGCGGGCACGAGTCCATAGACAGGCGGCAAATCCGAGGCCCACACGTCCGCCGCATCCATGCGCCCATCGCCGTCCGTGTCGCGCAGCACCTTCACGACACCGAAAGTGCCCGCTTCCGCCGCCTTCTTGAACTTCTCCCCCGCCTGCACCCGGCGCACCTTCGTGTCCAGCATTCCCGACTTGTTCAGTTCCTCGATGTCCAGTTGCCCCGCGAGATTGTAGCCGTGCAACTCGCTCACAAACATCCGCCCGCGTTCATCCCAGCACACCGCCGACGGCGACGCGATGAGCGGTTCGCTGGCAACGACCTCCATCCGAAAACCCTCCGGCAACTTGAAAGCCGCCGCGCTTTGCTCGGGCGTCATCGGCTTCGGCGCGTCCGTCGGTTGCGGGATTTGCCCGAGTGCGTGCAGGCTTAGAAAAATCGTCGAGACAAGTAGTAGGGATTTCATCACGCGTGCGGTGCTTTCAGTCGTTGAAGAGGAGTAATACAATGTTTTGGAATTATTTCCGATCACCTGCGGCGGGCAGCGGTACTTTGAGCCAGTTTTCCACTTTGATGCAGCGGGTGGTCCAGTCGCCCATCACGTCCCATGCGGGCCAGAGGTGCATGATTTCCAGACCGCGTCCTCCGCTGGCCATGGTGTCGGCTTTAATCAGGCCGAGTGCGAGACGGGCGTCCCATACATATTGCCAGCTCGCCCAGCCGAAGGGCGGGTGGTATGGCTCTGCCCATGTATGGGGGCTGTGCCAGCTTTGGCGGGTCATTTCTCTTCGTCCGATGGAATCGCTCGGCGGTAAACCTTCTGCGTCGGGCGCGGCCAGGCGAAGACGGACGCGTTCCAGATAGTTGGCTTGGACGGTGGATTGCCTGCCGGGGTCGATCAGGTTTTGCAGAGGCACGGTCAGTTTATCGTCGGAGCAGCGTTTTGCGGCGGCAAGACGGGCGGCGAGATATTGATCGTCGCTGAGTTGAACGGGGCTTTTGTGCCATTGCACGAGCGTTTCAAGTCCGCCTTTTTGAATCAAATCGTGGATGATTTTGCTGTCGTCCATCTGTACTTTGACCCGGTTATACCACGGCTTTCCGTCGCGGACTTCCACATGCATGATCTTATCGGGCCAAGTCTCGGGTTGGTCGTAGCGATAGGTCTTGTAGTCCTGGCTCCACACCGGAAGCCCTTCGTAGGAATACTCGGCAGCCCAGCCGTCGGGCTGTTCCTGAGCTTTGAGCCATGTGTAGGACTCCATGAAAAGTTTGCCGTATTTTTCATCCCCGGTCATGGCGTAAAACCAAGTCAGCAGGGTTGCGGTGTAGCGGTTGAAGTTGCGGGGATCGATTGACAGGCCCTCGAAATTGCGGGCGGGGACTGGTTCGTTTTTGGAGTTGAAGTTGTCGGCCCAGCCGCGCACTTCGCCTTTGCCGAGCTGCGTGGCAAAGAGCCACTTCCCGAGTTGGGCGGATCTTTTCAAATACTTCCCGTCACCGGTCGCGTGATACATGATCACGGAAATGCGGAATCCGTCGGTCGTGCAGGCATCGGCGTAGGATCCACCACCGCGAACACCGTAAGCGCCGTTGGACTCCTTCTGTTTTTCTGCGGAGCCCTCGATCCGCGTGTCGAACTCCGTGGGGCACCAGCCCCACTCGGGATGTTGGATGCGCTGTGTCACGAGGTCGGCCAGCTTCTTTGCGGCGTCGAAGTATTTCTTTTCGCCGGTGATTCGGTGCGCGAGCATCAGCAGTGCGAAAGGGCGAAATTGATAGCCGTCCTCCATGCGAACCACTTCGAGCGGGCACTTGCCTCCGCCGGCTGCGGCCTTGCCGCCGCGTTCGATGGTGGCCCCGGTGGGAAAATGCCCGGCGGGCTGCTGCACTTGAAGGAAAAAATCCGCGGTCTTGAGTGCGGCATCGAGGTATTTCCGCTCGCCGAACATCTCGTAAGCGCGCAAGAACTGGGCGGCGGAGTCCGCCAGCGCACCACGGTTGAGATCCACCTTTGCCTTGTCTTCTTCGACTTGGACGCTGGTGTAGCCAAACGAGTAAACGCCGAAATCGCCTGTTGCGGCGATGCGCGCGTCGAGCCAGGCGCGGATGTCCTGTTCGTTTTGTTCCAAAAGCGTGCGGTCAATCTTCGTGAGGACGGCTGCAAGTTCGGGTGTGGTTTCTTTTTCTGCTGCACGGGTGAGTGGGCTCGTCAGCGCTGTGAGAATGGCTAGCCCGCCGACCATTGCCGCACATTGTCTGAGAAGTTGCTTGCTATTCTGCTTCATTTCGGTGGTGTTCATTTCTTTCGCCTCTTCCGCAAAATCTGTGGGTAAAAAGCACCATTGGGGAAAAAAATCATTTGTGATGACGAGCGTGCTTGGTAAGTCAAGTGGTCAAAAAAACAACCATCATACTAGTCACAGTTAAAGACATACTCAGTAAATCGTGCCCGATCAAGGGCTTTCTTTTTCGCACCGTTGAAATGACTGAGAGCCCCAAGAAGCTCATCAAAGTCACCATCGAGCCACGCAAAAACAACCGTGCCAAATGCTCTTGCTGCGGCAAATCCGTTCCCACCTACGACACCTCCCCCTCAGAACGCTCATTCGACTGCATTCCCCTCTGGAACATCCCCGTGCGCTTCTACTACCGCATGCGCCGCGTCGATTGTCGTCACTGCGGTCGTATCATCACCGAAGCCATTCCCCGGGCGATCGGCAAGCACCGCCTCACTAACGACTTCCGCATTTTCCTTGCCCAATGGTCGCGGCTGCTAAGCTGGAAAGACTGCGCTAGGATGTTTCACGCCAAATGGGACAGCGTATTTCGCAGTGTGCAATGGGTCGTCCAATACGGTCTTGCCCACCGCGTTCCCGAAGAGATCACCGCCAACGGCATCGATGAAGTCGCCTACGCCAAAGGCCACCATTTCATGACCATCATTTACCAGACCAATGACGGAGCACGTCGCCTGTTAGGAATTGTAAAAGATCGCAACAAAGCAGGCTTGGGTCGGTGGCTCACCCAGACACTCTCTCAGTCCCAATTGAGCGCCATCAAGTTTGTCGGTACCGACATGTGGCGGCCCTATCTCAAAGTTATCCGCGAAATTCTCCCCCAAGCCCTCAACATACCAGACCGCTTTCACATCGCCAAAAAGCTCAACGAAGCAGTTGAAGAAGTGCGCAAACAAGAAACCAAAGAACTTGCGACACGAGGCTACGAACCCGTGCTCAAAAAAAAACCGTTACTGCTTTCTCAAGCGCGCCACCAACCTAACGGGTCATCAAAAAATTCGCCTCAAAGACCTCCTGAGCTACAACTTTAAAACCGTGAGAGCGTATCAGATCAAAGAAAGTTTCGATGTGTTCTGTGGATGCTTCAGCGTGCACCATGCCCGCAAGTATCTGAGAGCATGGTGTACCCGGACCATGAAAAGCCGCTGATCCTCATGAAGAAATTCGTCAAAACGCTGCGAGCACACGAGGACTTGCTGTTAAACTATTTTCGAGCCAAAAACAATTCCATTCAGGGATGGCAGAAGGGTTCAATTTAAAAGTAGGCAACGCGATGAGAAGAGCCTTTGGATATGGGAACTTCGAGCATTTGAGCATTGCCCTTTACCATCAAGTGGACGACCTCCCTGAGCCGCAATACACCCACAGATTTTGCGGAAGAGGCAGATATCTCAAAACTTGTTATCTGCTGATTTTTGAGCGTGGTTTTTGTGGATGGGACGCTGGGGTTTTTGACCGGGCTGGTTCTCCGCATTTGCTGGTTTTGGCTTACGGGATGGGAAGGGGTAGACAGTAGCGGTCGGCCATTGTGTCTCATGCTTTTGGCCTGAGGCAAATCCCGCTTGATTTATTCTGGCGAGCCGGGTAGCTAGGTGACGTGAATGAGGAAAATTTTTGGCTGATTGATCGGGCGCTGGCTGAGGACATCGGTGCGGGCGATCTGAGTGCCGGCTATTTCGTTGCTGCCGATCGTCGGGCGACGGCCTTGCTGGTGGCCCGACAGGATGGGGTCATTGCCGGTGGGGATTTGGCACGGGAGGTATTTCTACGGGTCGACCCCACGTTGGAGATTGATGTTTTGATCGATGACGGCTCGCGAGTTGCCAGCGGTGCCATCGTCATGAAGATCGCCGGGGCGGCGCGATCCATTCTTACGGCGGAGCGCACGGCGTTGAATTTCATGCAGCATCTTGGGGGCATTGCCACGACTACGTTTGAATATGTAAAACAGGTCGAGGGCACGGGCGCGCGCATTCTCGACACCCGCAAAACCACACCCGGGTGGCGATTATTGGAAAAGGATGCGGTGCGGAAGGGTGGGGGGACGAACCATCGAATGGGGCTGTATGATCGGGCGATGGTGAAGGACAATCATCTCGTCGCACTGGCCGGGTTGGAGTCTCTGCAGGCAGCCATCCACCGGTTGAAGCAGGATAATCCGACCGTGGAAGTAGAGATCGAGGCCGACAGTCTGGAGCAGGTGGAAAAATTCCTGAGCTTGTCTGGCGTGGGCTACATCCTCTTGGACAACATGAGCCTGGCTGACATGAGGTTGGCCGTGGAAATGCGGGGCCAGCGCACTCTGCCGCTGCTGGAGGCGAGTGGCGGAGTGAGCCTCGAAACCGTTCGTGCCATCGCGAAGACCGGTGTTGATTTCATTTCGGTGGGTGCCCTGACTCATTCGGTCAAGGCGATGGATCTGGCGCTGGATTTTGTCGACTCATGAAGGAATCGCTCACCGCAGCCGGCAGGTCGGTGCGCTGGTATGACAAACTGGGCTCCACCAATGATGTGGCCCGCGCCTGGGCGATTGAGGGTGCGCAGGAAGGTTCGACGGTTTGGGCCGAAGAACAATCGACGGGTCGTGGCAGACGAGGGGCGGTCTGGCTGTCCGGACCCGGCGAGGGTTTGACCTTCTCCGTGGTTTTGCGACCCGGCATGCCCCGAGCCCTCTGGCCGAGACTGGCGTTGGTGAGCGGGTTGGCGATTGTTAGAGTCCTTGAAGGGCGGGGCTTGGCGGCCGAATTGAAATGGCCGAACGATGTATTGGTCAACGACCGGAAAATCTGCGGCATTCTGGTGGAGGCCTTTGAAGATGCCGTGATCGTCGGCGTGGGCATCAATGTCAACGAAGCGGTTTTTCCGGAGTCGATTGCGGACATCGCCACTTCGATGCGGGCGGAATCGGGGAGAAACTTCGTGCTTTGGGATTTGTTGGAAAACTGCATCGAAGAATTGCTGCATCACGCCGGTCTGGTGGAATTGGACTTTCCCTTTCTTGCCGAGGCGATGCGCGAACGTTGCGCACTAACCGGCCGACGGGTGCGGATCCTTTCCGCCGGGGCATCGATTGTCGGCATGGTTCGGGGAATCAGCAATCAGGGGGAACTGCAGTTGGAGAGTGAGGGCAAACTTTTGTCCTTTCTGCAAGCTGATCAGGTCAGGCTGATTTGACGGAAAAATTTCGCCATCTGCCCGTCATTGTTGCCGGGCTTTGTGATGCTTGAAAATCTCCAAACAACGCAGGCGTTCGGTGTCGTGATCGAGAATCGGCAGCGGGTAATCCGGGGCCAGCGCTTTATCGCCGGGCGGTGAGTGAAACATGCGGGCATCAACTTCGGCCAGCTCGGGAATCCAGCGTTTGATATAGATGCCCTCGGGATCATGGCGCGCTGTTTGCGTCCACGGGTTTTGAATGCGGAAATACGGAGCGGCGTCGGCTCCGGTTCCGGCCGACCATTGCCAGCCGCCGTTGTTCGAGGCGATTTCTCCATCCAACAGGTGCTGCATGAACCATGATTCCCCGGTGCGCCAGTCGTAGTGGAGATCCTTGGTGAAAAACATCGCGGTAATCATCCGCACGCGGTTGTGCATGAATCCTGTGGCGAGAAGCTCGCGCATTCCGGCATCGATGATCGGGAATCCAGTCGTGCCGGTCTGCCAGGCCAGCAGTTTTTCATCGGGCTCATTCCATGGCAGTTCCCGCCATTGCGGCGAGAACTCCTCCTGAAGGACCTGGGGAAAGTGCGCGAGAATTGCAAAATAAAACTCCCGCCATGCGAGTTCCTTGAGAAAGGTGTGGATGCCGGCTTGCTCTGCGGGCGAAGTGCTTTTCATCGCATCGGACAGTTCTGCTGCGATGCCGCGCAGGGAAATCAGTCCGAAACGCAGATCCTGGCTGATCCGCGACGTGCCGGTCACGGAGGGAATGTCGCGCCGATCCTGGTATTGGCCGATCCGTTGGTGCAGTGCGATCTCGAAACGCTGTTGGGCCGCTTTTTCTCCGGCGGCGAGTTGCGGCCCGTTCGCGCCGACCAATCCCCATGTCGCCAGGGATGGCAATTCCTCCGATGCGATGTCCGGCGGTGTTCGCAATGAATGGATCGTCGGCACTCTTTTGGGTTTCTCCCTGGCCAGCCAGTTTTTCGAATAGGGCGTGTAGACCCGATACGGCATGTTTTCCGCTGTCAGCACTTCTTCCGGCCCGAGCAGGCTCACATCGTGGAATGAATGAACTTTCACCCCCATGGCCGCACACATGGTCGATATGGCGGCTTCCATCTTTTGTCCGTGAGGATCGGGGTCTTTTTGAAAAAACAGGATTTCAGCGCGGGATTCGATGAGCAAGGCGCGGATGGCATCGAGCGGCGGACCGGAGCGGATGATCAATCGACCGCCCAATTCCAGCAAACCAGCCGCGAGCGAACTCAGGCATTCGCAAAGAAACCGCTGCCTTTTTGAACCGGTCCAATTGTGGTGTCGGTTCCACTGGGAGACGATGTAAACCGGCAAAACCGCATCGCACGATCGCGAGGCGGCGGCCAGTCCCAAGTGGTCGGCGATGCGGAGATCCCTGCGATACCAAACAATTCCTGTCACACCAGTTTCAGCGATGGTCTGCTCACCAGCGTGCGAGTTTCATCCCCGGTAAAACAATTTTCGCAATCTCAGCTCTTGATCGCTTTCAGTCCTTTTTTCACCGTGGTTTCGGAGTGGGTCCCGTTCACCAGCCGGGCTTTGCCCAGAATCGTTTTCAATTCCTTCAAGGCGGCTTCCGCAGCGGCGAGCGACTCTTTGGCACCGCCGTATTGTTTGTCCGAAAAATACTTCACGAAAGATTTGCCTTTGTTGGTGACGTATAATCTCCAACCGAGGAAAGCGGAGTTTTCATAGGTGAAGCGAGTCAGGTTCTTTCTCGATGTGTAGTTGCTCATATGTTGTTAGTGTTAGTGTTTGTATTTGCAACCTAGCATATCTTCGGTAGCGCGCCAGTGTTTTTTTCATTGACATGGATTGAATGCAAAAATCGCTTCATTTCGCGCTGTTTTTTGAAAAAATTGATTGCCAAACCGTCGGGGATGATCTTAATTCCCCGCCCCGCGAGTCGTTTATCGCCGTAGGTCCTCTTGGTCGTCCTCATTTTTGATGACGGCCCTGCTCGCAAAGAGGGTAACCCGGCCACCGAATACATACCATGACAACTGCTACCGAAGAAACAAAGAAGCCGACCCAGTTGGGTCGATTTGAACTGCCGAACCGCCTCGTCAAGACCGAGGATACCGCGACCGACGTTTACGCCCAGTTTGTGGCGGAGCCTTTTGAACGAGGTTACGGACACACCTTGGGAAATTCCCTGCGCCGCGTCCTGCTGGGATCGCTCGAGGGGGCATCGATCACTTCCGTCCGCATCGCCGGTGTGCAACACGAATTCTCCAGCCTGCCGGGCATCGTCGAAGATGTCACGGACATCATTCTGAACCTGAAGAAGGTCAAATTCATCCATCACGACAAAGAGCCGCGGGTCTTGAAAATCCACGTCGAGCGCAACGGACCGGTCACCGCCGGAGACATCATCGATGACAACATCTACGAGGTGGTCAACAAGGACCAACTCATCTGCACCCTGGACCGCAAGGTGAAGTTTGACTGCGAATTCGAAGTTCGCGTCGGACGCGGTTTCTCCACCGGTGAGGAAAACAAACGCAAGGACCAGGCCATCGGTGTGATCGCGATCGACTCGATTTTCTCGCCGGTAACGCGCGTCAAGTATGCCGTCGACACCACCCGGGTAGGTCAGATGACCGACTACGACAAACTGGTGCTCGATATCTGGACCGATGGTCGCATCACGCCGCAGGACGCGTTGCTCCAGGCTTCCGCGATTCTCCGTCACCACCTCGACGTTTTCGTGAATTACGACGACAATCTGGTGGCCTTCGACCAGGCTCCGGCCGAGTCCACCGAGGAAAACGCCGCTCTGAAGAAGATGCTCAGCATGAGCGTCAACGAGATCGAACTCTCGGTGCGCGCGGCCAATTGCCTCAACAACGCCAACATCACCACCGTGGGCCAACTGGCGACCAAGACCGAAGCCGAGATGCTCAAGTATCGAAACTTCGGCAAAAAATCGCTCAACGAGATCAAGGACAAGCTGGTCGAGCTTGGACTTTCCCTCGGCATGTCGATCGATCCCTCCCTGTATTCGGGAGCGTCCGCGGCCTTCCGCGCGCCGCGTCTCGGCGGCGAAGAGGAATCCCAAGTGGGGCTCGCCGATCTGATCGCACAAAATCTTGACGACTGAATTATTTAACAACCATCCGCCAACCAGAAAGAACATTTCCGATGAGACATCGAAGCAGTAAATCAAAGTTAAAGCGCACCGCAGCGCATCGCCGTTCCCTGTTGTCCAACCTGGCCAGCAGTTTGATCGAGCACGGCCGCATCAAAACCACACTGGGCAAGGCCAAGGCTTTGCGTCCGGTGGTTGAGAAACTCGTCACTCTGGGCAAGAGCGGCGACCTGCACGCCCGTCGTCAGGCCCTCGCATTCCTCCGCCAGAAGGAAGTGGTGCAGAAGCTGTTCGGTGTCGTGGCGCCAGCCGCCGCCAACCGCGCCGGTGGCTATTGCCGCATCACCAAACTGGGTGCGCGCATGACCGACTCCGCACCGATGGCTTACATAGAATTCTGCGATGTGCCTGTCAGCACAACGACTGCTGTCGAGGAGCCACTCGCCGCACCGACCGCGAGCTGATTCTTTCGCGTTCGATGGTCAACCCTGCAATGCCGACTGGAAACAGTCGGCATTTTTCATGCCAGAGTCTTGTGGGTGCCGTCGCAGAACGGCGGATTCTTGGTGTGCTTGCATTGGCAGAAATACACGGTTTTCTTTTCCAGCAACTCCAGTTTGACGGGTTGCAAGCCGCTTCCTTTGTGGGAGCCGTCGCAAAACGGTTGGTTGGAGGATTTGCCACAGGAACACCACCAATGGGTGCCGGGTTCCGTTTCCAAAGCAAGTGGTTTGGTGTCGCAAATAATCGGTTCGTCAGCCATGCGCGCAGCATAAACCGCAATTCCGCCTTGTCACGGAAAATTCAATCGGTTTCCGGTTTCGGATCCCGGGAGAGCAAATCACGCAGGGCCAGGGCGGCGGGACGACTTTGATAAAGGATGCTGTGAACGGCATCGATGATCGGAGTTTTAATGCCGATGTTGCGCGCCGCTTCATGAATGGACAGCGTGTTGGGCACGCCTTCCGCCACCATGCCGATGCTGCCAACCGCCTCATCGAGAGTTCGCCCCTGGCCCAATGCCAGACCCACGCGGTGGTTGCGGGAGTGGTGGGAGAAGCAGGTGGCAATCAGATCACCGATGCCGGAAAGCCCGTTGAATGTTTCCGCTTGACCGCCCAAGGCAATGCCGAGTCGCGTCATTTCTCCAAGTGCACGGGTGATCAATGCGGCGATGGCATTGTCGCCCAACCCCAATCCTGCGGCGATGCCGGCGGCGAGGGCATAGATGTTCTTGATCGCTCCTCCCAGTTCGATTCCGGCGATGTCGGTGCTGGTATAGGTGCGGAAATGCGGCAGGGTGAACAACTTCTGCAGTTCCGCCGCGAGGGTGGCGTCGTGCGAACCAATGACAGCGCAAGTCGCCATTGTGGCCGCGATTTCCTCCGCGTGGTTGGGCCCGGAAATCACCGCGAGCGGATTGGAGGGGAAAATTTCGCGGAGTATTTGACTCATCCGGTCGCCGCTATTCCGCTCCATTCCCTTGGCGCTGGAAACCAGTGCTGCGGGTGTGCCGATTTTTGCCGCTGCTTCCGCCGTTGTCCGGGTTGCGGAAGTCGGCACAGTGAAGATCAACAGCTCATGACCGGTGATGTCTTCCATCGCCAACGAAGCGCGGACGTGGTCGGCAAGCCGCGCTTTGCTGACATAGCGGGGATTGTGGTGGGTGGCGTTGATTTGTTCCGCCACCATGGGGTCGCGTCCGATGAGGGTGATCTTCGCGACTTTCGGGCCTAACAAAAAAGCCAGGGCGGTGCCGAAGGAACCCGTGCCAATGATCGCAATGGAGGAAAACGAGGAAGTCGGGATGGCGGACATTTGCAATGGTCGTCAGGATTTTTTTTTCGAGAAGCGGTTTTCCGTGCCATTGCGCAGGCGTTCGATGTTGCCACGGTGTTTGTAGACGGCCAGTGCGGAGATGAGGATTGAGAAAACCAACAACGGTTTGTTCCAGGTGCCGTCGGCGAATTTTCCATGGAAGTAGGTGCCCCAGATGTTCAGCAGGGGCACCGATACCGCAGCGCAGATGCTGGCAACGGAAACATAGCGGCTCAGCCAGAATACCACGGCCCAGATGATGACCAGCAACAGGGCGGCTGCGGGCATCAGTGCGATGAGGACTCCGCCGGAGGTGGCGATGCCCTTGCCGCCGCGAAAGCGAACCCACGGCGAGTAGTTGTGGCCCAGAATGGCGCACAGTCCGGTCAGCACCTGAAAGACCTGTGCCGTGAGCATGGGATGGATTTCCGCATGACCCTGAAGCAGATCGAGCGACAGTGGATTTTTCATCCCGACAAAGCGGATCAGCGACAGGCCGATGATGGTGGGAATCAAGCCCTTGAGAACATCCAGCAGCAGACAGGTGATCCCGAGTGGTTTTCCCAGCACGCGAACCACATTGGTGGCGCCGATGTTGCCGGAGCCATGCTCGCGGATATCGATGCCGCGGGCTTTTCCGAACAGCAGGCCGAAGGGCACCGAGCCGCAGAGAAAGGCAATAAGCGGGCACAGCCAGAGATTCATGTTAGATTTCAGGATTGGGCGCCGTCTTGCGGACGCGGATGTTGATCAGTTCGACGATGAACGAGAATGCCATGGCGAAGTAAATGTAGGCTTTTGGAACATGGAAGCCCACACCTTCGGCCAGCAGGGTCGTGCCGATCAGGATCAGGAAGGACAGGGCGAGAATTTTCACGGAGGGATGCCGGGAAACGAAATCACTGATCGCACCGGAGGCGAGCATCATCACTGCAATCGAAATGATCACGGCTGTCATCATCAGCGAGATGCGCGTCGGATCGTTGACCATTCCCACGGCGGTGATGACGGAATCTAGCGAGAATACGATGTCGATTAAGATGATTTGCACAAGTACCGCTCCGAGAGAAACCACGGCATTGCGGACATGGGGTTCTGTCTCGTTGGCGTTTTCAACCTTGTGATGAATTTCCTTGGTCGACTTCCAGATCAGGAAAAATCCGCCGAGAATCAGGATGATGTCCTTGACGGAAATCCCCATCGCACCCTGCGCATTGACCAGAGCGTGGGCCGCGTCATGATGGCTGTCATCCTGCAGCATGCCCACAAGCACCGGGTGAACCGGGATGGTGAACACATCGTTCTTCAAACTCATGATCCAGGTGATCGACGCGAGTAAAACCAGTCGCGCGACCATCGCCAACGCCAGTCCGACGAAGCGCCCCGTCTTGCGCTCATGCGCGGCAAGCCGGTCGACCAGGATCGAAATGAAGATGATGTTGTCGATGCCGAGCACGATCTCCAGCAGTGTCAGGGTCAACAAGGCGCCCCAGGCATCGGGCTGCGTGAGCCAGGAGAAATTCATCATCGAAGCGGTGAACAATTGATCGGTCATGCGGTCAGGGAGGTTGGTTTGGTGAGCTGAAAGCCAGAGCGCGTTGTTTCATTTGGGTTGCCATCAGCGAAAGAGCGTTGGCCCTGGTGGGGGCGAGATGTTCCTTCAGGCCGGTTTTTTCAATGAACGACATGTCCGCCTGGAGGATGTCGTCGGGGCTCTGGTGGTTGAGAACATGGACAAACAAGGCAATCATGCCCTTGGTGATGAGCGAATCGGAATCGGCGCGGAATTCCACCCGCCCATTCTCGCAGGATGCGTCCAGCCAAACCTGTGACTGGCAGCCCTTGATCAAATGTTCCGCATCGCGCGCCGCATCGGGCAGGGGAGCGAGTTTTTTTCCCAGCGCAATCACATATTCGTAGCGATCCTGCCAATCGTGGAAAAACGACAGTTCTTCGAGTAAATGATCTTGTTTCTCCGCGATTGTCATGGACGACGCGCACGCTAGCGGAGATGCCACGAAGGGGCAATCGTAAATCGAACGGTACGCCACGGAAAAAATAGGGGATTGGCAATTCGCGGTCCTGTGCTAGGAAGGCACATGCACAAATCGATGATCGTGGCGATAGGATTGACGCAGTTGACATGGGGTGAGGAAACCGCCGGAGGTCATGCCCGGGTTGCTCTGGCGGTATCATCGTCGACGTATCAAGCGGGCAAAACGTTGCAGGCGGCGGTCAGCATCGAGTATGAGCCAGGCTGGCATGGTTACTGGGTCAACCCCGGCGAAGGCGGAATGAAAACCGAGGTGAAGTGGACGCTTCCGCCAGGCTGGACCGCCGGACCACTGGAGTTTCCCGTGCCTCATCGAGAAATGACCGGCGGACTCTCCTGTTATGGGTATGCGGGAAAAATTCTCGTTCCCGTTCGTTTCACTGCTTCCGCTGATGCCCGTGGCGATGTCCAGATTCAAGGCAGGTTATCCTGGTTGGCCTGCAACGACAAAGGCTGCGTTCCGGGTGAGGCAGAGTTGCATGTGAAACTGAGCCAGGGGGCTGAACAGCCGGCGGCCGATGCCGAGATAATCCGCACAGCCTGCGAGGCGCTTCCGCAGCGCGATGAAAAGATCGCAACCACGGTGGTGGAGAAAGACGGCAACGTGAAAATCATTCTGACCGGTGCCGGACATTTGGACTTGGAGGGCGCGGAAATTTTCCCCTTCACCGAGCAAGCCCTCGACCCCGGTTCGCCCATCCTGCTGAAAAAATCGGTTGATGGTTTTGAGACCACTGTGAAAAAAAACGAATATGCGAAGGGTCGCATCGAAAAACTGGACTTGATCGTGGCAGGACCCGGTCTGAAAAAAGCCCTGCTGGTGGCCTGGAAACAGAAGGGATAAAAATAGGATTGGACAGTGCAAAAAATTGCGCCTACTTTTCAATGTCCATTGCTTTGACAATGCACCAATTGAACCTCAAACAAAAAAATACAATGATGACCGCAAAAAACATGTTCACGGCTCTGGTAAGCGCCGTATCGCTCTCGATCTCCGCCAATGCGGCGGACGTGGGTAAACCCGCTCCTGAATTTTCCGCCAAAGATGCCAAGGGGGCTGCTGTTTCCCTGGCGGAATTGAAAGGAAAAGTTGTTGTGCTCGAATGGGTCAACCATGGTTGTCCATTTGTTGCGAAGCACTATGGATCCAAAAACATGCAGAAACTCCAGGAAACCTATACGGCAAAAGGCGTGGTTTGGATTTCCATCAATTCAGGCTCCAAGGCCAGCGGCAGCTTCACCGACAACGAGGCGTTCCTGAAACTGTCTTCGGAAAAAGGCAGCAAGGCCAGTCATTTGATCGCGGATGAAAGCGGCACGATCGGCAAGGCCTACGGGGCGAAAACCACTCCGCACATGTTTGTGATCAACAAGGATGGCGTGCTGGTTTACAATGGCGCCATCGACTCCAAGAAAACCACCGAACCTGCGGACATCGCCACGTCGGAAAATTATGTGGCCAAGGCGCTCGATGCTGTATTGGACGGCAAAGCGGTGGAAATCGACAAAACCGAGCCTTACGGTTGCAGTGTGAAATACTAACGAAAATTCGAAATCGCACAAAGCGCTGGTCGTAATGGCCCGCGCTTTTTTTATTCGGGCGCATCGGTCGCCCTGCTGGGCGGGGCATTGATCGGTTGCGGCAGTGCTCCTGTTCCGGCATCGCCGACAGCGGCCTGGGTGCGGATCGCTCCGGCCAGAGCGGAGGCCATCTTCTGCCGATAGTCCGCATTGCTGATCAACTGGGCTTCCGAGGCATGACTGAGGTAGCCGCATTCCACCAGCACGCAGGGGATTTCGGGATTGCGGGTCAGGCGCAGGCGACGACGCACTTTATCTCGATTGGCGTGTTCGGCGGGGCTGACAGCTAGCATGGCGGTTTGCAAACGGGAGGCCAGGCCGTGACTGTCCACGCGCCAGTAGTAGGTCTCCGGTCCCCGCACCTGTTGTGGTCCGCTGTTGAAATGCACGCTGACAAGGATCGCGTTGCCCTCTCGGTTTGCCCGCAGAACCCGGTCGTCGAGTTCAATAAATTCATCGCTGTCCCGCATCAACACGGTGTGAAAGGAGCCTGCCAGTTCGGACTTGAGGCGTTTCACCATGTCGAGAGTCAGATCCTTTTCCTGTTGTCCGGTCCATCGGCTGGTGGCGCCGCTGTCTTTTCCCCCGTGACCGGCATCGAGGATCACTGTTGTAAAACCGCGGGGTCCGGGTCGATGGCCCCAGTAGTCATGCCCCGACGACGAAGAACCCGTGGTGCTGGAACAGGAATTGAACAAAACCAAGGAGGCAATGACGGCGAGTGGAGAATGTTTCATGGAGAAAATGGCTCGCGAGGGCATACCCGGAATGCATTGCGATATCAAGAACGAAGTCGAAGCAGCCGGACACAAAAAAAGGCATGCGCCGGAGCGCATGCCTTTGGTTAGTTGAATTTGGTTTGAAAAATCAGAAGTTGTAACGTGCGCCGACTTCCCATGAGAATTCGTCGTCAAGCTCGAGGTCGTAGTTGCTGTCGAACTCAAGACCCGACAGATACATCCAGCGACCGCCGGCAAACACTTCGAACTGGGCGTTCACGTTGTAGAGCAAACCGGCCGTTGCTTGGGCGTAGAAACCACCGTCGCTGATCGAGTTGGCTCCGCTGGCTTCGATGTTGCTGAAAGCATAACCAAGGCCGCCGGTCAGATAGCCGCTAACGGGACCGTAGATCGGACGCTCGAGTTTGAGGTTGAAGGTGATGGGAACGATCACCACTTCAAATTCGTAGCTGTCATAGTAACCATCAATGCCATCAAAATAAGCCAGATAAGCGGTTTGGTCGCCTGACATGTAACCTACTTCAAGATAGGCGGCTACATCGCAGCCCATCACTTGGGTGCCCAAGTCACGTCCGAAGTGGAGCGTGTAGACATCGAAGTCGATTTTGCCGATATCGACAGAATCCAATGACCCGCTGTCGACGGCATCGTAAACAACGTCGCCGAAATTATTGCTGGATTCAAGTTGACCATAGGATCCACCAAAGAACCAACCGCCAAGGGTGGGTGCTGGAGGTGGGGTGGGAGCGATGACGGGGCTGGAGCCTGCGAAAGAGGCAGCGGTCATGGCGACGGCAGTAGTGATGTATGTGATTAGCTTCATAGCGCGCTTATGATAAACACTTCTTAAATGCCCCGCAAGTCAAAAATTGATATTTTTTCATTTTTTTGCATTGCCACCTTTCGTGTTCTTTTGAGCAGGGGAGGCAACGCGAAGACAAACATCAGGGCAGTGGAAGGCTCGGGAATGATTCCCACAATGTTGGATCGATAGGCGCTGATACGGACGAAATAATTGGCATCACCCTTGCCCATCCCGGCGACCGCGTCGTTGCCGAAATGCGAGGTGTTGACGGCTTCGACTCCGGTAGTGAGACCGATGAGATACCAGGTGCCGCTGATGTTTTGAAACAAACCGGAACCGGAATCGATCACCGTGGCAGCGGCCTCGTTATCACCCACTCCGGCAGGTAGTCCGCTGTCACTGCCCAGCGCAGTACGGATGGCCGTGTATCCGCCCGATTGATAAGCGATGCCTACCAAATCCCGTGGCACGTTGGTGCCCCAGCGTTTTTCACTGGTGCTGAAGGCTCCCCAGTTGACCGATGCGGAGTCCACAGGAACGGTCGGATTTCGCCCCACCCCCCAACCAATCAAAGTCGCCGGGGCGATTTGCTCGCTGCTGCCACTATACAAATTCACCGCTCCGACCGTCGGAGTGCTGGAGAGTTTGAAGATTTGCATGTCCACATTCGGTGCGACCTGCCGGGGAGTGAAGCTCAGGTCGCGGTTGTAAAACGTGGTGCCATCGAAGGTCACATAGGGCTGCATGAAAACGTGGTTCGCAGTCAGCATGTAACCTCCGCCGAGGTGGATCGCGGACCCCATCGGGCTGACTCTCCCTGCATCGGTGATCAAACCCACCGCGTCGAAAGGCACTCCGGTTCCCGGATTTGTGCGGTTGCTGCTGTTGTCCAGGCCGAACAAAATGACGGCCTTTGCAGGCGCGGCGAGGGACAATGCGGCCAACAAGGTTTTTAGAATTTGACGTGCGGGTATTTTTAGCATGTCAAAAGAAGAGACAAATTCTCTTCGGATGTCAATCCTGTCTTTTATAAAAAGCTGTCACTCACGGAACCGTTGGCAGATTTTCCGCGAGCCAGGCATCGATGCCCCCTGTTAGATTGGTGACATCGGTGAAGCCATGTGCGAAAAGCACTTGCGCCGCTTTCGCCGAGCGGCCACCGGCTTTGCAGTGAACGACGATCGGGGCGACGGCGGAAAATTCGGCGAGGCGAGACGGCAGGGTGCCTAACGGAATCAGCAGGCTTCCAGGGATCGCGGCTTGCGCGTGTTCCTCCGGTTCGCGCACATCGATCAGAATGATGTCGCTTGGAGTGTTGAGTCGTTGATGCAATTCGCGGGCGGTGATGACGGGCAGCGGGTTCATTTCGCAGGCTGGGGCTTCGATGGTTTCGGGATTGGCGATGTCAAAAATCGACGGCTGTCCTCCGCACAACTTGCAGTCCGGATCGGGGCGCAAGGTGAGCGATCGGAAGGTGCTGAGCAGGGCGTCGTAGCAGATCAGTTTGCCGATGGCGGGACGTCCCATGTGGGCGATGCATTTCAATGCCTCCATCGCCTGCAGGCTGCCGACGATTCCCGGCAAAGCGCCGATCACCCCCGCTTCGGCGCAGCTGGGCACCGTGCCGGGGGCTGGCAGGGCGGGCAACAGGCATCGGTAACAGGGGCCGCCGAGGTGCGGGGCGAATACGGTCATTTGCCCTTCGAAGCGATGGATCGCGCCATGGATCAAGGGGATGCGACGAAAAAACGCGGTGTCGTTGGTGAGAAACCGCGTGGGGAAGTTGTCCGAGCCATCGACGATCACGTCGCATCCTAACGAAAGTTCCATGGCGTTTTCCGGAGTGAAGCGCTGCGGATGTAGATCCAATACGAGCTGCGGATTGAGATCGAGCAGCCGCGCCCGTGCCGAGACGGTTTTGGCCCGACCGATGAATGATTCACCGTGGAGGATTTGTCGTTGCAGGTTGCTGCTTTCGACCAGATCCGGATCGGCGATGACCAGTTTTCCCACTCCCGCCGCGGCGAGATACATCGTCGCCGGGGAGCCGAGGGCGCCGGTGCCGATGCAAAGCACGGTGGATTCGGCAAGCCGTTGTTGGCCGCTCTCGCCGAGTTCCGCCAGGATGGTTTGTCGCGACCAGCGGTTCATGATGTTACGGTGACGGGGCCGTCAAATGTCATGATGTTTTCGACATGGCGGGTGTGGGGGAATAGATCGAAGGGTTGCACGGTCTGCAAGGAAAATCCGGCTTTCGTCAGGATGGCGAGGTCGCGCACCTGCGTGGCGGGATCGCAGGAGACATAAACAACCCGCCGAGGTCCGAAAGCGATCAATTGCCCGAGAAATTCGGGCGTGCAGCCTTTGCGCGGCGGATCGATCACCACCGTGGTTTTCTCGGCAGGAAAGGGGATGTCCTGGAAAATCGCTTCCGCATCGGCGGCGAGAAATGAGGCGTTGCCGATGTTGTTTTTTTCGGCATTCCTGCGTGCCCAATCGACCGCGGCCTCTGAAACCTCAACACCGGCTACCCGTTCGAATTGCGACGCTAAGCAAAGGGCGAACAGTCCGGAGCCGCAGTAGGCATCGATCAGATAGTCGGTTTCGGGCAGTCGGGCCTGCGATGCGACATAGGCGACGAATTCCTCGAGAATGAAGGGATTGTTTTGAAAAAACTCACCGGCCAGGAAGTCGAAGCGGATCGAACCACATCGCTCGCTGACCACCGCGCGGTGATCGGTTTCGATGCGACGTTGGTTCTGTTCATCGACCGTGGCCCGGATCAGCAGGGTCGCGCCTTTTTTCCCCGGATGAGCGCTCGCTTTTTCCCGGATCGCGGGCAGGGCATCGTTGATTTCCTTCATCGCAATCGGACAATGCGGCACATCGATGATTTGCGAACGCCGGCCTTGTGCGAGAAAGCCAATCGCCAGCGGGTCGCCCGGATGGCGTGGAGCCTGGTAGTGAGGGGTGATCTTGGATCGATAGCCCCACAGTTGCGGCGAGGGGTGGCAGGGATTGACGGGAAAACTCAGGCCCGCCATGTGCTTCATCAGTTCCTCTACCTGCCGGGTTTTCCATGCGAGCTGCGCCGGATACGAAAGGTGCTGGTACTGACAGCCGCCGCACTCGGTGAACAGAGGACAAAGCGGGTCCACGCGGTCGGGCGATTTTTCGACGACCTCTAACAGATCGGCATTAGAGTAGCTTTTTTCATTGCGATAAACCCTGGCGTTGACCAGCTCGCCGGGCAGGCAGTGGGGGACGAACACCACCCAGCCATCGACACGGGCCACGCCGAGACCGAGGTTGGTCAGCGACTCGATGCGCAGGCTCAGCTCATGATGGTAGGGAAATGGCTCGGGCCGGAACTTTTTGGGTGGTCGCACAGCCGGAGTAAGACGCGGCAACCCGGAAGATTAAAGAGCAAAATGCTTCCTGCGCGGATTTGTGAAAAGAGACAACGTGCTGTTGCAGGTGAAAATTCCGCTTGTGAATTTTTTCACAAACTGCTTGAGGATCGGCCGGAACCGGTGCATCTTGCTCCCGCCCTTGGGGAACAATTATGGAAACCACCGATTTGTTAGAAACACACGCTGCTTACGATTCGAAGATCGAGGGCAATATCATATTCACCCGGGTGGATGCCGCGATGAACTGGATGCGCAAGAATTCGTTGTGGCCGATGCCGATGGGGCTCGCTTGCTGCGCGATCGAGCTGATGGCCACGGCATCGAGCCGTTTCGACATCTCGCGCTTTGGCATGGAGGTGATGCGGTTTTCGCCGCGTCAGAGCGACGTGATGATTGTTGCGGGCACAGTGACCTACAAAATGGCCCTGGCGGTGAAACGCGTCTGGGATCAAATGCCCGAGCCGAAATGGTGCATCGCCATGGGAGCCTGCGCCTCCAGCGGCGGCATGTATCGCAGTTACGCCGTGCTGCAGGGGATCGACAAACTCATTCCCGTCGACGTGTACATTTCCGGCTGCCCGCCGCGTCCCGAGGCGTTGATCGAGGGGTTGATGAAACTTCAGCGGAAAATCGAGGGTACGCATGCCATGCAGGAGCAGAAGAAGGAGTTCTTCGAAGACATGGCCTAACATCCGACGCATACAATCATCATGTCCGCAACAGATATCAGCACATTGAAGGGCGTGTTCGCGACCCGGGTTCTCGGCAGCGTGGAATTCCGCGGCGAACATACGATCACCGTTGAACTGTCGGCCTTGCGCGAGGTATTGGAATACTGCAAAAACAGCTTGGGCTACGATTTTCTTCTCGATATTTCCAGCCTCGACCACTTCGGTGATCATCCTCGATTTGAAATGGTCTATGAACTCGCCACGGTCGATGACAGCAAACACCTGCGGGTCAAAGCAGCGGTCGGTGAGGAGCAGTCGGTTGCCTCGGTGGTCGATCTCTGGCTCGCGGCGGACTGGCACGAACGCGAGGTGTACGACATGATGGGCATCACCATCGACGGGCATCCGAACATGAAACGAATTCTCATGTGGGAAGGATATCCGTTTTTCCCCTTGCGCAAGGACTTCCCGCTCGCGGGCCGACCATCGGACATGCCCGATGTCGCATTCTCCGGAGTGGCACCTCTCGAAGGAGGGCCATTTGTGACTTCGTGTGGCACCGACGACGTTGTGAAACGTGAACCGCGGGCGCAGGACCAGCACTAGACGGATTTTCCTTCCGGGATCATGACAGCGCCGTTGCGAGAGTTGAGTCGGGCGCGGGTTACCTGGATGCTTTTTGCGTTGTTGACCGCCATTCACGCCGCAGTGGAATGGCTTGGCGGATATCAGGAAGTGGCCGACTGGTATGTGATCGCCGGGCTCTCGCGCGATGGACTGATGCATGGATATGTCTGGCAGTTGCTCAGTTATGGATTTTTGCACGGCTCGTGGTTTCACCTGCTGTGCAACATGGCCTTCCTGTTGCTCATGGGCTCGCGGATCGAGTTCATGCTTGGCGGAGTGACCTTGCTGAAGGTTTTCCTGCTGGGGATCTTCGGAGGCGGGCTGTGTCACTTGCTGCTCGGTTCTTCGGGCGAAAACGTCCTCGTCGGCGCATCAGCCGGTTGCGTTGCGCTGTTGCTGCTGACCACCACCTTGTCACCGCAATCGCGAATGGCTCCGCTGCCGCTCAGTGCGAAAAACCTCGGTGCCGGTGTATTGCTCGGTTCCTTGCTTTTGACTTTGTTTCAACCTGGTCTCAACCTGCCCTTTTTCGCCGAGATTGGTCGAACAGGTTCGCGGATTTTTGGCGACGATCTTTTTCAAGTTGGTCACGCATGCCACCTGGGAGGTGCGTTGAGCGGCTGGCTTTATGGGCGATGGCTGCTGCGTCGGCGGGTCGACCTGAATTCGCTGCGTGCCGATCGGGCGCGCAGGGAACGGAATCGAGGCACCGAAATTTGAGAAGCACGGGATTTTTTCCAAACTTTGGCTGCCATCTCGTCGGTGCAACTTTCGGGCAACACGTATTCGCTCGCGGATCGATTTGTCGCTTGACGATCCGGCAAACAACGTTAGATTCCACTGAAATGAAGACTTTGTTCGGTATTGGGATGGGGCTCGTGTTTTGTGCGTCCGCAGCATTCGCGGATTTCAGCGAGCGGAAATTGGAGAGCACGAAGCGGTCAGCGGAAAGAACTGCGAAGCTGATCGCCTTCATTTTTTATGATGACATTGTTGCTTCAAAAGACTCCAATGATGTCAATGGCACCGGAGCCAAGAACAATGCCGCCAAGCGGGCCGTGCCGCGGGCCGATGCGGTGATCATCGAGATCTACAAGTCCGACAAGGAGTTGGACAAGCTCCCCGACACCGTGAAAAAAGATGGCCCCCTGCCGCGGGTAGTCATTACCGACAGCAAATGCGAGGAGGTGATTGTGCAATATGACGGCGTGCCGGACCGTGATAAAATCAAGGAAATTGAGGCGAAAGTGGCCGAGGCAACCAAATTGCTGGAAAAGAAGAAATAGGCAGATCCGGCTTTCCGCAATTCGCGTCTTGACAACGGCAGCAGTCATGTCATCAAGGCCCGTATGAAGATTTCCAATCTGGTATTGATCGCGGTTCTCTTTGGTCTGACTCCTGCATTTGGTGGATTCAGTGAACGCAAACTGGAGTCGGCCATGAAGTCCGCCGAGAAGTCGGGCAAACTTCTTGCTTTCGTGTTCTGGCAGGACTTCTGGGATCCCAACTGCCCCAAGTGCGTGGCTCAGGTTTCCGCAAACAACAACGCAACGAAAAATGCGATTCCGCGCTCCGACGTGGTCATGGTTGAGATTGACAAGGGCGACAAGGATCTCGACAAACTGCCCGCCTGTGTGCCCAAAGACGGCGGCGTTCCTCGGGTGGTTGTTACTGATGCCGCCGGCACCAAGGTTGTCGCGACGCTGCCCGGCGCTCCAGATCGCAAGCTGAGCCGGGAGTTCGAGCAAAAAGTGGAGGAAGCCCGCGGACCGAAGAAGTGAACTTGTTTCTTTCCCGCCTCGTGGAGAACAGGGCCTGCGTTTAGAATTTCCAGATCAGCGGGATGATCGCGGAGGCCAGGATCCATGACATGATGTTCATGGGCAGGCCGATGCGCAGAAAATCCGTGAATTTATAGCCACCGGGCCCGTAGACCATCATGTGGGTTTGATAACCCATCGGCAGCATGAACGCGGTGGAGGCGGCGATGCAAATGCCGATGATGAACGGTTTGGGATTGAGGTCGAGCGACGCGGCCAGGTTGACAACGATCGGCACCATCATCAGCGCGGTCGCGTTGTTCGACAACACCTCGGTCAGGCAGATTGTCAGCAGGATGATCACCGAGAGGGCCACGTAGGGAAGGATTTCCGGTGAAGCGACGGATTTGGTTGCGGCCACGATGACGTCTGCCAGCCATTTGGCAGTTCCGGTTTTGTCCATCGCCGTGCCCAGGGCCAGCATTCCGTAGAGCATGAAAATGATCGGCCAATCAACTCCGGCATAGGCATCGCGCGGGGAGATGACACGCAGCCAGAGGACCACAACCGCTCCCACAAGCGAGGCGATGGACATCGGAACATCCTGAAAAATCGTCACCGTCAGCACCACCAGCAGAAGAACCGCCCAGGTGAGTGTGGCGGTCGATTTGAAACCGGGCGCGGGAGCGGTCGTTGCGCTGTCGGTAAGCACGAAATTGTGGCTGTCCTGCAGGCTTTTCAAGTTGTTGCGCGGTGTCAGCACCAGCAGCGTGTCGCCGTTTTCCAGATCGGTGGATGCCAGTTTCTCGGTGATGTTGTGGCCATTGCGATGGACTGCGAGCACCACACTGTTGTAGCGTTGGCGGAAATCCGCGTCCGCGAGAGTTTGGTTGACCAGTTCCGACTCCTCGCTGATGACCAATTCCGTGACAACACCCTCGATTTTCGAGAGTGTTTGAATGCCTTGACCGGGCAGGAGTTCTTCGGCGGTTTCGAACTTGTTGCGATTGCCGTGAACACCGATGAGAAAACGGTCATTGGCGGCAATGACGATCTGATTGACCGGAGCCATCATCCGTTCGCCATTGCGGCGGATTTCCATGAGATGAATGCCGGATTTCGGATCGAACAGCGGGCTGCGCAGGAGTGGCGTGCCGATCAGCGGGGAGCTTTTTTCAATCAGCACGTGAAACAAGGGAGTCGAACGCTGTTTGTCATCCAAAACACCCATGACCGACGTCCGGTTGGGCAACAATTTCGGACCGAGGGTTACCAGATAGAGGATGCCGATAATGCTCAGCGGGATGCCGACGAATCCTAGCTCGAACATGCTGAAAGAGGGAATGGGATGGCCTTTGTAGGTGTATTTGTGCAGCGCGCCGCTGACGACGATGTTGGTCGAAGTGCCGATCAGCGTGCAGCATCCGCCAAGGATGGCCGCGTAGGAGAGGGGAATGAGCAGTTTCGAGGCGGGAATTTGCTTCGTGCGCGCCAGTCCGAGTGCGACCGGCAGCATGATCGCGACAATCGCCGTGTTGTTCATGAAAGCGCTGAAGAACACCGTTACCGTGCAGAAAAGAAACAAGGTCGAACGCAAGCCGTCGCCGGCCATCTTTTGAATCAGATGGGAGATTTGCAGGATGCCGCCGGATTTTTCCAGCGCGGTGCCGATGATGAAAAGCGCACCGATGGTCACGGGAGCCTCATTTTTGAATACCTCCAGCACTTCTTTGGAATCGAGAAGGCCGAGAATGACCGTCAGGCAGAGGACCGTCAGGGCGATCAAATCCGAGGGCGCGATCTCCTTCACGAACGCGTAGAGAGTCAACGCGATCAGCAGCAGGGTAATCAGGATTTGGGGATTCATCGGCAGCGCTCTCTAGGCAGGTTTCGCCGAGCTGGCAAGAGTTGTTTCTCACAGGACCTTGAAAATTCCCACCAGCCTGCTTGCTAATTTTCCGGAATCTACTACTCTCCGCGCGCGGCGTTTGGCACGTCTGCTGCTTGATCCGTTTCATTTATTTTCCGAACCAATCCATGAACACACTTAGCACATTCACGACCGGCTCCGGCATTGAGGGCAAATTCCATTCGCTGCCCGCGCTTGCGGACCAGGGTTTTCCGGGCATCAGCCGTCTGCCGGTCTCGATCCGGATCGTTCTCGAAAGCCTGCTGCGCAATCACGATGGACTGAAGGTCGGCGACAAGGACATTGCCAATCTGGCCTCCTACAATGCCAAAAACCCTGGCGATTACGAGATCCCTTTTGTTGTGGCCCGGATTGTTCTGCAGGACTTCACCGGTGTGCCGCTGTTGGTGGATCTCGCCGCCATGCGCTCCGCCGTGGATGGCATGGGCCGCGATGCGAAAATGATCGAGCCGCTGGTGCCTGTGGACCTCGTGGTCGACCACAGCGTTCAAGTGGACTACGCCGGGACCGGTGATTCGCTCGCCCGCAATCTCGATCTCGAGTTTCATCGCAATCGCGAGCGCTACGAATTCCTGAAATGGGGCGAACAGGCGTTCGACACGTTCAAGGTCGTGCCGCCGGGCATCGGCATTGTCCATCAGGTCAATCTCGAATATCTCGCGAAGTGCGTGCTGGAAAAGAACGGGGTGTTTTATCCCGATACCCTCGTCGGCACGGATTCCCATACGACGATGATCAACGGCCTCGGTGTTGTCGGCTGGGGAGTAGGTGGCATCGAGGCGGAGGCGGGCATGCTCGGACAGCCGGTGACTTTCCTGGTGCCCGAAGTCGTCGGCGTCCATCTCACCGGAGAATTGGCCGCAGGGGTCACGGCCACCGACCTGGTTTTGCGGGTCACAGAATTGCTGCGCAAAACAAAGGTGGTGGGCAAGTTTGTGGAATTTTACGGTCCCGGTGCGCGTGCTCTCAGCCTGCCGGATCGCGCGACCATTGCCAACATGGCTCCCGAATATGGCGCGACCATGGGATTTTTCGGCATCGACGAAATCACCACGGGATACCTGCGCGGCACGGGCCGGAGCGAGGAGCTTTGCCGGACGGTCGAAAATTACTATCAGGCGCAAGGCTTGTGGGGGATTCCCACGGCAATCGACGCTCTTGATTTCTCCCAGGTCGTCGAACTCGACATCTCATCGGTCAAGCCGGGAGTGGCCGGGCCCAAACGCCCCCAGGACCGCATCGACGTCGATCAACTCAAGAGCCGTTGGGGCGAAATCCTCGCCGGTCCCGCACCGGATGGTTATGCGAAAAGCGAGTCACCCACGGTCGAGGTCACGGTGGACAGCAAAGGCGGCATCGCCGACACCATCACCCATGGGTCGGTGTTGATCGCCGCGATCACCAGTTGCACGAATACTTCCAACCCCAGCGTGATGCTCGCCGCCGGATTGCTGGCGAAAAAGGCCAACGCGCTCGGGTTGAAAATCAAACCATCGGTCAAAACCTCATTGGGCCCGGGATCGCGGGTGGTGACGGATTATCTCAACAAAACCGGTTTGCAGGACGAACTCGACAAACTCGGCTTCCAAACCGTGGGTTATGGCTGCACGACTTGCATCGGCAATTCGGGTCCGCTCGACAAGGGGATCGAGGACGTGGTGAAATCCGCCGACATCATCGCCGCTTCTGTGCTCTCCGGCAACCGCAACTTCGAGGCCCGCGTGCATCAATCGATCAAGGCGAATTTCCTGATGTCGCCTCCGCTGGTGGTGGCCTACGCGCTTGCCGGCACGGTCAATATCGACCTCTCCTGCGATGCTCTTGGCGTGTCCACCGACGGCAAGCCGGTGTTTCTGGCCGACATCTGGCCGAGCGGCAAGGAGGTCGAGGACGCGCTGAATTCTTCGCTCAAACCCGAGGTCTTTCAGCGGCTCTACACCGGATTTTCCGATCAGAATCCGAAATGGAACGAGATCAAGTCATCGACAGGAAACGTGTACGAGTGGGATCGGAATTCCACCTACATTCAGGAACCGCCGTTCTTCGAGGGTTTCGCGCCGACACCCCGCGATATCGAGGAAATCATCAATGCCAAGCCGCTGGGAATTTTCGGTGACAGCGTCACCACCGACCACATTTCTCCGGCCGGGGCGATCAAGAAAGCCAGTCCTGCCGGTCGTTATCTCAGTGAACACGGCGTGGAATTTGCCGATTTCAACTCCTACGGATCGCGGCGTGGCAACGACCGGGTGATGACACGCGGAACTTTTGCCAATGTCCGCATCAAGAACCTGATGGTCCCGGGCGTGGAGGGCGGCGTGACCAAAATCGGCGCGGAAACAGTCGATATCTTCGATGCGGCACAGGCCCACGCCGCGCACCATACGCCGTTGATTGTCATCGGTGGCGAAGACTACGGCATGGGCTCCAGTCGCGACTGGGCGGCGAAGGGCACCAGCCTGCTCGGCGTGAAGGCCGTGATCACCAAGTCGTTCGAACGCATCCATCGCAGCAATCTCGTCGGCATGGGCGTGCTGCCCTGCAATTTTGTCAACAAGAGTGACTACGACAAGGTCGTGGGACTTGCCGACGCCACCTTCAGTCTGGTTGGTATCAGCAATGCGATCAAACCGCAAAGCCAGGCGACCTTGGTGGTGAAACCCGCCAGCGGCGAAAGTTTCGAACTGCCCGTAGTGGTGCGGCTCGACACGCCGGTGGAGATCGATTACTACCGGGCGGGCGGCATCCTTCCCTACGTGCTGGCTCAGATCATTGCCTGAAACGCGTTATTCCCTGACGATTTTCCCACCGAGTGAAAGGATGCGCGCGTTGCCCTTGGCGGCTTCGGCTTCGCTGATCTGGCCATCCTTGACATACATTTGTGAGAGAGCGGTCCAGGCCAGCAGGTCGTTCGGTTTGAGGGTTGTGGCTTGGAGTCCGCAGCCGATCGCTTCCTTGGTGTGACCGAGTTTCAGCAGGGTCATGCCGAGGGCGTGCCAGCCGTCGAAAAAACCGGCATCCATCGCGACGCAGCGGCGGTATTCCGCCACAGCCTGCTCCAGTTCGCCGAGCGCCAGGTGGCCGTTCGCACTGTCAAACAGCTCATCAGTCTCATTCACGGGGAAAAGTCAGATGCTCAGGAGGAAACTTTCGCACCGGCATTCTTTTCGTCCAGCCATGCCTGGAACGCCTGGATTCTCAGGGTGTCTTTTGCTTGCTGGACCCTGCTTTCGATCGTTTTGTCAAAGTTGGGGTCCTTGTAGATCTCGCGCTTGTCCACGGCGATGATCAGCGTGCCGCTGTCGGTGATGAGGTTTTCGGTGAGTTCACCCGGGTTGGTGTGTTTTGCCGCCGTGAAGATCTCCTGGGCATTCGACTGCCCGGCCACTGTCTGGCGGTCGCCGATTGGTCCGATGGTGGCTGCGGTGTATCCCGCTTCCTTGGCGGCATCGGCAAACGATTTGCCCGCTTTCATGCTGTCCGCGATCTTTTTGTGAACCTCTTCGGCGGCTGTTTTGATTGCCTCGCGCGCTCTCTGGTCAATCAACTGCTTGCGTGCCTCCTCTTTTGCCTCCTCGAAGGTTTTCACGCGGGAAACTTCCTCGGCATCGAGACGCCCGATCAACCAGTCGGCTTCACCCACGGGAAAACTGGTGGTGAATTTGGAAAGCGGATCCGCGGTGGTTTGCAGGGAGAACAGCAATTGCTGCACTGTTTTCTGGGTCTTGCGCGGTGTCAGTTTCAGCAGTTCATCCGGAATGGTGCTGGCCGTGAACAGGTCGGTGACCCGCAGTTCCCATCCTGCTTTCTTGACCTGCTCCTCAAAGTCGCTGCCCTTGCTTTCTTCTAACGAAATGCTCAAGTCGTCCATGGTTGCGGCGACGGCGCGTTCGGCGACACGGCGATCCTCGGTGATTTTCTTGTCTTCCGCCGATGGTTCGGGTGGAGCTTCGCCGGGTTTGCCCGGCACCGGAGGCGCGGGTGCCTTCTCCGCACCGGCGGGGTATTTCGGCGCGCCGATGACATACGAAAATTTGCGGCGGTTTTCCGTGTTGAAGCTGTCCTTGCGCTCTTCCCAGAATTTTTTCACGTCCTCTTCGCTGGGGTCTTGCTTGCTGGTGAAGTCGGCCAGATTCAGGGTTACATACGAGGCACTGATTTTCTGGCGCTCCGACTGTACGGATTCCACGACATCGGCGGGATTGACGTCAAGGGCTCCGGCAATGACTGTCGAGAGTTTTTCGTAGATCAACATATCCTTGATCAGGGCGAACAGGTCTTTTTCCGACATGCCATTCTTGCCCAGGCTGTTCATGAGGAAAGCATCGTATTTCTCCTTGTTGAAACTTTTTTTGCTTGGATCGGTCGGGTCGCTGTCGGTGAAAACCGAACGATCGCGGATATAATCCTGGATTTCCGATTCACCCGGTTCGTAGCCGAAATCCTTGCCGGCGTTCCGCAAAAACAGCCGGTTGATGAAAAAGCTTTTCTCCGCGGCCTCCTGCGTTTTGACATTCCTGTCCACCAGGGCCATGGCGAATTCATACAGGGACATCGATTGATACGTGGTCAACATCGAGCAAAGCTTCTGGGAACTCGGACCGAGACGGTTGTATTCGTTGATGTCGTAGGAAGTCCCGTTGATGGAGATCGCGTTATGACCGGACTGGCGGAAAAATCGTTGGGAATCCATCAGCAGGAAACCGATAAAGACGGCGACAAGGGCGGCCAGAATGACTCCTGGGTATTTGCGTAGATTTTCGATCATAACTTCAGCGGGACATCGCGCGCTTGACGGCGCGGGCGGAAGTAAATCTCGCCTTACGATTTATCGCAATCACAAATGATCGGCAAATCGGGGGTTTTTTTGCTGTGTGGAGCCTTCACCGCGCTGCCGGAATTCCCCGCGAGCAGTGAGCTTCGACCTACATCATGCGTCCGCCGCCGTTCGATCCGGCGATTTTCGCACAGCTTTTGCTTTTATTCGTCGGACGATGGCCCTACGGTTGCCGCGGCACATGGATGAACTGATTCTGGCGAAATTCAACGAATTTGTGAAACGCCGTTCGTTGCGACGGACGACGCAGCGCGACTCGATTGTGCGCATCGTTTTTGCCAAGGATGAACATTTCACCGCGGAGGAGTTGTTCGAGCGGATTCACCGCACCGAATCGCGGGCATCGCGGGCGACGGTATACCGGACGATCAGCCTGCTGGTTGATTCGGGCCTGTTGCGGGAAATCGACCTCGGCGGCGAGCAAAAAACCTACGACCCGAATTTTCTCGAAAAACCCTCGCACAATCACCTGGTCTGTGTCGACTGCGGCAAAGTGGTGGAGTTCGAGGACGCCCATGTCGACCTACTCAACGACTGCATCACCCGTCGACTCGGATTCCGGGCCATCCGCCAGGCTATCCACATCGAGGCCGGCTGCGAGCAGTTGCGGCTGAAAGGCCGGTGCCCGAACCTGTTGGCCACGCGGCTTTCGGGGAAAAGAATCAAAAAACGTTAGAATCACTCATGAATCGCATTACCCTTACATTCGAACGGCTGCAGGCCGATGGCAAAAAAGCCTTTGTCGCCTATGTGGCGGCGGGCGATCCCGATTATCATCGATCATTGGAAATCCTGAAAGGACTGGCCGATGCCGGTGCCGACATTCTGGAGTTGGGGCTGCCCTTTTCCGACCCGCTGGCCGATGGCATCGTCAATCAGATGGCCGCCGAGCGAGCGCTCAAGTCCGGCATGAGCACCGCGCGGGCGCTGGATTTGATCCGCGACTTTCGCAAGACGCATGAAACGCCGCTGGTGTTGTTCACTTATCTGAATCCGGTGTTCGCCTATGGATATGAAAACTTCCAGCGCGATGCGGCTGAGGCCGGGGCCGACGGCATTCTGCTGCTGGATTTGCCGCCCGATGAAGCCGAGCAAAGAAGTGGATTTGCGAACAACAGCGACTTGTTGCAGATCCGTTTGATCGCTCCCAATACTCCCCCGGAGCGTGCGAAGATGCTGGCGGCGAAAGCGCAGGGTTTCATCTACGCCTTGTCCCGCACCGGGGTCACGGGTGCCCACGGCGCACCGTCGGCGCACATCGGTGCCTTGGTGGCGGAACTGAAAAAACATGCGCGGGTGCCGGTATGCGTCGGTTTTGGCATTTCCACGGCCGAGCAGGCCCGCGAAGTCGCATTGGCGGCTGATGGGGTGATCGTCGGCTCGGCACTGGTCAAGCAGGTGGAGCTTCACGCGTCGGAGCCGCACCCGGTGAACGCGGTTGTGAACTTCGCGAAGGATCTGATCGATGCCGTGCACGGTGTCTGACCGAGGAATGCGGAATTTCTGCATTGGCACATCATGCGACTGAAATTCCGCGACCGCTGTTTGGTCTTCACCGGACGACCGCTGGTGATGGGGATCGTCAATGCCAACGATGATTCCTTTTCCGCTGATGGCAGCCTGGAAAAAGACCAGCTGGTGTCGATCATGCGAAGTCACATCCGCAACGGCGCGGACATCATCGACATCGGCGCCGAAAGCGCGCGCACCAATCGGGCAGCCATCTCCGAACAAGAGGAACTGCGCCGATTCCGTCTGGTGATGGACGTTTGGGAGGATGTGTGGAGCGCGGTCCGACCGATCGATGCCGCGCAGCTCTGGCCGCCGGTTCTTTCCGCCAACACCTGGCGTTCGACGGTGGTGCGTG
>Ga0209400_1000202_pt1 | contig 53394 bp, 74 predicted proteins | sample M_130807_EF_Meta_FD_187313 | JGI IMG/M metagenome (GOLD analysis project Ga0209400, IMG submission 187313) | Freshwater microbial communities from Lake Montjoie, Canada to study carbon cycling - M_130807_EF_MetaG (SPAdes) (version 2) | ecosystem: Environmental > Aquatic > Freshwater > Lake... | reverse complement strand
AATTGTATGGCTTCTAAGACCACTGCGTATACCAATTCCGCCATACGGGTATTTTGGTTGAACGATGAGAATCGAACTCACACACAAAGTGCCACAAACTTTTGCCCTACCATTAGGCTACGCTCAACATATAAGAGGTGTGTATTGGAATCGAACCAATGTAAAAGGTTTTGCAGACCTTCACCTAGCCACTCGGACAACTCACCTTATTGTAGTTTCAGTAGGACTCGAACCTACACTCTAACATTCGTAGTGTTATGTGATAATCCATTTCACTATGAAACTATTTGCACCGGTTTACAGACTCGAACTGTAATCAAAGGTTTTGGAGACCTACATGCTGCCATTGCACTAAACCGGATATGTGTTGGAATAGAAAGACTCGAACTTTCAACAACCACCGTATCAGGATGGTGCTCTAACCAATTGAGCTATACTCCAAAAACAAAAAACCCCAACTAATTAAAGTCAGGGTTTCCATAAATTATTTGAATAAACTTTCCTAACTTTACATACTATTGCCACCCCAAATTCTAATGGTTAGACAATCTGCTGTATGTAATGTTAAGTTCTTCATTTTTTCTCTATAAAAAGTAATTCAATTTCAAAATACGCCACGTCAAGTCATGCTCCGGTTAATACTAGCCTCATTAAATTACTGTTGAGCGGTAAAAGGTGCTGCCCCCCTCCTTCGAACTGGAATGTCCGATGTGCTACTGTTACACTAACACCGCTTATAAATAGATGAGAATACTCTATTTGGTGAACCAGCTTTAGAAAGATTATTAGTTCCTCCCGTTTCCACTACCTTTTGAGTAGTACCAATTCAATGTGGATGATTTAAGACTATCAGTCTATAAGTTGCCGATTACTCTCTACTTACTTATTTTCTTCAAGCCTCGCGACCTAATTAATTCTTGCGGAATTAGAAACCTTTCGATAGAATCACAGACCTCTTGCGGAGGTATCGTGGCTAAGAACATCTCTTAACTATGTACACACCTTTCATCTGCAACTGGTAAACACTTAAGCTTAATTTTAAATTGTAGTTTGAATTACTATTCAAATTGAGTTTTAGTTTATAGAATGATTCAAGTAGCGGTTTACCACTAGCTCCCTCAACTTTTGGTCAAGAGAATACTAAACTACTCGATGCAATATCCCTACTGCGGTTTTTTAAGTCATCTTCAAATATAGGTTTTGGCAAACTCTATATAAGGATGGTAACAACACCACTTGTACACTATCTTATCTTGCGTCCTTTCGGATGGCTTAATGTTAAGATAACTATCAAACTGAATACCGCAATGATGTAGAGGGATTAAGTCTACACTTCTTACAAGATATTCTATGGGTTATTCTTATTGGTGTTCCCACCTCAATTGGAGTATCTATACTACCCCAATTATCCAAACTCTTCCGATATAGTGTTACCCTTTCGTACAAAGCTCAAACAATATCCCACTTGCTTACTTAAGTTAGTCTCTCCTTACGGGGAGAGTAACCGCAGATGTATCACTTAAATACACCCACTTTATCCTACTTTCGTAGTTTATTTGACGACCATAAGCGGCCGTTGTTTACTATGTGAGTCGAAACCCACTTCGTAAATATTTTAATCTTTTAAAGAACTTCCTTTCGGTTTTAATAAATATACGAATAATTTTTTATTCTACCAAATTTATTTAAAACTTTTTTAAGATAATTGATGTCCGGCTTTAACACATAGTCGGTTTTATTACTATTGGCTTCAACCAATCATCTTATTTGTTGCGGGAGAAGGATTCGAACCTCCGACCTTGTGGTTATGAGCCACGTGAGCTACCTCTGCTCTATCCCGCGATATTAAATTAAATATACGATAACTTTTTCAAATTACCAAATATGTTTTTTTGGTGGAGATGAGGGGAATCGAACCCCTGTCTTACAAAGAACTAATAATATCAGCATTTCACACGTTTAGGATAAAGTTTAATCTTACAAACTTTCCAAAATAATAAGGGCTGTATGGTAATACAACTGGCCACCAACTGATTTTAGGTTTCAGTAAACTCATTTCACATTCTATTTAAAGTCCCATGATGTGTACGGGATTGGTTATGCTGCTACAGCGTAATCCATACCTACGAATGCCATAAGGTCATTGTAAGTCATTGTTGACTTTTCGTCTTTTGTTGTTTTGCAAGTATTTAAGGACATTCATGCTTTGTCCACGTGTGATACTACCATTTACATTGCAATCAATTCCATAGCATCCCCAATTTGTTATATCAAATATACGATAAATATCCTGAATTACCAAATAAACTTGTAAGTTATTGGAAATCAATGAGTTATGTATTAAGTTTTTTGTATGAATTTTAATTTGACGATTTCTGCTAAAACATAATTTGCTTCAGTATGTAAATGTTCATCTATATTATCCGCTATATCACAATTTCTCATTTTATTAAATTTTGCGTAATCTTCAAAATACCAAAATTCATCAAATTTTTCAAATCCAAGTTCTTCAAATTCATTTGTAAATATAATATTTTGTTGAATTATTTGCTTTTCACTATTTACAATTTCAACACCATGTATTCCTGCCCACAAACACCAACTATATTTTATACCAAATGAATCCATTAAATTTTTAAGAATTTTACATTCTATTAGTAATTCTTTTAATCTAGTTTCTTCATCAAAAATATAAGTTAACCAATTTTTATAAAATTCGTTATATTCTTTTGATAATGGATGATTTTCTGTAAAATGTTGTTTTGCTATGTTTGGAGAGTGAAATGGAATATATTTTTTATCTACATCCGAATATATTTCAAATCTATTAAAATAAGTAAATTGTATATTAAAATATATATTATCTACTTTTTGTGTTAAATTATTTGTTAAATGTAATATTGTATCTTTTAGTTCACGTAAAATTCTATCATTAGAATTTCCACCATAACACAATGTAACCGCTTTATCAAAATAAGGAAATGTTTCGTGATGTAGATTGGATGAATGTGAACATCCAAATAAATAAAATTCGTAACCTTTATAATCCACCATTAAACATTTAAGCAAATGAATTTAGTGGTATCACCATATTCATTTGCTTCATCTAATGTTACTTGATTTTCTAAAAACCAAATAGTTACTTGTTCTTCGGTCATAGACTCACATCCTTCAATTGCAATGTCTGTTCCTGATAAGCAAATTTTCCACATAATAATTTAATTTTAAGTTATTTACAATAAGTATAAAATAATTGTATAAAAAGTAGATTCTCCTTGCCAACCATATTTATTATATTCAACTAATTCTACTCTAAAATCGTTTTTTGTCATTTCTCGTATATCTTCTTCAGTTACTCCATCACAATTTTCAACCAATATAATACGACTATTTTTATCCATAAATCGTTTAACATCTTTAAAAAATTTTATATGAAATTCCATATTTTCATCTAATGATATTAATTTTTCATTTTCATTTCTATATCCTCCAGGTCTTTTTGTTTTAAAATGTGGTGGATTACTTATTATTGTATCAAAAATTATATTATCTGTAAAACTATCAAATACATTGGATTGTTTAAACTTTGTATTATTACCAATTGTATTATAATCTATTGTTTTATTTATATACTCTTCATTTTCAGAATTAATATCTAATAAAAATAATTTTTTAGCATATTCGTGATAATATGTCCAAAATCCCATAAAACCAGGACCCGAACATATTTCTAAAATATTTCCGGATTTTATTTGTTTTTTTACATTTGATGAATTTAATGCATTTATTCCAAATGTAGTCCCACCACCATCTAAATTTTTATGATAAAAAATTGTAAATTTATTTATATTATATTCTTCCATTATTTCATAGTTAATTGGTTCATAACCAAATTTAGTTAAAAAATTTGGTATTTCCAAATTTATATTTTTTTCTTCAAAATACATCATTTCTTTTAAAACTTTCCTATTATGCGTAAAAATGTCTAACATTTCATTTCTCATTTTTAATTGGTTTTCGGATGTTATATCTTTTAATGATTTAATTAAATTTTTTATTACTACCATTCTTTCTTCCAAATTTTCAATATCATCATATGATTCATCAAACCAATTTGAAAATGTTTTGAATCCCAATTCTTTTAAATGTTTTAATACACCCATATTTCCAATTACTACAAATGGCATAGGTAATATCAATGCTCTACCCATTTTTGACATAAAATCTACTCTAATATTTGTATCGGTGTAAGTGTTATCAGATGATGTTTCTGTCACTACATATAAAAATGAATTTTCAAATAGGGGAATTAATTTTTGAAAAATTACAAATAAATTTTTTGAATGTTGATATATTTCCATTCCAAAATTAGTATTATCAGCGAATGACCAATATGATATATCCCATAGGTTTAAATCAGTCATCATTTTTTTAGCTAATGGTTTGTGGTCATTATCCATATTTCCATTTATAATAATAATTTTCTTTTTATACGAATCCGATTTTATTTTTATTGGCAATTTTGTAAATGCTGCCGTAACTATATTATTAAAATGAAAGTGGTATGTTATATGTTTCCATCCAAATTCTTCTTTAATCCATTCTTTAAATTGTTTACTTGAATTATCAGAAATAAAATATACTTCTTTATTTTTTAAATGTGGAGCAATTAGTTTATAATTGTTTAGGTATCCATTTGTTGAACTCTGTTTACCTGCATTACAAATTGGTTCGGATAACTGGTCTATTATTATTTTATAATCGGTATATTTTTTACTATTTACCAATTCAATAACAAAATCAAATGCATATTTTTCAAAAAACATATTGCCGGATGAAAATATAAAATAATTAAAATAAATAAATTTATTTATATTATCTACCTTTACCCAATTAAAATCAATTTGCATAACCTTATATTATTTCCAATGTTTGTTATCCTTTTCCCACCAAAAAGTTAAATCTTCTGTTTTATCATCATAATATTCACCTACTAAGTCCGATTTAAACCTACTATCTATATTTTCAAACATTGTTAAAGTGATAATTGGTGTTCCTATTCCTAAATGTTTTTTCATCCATTTTGTTACAAACTCATAATTGCCACCTCTAATCACACCTGCTTCAATTAATATTACTGTTTTGCGTTGTAATAGATAACCATAGTTTTGAAATACTGCTGACATTGTATCTACATATTTTTTATTCCACACCTCATCAGGATATGGTACATCTATTCCAAACCCCTCTACTATCTCACCATTGAAAGATAGTTTGTGTCTAAGTATTTGTCCTGCTATTGCTGAATAGTCCGTAGAAACGACTATAATGACCGAATTAGATGAATTAAACCCACCACTTAATAACTCATCACCCAATTTATCTATTAATTGGATTTCTTCATTTAATGTTACAAGTTTGGTAGTTCTCATTTTGCTACTTAAATTTTAATCTTGTTAATTTTTCTATATCTTGTCTTAAAACTTTATTGTTATTTATTCCGTCTGGATTTGATTGGTCGTTTTCAAATAAAAAAAACATCCACTCTTTTGTTTTTTTAATGTATACTACTTTCCAACATTGTTTTGGAACTGTAACTCTACCTATTCTTTTAATCTCACCTACATTACCTGCCCATATGTGAACTGAATCATATTTACTTGCCCATTCTCTTGTCAAAACTTCTAATGACTTCCAATCACCTGCATTTAGTCTATGTGTTTGTGCTGACATATTACTCATATAGAACGATTCAATTTGAACATCTGCAGTTTGACATTGGTTGGATGCTGCAGGAGACATATGCCCTCTATCATAACCACTACCTACATAGTCAGCTTTGATATCCGTTTCTACTATTGCTTGTGGGTCAGGTTGAAATGCATCTCTTCTTGGTAATGGATTTGGACAACTAACTTTTGCTTTAGTTTCCCACCACTCTACCATTACTGGATATTTTTTTGACTTGCTGAAATTCGATGTGTAATTTGTATGTTTTAATACTAATACATCTTGTGAGAATAATGTAACACTAATAACTAATAGTGTAACCAACAATATTACTTTTTTCATGCTGTTTTTGTTTTAATCATAGTAGTGTTTAAATATATAATACATCTTATCCATTTCTTCATAAGAAAAATCCTTTGCCTCAGGCCTTAATAAAAAATATCCAGAATTTGCTCCAAAACTAATTTTTGGTATGTTATCAAATGTATCATGTGCAAATTTAACAATTCTTCTATTCAAATCGTTTGAATAGTTTTGTCTAAAATCTTCCAATAATATACCATTCGTTGGATGTCCTATTGAACTCATAATATCCATTCCCTCACTTGTAGATAAGTATAACATATCTTCCAAATGATATATTGGTAATTTTTTCAATTGACTATTTATTATAAATTCCAATATAGGTTTTAAAATCATTTCAGGCCAGAATATTAAATCTGTTCTTAATTTTATGACATAATCATATTTAAAATTATTTTCATTTTCATATTCTTTTTTTAATTCATTTGATTTCCAAAATGAATATGTCCAGGCAGGCATTGGTGGTAATGGTGGTAATTGTGATGGAATATTTTCCATTTCTTCTCTATATTTTAAAAACGGAGTCATTTTATATTTTAATGGTTTGTATATTTCTAAAAACTCATTTAAATATTCTTCTTTTAATTTTATAGCATCCCAATTAAAATCAGGTGAATGTGAATTCTGATAATCTCCATTTTTATATGATGTGATATCCCAAGTATGTACAAAAAAATCACAATATGGTAAATATTCTCCTAGAAAATTAAATATACTTTTTGAAGTTTCTACACCTGTTCGTATTTGTCCACCGAAAATAACTGCAATTTTCATAAAACTATTTTAGATAAATATAACATTTTTCAATTATAATACCATCCTAGAACCTATCTGAAAGTTACTTAGAAATGTTGAATATGGTTTAGTATTACCACTCATTTTGTAGTTAGCTGAGAATCCAAATCTTTTACTAATTTTATAGTCAAATGCAGCTCCTAATAAAAATCCCATATGTCTATTGACTGTTGTTCCACCTGTTACACTATTATAACTTATAGGTGCAAACATTGTAAATACCTGTGGTGATATTGTAAGTTTTTTTGAATAGGAATAAGGTTTAGTCCAAAATACAATTGCCGATGTTGCCATATTATAGTCAAAACCACCGGCATCATTTTTTAAGAATAGATTGATTACACCCACATTATAACCATATGTTCCTTTTTTCGGAGTTGGTTTAATGTATGTATATCCCAATAAGTTCATATAGTTTCCACCCAAATATGCAAATGCAGTTCCGTATGAATGTATTGCATCCAATTGACCATCTTCCGTCATTCCCATTTTTGTTATACCACCCGTTGTTACTATTGAACTTAAATTACTATTGACTACCAATCCTGCACTATAACTTACATCACCTGCTAGGGATGATTTACTAAGTCCCAATGATATAGATGCCAAATAACTACCAGGAGTAGCTTCTGCAACAGTTATGTCCGATGCTAATAAAGTTGGGTTTGTTACTTCTTGTTTTTTCTTTTTCTCTTCCTCTTTCTTTTTCTTTTCTTCTTCTTTCTTTTTCTCTTCCTCTTTTTTACTTTCTTCTTTCTTCTCTTCTTCTTTTTTAGTTTCTTCCTTTTTTTCTTCTGATTTCTTTTCTTCAGATTTAGATTCTTCTTTCTTTTCCTCAGTTTTTGTTTCCTCTTTCTTTTCTTCTTGTTTTGTTTCCGTTTTCTTTTCCTCTTGCTTTTGTTCTGCAGGTTTGTCCGATTTAGTTTCAGCAGGTTTACTTTCTGCCGGCTTTGCTTCAGCCGGTTTTGCTTCCGTTGATGATGAACTACTTGATGAACCACTACCACTTGCAGGCGGTGGAGATGAACTACCACTTGCAGGTGGTGGTGCTGCGGCAGGTGGTGTTGATGTTGGTGTAGGTGGAGGAACATTTACAGGTGGAGGTGCTGCGGCACTTGCTGCAGCGGAACTTGCGGCACCACCTGCTGCATTACCGGCTGCAGATGATGCAGCTCCACTTGCTGCCGAACTTGCGGCGTTACTCGCAGCACCACTTGCAGCATTTGATGCAGCTCCACTTGCAGCAGATGATGCTGCATTACTTGCAGCCCCACTTGCGGCACTTGCAGCAGCTTTTGCAGCAGCGTCCGATGCAGCTTTTGCTGCGGCATCCGATGCTGCTTTTGATGCAGCATCTGCGGCGGCTTTTGCGGCAGCATCACCGGCAGCTCTTGCTGCGGCATCTGCGGCTGCTCTTGCTGCAGCTTCTTGTGCTAATCTTATTGCATCGTTTTGTGGACAAGGTGTTGCGAATACACTATTCACCCATGTTTGAAATGCACCACTACTGATATCTGCTAATGTTACAATTTTAGATTTACCTCTAATAACTGCGATAGTTTGATTTTGTCCGAATGGAATTACGACCACATATACCTTTTGGTCACATGGGTCTATATAAGTTTGGGTAACGGTTTGCCCTTCTGCTTTTGATGCAGTTAAGGTTGTAACAATTAACAATAAAATAGTTGCTAACCATTTCTTCATTACTTATTGTTCAGTCCGATTGAGATTTGAGAATACCCTCTAATTGGGTCTGTATCTACTTTTAATGTAACGAATTTGAAATCTCTTATTAGTCCGATTTTGTATGTAGTGAATGATGTGTTTGATTTTGGAAATGAGATACCACCTAAGTCATCTTTACCTTGCCATCTAATCACTTCATTACCAAATCCTATCATACCATGTATTCCAATTTTACCAATTCTTTTACCTGCACCAACATAGAAAGTTTACTCTTTTTTCCAATCTTCTTTACTAAGTGGAAAGTCAACATTGTTAATTTGACCATATGGATAATACTGATTGTGGTCTATTGCATAAGTCATTACATAATCCATAATGAAATATCCTTTATTACTACCAATCAATCCCCAAAATGCGGTTTGTTTATTACTCGTATGTCCTATACCTGCTGAAAATAATACAGGTGTTGATGCAATTGTATCTCTCCTACCATTTTCGTATATTCTAACTACACTTCTTTGTCTCCACCCGTAGTTATCATACCAAATGTAAGGATAAGGTTGATACCATCCCCATACACCATATTGTAAACCATATGGATTGTATGTTGTAGGTCTATATCTTCTTACTAATGGTTGTCCTTCAAAGTTATCACCAGGTCTAATTGGTGCCGTTTGTGTTCTCCAACTACTCACATTATTTTGTTGTGGTATAGATGGTTGAACTCTTATTTGAGTTGATTGTGATTGTTGAGATGTGTTTGTTCTCCAACTTGATACCTGTGAGAAAGATATCATTGGGATAACCAACAATAACATTAATAATTTTTTCATAATCTATTTAGTGAATACACCTTTTTTAATCATCTTGTCTAAAATATTTGCACATGCTATATCCAATGCTTTCTTAGTTGAAATACTAATAGTTGATTGGTTAAACTTAATTGGGTCTATTGTTGCGTCTGATAATAAAGTTAATTGTCTATTAGTCTTTGCTTCACCCAATCCACTTGCTGCTATAATTGTTCCGTTCTCTGCATTTGTAAATCTAACTTGCAAACCTAAACGAGTTACTAAATTATCTTTAATACCATCTTTTAAGTTAATAGTTTCATCTTCACTAACGGAGTAATCATAAACTTCAATCTCTACAAAGTAATGTGCTAACTTAATCTTTCCTCTACCATCTATTTTGTTTTCAGAAATACCAGCTTGAGATGCCTGATATTGTTTTACCATTCTATTTTTAATCTCAGTCTTATCTTCGGTAAATTCAAATCTATTAAGGTTGTCCAAATATTCTAATACGATATTTGCAACACCCAATCCAACTCTCTTTTCTTTTAGTTCAGGATACATTTCATATACCTCATCACCAATACCACATTTTAGGATTTGAATGTTCTTTTTAGGGCCATCGTAATCCATGTATTGAGAGATGTCTCTTTTCTTTTCGAAATCTGCTTTGAAATCTTCTGTCTTAGTGCTTCCTATCGTTTGAGCAACACCCACAACACTGCTTAACAAACAAAAACTTAATAATACGAATAAACTTTTCATACATACTTATCTTTTGTATAAATATAGATTTTCATCGTTATCAATACAAATAGCTGACATATTCTCTACCCAATCTCCACTATTAACATATCTTTTACCATTTATCATTCTATCTTCGGGTTGATGTATATGACCACACATCACCCCATCACATCCTTTTTTGGTAGCCATAGATAATGCAGTTACTTCAAAATCGTTTATGTAGTTTGTTGCAACCTTTACACCTGCTTTTATTTTTTGTGATATAGACTGATATGGAAGCTTTCTCCACTTTCGGTAGTGATTGTACCATCTATTCAAAGTAAGTGCAAAATCGTACCCTATTGCCCCTATTTTGGACAACCACTTATACTTTGTAATAAACACATCAATCACATCTCCGTGAAATATGTAATACTTTTTATGACTTAATTCCAAAACATAATCTTCTCTAATTTCAATACCGCCAAAGTGACTACCAATAAACTCTTGTATGAATTCATCATGATTACCTCTTATCCAAACTAATTGTGTTTTGTTAGATAACTTTAATAACTTACTGATTACTTTGGTATGTTGTTTTTTCCATTTTGTACCTCTATTTAATGCCCACCCATCTATTATATCTCCATTCAAAATTAGTAGGTCAGTTGGATGTTCCTCTATAAATTGTATAAACTCTTCAGCCTTACTATCCTTTGTTCCTAAATGTAAATCAGATACTATAATTGCTTTATATTTCATGTCCAATATTGATGGTGATGTTTGAAAAACTCTGTATTGTTTCGGTTGATGTAGCATTTTATACTTAATATAAACATGTAAAAAAATCCTTTGTTCTTAAATCTTCTTGCAGATGTCCATACTCCTTTTGTATTATGTATTTTCATTACTTCTGCTTTTTGTGAAACCCAATAATCTTCTGCAAATAAATGAGTTTCATCATATCCACCTGTTTTCCAATATGCTTCCGTTTTCCACAATTGAAATCCACCAATTGCGAATGGTGTTCCTAATAGATTACTCAATTGTTGCTGAATATCAAATAAACGGAATATCCAATTAAATCCAGTTTCGGTTTGAAATGGTACAGTCACTAAATCCGTATTATATGCCAAGCACTCACCTAATAAGAATTTATTTTGTAACATTATGTCTGCATCTAAAAATAATACATACGGAGTGGTTACTAATTTACTACCTTCTAATCTTGCCTTTGCAGGAAACCCACCTTTGATTAGTTCAATATTTAGTGAATATCGGTAGTTATCCTCCGTATATTGTAAAAAATTTAAACTATCCTCCTCATCGGAAGTATCTGCAATAATAACTCTAGTTCCTGCGAACCCCACTTGCTTTGCAATAAATCCAATACACTCATATATGTTATCTTTTTCATTTTTACAAGGTATTACTATCGTTAATAAGTTATTCATATACATAAATAAAAAACCCCCACATAAAGTGAGGGTTTCTATATTAAGAAATTGTTATCCTAATTCTTCTTCTTTTTTAGGTTCTTCTACTTTTTTGCTAGTAAATTTATCCAAAGTATCTGCACCCATACCGATAGCAGTAATTACCATTACGGCATTTACTAATTCAGCTGCTGGTTTGAAATGGTCTTCGGTAAATGAATTAGCTAACATTGTTCCACAAAGGAATAATGAACCTATAAATGCGATTACTGGTTTTACGGAAATTGCACCTCTTTCGTCTTTGAAAATGTCAATTACCCATTCTTTAAATGTCATAGTTTTGTTTTTAAAATGTTTATAACTATGTAACCTATTTATCTTTTTTAATTTTTAATGCCTGTCTAATTAAAAACGATATTAGTCCTATAAAGAATACTACCGTTCCTATTTGATACCATATTACCATTTTGGTGCTTCTTCTTTAAACTCATCACCTTCTTTCTTTTTAGGTTTTGGTGCTGCAGTTGCAGGAGTTGCACTTTTTTCTTTGATGATTACAGTTTTACCACCTGCTGCTTGTTGTTGAGCCGGCATGTTGATGTTGATTGATTGAGGTTGAACTTGTTTATCACTCTCTTTTGGTTTTTGTAAGTAAGTCATTAAAAATGCTCCACCTGCAGTTACCAATGTACCAACTGTACCAATCATAGTTTTTTTCAAACCACTCATAGTTCCGTCATTATGTTTTTCGTTTTTAGCCATTGCAGCTTCTTCCGATGTCTTTGTTGTTTTTGTTGCCTTTGCCATATTATATTTTATTAAAATCTGTTATTCCTAATTGATTAATATTATCCTGTGAATGCTTTAGTAAATCCTTCAGGACAAGTTTTTGTACATATCAAATCTGCAATAACCGGTGCAAATGCTGCTCCAATTGCAATACCAACTCCAGCTGGTGTTGCCCACAACGCTGCAGAATCTAAACTTTTAGCTAAACAATTTGAAATTATATTTTTTAATAATGTATGGTCAATACTATCACTTACATACGGTATTAGTAAAAATGCATTTGTTATGATTTCACTCATTTCTCCTACTACCGCAACTTTAACAGCCATACTAGTAATAGTTGATGCCATTGCTGATAGAGTAGTTGATGTTGCCACCGCCGTTGGGTTTGCCGGCTCTGGCGTAAATGCGTAAACAATTCCCGCTGAAATAGCTGCGGTTACCACTATATTACAAGCGTTTTTGTCTGCCCATTGGTATGCATCGTATACACCATCTTTTACTTCTTCATAACCTTCTTTAATTACGGACTCTATTTGATTTCCAATATTAATCAGTACCGGTGCTACTTCTTCTTCCCATTCTCTACCGGTCACATCTTCAATTCTATGATTTGTTTCAGGATGGTCATGAATATATCGTATTGCTTTGTCGGTAAGTCCCCATGATTCACATGTTGAACAAGGGCCGTCGCCACCAAATCCATACCATCTTACATTGTTATCTCCGCAATCTGAGCGATGATATACTATTCCGTCTCCGTTTCTGTCTGCCATTTTATTTAGTTTTATATTTTATTAAAATCTGTTATTCCTAATTGATTACCTTTGTTATCAAATAATGCAATTCTATATGCTGATGATGGTAATGCGGTTGTATATACTTTTAATACATTATCACCTGCTTTCACATCACTTGTTGACTTTGATACTACACGATTAGATATGTCAAAAATCTTAATAGTCACTGTTTGTGCTACTTCACTTTTAACATTCATAGATACTTGTGATGTTACAAATGGTGTTTCCAATTTAATACCACTTACACTATTAATTGCTAATTCCGATGGGATTTGGTTTATCAATATTACATCGTTTGTTTTTCTACAACTTAGCAATACCAATGTTAACAAAAATCCTAATCCTAAAATTTTATCTAATTTTCTCATTTTACTTTACTATTATTATTGTTTTTCCTACTTTACTTTTGTTTTCATCCTCCAATAACAGATATAAATATTTAACTGATAACGATTTAGTGTATATTTTCTTTTTATTTATTCCAATTTTACCATTAAACCTTTCTCTTGTCAAAACTTGGTTGGTCGTACTATCGCCCATTGTTAGAGTATATATACCATTTTTTGTTAAATCAAATTGTATTTCTTGTCCGTTATCAATAGTGTTTTTGGCATTATTGAATACATTTGTTGTTACAACAGGTGTTATCACTACTGGTTCTACTTTTCTACACCCAATTAAAGTCAATGCTAATATGAATAATATCTTTTTCATTAAAATTGAAAATTTGTTCCTATCATAAATAGAATTGGGTTACTCTTTTTATATCCAACCGACTCACTTAATTTATCCCAAGTTGTATTATATCTGATGTTAGTGTTTAATATAAATCTTTTGGTTATTTTCCAATCAATAGATGTACCACAATATAAGTCCAAATTGAAATCATCAAAGTATGCTAAATCCGATGTAGTACCATCTTTGAATACTTTGTAGATATCACTCATAGCAAATATTTGTGGTGAGATGTTTACTCTTTTTGTTTTGAATGTATATGTGTACATTGCCATACCCCTATAAGTTATTTGAGATGCTGCCGGTAATATTGGATATATATTTTTCACCCAATTGTAATTTTCATCTACTGTATATTTTCCTTCCCACTCACCTTCGTATGAATTCCAAAATGATTTTGATGCAATTAAACTATATCCAAATGTTCCCCATTTTTTAGTTCTAAATACATCTATGAATGATAAGGTAATATCTTTTTGAAAATTAAAGTCGGTTGAATAGAATGATTGTAATGTAGTAGTTCTTGTATCCGTATTTCTACTAAAACCATAACCTACTCCATAGTAGTTCCATATAGGATTTATTGATGATGCAAATGAGTGAGCCCATTTACCATTATTTGATGACTTACTATATCCTAAATTTAATGTAGTAGATACTTGCTTTCCAATTATACCTACTGAAAGGTTTGATGATGATAGGACATCTTTTGAAAAATCAATATAAGACTCTAATATTCCTAAGTTATTCATATTACCACTTTCTCCAAATAATTCTTTTGGTGATAATTGTAGTGTATCAGGTTTTTGTATTTGTCCAAAAGCTTTATCTGTAATTAAACAAGCAAATATAAATGCTATAAATACTATTAAATGTCTCATTAGTTTATTTTTATTTTTAGTGTTTTTCCATCTTTATTAACTGCGTCCGTTGAACCTATTGAAATTAAACCCAATATGTTATCCAATTTTGTGTTTGACGAAAATGAAATCTTATATGTTGTTGTCTTATCTAAACTTGTACTACCATCACTTACCAACGAACCCAAATTGATGTAATCACCCTTATCACTTGCATAGTTAGTAGGTGAACCATTTGTAGTAAATTGTATTCCTTTGAACTTTAAGACCGAATTATCATAGTTTAATTGGAATTGAGTACCTACTACATTTTGTCCTAATGGGTCTAATGTAATATATGCATAAATACTATCACCAATTATTTCCGTCATTATAGATGCGTTAATATCGGTACTAACCACATTCATAGTTTTAATACTCATTGTAGTAATACCATTTGACTTAGGTGTTGTTGAATGTGATATGTTTACATCACCTTTCCAAGCCATTGTTAAGTTTAATGTATCGGATGCTTTACCTGTGTTTATATCAAATGAATACCCACTACCCAATGGTGTTGTAAATGTTGTCCAATTAGATTTACCAATACTATCATATTTTGTTTGTGGTATAATTCTCATTGTTTTATTTAAGTTGAATGTATCTACTAATGTTTTTGCACCTGTCAAATTTTGTAGTAATGCAAAACAATCCTTTTCATTAAAATATCCATCATCATTTATATCTGCATTCTTATACTGAATACCATATGTAAATTCGTTACCACTTTGATTTCCAAATATACCACCATTTGCAAATTCCTTAAATGCCAAATAAACATCCGACACCGTCACAATACTATTATATAAAGTTGATATTGTATTTGTAGTTGTTACGGATATTGATTGAGGATTATATGCCATTACTGATGCAAATGTTACCTCACACTTAAATGCGTAGTATCCATTACCATTTCTAATATATTGAGTATTGGTTGATGTTCCATTGGTTACTTTTGGTAGAGATGAGGGGATAGTATAATTTGACCATGTTCCATCATTACTAATATAAGTTACATTACCATCATAAACATCTAATAAATTTATTTGAGAAACCGATGATGGTGTTGTATTACCAAATTTTCTCATATCAATGTGTAATGTGCTTGTTGTTGCACCTAAATCAATATATGACCATTCAACTTCTCCACCTACAATTGTTCCCTTAGTTCCGCTTGATATTTTAGTACTATCTAATGATGTTGTTATGTCAACCAAACCTGCAGAACTTAGTGCCGAAGCTACTGCAAATGTTGTTGCTGTTAGATTGGTATTCAAATTAAAATTTGCTACTGCTTTTTTAGTTGGTGTACTATTGATATTTGTTACTTCTTCATTCCAATATGAATATGAATTTGGTGCATTTGGTCTTGACCATCTTACATAAAGTGCATCACCCCCACCATATTCTTGATATCTAACAACTATCTTATACCTTGTACCAGCAACCATATTTGTTGAACCATAATAATATGCATAGGAAGCATGTCCACCATAGAAAGTTGTTATCATTGTTCCATCTACGGATAAATCACTTGCATCATCTGAATTAATACCAAATGAATAACTACCCGTTTGTGTTGGGATAAACCAAAATTCAAATTTAATTGCGTAAAAATCACCTCCCCAATGTGGTGTTCCGGTTGAACCATTACACATAGTTGCGAGAGTAACTTCTCCTGTACTTGTTATGGTTGTATTTGAATTTGCTGTGTTTAATATATTGTCAAATTCGGCTGCCGTATATGGAAATTGTAGGTATTGGTTTGTTACCCCCGTACCATTATGTGTTTTGTAAGAGGTATAATTAACATAACCCACTCCTGATTGAGAGTAGGTTACGAATGATAATATTGTTAAAAGGAATGTAACTAATAATTTTTTCATTACTCAACTATTAAGTTAATCTTATTTCCGGCTCCATCAACTGCGTCAGCTAAAACTGTATAGAATAAACCTGCAGTATTTGTTATAGTTTCTTTTGGAATAAATGTTAATTTGTATGGAGTACCTATTCTAATTCTACCTACTTTTGTCTGGTCCATAGAACCAAATGTTAATCTACCATCTCCGTTTGTTGAAAAGTTAGTTACACCTGCTCCTGCGTCAAATAAAATATTGTCAAAAGTTAATTTAGTATTATCGTATTGTAAGATTACCTCTAAACCCGCTAATCCCTCTCTTGTCAATGTTCCTGTCAATACTACTTTACCATTCACAATTGTAGATGCCAAACCTAATTTAGCTTCCTCAATCGTTGGTGTATATGACATTGATTGAACTCCAAATGATTTAATTGTTGCTGTATTATCTTTTATTGAATTTGCATAAGTACCGGCTGCAATTCTACTTGCAATTTCGGTTAGAGAAGATGAGTGAGAAAAATCTAAATCACCATTCCAAGCAAAAACCATATCTACAACCTGTGTTGGTGATGTTACTATTGTTATATATTTGTTTGTACCATCTAACCATCCTTGATTTAATAATGAACTACCATAACGAAGTGATGTTGCGGTAGATGATGGGATATATGCTTGTGTACTCACATCTATACCCATTACATGTGAAAATAAATAATATGCGTCTGTCTCATTGTAAATACCTGTACCAGCTCCGTCATCTTTAGATACATTGGCCATTATTCTTTCTCGATTATATTGGAAAAAGTTTTTTGTACCATTAATGTCAGTTTGAGCAATACCTAAAAATGCTTTATATGCGTCGGATACTGTTATAATATTATTCATCCATGTTTTAGCGTTTGGTGGACTTACCATTAACCCAATCGTATCCCCAACTTTAATTTCAGTAGTAAATGTTGCTTCACCACTTGCATCTAATTGTTTATATGCCAATGTAGAAGTACCCCAATTAACATCAGTTTTAGTTGCGTTTAATTGTAATAATGAAATTCCATGGTCGGCAATATTATATCCGGTTGGAAACAAAACTCTTACTTTGAATTGAGATGTGTTACCTGTTACATTTGTTAATGACATTGTACCTGGGTCGGTTGTAATTGGAGTAATGTATGCACTTGTTGCGTCAATTGAATAAGATAAGTCTAATTTATGAATGTTTGTATATTCACCCAAATCTTTAATTACATATTTTTGAGTTGCAATATCTCCGTTGATTGATGCATCTGTTCTTTGTACAGTCAATTGACCAACATTCCAATCTGCGTTAGTTGCGTAACCCCATGGAGATATTAGATATTGTGCATACAAATCTTTAGCCGTAATACTATTTGCCGTACTTGCTGTAAATTTATATGATGTCCAACTTGTGTAATATGTTTGTACCGATGTTCCTTGTGAGAATGTGGTTGAAACATATGCTAATGCTTTATTGTTGAATTGATATCTCAACCAAAAATATCTTGGTGTAGTTGTACCTCTTGCAACTGTATACTTTACTGAAATAGTATCACCAACCTTTAAACCTGTTGTAGGCGTTACTGATTGGTTTATTGTTAATTGTGCATTTGACGATATGGATATTACTAGTATTCCAAGTATCGTTAATAGTGTTTTTATCATTTTTTTTCTCCTAATAGTTTAGTGATTAATTTGTCAGAAGCCTTTTTAAGTGCGTTACTCAATGATGTCTGATTAAATTTACCACCCTCATCTACTATAAGAGTTGACATTGAGATTTCTGACGAGCTTTCCTCTACTATAACCTCTTTATCTTTTTTACCATCTTTGTATAATGTTCCTCTCAAACGAATTACCACCGTTTCTTCTCCACTATGAAAAATAGAAACATTTTTCTTTGTAGTCAAAACATCCAAATATATAATTGAAACTTTTAATCTTTGTGTTGCATCAGTTGCAAGGTCTAATCCTCTTTCCTGTAAATACTCTTCTAAAATATTCTTAACACCAAACTCCAATTTTCTATTTCCTGCTAACTTACCAATTTTAACTTCGTTGGTAACACTTTCAACCCAAATATGTTCTTCGGCGTTGTACATTATATTTTCTGGACTATTTTTAAATCTTCCATCAAAATGCCAACTAAACCAATTCGATACCGCTTGTGTGGTTTCGGTTTTACCTGACATTTCCAAAGTAATCATTACTACTTCAAATAATAATGCACTTACAACCCATAGACCAACAAAACCAATAAGAAACTTTTCAAAATAGTTCCTTGCGTTACTTTTTAGATGCAATAACTTTGCTTTCATATATACTCGTTTTTACTTTTACGAATATAAATATAAAATAAGTCATTATAAATAGTATTATTCTATATTATCTTTTCCAAATGTATTCAAAAAGTGATGTAATGGTGTCCAAAGACAATATACTCCAACTGCTTCTAAGAATGTCAATTTTGGTAATGCTGGTATCAATTGTGTTAGATACGATATTGCTAAACCTATAACACAAGTGACGATAATAACATTTAATGTAATTTTTAATTTTTCCATATAACTAATATACGAAAATTATTTCAATACACCAAATTTATGCCAACAAATGATAATATTCTTTGAAATGTTTGATACGGTCAGGTAATCCAATAGTTCCACCATTTACTCTTTTAGTAATTTTTGTAACAGTATCATCGTTTGCACCACCATCAGCCATTTTATGTAAACCATTCTTATTAAAGAACCATGCTGCTGAAGCCAATGCGTACTTACTTGCTACTAAATCAGGGTTTGCAACACAATCTTCACCGATTGATTTAGTGAATGCTGTATAATTTTCTTTTCCTGTTAATTGAATAAATCCTCTACCATGAAACTTCCAACCTTCACCACTTGCTTCTGCTCCGTTACCCATTCTACCACCATATACTTTGTTGGCAATTTTCTCTGGTTTTCTTTCGTATGGAACCGCTGACTCTAATGTTGGGAAATATTTTTTAAAGATACCATTCAAACCTTTAGCTGAATAGTTTAAGTTTTCTTGTGTTAATTTAAATCCACCACTTTCATGTCCGCATTGTGCTAAGAAATGAGCCAATCTTAATGGAGTATTGATTTCAAACTTAGATGCTACTTCTGGTATCATTGCTATAACACTATCAGGAATATGTCCTTTTAATGTATCTAACTTTAATCCGGTTGTATTTGTTACAGGAGTTGGTTTTGGAGTTAAGACTTCTGCAGGAGTTACTGGAGCTGTTGCTTCCGTAATACCCATAATTTTATTCCATGTAGTATTTCCTACAATACCATCTGGAGTTAAACCATTTTTTAATTGAAATGCTTTTACTGCATCTTCGGTTTTAGGGCCGTAGTTACCAATTGCTTCTAAACCTAATTTTGTTTGTAATTGTTTGACACTTTCGTTATTGTCACCTCTTTTTAATAGCATATTATATTATTTTAAATTATTATCTACAAGTATTCTGGAATAAATACTATCACAAATTATTTTATGTCCTTCTAATACCAAATGATTATCACCATAATTTAAATTTTGTGGTGCAAAGTAGTTTGATATTACTAATTGTGGTTGGTGTTTACTTATATCATCCGTTGAAGAATATTCTATACTATCATATATCAATGGAACATAATATTTTGATAAACTATGATTTAATAATGGTTCTACTGCATCTTTAGGATAACATATTATAAATGTTTTAATATTTGATTTTTCTAATTCTAATACAAATTCATATAATTTATCATAAAAATACTGATACGAATCAAATATTATATCATCATTAGCTAATCCAAATATTTCCTTTTCTTCTCTTATAATAGATGCATCACTTATTCCAATAGTTTCACCATTTGGTAATTTAAAAATAATTGGGTCTCTGGAAAAATCGGTAATTTGTATTATAAAAGTTTTATAGTTTTTTAAATTTTCAGTATTATTGTAAAAATATTGAGCTTTAAGTAAAGATTGATTATTTGAACCACCATTCTTTGCCTGAGTAATATGATTTACATTCAATTTTTTAGCTAATTGTGCTGGCCATCTGTTTTCTTTAATAAAATTTAATTGACCATCATCCAATGTTTTAAATGCGTCTGGAAATTGTGGTCTTACTTTTTTCCATACTACTGAATCTAATCCTGAAAAGAATTGTAAAGATTCACCCCATGTAAAAGAGCATCCTACTGCAAATATATTATTTTCTTTTGTCATCGTATGTTTTGTTGAATTTTTTAAGAGTTTCCATTGCCATCACTTGTTGTCCTAAAACACCGATATGCCCATCTTGTATTTTACCACCACTTTCGTCAGTCATAGTTGCTTTATAATTTTTATAAGAATCTTCCGCACCTATATACTTTTCATCAAATTTTATAAAGTATGGTTTTTTTATAATTTCAATTTCATCTATATTTGGAGAATCTGGAGATTTTAAACACCAAAATACAACATTTTTTGTTTTTAATAAACCTATTAATTTTTCAAATCTATTAAGTTGTCTATGTTCGTATGCTGGTAATCCTGCAAAGTAAACTGCAAAGTCTACTAATGTTTCGTGTTTGTGGTCGGTCATATCGTCGTCACCTATTAGGTTTACTTTAATATGTCTACTATCACCATATCTAACGATTGTGTGTAAGAAACTAAATGAACTTTTATGTGGAACATCAAATCTACTATAATACGCAGCTTGGATTACAATATAATCGTTTTCTCCAATCTTGTCTGCGTTATTTAAGATGGTGTCTAATATATAATCATTAGATGCACCCACATTAGCATGATTATGTAGTTCTAAATTTAATTCATCTGCTACAATTTCACACCAATATCGTTTATCAATATCATCGGATAAAGTGACTTCATAAAATGGGTCGGAATCATTAAAGCCATGCCCATGTGAAAAACTATCACCAAAAATCCATAACTTATTCATAACAATTTATTTTTTTCTATTTTTTATTAAATCAATGTGGCCATTTCCTGCAGTTGATACCACTTTATATCCTTTATTTTCGTAGTCCTTTGTTTTACGAATTAAATTTTCATCTCTAGCTGCGTTGAATGAATCAGATACTTTACTTACACCAGTATTTTTATCGTTATAATCTGCAGGGAATGATAATCTATATAATATTTTTTTATCTTTTTTGTTTGGTTTGTCAAAATTGCTAATAGGTGGAAATCCTGCTTCTTTTGCTGATTGTTGTAAAAAATTCTTACCATCGTCATCCAAATACTTAGATGGATTCATACTATCTAACCCCTCACCTTGTCCAACCATACTTGCCCAATTGCCCGCCATAATAATATTATGTGGTAATCCGGTTTTCTTTTTTTGATATTTATATAGTAAAGATTGGTCATTGTGGACATCTAAATCTGCCCCATCCCAACTATCATTTTCCATATTTGGAAATGATTTTTTTAATTCATTGTGGATATATTCTTGTTCACTACCTGGAACATAATTATTATCTTTGTCACCACCTTCACCCATAAATACAATTTTATCATTTGGTGAATACATTTTTTTAACATCATCTACCACTTTTTTGGCACCTTCAATATCATCATGTTCTACACCAAAAATAGTTGAACCCTTTTTAGTTTGAATTGTTCCCATTTCCTCACCATTAGAAGAAACTCTTTTGGATGGTTTAGTATTTACTTTTTTTTTTCTGGAGATTGGTTTTGAGGTGTACCCGACCTCTGTCCTGCTACTGCGGCTTTCTTTTCAATACCAATGTGGTCTGCATACTTATTTGCTCTGTTTACCAATGGTTTTATAGGTTCATCTATTATGTTTACCTTCATAGGAATTGGCTTATCAGGATTTTTTGCATTATATGCAACAATTGCTGCCCATCTATGGTGGCCATCTAATACATAACCATCATTAGAAACATATATAGGTGCTGTTAAACCTGGGTCATTGGGATTTTCTTCAAGTCCTTTATACATACCTGCAACTTTATCACCAACCATATTCTTTTGAGTTGCTTTTAATCTATCCGGTGGAACATCATGTGGGCCATCTACTTTAATACCATCTTTTACTAATAGTTCTTTAAAGAATGCTTCACCATCAACTTCACCATTTTTATTTTTTGGTAATTTAGATGCTGGTGAACCAGGTCTTGCATCACCTTTGAATTGAGGCATATCGTTTCTATCTATACCTAAATTATCTTCACAATATATATTTGACCCTGGAATTGATACATCACAAAGATTAAAGAATTCTGGTTTTTCACCATTTGCTTTTGCCTTATCGGTCATTGCAACCAAAGCATCAATTTTAGTTGCTACTTCCATTTTTTCCATCGGACTAACTTGGTCTAATGTTTTTTTAGATGTATCAATGCCTGGCATTAAGTTTTTCAACTTCATATCATCTGCACCAGGTCTTTGTGGTTTTTCTTTTTCTGCATTTTTTTCTGCAGAACTTTGAAAATCTTTACCACTTAATTTTCCTGGAGGAGGTGCTTCACCTGGTTGAGGTTGTGTAGGTTGTGCTTTTGGTTTTTCTCCTGCTTTCGGTTTTTCTCCTGCTGCGGGTTGTGCCGTTGGTTGTTGAGGTTTTGCCTGTGGGTTAACACCTGGCTTTGGTGTAGATGGTTCTTGTCCTACTTTCGGAATGACACCACCTGACTTAGCTTTAGTTTTTTCAATCTCAGCAGGGGTTGCTTTATCGTGTTTATCGGGGTCCATTTGTTGTACAGTATATACATTACCCGTCTTTTTGTTTTTGACGATATCCTCTTCCTTTAATAAAAAAGATTTATTTATTAATGATTTAAGCTTTATCATATTATCTACCTTGTCCTCTGTATCGTTTTGGTTTTGGAGTATGTTTGTTGTAACTCTTTTGTCCAGAACCTGGGCCAGTCTTTCTTGTACCAAATGAGGTTTTGTTAGAACTAGCTGCTTTTGCTTTTGCCATTTTTAGTTATTTTCCGATTTACTTTACTTACTTTTTTGTTGTCTTAGTTGCTTTGTTTGCAGTTACATTTTTAACTTTAGTTTCAACTTCTGCTACGACTTCTTTAGCTTTTGCAGTTGCTTTTTTAACTTTAGTTACTTCCGTTTTAACTTTAGCTGCTACTTGAGGAGCTTTAGTTTCAACTTCTGCTACAAATGACTCAACTTGACTTTCAATACCTTCTACTTTAGAGAAAAGGTTTTTGATAAATGTGAATAGTCCCATTTTGTTTTTGTTTTGTTTATGATTAAATATAAATATTAAATTTTTTTGGAAAATGTTTCTCCATAAAATTCGTAATTTTTGTGTATAGATTCTTCATCGTTAAAATGTAATGCTTCTTTTTCATCTCTGTAAATTGCGTCAACAGGACATTCAGGAATACATGCACCACATTTTATACATACATCAGGATTGATATACATTTGTTTGCCCACCTTATCTTCATCACTCATCCCTGCTACTTCCTTGCCCAATCCGTCTATTATTATAGGGCCATTAATACAATCAACAGGACACACTTTTACACAACTTGTATCAATACATCCAATACAATCTTTTCCTATAATATAGCTCATTATTTATCCATTAATAACCACGATGATGATTGTATTTTATCACCCAATCCAAATACCATTTTAATTCCCAATTTTTTACAAATATCACCTTCTGCAATCGTTTGTTCTGTCTGGTCTCCACCATTGGTAAAAATGAAATTCTGAAATTCATCTTTGTATAACATATGTATCATTTCGATGGATTTGTCAACTTGTCTATTATTTTTATCTATTGCAACTACTGCCCAATCTACCGGTTTTAATGTTTCTATAACAAGTTTCCTTTCATCCTCATTCATAAACTCTTTAGACCCTTTCATCTCTCTTTGAATATCATTATTTACTATTACAAAGAGTTTATCACCAAGCTCTTTACTTTGTGTTAAATAGTCTATATGCCCTTTATGAACGGGGTTGAAATAACCACTTGTTATGACTAATGTTTTAGTCTTCTCCATATAATGAGAATCGTTTTACAGGTTTTTCTACTTCTTGTTCTTTTATGATTTCAACAGTTCCGTTACGAGCTTCTATATAAAAGTTAGTATCTCCGTTTTCTTGATACCAACCTTCTAATGCATCGGTTAGTGATGGATATATGGTTTTACTACCATCTGCGAATACCCATCTATCTCCAGGTGGAACTCTTTTAAGAACTAATTCTTTTTCTTCTTTAATTTCTGTTTCCATTTTTTATTAAATTTAATAGTAAATCCTTTTTATCATAACTATTTAACATAGTCTTAAATAATTCTACATTTTTTTGTAATTTATGGCCATATTTTTTTACTAAATAACTATGAACTTCTTCGTTTGTTTTATATTCTTCTTTTAATTTTTTCAAATACAATGATGCATCTATCAAAGATTGTTCAATGTGTGAATAAGATGGCAAATTGTCCATATGTGGTATTTCCAAAGATTCATCATAAAATTCCGAATTTAAAAACCAAAATCCCATACCCATCAAATGTTTGTATAAATTCGTAGGGCCGTACCATATAAAAAATATATTTTCTTCTGAGAAACATATTGCTTTTAATGTTTTTTCCGTAATGTATTGTCTACCATACATTTTATTACCCGTTGCAGGGCCTTCTACATTAGCAGTAGCGTATAGTGTTTCAAATACAACATTACAAACTGATGTTGTAAAATCCATATAAGATGAAATGTGAGTATTACCCCAATGGCCAAATGTAATATATGATTGAAATAATACTTTTTGATTATATTCATTTGATTCATATGATACAAAATCATCACCCATAACATTTTTTATTTCGTCATATAAATGATTTCTATGATTTTTATTTAAATTTAATCCGTTGGTTGGTCTATGGTATATTCCCAATAAATTTTCTTTTTTATCAAATTTATAATAATTTAAAAAATTATAACCATAATGATAATAGAAAAATATCAAATTTATAATTGGGTCATAAAAAAAATTAGGATGTTCAAATGAAATAGATGCCGATGATATACATATATTTCCGGCATCTAAATATTCTAATAATTCTTCATTTGTAATGTGATAATTTTCTACAATTTGTGTTTGTATCAATTTATCAAATCCTTTGAAATCTTTCCACTCATTAAATGTATGAAATAATTGTATTTTATAATCACATTTTCCTATAACTTCTACATCTTTTGAAAATACATATTCATCATCTTTGTAAAAAAATGTAAATGTATTTGAACCATTTTCTAAATCAAATTTGGTTTCACAAAATGCATGTAGTATTGCTACACAATCTTCATATGCTCTATATAGTAGGCCGATTTTCATTAAAATACTTCAATGATGTTTGTTTCTGATACTTTTACTACTTCATATTCAAGCTTCACTGCTTCTTCTACGAATTTGTTTACTAACTTAGCTTCTGCTTCTGTGCAAGACAATGCATCTACTAAATAATTTTCTTTTTGTTTTTTGATTTTGCCTTTAGCATCTTCTACTTCGATTGCTACCTGTACTGAATAATACTTTGCCATAACTTTTGTTTTTTGTTTGTTAATAAATAAATATACGAAATATTTTTGACATTACCAAAAAATCCCCCACTTCTTAGGGTGAGGGATTGTGAGTATATTTGACTGCGTAAATTTTAATTACTGCTTTTAGTCTCTTCTACTGAAGCCTGACGATAATCTGTAACTACTTTTTTTAAGTCACCGATTAAGGTTCTTGCATTCTTTTGTGATACTTTTGTTGTCTTGTTGTGTTCTTCTTCGAACTTATTAAACAATTCTTTCATTGTTTGAAATAGTTCTTCTTTTTTACTAGCCATAATTGCTGTTTTTTGTTTTGTTATTAAATATAAGAAAGATTTTTGATATTACCAATTATCTTCCTCTTTTTTGACGAATTTCTAATTCTTTTAGATAGTGTGCTTTCCAATGATATTCAACTGATATGGGCCCATTCCTAAATTTCTTCAAATCATACTTCCAGATGGATTTTGATTCTTCATCTTCAAATATGTATTCAAATTTTGTTGGTTTTTCCGTTTTACTTAAGTTTTCTTTAGATGGTTTTAGATTCATAATCGAAATATTGTGGATAACTTTTTATAATATGTTCTGCAAATGCATCATTCATTTTTTTACTCCAATGAAAATCATCTTTTATACCCAGTTCACCATCTGATTCATTAAATAAAATATGATGTGATTCCCAAAATCCTAGTATTTCTTCTATTTTAGCACGAGTTAAAATTTCTGGAATATCCCATTCGTTTGTCCAACTCCATATTATAATTTCAAATGGAAAGTATGATTTAAATGATTTAAACATTTCCTGAAAACTATTTTTAACTGCATCCGATGAGTTTATTATTGTAAGTAAATTCAAATTAAATTTAAAATTTTCATCTAATAAATCTTTATCTGAAATTCCTGTTAGTGGTTGTTCTAATATATGTTCAGGATTTTCTAATGTATATTGTCCAAATCCAACAAAATAATCTAAATATTTTCGTTTATCTACATTATGACAATATTCATTTGAATGTTCTACATCCATTAAACCGGTTTGTAATGGCAATCTTACTCTTCTTAAAGTTGGTAATGTTAAAATTACTAAATCGTTTTCTTTTATATTTTTTAAATTTCTTAAAAAGATATCAACAATAGTTTGTACATCTCTACTTCCATAGGATGAAACTTGGTAATTTCCATCAAATTTGTCGGAAATAGTTTTAACCCAGGCATTATCATACATCCCTGCAAAACTATCACCAATAATCCAAAGTTTTCTATTCATTATTTTGATTCTTCATCTTCAAATATGTATTCGAATTTTGTCGGTTTTTCCGTTTTACTTAAGTTTTCTTTAGAAGGTTTTAGACTCATAATCGAAATATTGTGGATAACTTTTTATAATATGTTCTGCAAATGCTTTGTCCATCGTATCAGTCCAATGGGGGTCACCTTGAATTCCAGATTGACCATCGGTTTTAAGCCAAACATCAGATAGAGTTTCCCAAAAACCCAATTCGTTTATTATCACATCTTTGGTATTTACAATAGAAGAATCTAATTCATTTGCCCAACTATAATATATCAATTTAAATGGAACATATAGTTGTATAGATTTTAATATCATATTCCAATTATCAGTAAACACTTTTGAACAATTAATCATTTGAGTTATATTAGCAAAATTTAGTATTTTAGATTTTGAATAATTAGACTCAAAGACTTCAAAATCTAATTCATCTAATGGTGATTCTAATGTGAGTTTGCTTTGTCTTTCAATTTCTTGTGCCGTAGTTGCAATATTTGATGTAAGTTGTTCATTGCCAAGCATACCAGACATTGGTATTTGATATGTTTCACTATTCAATTCATCTGAAGAATATTCTACATCACAATATGGGTATTTTAATGGTAATCTAAATCTAATTAAACTTGGTAAAAATAAAATTACAACATCATTTGGATTGATTTTGTGTATATTTTGTAAAAAAATATCAAAAATAGTTTGAGTATCTCTACTTCCTTTGGATGATATATACATATTTTTTCCAACAAAATTTTCATACAAATATAATTGCCACGATTCTTTATCATATCGTAAGCTGGTAAAACTATCACCAATTATCCAAAGTTTTTGTTCTGTTCCTTTTGTTTTTCTATTCATTATAATGCAAATGACTCACCACATCCACAGGTACGGGATGCGTTAGGGTTTATAAATTGGAAACCCTTACCATTAAGTCCGTCTGAAAAATCTAATTCAGTCCCGAAAAGATATAGTAACGATTTCATGTCTATTAAGATTTGTACTCCCTTATCTTCTGCAAGAGTGTCTCCTGTTTGTTGGTCGGTATCAAATGAAAGGTCGTATGACAATCCACTACATCCACCACCTTTAACTGCCACTCTAACGAATGGAGTTTTGAACCCACTTTCTTCAATGAGTGAATTTAGTTTTTTTGCTGCACCTTCTGATACTGTTACCATTATGCGTATTTTAGTCCGAAAAATTCATAGTTTTTATGCACCGATACTTCGTCACCTGCTTTAATTGCAATATCCTCATCTTCGTAAATTGCAGAAACAGGACATTCTGGAACACATGCACCACAATTGATACAAGTGTCAGGATTGATATACATTTGTCCACCGGGAAATGCAGCTCTACCATCTCTTTCAATTTCACCACCCGAACCTTCCATATCGATAGGTCCGTGAATACAATCTACCGGACATGCACTTGCACATGCAGTATCCATACAATCAATACAACTATTTCCAATAATAAAACTCATAATTTATTTTTTATACATGTGAGGCGTCGAAGATTATTTCCTCTAATCCGTTTTTTACTCTATAATCGTTGATAGCCGATTTGATAGCATCTTCTGCTAAAACTGAACAGTGGATTTTAACGGGAGGGAGATTTAACTCCTCAACCAAATCCATATTGTCAATTGTTAATGCGGTCTCAATTGTTTTACCTTTTAACCATTCAGTTGCTACCGAAGATGATGCGATTGCTGAACCACATCCAAAGGTTTTGAATTTTGCATCAACAATAATATTATCAATTACTTCTATTTGTAGTCTCATTACATCACCACATTCTGGTGCACCTACTAAACCCGTTCCTACATTTTGTTTAGATTTGTCCAAAGTTCCTACATTTTTAGGGTTTTGGTAGTGGTCTAAAACTTTATCTGAATATGCCATATTATCTGTTTATCTATAAATATACGACAAATTTATTACTTTACCAAATCTTTTAAATAAGAATATTTTTCAAATAAATTAAACTTTCTGGTATTTCTGTCTCATTAAATTTATTTCCAAATTCTAACATTGCTTTTGCACTACTTATTGCTCTAAAATCTATACCCGCTTCATTGTGGTTTTCAGTCCAATCTTCTGTCATATTTACCATATTTATATAATCTATAAAATTTTGAATTTGAGTTTTTAAATTATTAGATTCTATTTTATCTATATTTGAATTATAATAATCTATTATTTCTTTTTTCAAATTAAAATTTACACTATTTAAATATGTCGGCCATCTTACTGGATAAAATTGTACTTGAGAATCATCATTTATATATTTTCTTTTTTTCATTTCTTCTAAAAATTCAAAAAAATGAAAAACATTTAGAATAGATGATGTAAAATGAAAATTATGGCGAAAATTATTAGTATTATTTTCTAATACTAATAAAGTTTCAATATTTTTACAAAAAGTTTCCCAATTAAATCCTGTTCTTATATATTCTCCAATTTCTCCAATGCCATCACATGATATAAAAAAATTTACCATTCCAAATTCTTTTAAAAGTTCAAATACATCATATTTTTTAAATTTTAATAAACTGAAATTTGTGTGTATGTTTAATGTTATTTTGGACTTGTTTTCAATTTTTTCTATAAATTTATACATCTCCGTCATATATAAAGATTCACCACCCGCTATATAAATTTCTTGTAGATTTACAATACTTTCATTTGAAATTCCAAAAGATTTTTCTGCTGTTTTGTATTTATTTTCATCAAAATCCAATCCAACGGATATATTATAATCTCGTTCTTCTTCAATCCACCTTGTTGAATATTGTGAGGAACATGTCCTACATTTAAAATTGCATATATTTGAAGGTCTTATATCTAATTTTATAAAATTTGGTTTTAATTCACCGTCTTTTTTTATACCTTTTACCAAATCTTTAATTTCCCAACCGTTAATGTCTTTATATTCTTTATTTGCTTTTTGTCTATAACTTTCGGAATTTCTACTTTCCATATTATAACAAACTTTACAAATATCATTTTCGACACCATTTAGCATATCATGTCTTAGTTTTTTATACTCTTCTGAATTGAACGCTTCATCAATAGACATTTCATTTAAATTGATATCTTTGATTATTTCACTCATAGTACATGCTCTTGCGTCTCCCATTGGGTACGCATTAAAATGTGAAAATGGTAAAACACATGCTTTATTAAAATTACATTTCTTAATCATATTATCCTATTTGCCAAGTTCTAATTCCTAATTTATTCCAAGTAAATGGTTGATGATACCCCATTTTTAATTTATCCAAAGCTTTGATGACATCGTATTTTGTGTTATTTGGACAATAGAAAAACATAAACCCTCCTCCACCTGCTCCACTTATCTTTCCACCAGTTGCACCTGCTTCCAATGCGGTTTTATATAGTAATTCTATTTCAGGTGTACTAATTCCTTTAGCTAACATTTTCTTTTGTTGAAATCCATAATCCAATATTTCACCTAAATCATCAATTGCTCCTTTTATTAAACAATCTTTCATTAATTTAGCTTGTTCTACTAATGCATGAAGTGATAATGTGGATGTTTTATTTTTGTCTTTCATCTTTTGTACTTGTTCGGTCAATACATCGGAACTATTACGGGTAAAATTGGTAAAATAAAGAACTACATTATTTTCCATTTCATCTTGTACACTATCTTTTATACGAAGTGGATTGACTATTACATCATCACCTTTAAATTCCATATAATTGAATCCACCAAATGCTGCTGCATATTGGTCTTGCTTACCACCATTTTCTTTTAACTCTATTCTTTCAATTTGAATTGCCATTTCTGCAATATCATACTCACCCAATGGTAAATTGAATAATTCCATATAAACACCAATGAGAGAAACTATGAGAGTAGATGAAGTACCTAAACCACTACCTGTTGGTACATCCTGGTTGGAAACTATGTTATATCCAATGGGCTCTATATTATATCGTTTACAAATGTGATTGTGAGTTGCTTTAAACAACTTTAATCCATAAGAACAATCTAAGTCATCACTAAATTCATGCTCCTCAAATTCGTCTTTATTTATCCATTTAAAGGTAACTTTGGTATCATCTCTTAATTCTAAGGATGTGTGAGTAAATAAACGAATAGTAGTATTGATTACAGCACCGGTGTGGTACTTACAATAGTCTGGCATATCCGTCCCGCCACCGCCAAAACTAATCCTGAATGGAACTTTGCTCCTGTATATTTTTTTCTTCATCCTCTGTTATTTGTCCTCCGTTTTCTGCGTACCAATTTTTTACATTTCGTTCACCTACTAATAAGAAAAAGCAATTATAACATAATGCTCTAATATTATCTAATTTTCTATTATTCAAATTTCCATCAAGAAAGTCAATTAACAATGGCATTTTGCTGTCTGTAATTCTTTCTTCACTAAACCCACAACTACTACAAATTTTTGGAATATAACCACTAGCAAATAATTTATTTTTGAATTTAAATAATGGATAGTGTAAATGCTTTCCATCAATTATATCATCTATATCATATTTTTTATTTTTAATATGTTTGGCTTTTTCAATACCAATACCATATGGGTTTTTAAGGTCGTCAAAAACACCATACATCTTTGCGTATTTCTTATATGTGTTATATGATACACCCAATGTTCTTGCGGCTTCAAATGCCGAACGAGATTTTTCTTGTGCTGCTTTGATTTGGGATTCCATTAAAGGTCTTGCACCTAATCCTCTTTTTGTAGTTCTACTATTTTGTAAATTTGGGAAAAACCCCTCTACTTCTTCATTTTCATTTTCCATACTAATAACTATTTAATTATACGAATAAGTATATCAAAAATTATTTTTTATGTGCTTTACTATTTGGTCTGCTATTAATTTTGAACCTCTTATAGAATTATGACCATCAAAACTTACACCATTCGTATCATCACTAAATTTACATTTCATTTCCCTCAAAACCCAACTCATTAAATCATATGTAATTTTATGTTCATTTTTAAATTGTACAGAATTATATGTTATATCATTTTGTATTTTTTCAAAACTTTTAATAGTTCCATATTTTTTATTTAATTTTTTGACTTCTCTAATTCTTTCATCTCCACATTGTATAAATAAAAACTTTATACCTTTTGATTTTAATAAATTTATTAATAAATATAATTTTTGAAAGTCCGATGCAGCTTCTATTCCAAAATCAAAAGATTTATCATACCAATTTTGAATTAATTCAAAATTTTCTTCCTTTATAAAATCAAAATTATCATCACCTACGAAACTACAATATCTTTCCTGATTGCAAAAATAAATTTCTCCTCTACCGATAGGCGGTATTTCTATTAAAAATAAAGTTTTTTGTAAATCTTCATCATTGGTTTCAATTATATATTGAATTGTTTTTCTAAACATTCTATGAGTAGACCCACCAAAAATAGATTCATTTATTAATTCAACACCAAAATCTTCCGCTACTCTATTTGCGTAATTATACTTTTCTCTTACCCAATCAAATTCATTAAATGGTTTAAATACATTTGGATTTGTATATTGTGTATTTTCTTGTCCTTGATTATGATTTTTACATTCCTCCAAAAATGCACTTATATCAATATCTTTGGTTTCTTCAAAATATTTAAAATACCACGGATTATTATGGTGGTGGCCCCACATAAAACTACAACCATTTGAATATATTTTATTAAACATATTATAACATCATTTTAAGTAATTTTTTAAATGTATCATCTGGATTTTCTGATGTGTCCAAATCTACATAAAATTCGGTAGGTGGTTCGTAGTCTAATGCAAACTTATCTTCTCTACCTCTCATTTGCTTAGTATGACAATATATCTCTTGTACTTTGCATTGAGACTTAAATTCCTCTCTTAATTCTTTATAAGGACTAACTAATGATATTACGACATCGTTACCTGATGCGTCTAAAAACTTTGCTATATCAAAAGCTTTGTTGATATTCTTATATCTTCCTTCTTTGGAATAATCTGTATTTGGAAATAATTCTCTTAGTTGGTCTCCGTCAATATGAAATACGGATTTTCTCCAATTTTTTTTATCAGTTTGTAACCACATTTGTAACTTCTTAGCCAGAGTAGTTTTACCACTTCCGGGTTGACCTGTGAAAAGGTATATCATAACTATTTATTTTTTAATGCGAATTGTGCCGCTTTATATACTGGTTTGGTTTTATCGTATCCTAATGCTGTTTTGATTTTGATTTTGTTACCTGTCTCTGGATTTTTAATAGTCTTGTCCAAATCTTTTTTTGGTAACAGAGATTTCAAACTCATGTCATTTTTTTTAGGTTCAACTTTTTTTGTTGTCTCCTTATCTTTTTGTGATTTCATATCGGATTGTTTTGGTGGTGCAGGTATATCGTGTTTGACATGACTAACCTTCATTTTAATATTAGGGTATTTGTCTTTAAGTTTGTTTACTGCACTAATATTTTTATGTGAATCATCTATAAAAAAGACATCGTTATAGCCTGCTTTGATTTTATCTTCAATCCAATCTGCTTTGTCTTGTGGGTTATTAGATGCCAATGCGACTACATATATACCTTCCAATCCAATATCTTGTAAATAATCCTTAACAGGTTTGTATGCACTTCTAGCAGTTAATATTACTACCTTTCTTTCACCTTCTGCAGTTACAACTGTTTTTAATAATTTAGTAACGCCTTTAATTTCTTGTGGTTGTTTAACTTGTTCAAAATCTGAAAAATCATAATTGTCTCCGTCTTTTGGTTCATACACTGCGTATTCACCAGGAGTTAATTTTGATTTTTTTCCGTCTTTATTTGTAATGTATATGTGAGATTTTGTTTTAACTAATGTATCGTCAAAATCAAATATTCTTAATTTTTTGGTTTCTTCTTCTTGCAATGGTGTGAATGCGTTTACCATTGGGTTTCCGTAAACTTTACCCAACTCAATATTACGACCATCTAACTTTGCAAATCGTTGGCCGAAAAAGAATTCTTTAAGTAAATTAACCATTTAATTGTTTCTTTGTCTTTGGTAGTGCCTTTTCTAACTTATCGTTTTCTTTATTAAGGAACTCAACTTTAACACTCAATGCTGCTACTTCTTTTGTAAGATTTAATACCATACTACGAAGTTCATCTTTTTCTTTTGATGCAGATTCTAATAATGCTTCTAATTTAGAGATACGGTCTTTACAATCGTGTCTGATAAACTCATCATCTTTTTCTTTACGAAATGCTCTTTTTTCGTAGTATCTCCATGCCGATGTTCCACCTAATACGGTTATTGCCGTAATTATTACTGAATACATATTTTCCATTACTTTTCTCCTAATTTATGATAGCCTGTGTTGGCTTGGTTAATAAATTGCATTGCCTGTGAAATGTGGTCTTGAATCCAACCTGGTAGATTTATTTCTTCTTGACCTACTTTACCTTTCAATTCCGTTGCGTTTCTAATAATATCGTCTAATTGGCTACCTGCCATAGATACTTCGTGGTCTTGTGTTTCAGGACCTTCATTTATTCTACTTTTAAGTAGTTCGGTCATTTTATTATAGACCTGTTCTCCACCATCCTCACCTAAACGATATGCTCCACCCAATTTTTCATAGATTTGAATCTTATGTTTCATTGGAAGCTTTTTTTCATTTACTGCTTTCCAAATCTTTGGATGTGTTATTTCAAATTTCATATTAAATCTTTTTGTATATACTCATATAAATATTGAAAAAATTCTAAATGGCCAGTTTTTCCAAAATGTCTATCATCATTTGTTTGCCACCACTTTGGATTTGAATTACAATAATCAATCCAACAGGTTTCATTAAATGGTTTTATATAACTTTTTTGATTATTTTTAACCATTTTATTAAACAAAGGCAGACCACATTTATCCATATTCCAAAAATAAACATTTGTTGTTATATTTTTAATAGAATCAATTATAAAATTATATTGTAATAATGCATTTTGTGTATATTGCATCATTCCATTTGTGTTTATTATTTTTTCCTGATAGAAGTTTATTTCGTTTTGTGTAAATCCTTCCGTATTATTATTTCTTAAATCTATTCCTATGTTTTTCCAAAAATCATATAATCTATCATAGAATGTGATGCCAATTATAACAATATCATCTTTATCAAAATTTGAATTATTATAAATTGTATTTAATATTCCATAATTTGATATTCCTGCTGATGCGAATGATTTTAATTCATAACCCAATTTATTTGATAATAATATTGGCCAAGAATCTTCCAATTGGATTTCATTTATTGTTGAAAAATTCGTAGAAAAAGAATCACCAAATATATACAAAGTTTTCATTAGATAACTTTTTTCTCAATTTTTATTTTATCTCTTTTAGTTTTAGATGTTGCAAATGCTAATAATGTACATCTTTTATGGTCACCAATAATTTTTTCTACTGCGTGTGACACATCAAATATTTTTAAATCTATAATTGCAACTTTTCCAAATTTAGGAACTACTTTATATTGAGTAAATCTATCTTTATCATTTGGATTTTTTGTATTTCTTAATATTAAATTACCACCCCAGTCTTGTTCCCATTCATCATTTAAATAAATTAAGATTGCACAAGTATTTTGATATTCGTCACCTTGCCCATCATTATGGTCTTTTAAAAAACATCCTTCGGAATAGCAAGTCCATTGTAATCCCATATTTACATTCTTTTCATTTTCACCATAAAAATATTCTGATATTCTATAAAATACATTGTCAAATGCATTTTTATCTTTTATATGTTTGGTTCTGCTAAAATCTTCAGAATTTGTTGGTAATCTTACTGCATATAACCACAATTGAGGAATATGTTTTTCATCATATTCTTTAATAATTTCATTTTTTTTATTATCAGATTCTGCAAATGAATTAAAGTGATAATTTTTATTCATATCAAATTCATTATCTGGTTTATAATCAAATCTTACTGAATTAAATTCGTTTAAATATTGTGTATCTCCATCAATATATTTTAAACTTTCAAATAAATTATAAAATTCTTCATTTAAATCTTTTAATTCAAAATCACAATATCCGTTTAATTTTAGTGACTTCTTTGATTCTTCTAGTGTCATTATTGTTTGTTTTTTATTAAATTTTCTAATCCTATGTGAAACATTTGTTCATTATACTTTTTATATTCTTCTCGTTTGTCTATAAATTGTATTTTACCCTTATAAGTAGTCATTCTGTCAAAATAATTTTCACAAACAATAATATTTTTTAATTTGAATTGTTTTATAGTAGGGTCTTGTAATATATTTGCACCCCACATTAAGTAGGTATCATCTAATCCATAGTGTCCATAGTTTTCTGGAAATGGAATTGCCTTCATTAATTCTTTTGATATTAATGCGAACCAACCACCTCCAAATTTCATATATGGTTGATGAGGAACATTATTACGAACTTCTTCTAATATGGGTTCTCCGTAAATAGTAGCATCAATGTGTGGGTTATTGGTTGCCTGATATCCTATTGGTTTGGTTATAAATCTTTCATTAACCAAACAATCCCATGTAGAATCCCATTGTCTTACTATTTCGGGAATAGATACAAATTTAGTAATCCCAACACTTTCAATTATGTCTATTGAGTTGATTGAATGTGCTAATGTTAGTGGGTCAAATATAATATCGGTATCTAACCATATATAATATTTTGAATCGGAATAACCCGATAATCTTCTCATTGATGTACAACCATTAATAGTAGTTGTAGTTTCAAAAATACTAGGAGATGCCCAATCCGTTAAGGGTTTTAATCCTAAGAATTTTTCAGTACATTCTTCTTTAGTAACATTACTTTTACTCCAATCAATTATCTCATCCGAAACGCACATAACAATATTAAATTTAATATTATTACATTGTTCTTTTGTTAGATAATCTTTTCCAATATCTAATCTATTTAAAGATTTTTCTAAATCATCAATGTCAGTTGGTGCTATCCAAATTACAATTTCTATCATATCAATTCTTTTACTTTTGCCATTCGACCAAACACACTTATTTGATTTTGCCCTATCAATGGTAGATTATTTGTTAATAAAACCAATTGCTCTTTATCAATCATATATTTATATTCATCTTTTATCTCAACAGGCTCTCCGTTTTTAATTTTGTTTTTAATATAATTGATAAATGTATTTGGATTACTTCCCCATGTGATATTGCCAATTCTAATAATATTATAGTTTTGAAAATTGGATTTTATAAGTAATTCCATTCTGCGTTTATGAGTATGATATTCGTTATTTTTATTAATATCATCTAATGCAATTGTACTGAAATAAAATAGACATTTAGTTTTATCTTGTTTATCCAATAATTCCATTTCACGTTGAAATTCCGTTTCTTTAGTTTCAGTACTTTTTGAAACACCAGCTGCAAAGAAAATTGCCCCCTGTCTGTCGTTTAATACGGAAGCTATATCACCTCTACCTACAATCATTATTTGTATTTGTTTGTTATTAAAGTATTTAATTCTGAATTTCTATCGTATTGATGTACTAATACAAATGGAACATCACCGTTCATAACTAAATCATTTTCTATTTTAAAATCAATCTTTGTAGTTCCAACTTGTAATGCAAAATCTGAATTAATATCAACTTTATCTTTTATAAGTTCGTTGTGTATTACAAAATTAAAAGAACTTTGGTCTGTAAAATGTCTAACATCTCCTGATTGAGATACTAACCAATTCAACATTAATAAATCTTTTACTAATTTATGTTTTCCAGCAATTACTCCTACATTAGCAATTGTGTTTGATTTAATCCAATCCCAAAACATCGGCCCATATCCTTCGTGGATATTTTTGTGACCCCAAGGTTCGTTCTCATATGTAACACATTCAGATGCACAAATTATTTTATCCTTATTAGTCAATCTTAACCAATCGGATGGATTTGTTTGCCATACAATATCTCTTACATCTGTTGTAATTATATGATTCCATTCTCTCACATCATTCTGTAAGAACCACCACATATCAATTAATCTTCTCATATGAGGATGACCTTGTAATTCAGCACCATAACATTCCCAAGCTTTATCTGTTAAATAATCAATTGTTTCTTTTGGTATGTTATAGCATATCATCACCTTATCACCATCGTAACCACAATCGTTTAGTGATTCAATGTATATTTTAATCTTTTCTGGCAAATAGTTTGCTATTGCTGATATAACTAAATCTTTCATTATAACTTTCTAATTTCTTCTATATCTTTTAAATAATCAACTATTTCGTAGTTTTTCCAATTGGTATAGTTAGGATATAAATCTGGTCGTTCGTGATACCAAGCTTGTACCATTTGTTTATTCTGAACAACATTAAATCCACCGGCCATAATAACAAATTGTCCTAATGAATCTGGCCAACCAATTAATTTATCATACGATGCAATCATATCATAATTTAATTCTAATATGTGTCTGAATTTTTCCCAGCTAATAATCCATTTTTGACAATCTATGATAAATCCACCACTAGCACCATATCCTTTGTTACCAAATATATTTAATGGAACATCGGTATTACCACCTATTTGTTGAATTATATACAATATATTTTCAGTTATTATATTTGCATTATATTCTAAAACTGCTATTCCAAATTCGTTATTTTTAATAATGCTGATTGGTTTTATAATAAAACTATCTTCTTCTAATATAACCATAAATTTAGAATCGGATTTTTTACAAGCCCAATATATGTTATCACACCAAAGTAATGCGTTATCTTTTGGCCAACAATCTCTATCACTTTTATGATTTTGAAAACTACCAGGATATCCTATTTGAAATGGATTTTTATAACATTCTGCATTATATTTTTCAGCTACTTTTGTATAATTTTCAAAATCACCATTATCATCGACACTAATATTAATATCTCCGTCAGGATAGAACTCTCTAAATTTTCGGAAAGAGTTATCAGCTGCTTCCCAATTTTTATAACCCCAAAGATATGCGTTTAATAACTTATTCATGTCTTGTTAATGTGTATATGTCATTTATGTGACTTTTTTTGAATTCATCACAAACTATTTTTACATTATCTTTACCTACCTGATTACACATTGGTATATAAATATTATGCATTGCAACTCCAACTCCATGTGGTGGATTGGTTTCCATTTCTATAATTGCATCTATTAAATTTGATGTCATTGAATGTGGGAATACTATAAAGGTATCACTTACAATGGGGACATGAGTAAATTCAGGTTCTCTCCATAAATAATTACATTTATTCAAATCATATTCATATTCTTTAAATGGATTTTTATTAAATGATATATCAAATCTTGTTGATATTACTAAATCCAAATCTTCATTTTCCAATTCATACAAACTATTAATATAAGTTACTGATATGGTTTTCATTCCATTTTCCAATTTATCACCACCGCCTAATTTATTATAATTCGGGTCTAAAAATGTTGATTTTTTGGGATTGTATATTTTTATAATATCTTCTTTTTTTGGAGAGTCATATGTAAATAAATAAAAAGATATTTCATGTCCTTCTTCTTTTAATGGATTTACAACATTAGTCATAAAACCATCAATGGCATCTTCATAATTTCTATATCTACCAATCTTTCCATCGTTATATGAAACTCCTACTAAATTAATTCCTATTTTCATTTATAATCGTTTATATAATCTGAACAAATTCCTATGCAATCATCTAAATTATCATTATTGATTTCCGGCATAACCGCAATACTACCTTTGATTGGTTGTTTGCCAGGATATGCCCAAACTACATTCATTGACGTAAGTGTTAGAGTATCTCCTTCATGCCAAAAATAGTGATAACTATTAAGCATATTAAACCATTCCACTGCTTCTATATTTTTACAATGTATCCACAAATGTTGCAATCTTTCACTAAACCAATGTTGTGAAACACCATATTGTGGTTTATCATGTCCTAAAAATAATTGACCTTCTACCATCCACACATCAATCTCTACATCAAATCCATCTGATATTGCTTTGTCGATGTATGCTGGTTCGTTTTCATATGATTCAAACTTTCCGTTTGTGTTTCCTCTATGTGATATTAGTATCATTTCTTATTTTCTAAATAGTAATTTAAATCTTCAGGTGTACCCAATCCCCACATCTTATCAATGTTAAATGTTTTAATCTTTTTACCATCAGCAATTGCTTCATTGAAAGTTGGACAAGTATAAAATTCATTATTGGTTCTAATGTTCTTACTAATCATTTGTTCTGCGTACTTTACATAATCAGAACCTTTGGCCCAATAGTAAACACCAACAGTTGCTATATCTGAAATAGGATTCTTCTCTGCTACTTCCGTTACATATCCATACTCATCCACTTTAGCGAATGACCATTTAGGGTGTGTCGCTTTGAATGTTAAAATGCCACCATCAACTTTTTGTTCAATCATCTTATACATAAACTCATTGGAATCCCATTCTACGAATTGGTCGGAGTTTGCCATAACCAATGGTTCATCGTTATCAATGAATTCTTTGGCTAATAGGGTCGTACACGCTGCACCTTCTGTAATACCATCTACTTCTACTATTTTACAATTCGGAGTGATTAAGTTTAATAGGGTATCTAAGTTGTACTTCTCTCTATGTTCTTTCTGAACTACATAAATGTATGTAGCTTCTATGTTTAAATTATCAACAACGACCTGAATCATTGGTTTTCCTTCCACATCAATTAGTGGTTTTGGGAATGTGTAACCTGCTGCTTGGAATCTACTTCCTGCCCCAGCCATTGGGATAAGTACATTCATCTTACCACCTTGCCATTTTGGTATGCTCATAACTTTTTTAGTTTCCTCTAATTTACGAATAATTTTTGATATTACCAAATCTTTTGGATTATCTACTCTTAAAACGTTTGCTCTACTTCTACTTGCTGCCAAAAGTCCATGTGGAGAATCCTCTACAATAAGAGTTTCTTCAGGCAAAACACTCATCATACTCATTGCCTTCCAATACATTTCAGGATGTGGTTTAGAGTTCTTTACATCCTCATTAGAGATGATTAAATCCATATACTCAATTATACCTATCTTTGCTAACATAACCAACACAGACCTTCTAATTGAGTTTGAAGCACATGCTAACTTATAACCTCTATTACGAAGTTCTTTAAACAATTCAATCTTCTCTAAATCTGGTTGTAATTCGGATATAGCCTCAATTGTAAGTTGTTGTTTTCTATTCCAAACTGTTTCGTATGTATCTCTATCTAATCCTTTGTTTTGTGTTAATAACTCCAATTTTTGATTGGTTTTTAATCCATCATATATGGATAGGTGTTCTGCTTCAGTAATTACATATTTGTTACTTTGTCCAATTTCCCATAGGGCTTTATTTAGAGTATCGAAATGTATTTGTTTAGCTTCTACTAATACACCATCTAAATCAAAGATAATTAATTTTGTCATTATTTTCCGTATTTTTGCCAGTCATTATGTTTAAATAATCCTTCACCATGTGCAACTCCAAATTGTTGTTGTGCCCACCATTTACTAATATTTCCTTCCAATGCAATTCCTTCACCTGCAAATTGTCTAACAGTTTCTAAATAAAAATCTTTCTTATACATTGTTGGGTTATTAGTCCAATTACCCCAACGAGATGTTGTTATAAAATGTTGTCCTAATTTTTGTATCTTATCTGGAAATTCAATGGATGGGTCTAACCAATGTAACGAATCTAAAAGATGTGGTGATGTACATCCAATCTCATCATCATAATAAGTAAGTTCTTTACCTTTATTTCTAAATGAAAAATGTGGATTACCAGGTTGCTCTCTATGTCTATATCTAACGGCGTTTATAGGACACTCATTTAATAAGTAAGTACCATCTTGTAATCTTTCATATGTAGTTTCACTATTTTCAATTAAATTCCAATCATGTTCTAATACTAAAACATAATCGGTTTGTGCATTTTCAGTTAAACGAATGAATGCCTGTCCTATTCCTATATTCTTTTGTAACCCTATGAAATCTAAACCAAAGTGTCTTGCAATTTCCATATCTTGTGGTGTTACTTCCTGAAATAGGATAGTCACATCATTTACCATATCGAATAAACCATTTTCGTAATAAGTAGTTAGTGTATCTACTAATACTTGTCCACTATGCCAAGATAGTATTCCTATACTAATCGGTAGTTTTTGCATTATTTTTTGTTTTCCAAAATGAATAAATTCCATTATCAATTTCGTAGGAAGGCCAGCTAAAGATTTCTCGCTTAGGCTGTTTTTTGGCCCATTCCCACATTTTTGTAAGGCCTAATTTTAAATTATTTTTATGTTCAAATCCCAAAATATCTATTGATTTTTGAAATGTTGGTATTGAATTTTTTACTTCATGTCTTCCCTCTTTATAAACAACTTCGCCACTACCTATAATACTTTTTAATAATGAATTTGCTTTATTTACACTCCATTCTTCGACTCCACCTAAATTGATAATCTCTTTAGATGCCTCTGGTCTAATTGCTGCGTTCCATAGTGGTTCAACTATATCATCTATATAACTAAATGCTCTAGTTTGTTCACCATCACCAAATATAGTCATTGGTTCTCCATTCAAATACTGATGCATCCATATACCTAACACATTACGATATTTGTCCCATATGTTTTGTTTAATACCATATACATTATGTGGTCTTATAATACACCAATCTAATCCATGTTGTTCTCCTGCAATTTGTATATCCATTTCACATGCATACTTTGCTACTCCATATGGGTCGATTGGTTTAGGTATTTGTGTTTCATTAAACAACCCGCCTTCACCATATCCATATACTGCGAGTGATGATGTAAATATCAATCTTTTAACATTATATTTTATACAATTATTTACAATTCTGGAAGTTGCTACTAAATTATTTTGGTAATTATATTGTCTAATAAATGGTGATAATCCTTCTGCTGCATATGCTGCAAAATGAAATACATAATCAAATCTATGGACATCGAATGCATTCTCTATTGGATGTTCTATTAAATTTTGTTGCCAAAATATTACTTTTGGATTTACATTTTCTCTATATCCTCCCGATAAATCATCGATACCAACTACTTCTACATTTGGTATATTTTCAATAATCCAGTCGGCCAAACTACTACCCAATAGGCCTGCTACTCCTGTTATTAAAATTTTCATATTTTTCTATTAATTTATCAACTCTTTGTATTTGTGTATGATTTGCTATAACCTTTGCCATTCCGTTATATGCAATTCTTTCTCTCTCTTCTTCATTTTCATTATAGTAGTTCATTTTTTCAATACAATCAAACATATCATTATATAAAACAATATCTTCACCATCTATAAATAATTCCTCTAAACCCCTACTTATATCTAATTTATCCGTTAAGACCAATTTACCACAAGCCATACCTTCAAAAATTCTACGAGTGATTTCACCCCATCTACTATTTTGAATAACCATCAAACCTTTATTTAAAAATTCAGTATGTTGTTTTGCATCCATACCATTTTGATTTCCAATTGCACCTTCTGCCCAATTTGTTAAGTGGTCTAAGAAATGAGAACCACCTCTACCTCTACTTGTTACTGCCACATATTCGGGTTCTAAATTCATTGGAAATTGAAACATCGTATCTGCCCAATGTGGAACCCAATCGGCATTTATACCTCTACTTCTATATTCTTCTGCAGATTCCTTATCGGGAGTAATTGTATAGTGAAATCTACTTGCTTTTGGATAGTTTCTTTCAAAGTTTTGTGGGTCATCACCACTTTCTTGTATCCAAAATGCATATGGTTTTAAATTCTTATCTAACCATTTAGAATCAAACCTACCCCAATCCATAAACAATACAATATCCGTTGGAATATCTTGTTGAATCCATAATTGTAATTGAGAATCATCACCATCGGGTATTTGTACTATTTCGGTTTCCCAACCTCTTTCTTTAAATTCATTTAATAAAGACAATGGTGTAGACCAAAGTTCATTTGGTTTATGGTCATATATAAATGTTATTTTCATAAAGTATCGTAATAATTATTTTGTCTTTCTTGTCTGTCTATTGTCTTAGGATGTCTGATACAATATATTTCATCTGCTGGAAAATTTGTATATGATTCAAACCCAACTATTCTTTCATGTACCTTACCACTCCATCCAATTTTGTCAGAGTTTTTGTAGATACGAGTTTGAACATCTGGGAAATTAACCCAACCTTTTTCATTTATATTCCATCCCCATTTTTTAATATGTGTTTCAGTCAATCCTTCAACCGTATTGATTCTTGGAACAACAATCATATCCTTATCCGTATTACTATCTAACAATGCTTCCATATTTACAATCAAATCCGGAGTCAAATACTCATCCGCATCTAATTGAAATATCCATTCACCCTTACATTGTGAATTTAATAAGTTTTTCCATTGTGCAAAATCGTTATCAAATTCGGATTCAATAAGTGTAATGTGGTCTGCGTTTGCTTGCAATTCCAAATACTCTACTAATTCAGTAGGTGATTTTGGTGTGTCTAATAAAACAACTATTTCCGAATTTTCTTCTTTGTAGTTTAATAATTGATTTACCAATCTAATAGTTTCTTCGACTTCATTACAAGCCGTTATTGCGTAACTTAATTTCATTAAAATATTTTTTCGTCAGTTGAATTTGTATAACTAATTGAACTACCCGATGGGAGTGATGTTGTAGTTGATGTTCCAAATCTATTATAGTCGGTTAACAAACCACCCATAGGGATTGTATTGTCATCCACTTCTGCTAACTTTTCTTTTAAGTTGTCCCATTGTTTTGGAGTAATGTTAAATTCATGTACTCCGTCTGTAAATCCTTTTAACCAACTAACAAATTCTTTTGATGTCATAACTATTTACTTTTTATTTGTGATTTTGGGTCTATTCCTTCTACATGTTTATTTTTTGGCGTCATCAAATCAACATCCATATCCAATTCTAATATTCTTCCAAATCCATCTAGCTTATATGTTCTATATGCGTTGTCATTTATAATTGGAACTTTTTTAACAATTGATTGATATATTTTTTTTGAAGAACCTTTTACTTCTAATAGTTCGGTTTCTTCATTTACAAACTTACCAAAAAACTTTTTTATCAAATCAGGTCTAACATCTGTTACTTTTACTGCATGGACAATGTTCTTTGCTCTCGATACAAATAGTGTAAATATAATAGGTGCGGTTGCTTCTGTATATCTACCTTTTGTTCCATCTACATATTCATATTCTTTTATTAGATAAAACTTAGCCCTTACCATTTGGTTTGGCATTACAATATTTTTATCATCTATGTACCTACGATATATTGGACTATATTTACTCACTATTTATTTAACATTTTCAATTTTGGTAATTGTAATTGTTGAAACTTTGGTTGTATCTTACTATAAATACCATACTGATTTAAAATAGTATCAAATCCTTCTGTCATTTTGGTTAGACTAAATTTTTCTAAATTATGTTTTCCCAATTTAGATGATTCAGTTTTATATTTCTCATAATTCTTATAAACATCTTTCATTGCAGTTAATGCTTTTGAAATATTTACATTAAACCATTGTGATTCTTTTAAAAGGAATTGGTCGGCTGCTGATTCATGTACAGGTTTCAATTCACCTTCTAATAATACTGCACCTTGTTTTAAGAAATCAATATGTCCACTCCAATTACTTACGATAACCGGCTTACCTGTCAAACTAAATTCTAAAAGAGGTCTACCAAATCCTTCACCTTTTGTAAAGTTTAACATTGCTTTTACCTTTTTGTGTTCATACAACCCATTCATTTCAGATGGAGTTAAGTCACCATGTAAAAGATAAACTGGAACTGACTTATAATCTTTTCCTAATACATCTTTTATTTTTTTAATAGTAGTTTCTCTATCAATAACACTAAATCCTGCTGAACTGGTTTTAAGAACTAATGCTGGTTTAACCTTTTCGTTTTTGAATGCCATTGCAAACGATTTAATCATCATTCCCACATTCTTTCTATCTTCACCCAAATCACCTCTTAACCAATGTCCTACAAATAGAAATGCGAAATCTTCTTTGATTGCATCTAATTCAGTTACATTCACCACATCATCGGTTCCAAAATCCATTTCATCAAATCCTTCAAAGAGAATTTCAACAGGTTTTTGAATTCTATGTTGTGCTATTAATTGTTTTGTATTGTTGTCGGCCTCATTATAAACACTATCCACTAAACTCTTTTTTGAATGTTCAGATGGTACTATAATTAAATCCATTCTATTACAACCATGTACCCAATCTAATGGACAATGTGTTGTTTCAATTGCTGCAGTAATTCCAATGTTATAATGTCCTACTGCTTGAAATTCATTTGGTACAGTAACCTGAATATAAATGTCAGGCTTTTGTTCTACTTTTGGAATAATACTATCAACTATCCACTTATGAAATGGATTGTCATAATTAAGTGAGTCCATTGGAGTATTGCCCCAACGAGTGCTGATAACTTTGATTTCAAATTTATCTAATTTATAAAGAGAATGTAATAAATCTCTCGCGTGGTCACCATACCCACTTCTTGTTGCTATTGGTGCCTGAAATACTAATGTTGGTTTCATACTATAACTCTATTAATTTAAATTTTTGTTTTGGTTTCCAATTTTCAAATGCTCCTTCCATACCATCTACTAATTCTTTACACATTGCTTCTCTACTTAACAGACCTTCACCCATAAAATGTTTTCTACCTTTTAGTGCAGCTTTATCTCTATCTTCTTTTGGCATTTTATACCAATCCATAATTAAAGGAGTAATATCTTCAAAGTCAACTCTATCATCAAAAATGTATGGAGTAGGAACTGAACCTGTTGTTGAACGAACTGGCCAAATTGGTTTAACCCAATCTCCCCAAACTACACCTGCTTTTTTATTTCTATCATGTAAAGAACCAATTTCAACATAATCTTCTGCAGTTATCAATTTACCCGTACCTTTGTCTCTAAATCCACATTGGTCTTGTAAACCACCTGTAACCGTTAATATGATTGGTGTTCCTGCCATTACTGACTCTGCCGTTGCTAATCCAAATCCTTCGTTTGATGCTACATTGATTGTCACATCACCTATATTATATAACCAATTTAATTGTTCTTCGGAATATCTATTTGGTGCAAATACTACATTGGTTTCAGGTGAACAACATTCTGCAATTGTTCTTGGTAAATCCGTTCCATGTTCTTCAACAGGAGTAGTGTGCATTAATAAACATACTTTACTTCTTTGTTCAGGAGTAAGTGCTTCTACAAATTTATCGAATGCAAGAATTACATCAACCGGTTGTTTTCTACGAATATTTCTATTATTCCAATACAATACAAAATCATATTCTTTAACTCCAAATATACTTTCTTTAAAATCTTTTGGAACTTCTACTGGTTTGTATAAATCTGAATTGATACCATGTGGTACATAACTTACTTGCCAAGCTTCAGGTTTAGTCCAATGTTTTTCTTTATCCCAACCCCAAACTCTACGCGTAATACCATATGTTTGTTTTGAAATGCATCCAATCCAATCACAACTTTCGTAGTAATCTCTATTGTATTTTGGGTCTGGTAAATCGTCCCAAATATGATAAAAGAATAATGGACAGGTTTGTCGAATTTCATGCTCAATATCATATAACCATAACCAATATCTTGGGTCAGTAAAGTGTAGGATTGCATCAGGTTTTTCAACCATTAACAATTGTCTGATTACATCAGCATTACCATAACCATCAAATGGATATATTTTAACACTTGCATCTTTTACGCCTGTTTGTTCTCTAACACTATCGTTTAAATCAAATACTTTACCTGCTTCAGGATGTTTGATTGCTGCACCTAATTGTACCCAATCATATTTATCAACAGTTCCTAAAACTAATTGTTTAGAAACATTTGCAATACCACTACTCATTCTTAAATCATCCGCTAATAACAGAATTTTCTTTTTTGCCATAACTTTTAAAATATATATTGTTTAATTTAAATTTTTTAATCCTCTATCACATAATCCTCTATGAAAAAACTCACACCATTCACATAGTTTAGTTGCGTTCTTTGGGTACTCTATTTCAGTTTTATAATTACCATCTTTGTCAAATACACTCTCTACAAAGTCCGTAAAACCTTTCCATGCTTTGTTTACCGACACCTTACCATTTGCAGGTATATGTTTACTAATTCTATGTGTTGGAATATCCTCTCTTACTTCTACCTTTCTTTTCAAAATGATAAACTCAACATCAATCACATCTTCGGAAATGTTTAGTAATTCAGCATAGAACTTTTTGTATAATAAGATTTGTGCACTTTTAACAGGGTCTGATTTTTGATACTTACTCCAACCTCTTGTAGAAGTCTTAAAGTCAATGATTCTATATCTACCTGTAAATGTATCTCTGATAATTAAATCTATGAAACCCATGAAGTTTACATTCTCTGAAATCTTTGTGTTTATAGGTTGTTCAATTGCTACCAACTCATCGTGTTTTAACGAAAAGAATTTGTTAAAGTTTTTCGGTTTTTGGAACCAATCTAATAAGACATTTCCATCTTCTAAAAACTCTACCATTTCTTCTTTGGTGCAAATTGTTGTATTTCCTATTTCCCCTTCCGTTTCTTTAAGATATGCATCTCTCATTCTTTCTTTTAAATACTCATTTAAGTCAATCATTTTGTCAGCTTGTGACTTTGATATTCTTAAACATTTCTCCAAATAATTTTGAAGTGTCTCATGCATTGCGGTTCCAAAGATTGAATGAATGTTAGATGACGATTCACCTAACTTATCTATGTATGCTAATTTGTATTGTTGTGGACAATTATGCCACATACTATATTGTGAAAATGATACTCTTGCCATATTATATCTAATATACGACAAATAATTTGATTTACCAAATTATACTAAATTAATTATTTCGTTTTCTAATGGAGCTCTTAGTATATCCATTTTTTTAGAACAATCTTTTACATATTCTGGGTTTGCAGTAGATTCTGTATTCATAAATTTAAGAATACCATTAAATTCTGCTTTTGTTTTTTCAGATTTTATGTATCTCATATTTTTTTTGAATAACAAATTCATTTTTTCTTTTATATGTGGCTCAAAATTATTTATAGAACAATAATCGGGAGACCATGCATATGTAAAGTCAATATTTTCAGAAGTTTTTATAAATTTGTTTTCTTTCATAAATTTAATAAAATCAAATATATGATGCATATTCCAAATTGTAGTTGTAAATTGGAAATTATAAATCAATTCATTTGAATTTTTTTTATCACCTGTTCTTGTCGAAGATACTACAAAACTTTTTTTAATCGTATTCATATTTTCAACAAATATATCGTGATTCCATCCTGTTCTTTGGTATTCTCCTACTTCGTGTACCCCATCACAAGAAATTGATAAAAATACTCTTTTAAACCCTTTCCACATTTTTATTAAATCCGTTGATTCAAATTTTAATATAGATAAATTTGTATTGTAATGTAATCTCAATTGTCTACATCCCGCATCTTCATCTATTGGTAAATTTTGATATAACCATTTTATTATCTCATTGTGTTCGGGCATTATCAATGGTTCTCCACCTGCAAAATAAAAACTTTTAATATTTTTCATATGAGGTATTAAATCTTCAAGAATATTTTCTCTTAATTTAATTACTTTTGATGTTGGTTTTGGAAACCCAAATACCTTATATGCATCATACCAATTTGAAGATGACCCGTGGTCACACATTCTGCAAGTAAAATTGCATAAATTAGAAAAACGAATATCAAAATGTTGAATAGAATCTACACTATAATCTTCGTTTACAATGGGGTGTTCCCATAGTTGATTATCATTATAAAATTGTCTAGTACTGTACTCTCCCGCATCATCTTTTCTATAACATACATTACATACTTTATTTCTAACACCTTCAAGCATATCTTTACGAAGTTGCTTCATTTGTGGAGAATTATATACTTCTTCAATTGTATGTTCGTTTAAATTCATACCATCTTCAAATGAGTCTGCAATACCACATGGTTTTGTACTTCCATCTGCTAATGAACATATATGAATAAATGGAAATTTACAATACGATTGTGAAGTTATTTCCTCCATTAGATTTTAAGTTTCAGTTTTGTAATTTGTTTTTTGTCTATACCATATTTTTCACAAACATATTTAAGATATTCTCTACCTTCTCTTGTGGAATATAGTACCTCTAAATAGTCAATTGCCTGATTTTCCGAACAATCATATTCTTTTTTTAAAAGGTCTACTATAAATTGTTCGTATTTATCTTCGGATTTTCCTTTAATATATTTCAAAAAGTATTTACCTTTTGGAATAACATTAATATACAAACTATACATTTCTTTGGGGGAAAGAGTTTGAGTTAGGGGTAATATAGATGCAATCAATTCAACCCATTCAGGCTTCATTGATAAAAATCTATTAATCATAAAGTTACTCCAAGTTTTTAAATCTTCTTCTGACAGTTTGTCAAAATACTTTGGGTCTTGAATAGTAGTTATTGCATTAATATGGTCAAATAACTTTTGTGCCATTATTCTATGATTTTTGTTTCTTGTAGTTCTTGTGGAAGTAATTCATTTAAAGGTTTACCACAAGTTGCACATACATACAATTCAATCGGCATAACCGAATCTTTGGGTGCACCTGTTAATAATCTACTAATTTTTTTGAATCTGTAACCTGGTAAGAAAATCTTTCCACCACAATCACAATCCATATCTCTTGCATCGTTTAAATTAAAATTCGGGGGTAATTGTTGTTGTTGTTCCATTATTTTATTATGTTTAATATTTGTATAATTGTAGACATAAATACGATTTCTTTATCTACTACCAATGCGTCCTTTGAAAGACCATCTGCAATAGTTAAAATCACATTTGCTACATTTCCTGTTGCGTATTCGTCCACTTTGTCGTATAACATTGTATACATTTCCGAATAGTCGTTTAGTTTATTATCTGCTACTGCCTGTCTAATTTTCATAAACATATTTCTCTTATCGTCACTTTCTTTTAAAAGGTCAATAAGTTTAGTTGCAAAATTTGCTTCAACCATTACTCTATGGTCTACTTTCAATTCACCTTTTGTAGATTGTAATTGGCAAGTATTAAGTATTCTTCTAATATCTGGATAATATGAATTAATCACATCAGCCATATTCTTTGGCTCATACTTAATCTTTTCAGTATCTAATATCTTTGCTACCTGAACTGCTACATCCTTTTTAGTCGGAGGAGTGATTGCGAAAGACTGACATCTACTTTGTATAGGGTCAATGATTTTCTCAATATAGTTACAAGTTAAGATGAAACGACAATGCTTACTGAATGTTTCCATTAAGTTTCTCAAAATCGCTTGTGCTCCCGGTGTCATATAATCAAACTCATCTAAGATGATTACTTTGAAACCTGCAAACCCAACCGATGATGCAAAGTTCTTTACTTTTGTTCTAACAGTATCCACATTGTTTTCATCCGATGCGTTGATAATCATAAAGTCACATTTGATTGTGTTTACGATTAGTTTAGCAAGTGTGGTCTTACCCGTACCCGCTTTTCCGTATAACAACAAATGAGGTATATCGTTTGCATCTAAATACTGCTGAATTGTTTCTTTGATGGTTTCATTACCAACATAGTCAGCAAGAGTTTGTGGACGGTATTTCTCCACCCACAAACTATGTTCTCTTTTGTTTATATCGTTTGCGAAAAAACTCATATTATTTTCCAGTTGAACCGAATCCGCCTTCGCCTCTTTCGGTGTTATTTAATTCTTCTACTTCTTCAAACTCAATCGGAGGATGTGGGATAATCATAATTTGCATAATTCTATCACCAACACCATATACGAAACTACCACTTTGAGATGATAATGACCTTTGATTAAAAGTTGCCTGTATTTCACCTCTATATCCACTATCAATTACACCTACCGAATTACTTAATGATAAATCGGTTTTACGAATGGATGAACGAGGGAATACTAATCCTACAAATCCTTCGGGTATTTCCATTGCTAATCCTGTTCCGTATGTGATTTGTGTACCATCAAACTTCATTGATGTTGCAACTAAATCCATACCGGCATCACCATCTTTTGCGTAGGTGGGTATAACTGCTTCCGGACTAAGCTTCTTTATTTTTACTTTCATTTTGTTCCAATCTTTGTAGTTTTGTTTCTTTTGATATTTCTCTAGGGAAAATTCTAAATGTCATTCCATTTTGTTGGAAATTCAAACCTTCACCTTCAACTGGATTGATTTGTAATACCAATGGATTTGGTTCTACTCCCAACTCTTGCCATGCAAAAACAGTTGGTTCATTGTTGAAAAATTGAAAACACCACTCACTGTCCGTGATTATTTTTTCTTCTGGCATTTCTACACTACCCGCTTCTTGTTGTTGTAATTCCTCTTGTGGGGATAATTCATAACCAACTTCTGTTGGGAATAATTCTAATTGTTCTTTCATTTTATTAATTTGAGATTTCTACTAAATAATACTTACAAATAAAGTCATCTATTTGGAATTGAACATTTGCTAAACCATCAGTTGATACTTTTAATTTTGCAGATGTTGCTTCTTTGTTTGCAGTAAGGATTTCTTTTAAATATTTTGCTGAGAATGAAATTGGTTTAACTACTTCATCATATGATTTTGTTGCTGTAAATGTTACTCTATTTGTCGAAATCGAAGAATAACCAATTGCCATCTTTAAATC
>Ga0209400_1000201_pt1 | contig 53451 bp, 37 predicted proteins | sample M_130807_EF_Meta_FD_187313 | JGI IMG/M metagenome (GOLD analysis project Ga0209400, IMG submission 187313) | Freshwater microbial communities from Lake Montjoie, Canada to study carbon cycling - M_130807_EF_MetaG (SPAdes) (version 2) | ecosystem: Environmental > Aquatic > Freshwater > Lake... | reverse complement strand
TTGGTCAAGTCCATGTCAAAGCTTACTGAACCATTGCTGATTTCTTTGCTGAAGCTTTCTAATTCTTGGCCTAAAGCATTGTATAATTTTACTTGTGCATTGTTTCCTGTCAACTCAGTTGCATTCACTTTTGTTGAAGCATTGGTTGGGTTAGGATACATGCTTACATTGCCTACGATGCCTTTGTATACGCCTTGGATGTTTTTCAAGTAGTTTACATCGCCTCTGTTTACAAATATCAAGTAGAAACGACCTTCACCTTTGCTGTTCAAATCGCTGTTTACTTCAAAGCTGTAACGTGCTTTTTCGTTGATCAATGTGATGGTTCCTGCATATTTGTCTTCTAACAATACATCATAAGCGGCAAACTCGTTTTCGCCTTTGAATGAGATTTCGTGTGTACCTGTGAAGGTAGTTCCGATTCCCATTGGGATGATGGTTTGTGATGCTACTTCTGCGATGGTATTGATTGCATTCTTTTTGTTTGCTTCTGATACTGAATAGATGTTCAATGATGGGTTAGACATTTTTTCTGAGTCCATTTCATCTACTCCGTTGCTTGCTTCTGGTGCAATAGCTACGATAGCCTCATCTTGTAATTCGCCTCTTTTTACAAACAACGCACGCAATACTTTTGCATTTGTTTTGAACATGTTACCTGATGCTGATGTTGCAGATTTCGAACCTTCGTTCAAGCTCAATGCTGGGCTTGCTCCATTTGCTTTTACAAAGAATGCATTGCCTGATTCAATGATACTTGTTCCAAAGTTTGTTCCTACTCCCAATGCGCTGTTCCAGCTTGCATAGTGGTTACCTGCTGGACGGTAAATCCATACTGAATTGTCGATATTGGTTTTGGTCCATCCTGTTGCATCCCAATTGATTGGACTTGCATAAGGGTTACCTACTAAATTCCATCCCTCTCCTTTTGATGCATTGTAGGTTACTGTTAAGTTGGTTGCACCTTGTTGTAAGGTTCCTGTTCCGCTTAATGTTACGTCTGCTGGAGTTGGGTTAGTACCATCTAATAATGCACATCCTTGGCTTCTGTTTCCTCTTACAAATACGTTGTAACCTGTTCCTGCTGATAAAGTTGTTGAGGTGTTCGCTACACTTGTCCATGCATTGGTGTACAAGGTTGTTCCGCTCAATGAACCTGCGCCGCTGTTTACAGCTGTGCTTTCGTTGAAGGTAAACATAGATGCGCCGTTGGTCATGGTTGCATCAAATCCGTTTGAGTTCGCTGATAAACTTGGGCAAGTTGATCCACCTGTTCCAGGGCCTGAAACGTGGATTTGTTGTTGCCAGCTGCTTGCAATGCTTGGTCCACTTGCAAATGGTGCTGCCAAGTAACGGTATCTTCTACCGCTTGATCCATAGATGAAACGCTCTACTGTTACATTACCTGTTACGCTTGCGCCTGTTGGCAATGCCAATAATTTTGCTGTACCTGATGAACTTGAGGTCAATTTTAAATTGCCACCTGATGCCAATGTAGTAGCATCTACTAAGCCTACACTTCCTGATACTGTCATACCTGTTGACAATGTCTTAGTGCTTGTTGAACCAGATACACCTGCTGTTAAACTAGCAAAGCTCATTGCGCTGCCACTTACTGTTTGTGATGAACTTCCTGACAATACCAAGCTTGCACCTGAACCGTCAACTGTTCCATTGTTGGTTAAGTTTTTTGTTACTGTTAAGGTATTGCCTGAACCAATAGTGTGCGTTGCACCTGTTGCTACTGAATATCCACGGCAGCTCAATGTTCCTGTTGCTGTTCCTGAATATACTGTTGCATCTTTGTTAGCTGCTGTAGCTGAACTCCATGCATTGGTTGCACTGCTATAGTAAGTTGGCGTTAAGCATGAAGCTTGTCCTGCTGTTACTGTATTGCTTGCGATTGGCGTATTGGTTGTTCCTACATAAGCCGACACCAATGAGTTTGGTGAAGCCCATCTCCATGATAAATTTGGAGCTGCTGTTGTTGAAAAATTAGCAGTGTTGGTTAAACGCAAACGTACAACTCTTTTTCCTGCTTGGTCGATGATGGTTCCCAAACCAACGCCAGGAGGTGTTTTTGCTGCAATTGCAACATAATTATTTGTGGCTTGATAAGATACTGAAGTTGGTACTTGTGAGGTCAACAAATCTGAAGTACCACTTACAATAGTTGCTGTAATGGTTCCAGCATTTCTGAATGCACTGTTTACATTGATGTAAAATGTTCCGGTTGCATACTCCCATGAAGTAGTAGCGCCTGTGGCATACAATTTTACATCAAACTCAAAGGTGGTTGAGCTTGGATAAGATTCATTCTCAACTCGGCACTCAAAGTTTGTTTGTGCAATCAAGTTGAGTGACATCATTACGCCTATTGCCGCAATGAGCCCTTTTTTGATCATGTTTTTCATATAGTGTAGTTTTTAATTTATATAATTATTCTAATTATGTGTTTATTCAAATTTATTTAAAATTTGGAATTTTCAAAAAATATTTTTCTATGGCCTTGCCAATCCAATAAAGTTACTGTTGTTATTGTCAATTACAATAAAGTCGTTACCGTCTACAAAGGCATCTCCATTCAAATCGGTATACAAATATCCTGAAGCAAATATTGCATTGTCATTGTCTACATCAATAAAGTCATTTCCATCAATGAAACCATCTTGGTTGATATCTCCACTGTAAATCATAAACTGACCTAAAGTATTGTCAATTAAATTAGAGCCATAAGCTTGACTTGCAGATGAAGTAAAATCATAAGAATTTGTTGCTCCCAATAAAACTGGAGCAGCAGACCAGGTTTCAATTGAATTTCTGTGTTTTACTACAATGTAATAAGCGCCGCTATTGAAAGTACTTGGCAAACTTATGTTTGCAATACCATTGATTGACAAGGTAGTTTTTTCAGCAAATTCAGTATTGTACATTCCACTGGCATTTTCATGTAATTCAATTAGGATGGTATCAGCAATATTTCCTGGTAAACTAAAATCTGAATTGTTCAAAGCAGATGTCATCATCCCACCACCTACATGCAATCCTTCAATGATTGCTTTTACTTGTAATGAAATAGTACCAGAGGTTTCTACTTTTTGGATGCTTGAATAAGCAGAGAAACCACAATTGTTTTCAGCTTTTACTCTAGCAAAATACACTGCATTTACTTGCAAACCAGTAACTGAAATTGTTGAACCAATTACTGAAAGGTTATCATACCCTGTGAGTTTGTTTACAAACAATGAATCTGTAGCAATATCAACTCTGTAATTGTTTGCAAAGTTTGCAAGATCCCAATTCAAATCAAATGAATTAGACGACAAATTAGAAGTTGAAGCATTCAATGGAACTGATGGTAATGGATCAACAAGAACTATTGCGCTTGATGAGGTCATTGAACAACCCGATGTTGTGAGAATTGAATTATATGTTGTATTTGAACTTGGCGTTAAGGTAATTGAGCTTCCAGTTCCAACATTTGTAGTGCCATTGCTCCACGCATAAGTTATTGAAGCTGGCAATAAACCTCCAAGCAACTCTGTACTTGAAATATTCAACATGTACTCTTCAAATTCTCCATAAGATACCGATTGTGTAGGACTCGTAATCAAAGCTTCATTGCATATTACTCTCATGCGAGTTAAGCCGTTAGCCGCAGTAATAGGAATAGTGAACGACCCTGTTTCGGTATGTGGACCACTCGTTGTTGCAGTGGCAGCATATACTTTTTCACCTGCATCTGTATAAACTCCATTTCTATTGTAATCAATGTAAATAGCCATTGAATTGCCATAGTTTAAGGTTCCTTGTGTAATTGAAGTAAGTGAAAAATCGTAAGCTTGTCCCGCTGTAAAAGCATAAGGGCCAAAGGCAGTAAAATTACTGAAACTACCTGCTGTTCCAGAGGCTGTTCCAATTGTTCCAACCAATGAACCTCCTGTTGTAGTATTGTCTATAATGGCTGAACCATTTTGTGAGATCAAAACCCTACCCAAATCTTCGTCAGTTGTTGGACTAGATACAGCAGTAGGTCTGGTATAATTTGCTGGAGTAGGATTGTATGTTTTAACAGTTAATGTTGCATTGGTTCCTTGACAAATTGAATTGAAACCTCTGTTTGAACTTGCCGTAGCAACAACATCCTTGAAAGGATTGATAACTGTAACATTCACAGAATTTGTAACCATACAGCCAGTATTGGATTCGTACCCTGTTAATTTGTAAGTATAGGTTCCTGCTTCTGTTGGGCTAATTGTTAGTGGCGCACCTAATGCAGAATTTGTTGATCCACTTAAACCACTTCCATTGATTGGAGTTACCTCCCAACTGAATCCATAATTGTTGTTGTTTACAACAATTTGTCCAATGTTTAAATTGATATTTCCATTGACACATGCATTGCTAGTGATTGAAGAAGTAGCGTAAATTGAATCTGGAACAGTGACTGTGATATCAACTTGAGCTCTTGGACTTTCGCAAGTTCCATCATTGATTGCCACATACAAACTTCTTGTTGAATTTGCTTTGTAAGTGCTGAGTGTACCATTTTGCTCACCAGCAATTGCAGTTCCGCCAGAAGCGAGCGTGTACCATCTGTAATTTCCATTTGCAGAACCAAATGCCATACATGTAGGCACTAAGTTTCCACAATGAGAAGAATTAGACACTACAGGTATACTAGGTAATGGAGATGGGTTGATGAAAGATTGAGCGGTTTTAACACATCCCGATATGTCCATGGTGGCTGTATAATTTGTGGCTGTATTTACATTGGTAGAAATTGAAGTTCCAGTTCCAATTGTAGTGGTTCCATCAGACCATGTAATTGAATTAAAGCCAGGTGATAAATTGATACTGTACTCTTCGTATTCTCCATAAGAAACCGATTGAGTTGGGCTTGAAATAATTCCTTCATGACAAATCACACGCATTCTAACGATGCCATAACTAACATTTGTAGGAACTGTAAATGTACCTGTTTCGGTATGTGCTCCTGATGTTGTAGCAGCGGCAGCATATACGTTTTCACCTGCATCAGTAAACACACCATTTCTGTTGTAATCTATATAAATAGCCATTGAATTATCATAAGCAGTACCCGAAGTAGAAGATCTCAAAGAGAAAGAATACAATTGTCCTGGAGTTAATACATAAGGACCAAACGAGCTGAAATTACTGTAACTACCTGCTGTTCCTGTTGCTACTCCAATACTACCTGTTAATGAATTTATCGAAGTAGAATTGTTTAATATAGTAGTTGTCCCTTTTTTGATTGTGACGTTGGCAATGTCTTCGTCTGTTGTTGGATTAGTTACGGCTGGCGGTGCTGAATAAGTTGGATTTGTTCCTGAACTATTTCCAATTGCTAATACCACTGGTGCACCTTGACAAATTGTTGAAGGGCTTACGCTAATTGCAGAATTAATAGCCAAGAAAGGATCAATTACTTTTACTGTTATTGATGAATTGGTTTGACAACCTGTATATGGATCGAAGCCAACAACTTTATAAGTGAAGGTACCTGTATCTGAAGGAACAACAACAGTTGGAGTTCCTACATAAGCAGCTGTAGTGCCTGAAATACCACTTCCATTTACAGGTAGTGCTTCCCAAGTTAATTGATAGTTGTTATTGGTTTGATTTTGCGAAATATTCAAACTCAAATTGGCATTGATACAAGCGCTGGTAGTTGCATTTGAACTTGCAATAATGGTGTCTGGTTGAATAACTGAAACTATTGCCGGTACTTTTGTACTTAAACATGTACCATTGGTAGTTGCAACATACAATGTATCGTCTTTAGAAACTGTATATGCACTTAATTGAGCATTTTGTTCATCAGCAATTGCGGCAGTATCCGTTTGCTTTTTAAACCAACGGTAATACCCATTTACCCCGCCACTTGCAATTAGATTAGGAACCATGATTCCACATTGATTTGCATTGGTTACTGAAGGCGCAGAAGGCAAACTAATTGGGTTTACTGCGTATTGCACCTTGCTTGTACAACCTTGTAAGGTCATTGTCAATTCATAATTGGTTGCAGTTGCTGAATTTATATTTAATACTTTACCTGTACCAACCTGACTTGTTCCATCAGACCAGTTTAATGAAGTAAATGAAGGGCTGATATACAACATGTATTCTTCGTATTCTCCATACGATATACTTTGTGTAGGACTGGTGATTAAACCTTCGTGAACCATTACACGCATTCTGGTTAATCCTATTCCTGCTGTTGAAGGAATTGTGAATGAACCTGAAGTGGTATGTGGACCTGATACTGTTGAGGCTTCGGCATAAACTTTTTCACCTGCATCAGTATATACTCCATTTCTGTTGTAATCGATATAAAATGCTAAACTGTTGTTGTAGTTTGAGCCACTTGTAATAGAGGATAAACTAAAACTATAGGATTGACCTGCATTCAAAGGCGTTGTGGCCAATGCTGTAAAATTAGAATAGCTACCTGCTGTTCCAGTTGCAATGCCAAGCGTACCCGTTAAGGTGTTGATTGCAGTTGTATTGTTTAATAAAATTGTTGTACCTGAACTGATTTTAACGTTACCAATGTCTTCATCGGTTGTTGGATAAGTAATGGCCGGGGGTGCTGTATAAGTTGGTGCTGTTCCACCACCTACTCCAGTATTTGTTGTGTTTAAAGTTAATGCTAATGGTGCACCTTGACAAATAGTTGAAGGGCTCATTGAAATTGAATTTGAAATAGTTCCAAAAGGATTGATTACCGTTAACGTATCTTTTCTAGTTAATGTACATCCTGTAGTAGCTTCGTAAGCGGTTACTGTAAAAATATAGGTTCCTTCTAAAGTTGGTGTTACCGAAACGGGAGTTCCGTTTGCAGCTAGCGTTGGCGAAGTTAATCCACTGTTGATATAATCTGAACTGGTCCAAGTAAAAGCGTAGTTATTGTTTGTTCCGGTTTGATTGAAGATAATGTCTCTTGCATTGCCTAAACAAAGTGCGTTGTTCTTGTTTGATACAACCGCAATTTGATCTGGGATTGTAACTGTTACCGTAACTGGTGTTCTGGCACTTTCGCAAGAGAAATCGGTTATTGAAACATAAAAAGTAGTGGTAGTACTTACAAGATAATTACTCAAACTTGATCCTGTTTGATTTGCTATTGGAGTTCCTCCCGATGCAGTTGTGTACCATTTGTAAAATTGTCCTGGCCATGCTCCACTTGCAGAACAGGTTGGAACTTGTTCTCCGCAATGTGCTGACGAAGAAGTAACTGGAGCTGCAATGCTATCAAAAGTAATGGTTTGCGATAAAATTACACAAGAATTTCCAATACCATCAATTGCCTCAAATGAATACGTTTGATTGTTGTTTAAAACAGGAGTTGTAAATGTTTTGGATGTTTGTCCAGTAATGATATTTCCATAGGTATCTAACCATCTTGTTGTATTGCTCGCAAAAGTTGAAGTTCCACTGTTAACTGATATAACTGTTGAACCAGAATTACACAAGGTATCTGTTAGTGGTGAAATGCTTAAACTTGATAAAGCTGGCTGAACAGTTACAACTGAAGAACCTGATTCTTTACAGCCAACTGCGTTGCTTCCAGTACAAGTATAAACAACCGAACCAGGCGTAGCTGATTTGAAATAAACTGTAAAATAATTTCCACCTGCTACAATTGGATTGGTACAAGTTGGGTCGTCAAATAAATTCTTAATTGGCGCCCAATCAAAATTGGTATAAGTGGTATTTGGAGAAGTAACTGTTAAACTTGAAATTCCATTGTTACAAACAGTTTGATTACTAGAAACTGGCAATGCTGGAGGTGCAACATAAGTTACAGTTGCAGGCACTCTTCCTCCTATATTTTTACCATATAAATTGTTTGTTTCAACATAGTATGTTGTAGTTGCAGCAACTACAGGTGTTGTAAAGTTTGCACCCCTACCAATTATGCCTCCACCTGTTGCCGCATCGTACCATACAATAGAATCGGAAGGCAATAAACTTGATGCATTGGTAACTGAAACCGTTGCCTTTTTTGGTCCGCATATAGTTGCTCCTAGGGTAATTGGGTCAATTGGCGCATCTACCAACCACATATCAATTGAACTTGGAGAAGCAGCATTTGTGCAACCTGTAACCAAATTTGTTAAGGTTAAACTTACATTGTAAGGGCCAACAGCCGACACATTTGTATTGGTATTGAAAATATTTGTTCCACTTGTATTACCCGTTAAGATTGAAGCTGGAGACCAAATAGTATTGTAATTGCTTGGTGGAGAAAAACGATAGGCGATGCTTGAAGTTATGGTTGCAGAAGCTCCATTGATTGGCGCCGCACCAATAGTTCTGCTGCTGTCTTGTAAACCTACATATTTTGCGTAAGAGGTAGTTGAATTGGTAATATGTATTTCAATGATACCTGTTGTTTCATACAAAATGACTTGAGCAGTGGTAAATCCTGACGAATTGTATGCAGGAACTGCATTGTAATTGGTAACAAATTTTCTATTTGGTGCATATCCTGAAGTCCAATAAGAAATACTTCCAGCAGAACTTAATAAGTTGTCTTGACTCACTGCTGCAATCACATTTGCAGGGTTAGCTGTTGATGGAAATCCTCCAGTAAATGAATAGGTATTTAAAGGGGTTGCACTGGTTAAACCAAACATCATCGTTCCGTTTGTTCCAACTGAAATATTGGAATATGTTTTACCGAAGTAATTGAAATTAAAGCCAAGTGGAAGATTCAACCATCCCCCATCATCTAAATCACCTCCACTTAAAGTGGTTCCTGCAGGTGTGGTTGTACTTCCTGCACTACATAAAAATTTTTGATTTGTAGGAGCTGCTATTGGAGCAAAAGGAATACTTGCAACTGAGAAATTGCCCGCGCTTAATCCTGAATTCACAGTAAATTGTGTGCCTTGAGTAACAGTATCATTTGGAATTGCCGCTAAACTTGGAATTGGAAAATCATACACCCCAATTGAAACATAAGCTGTTTGTGAACAATTGCCATCTGAGGCAGTTAATGAAAAATCACTGGTTTGTGTGATTGAAACTTCAGTTGCTGGACCCGTTGTGGTACCAGTAAAGTTAGCTGAATTTGTAAGTTTATTCCAAGTGTAGGTTGTAAACTGAATATTAGATGAAGTGGCATACAAAGAATCTAATTTGGCGCCTGCTCCAGCACAGAATGAGCTAGATGTAGGTGTAATGGTTAGTGTATTGATTCCTGCATTCAATTGAACCCTTGGAGATTCACAGAAGGTTGTTGTATCTATTTCTGAAACATAAAATGTAGTTGGAGCAGTTAAAGCAACTTGGTATTTGTCAGCTCTAGCATTTTGTAACAATGTACCACCGCTTGCCTGGTTATACCATTTGAATTTAGTAGTGGTAAAACTAGAATTTGATACAACCATTGCATTGGATAACCCAGGACAGCTGAATGCATCAATTGCAGTTGGTGTTGATGGCGGATTGGCAACGTTGAGTGTCAATGAGGGACTATTATTAAAAGAACAGCCTGCAGCACTCAATGTAGCAGAATAAGTTGTTGTTGTATTTGCAGTAACTGCAATTGGATTGGTAGTTCCTATTGTATTGGTTCCATCGCTCCAAGAAATTGAGGTGATGTTTGCACCTGCATTTCCAGCAAAAGTAAACCTTGGTCTGTTTGATGCCGTTGTTCCAGTTGTAACCGCCAACATGGCTGCTGGTGTATAGCTGTCGTTTTGTTGATACACTGTACAAGTATATCCGATTGCATCAATTTTCATGGTTGAAGAAGTTGATGTTGTAGCAGATGGTACACTACTCCAGCTAAATGTTACAACAATGTTTGAAACACCGTCCCAATTAAATGCTGAAGCTGAACCAGTACCAGTTCCAAAATTGAGTGTATTGATTGTATTTGCTACTGGTAAAAATCCGTTGTTGGTTAATGTACCTAAATATACTTGTGTAAGACCTGCTGTTATAAATGCAGTGTTCATTGAACTTACAGCTGTATGTGCAATGCTTACACTAAATCCTGTATAGGTTTGACCTGCAGTTGTAGGCTCAAAACCTAATGAAGTTATATTTCCAGCACTCAAACCCATTGCAGTTAATTCAGAGGCTTTGATTAAGTATTGTGTTTTAGCCCCTCCATAACCACCAGGAAAAAAACTTGCTCCTTTTGATGAAGAATTTGTTGAACCAGAACCCAAAACTAAAGTTGCAGGCCTAGACATTACTGCAGATAAATTTACTGTAGAACCTATACAAATTGGGTTGGCAGAACTACTTACTTGAGCTGTTACACCAAAAAGCGGGTCGTCTTGATAAGCTGTTCCTGCGTATAGTTTGGTTAAACCAATTGAGTTTGTTGCAGTGGCACTCCATGTGACTGAGGTGTTTGTTGGAACTGCAGCCGGAATGCTATATTCCCATGTATTACCAGTTGTATTGACCATGGCAACTGTTGTATTTCCAGCCCCATTGTTGTAAGTCAATGAAACTCCTGAAATTGTTCCCGCTGGAGTTGTTGCAGTTAAAGATACAACCCTTGCTGTTGCAGTACATTGATTTGTAGAGGGTGTGATTGCACTAAAAGCCAATGAAGGAGCTGGTGAAAATCCTGAAAATTCATGTGCTCCCACATCTGGTGTAGTGGCTCTGTTTCCTGCAATACCAAAGAAATCTTCTGTTATAGCAGGTGTTGAGATGATGTCTGCACCACTTTCTGCTTGAGTAGATGTACTGTTGGCAATGGCCAAATAGTTTACATCTGTTCCTGTTGTACTTGCCAAATAACTTAAATTAGTAGCAGTGCTACCCAAAGATTCTTCAAAGGACCCTTGCTCTCTGTTGACAAAGAAACTTTTTACATTGGCTAAGGTGTTTTTAGGATTTGTTATGGTTGATGTTCCTTCAACGTAGGTTAAGTGGTTATTGGTTCCAGCTGAAGGATTACACCAAAAAAGGTTTTTATTGCTGTTCGTAGAATAAAAAGCAGGAACAGTATTTGCTGTTCCACCTGAAATTCTAACAACTGCAGCAATTCCATTTGAAGCCAAGTTTGCAGACTCTTGAGCAGGAGTTGAAAGATTGATTAAAACGTTATTTCTTAAGTTTAACTGCGTAGCTGTACTGGTGACACTCAAACAACTTGAACCAAATGTAGTAGTTGATGTACTGGTTGCTTTTAGAATTACATTGTTAAAATAAATATTGTAGGTAGAGGTTGCCACTGCACCAATTCCAATGACTGCGTTGGTTCCTGTTGCTGCAACAGCCTGAAGATCTCCTATTACATTGTTGTAAATGTTGTAGGTAGTTCCAGATGAACAATAGATACCATATGACAAACCTGATGCGGTGTAGGCTGTTAGTCCATAAATTTTATTTCTAAAAATATTGATGATAGTTGAAACTGATGCTTGGTTAATTCCATATTGAGTTGCTCCTCCTGTAAAACCACCAATGGTATTTTTACTGATTTCCATTGCATTTGGAGAACTACTTGCCGAAACACTGATACCCGTTATGGTTCCGGTACTTGTAATGGGAAGTGAGCAATTTAAAACGGTATTGTTGGTATAAACTTTGTTTCCTGAGATACCATATTCTCTAAGTCCTTGAATGGAAAATAAACCCGTAGATGTTGAACTTAAATTGGCAATGTAATTGTTTGAATAAGTAACATTCAACCCGCTTGAAGCTCCAAAAATTGCGGCAATTGTAGCCGTTGATGTAGTATTGTTCACTGCTAAATTGCTTACAGAATCTGCATTGACAACAATTGTAGTTGGAGAACCATACCTTATACCATATAAGTTCCCACTTGAGGTTCTTGTAATATTGTTGATGACATTGTTATTGGCATTCGTTGTTCCAGTTGGTGAGCCATTGAGATCAATTGCTGCAATGTTTCCTGTACCAGTACCAATGACTGAAATATTTCTAATTCTATTTGAATTTACAAATACTGTACTACAAGCAGTGGTGATATTGATACCCGTAAATGGATAAGCTCCACCTGTTGTAGATGAACTTGAAGTTGTTAAAGAAATATCCGAAATGATATTACCAGTAATTTGGTTATTGACAGAAGTGGTAGCACAACTGACCATGATGGCATTGAACAGACCCGCTACTGTTCCAGCAATTGTATAGGTACCCGTTCCTGCAGACGAAGCATAACCAATGATATTGTTTGAGATGGTAAAATTCTCTCCACTACCAGCAGTGGTATTAGCAATTTGAATTGGATTGTTTGATGCTGCTGTTGTAATGGTTCTTGTTGCGGTTTGGTATAACTTGTTTGCGTTGATTGTCCATGCTGTATTTCCAGTATTGATGTAAATACCATTGCTATTTGCTGCCGCAGTGAAGAAGTCGTAAATATTATTTCCTACAATAGATACACTGCTATTGTTTATAGTAGTAGTTGTTGTAGAACCATTGGCATAAATTGCTTTTACTGGTAACAACGAAGTGCTGATTGGTCCAATATTGTTATAAGAAATGGTATTGCTATCATTCCCTGTTCCACCTGAAGCTGCAGTAGAAAAGAAAATAGTTCCACCATTGGTAGCTTGAGCTACAGTAGCACCACCCAATAGGGTACAATTTGTAATTAAATTGTATTTGGCATCATTGAAAAAACGGATGGTTGCAGTACCCGAGGTGGCCGAGGTGGTATTGTTGACAATGGTTAATGACTCTGTACCATTGTTTTTACCATTGATGGTGACATTGTCCGCCCCATTGAATTCGAGCATCGCAACACCCGCTGTTGTTGTTCCAGAAATAGTAAAATTCCCTCCAACAGGTCTAATTTGCAATGAGCTCCATAAGCCTGCACCAATTGAAATTTGAGAAGAGCCCTCTGAAGTATTTCCAGTGATTGAAATTGTAATGTTGGCTCCCGTTTGAACACCTGCATTGATTGCAGCAGTTGCAGTATTCAGTGTTGTGTAGGTTCCATTTCCAACTAGTGCACCACTAACAGATACTTGAGCCAGAGACTGCTGCGTGATACTTAGTAAAACAAGCATCAAACTGAAAGCAATCCAATTAAAGCTGAATTTTGGTTTTGTAATTTTTCTCGTCATAATGAATATTGTAAAGGTGAAACTGTATTTTATAAATAATATTCAAATTCAATTTAGGCGTAAAGTCTGTCAATTGCAATTAAGTTTTGTTTGTAAATGACCGATTTACAATAATTTAGATTAATTAAACCTTAAAAATGTCGCAGTAGGCTTATTTTACTGGTACTAAATTATCAATTAAATTTAACTTAAAAATAACAATTTAGAATTTTATCTCGTTTTACCCACAATAATTTATTTATCAAGTTATGTAGTAAATTCGCTGCCCTATGACCGATCACAAAATTATATTTTCAATGGCAGGGGTGAGTAAAATCTATCCGCCATCTAAACAAGTTCTAAAAAACATCTATTTGTCGTTCTTTTACGGCGCTAAAATTGGCGTACTAGGGCTCAACGGTTCTGGTAAATCAAGTTTATTACGCATTATAGCTGGAGTTGACACCAATTACCAAGGAGAGGTAGTGTTTGATAGTAAAAACTACAAAATTGGTTACCTTGAACAAGAGCCACAATTGGATGAAAGTAAAACTGTTATTGAATCCGTAAAAGAAGGTGTAAAACATATCACCGATTTGCTTGAGGAGTTTGAAAACATCAACAACAAATTAGCGGACCCCGATTTGGACGGTGATGAAATGATGAAAATTTTAGACCGACAAGCCACAGTAATGGAACAATTAGAGCAAAATGATGCTTGGGAATTGGATACAAAACTTGAAAAAGCGATGGACAGTTTAAGATGTCCAGATGCAGATACGCCCGTAAATATATTATCTGGTGGAGAAAGAAGAAGGGTTGCGTTGTGTAGGTTGTTGTTAAGTAATCCGGATATTTTATTATTGGATGAGCCTACCAACCATTTAGATGCAGAAAGTGTGGATTGGTTAGAACAATATTTAAAGAACTTTCCGGGAACAGTCATTGCTGTTACCCACGATCGTTATTTCTTAGACAATGTAGCTGGATGGATTTTAGAACTTGACCGTGGAGAGGGTATTCCATGGAAAGGGAATTACAGTTCTTGGTTAGAACAAAAGGGAAACAGATTACAAGCTGAAGAAAAACAAGAAAGTAAAAGAAGCAAAGCCTTGGCACGTGAATTGGAATGGGTGAAGATGGGCGCTAAAGGCAGACATGCAAAGCAAAAAGCCAGGTTAAATGCCTACGATAAAATGCTCAACGAAGAGCAAAAGGAGAAAGAACAACAATTGGAATTATTTATCCCTCCTGGACCTAGGCTAGGAGATGTAGTGATTGAAGCAAACAATGTAAGCAAAGGATTTGGAAACAAATTATTGTACGAAAATTTAAGCTTCTCTTTACCCAAAGGAGGCATTGTAGGAATCATTGGTCCTAACGGAGCTGGTAAAACAACTTTGTTTAGAATGATGATGGGCATGGAACATCCCGATGCTGGTGAATTCAAAATTGGAGAAACTGTTAAAACTGCATACGTTGACCAAAGCCACGAAGATTTATTACCTGAAAAATCAGTTTTTGAAGTAATCAGCGGAGGTACAGAAACCATGTTGGTTGCAGACAAACAAGTAAATGCAAGGGCTTATATTTCTAAGTTCAATTTCAACGGAACCGACCAAAGCAAAAAGGTTGGTATGCTTTCGGGTGGAGAGAGAAACAGAGTACATTTAGCCATGACTTTGAAAGAAGGTGGCAATGTTTTGCTATTAGATGAACCTACCAACGATATTGATGTAAACACATTAAGAGCGCTTGAAGAAGCCATTGAAAACTTTGCCGGATGTGTAGTTGTCATTAGTCACGACAGGTGGTTTATTGACAGAATTGCTACGCATATTTTAGCATTTGAAGGAAACTCACAAGTGGTTTGGTTTGAAGGGAATTATTCAGATTACGAAGAGAACAAAAAACAAAGAGGTATTGATGCAACGCCTCACCGTTTAAGATTCAAGGGCATCTAATTTTAACAACATACAATGTCACAGAAACCCAGTATTCCACAAGGCACAAGAGATTTTGGACCAAGCGAAGTTTTACAGCGGAAATATGTTTTGAACTGTATAGAACATGCTTTTCAAAAGGCAGGTTTTATGCCAATAGAAACACCTAGCATGGAAAACCTTTCTACGCTAACTGGAAAATATGGTACAGAGGGTGATCAGTTGTTATATAAAATTCTGAATTCAGGAGATTTCATTAAAAAAGTAAACGAGCAAGAAGGTAATCAAGCTTCAGAAAAAATTGAATTGAATTCTAAAAAAATCTTGCCATTGATTGCTGAAAAAGGCTTACGGTACGATTTAACGATTCCATTTGCAAGGTATGTGGTGATGAATAGGAATGACATTCAATTCCCTTTTAAACGATACCAAATGCAGCCTGTATGGCGTGCTGATAGACCTCAAAAAGGGAGGTATAGAGAATTCTGGCAATGCGATGCTGATATTATTGGTTCAGATAGTTTGATCAATGAATTTGAATTGATTGCTATATACGATGAAGTATTCCATGCGCTTAAAATTCCTGTAAGCATCAAAATAAACAACAGAAAAATATTGAGTGCTTTGGCAGTAGCATGTGGTTCAGAAGATTTATTAAATACCATCGCAATTGCCATTGACAAATTAGACAAGATAGGATTTGAAAAGGTAATTGAAGAATTACAAAATGAAAACTTAAACGAAGAAGCAATTACCAAAATCAAGCAGTATTTACAATTACCGAAAGGCATAGAAGCCTTGAGTAATTTGGAAATGATTTGCAATAACAATGAACATTTTCAAAAGGGAAAAGAAGAAATATTAGAGTTACTTTCTTATTTGAAAAATAGAATAAATGGAACAATTGAATTGGATTTTAATTTGGCTAGAGGTTTGGGATATTATACTGGAACAATTGTTGAAGTTCAAGCCAATGCAGGTACTCTAAAAATGAGTATTGGCGGAGGCGGTAGATATGATAACCTTACCAATATATTTGGTTTAAAAGGGGTATCAGGAGTGGGAATATCTTTTGGTTTAGATAGAATTTGTGATGTATTGCAAGAATTAGATTTATATCCAAAAAATATACAAGCTAAAAAAAGCAAAATATTGTTTTGCCACTTTGAAAAAGCAGGACAAATGATAGGTTTAGATTACACCATTGCCTGTAGAAAAAACAATATCGCAGCTGAGGTATATCCAGCGCTTACAAAAAAAATTGGAAAACAATTAGACTACGCCAATGCCCTTGGTATTCCTTATGTTGCAATCATTGGAGAAAATGAAATAAAAGAAAATAAAATCACTTTGAAAAATCTAAAAACAGGAACGCAAGAAGAACTAAGTTTTTCAGATTTTTTAAAACAACACCAACCATAATGAACAATTATTTTGAACTCAACAATCAGTTGCGTATTGATACAATTATTGATATTCTTGCGAATAAAAAACATGTAAGGTTGGCTGCTGAAGCCAAATCAAGAATTGAAAATTGCAGGAAATATTTAGACCAAAAAACAACTGCTACAGAACAAGCATTTTATGGCATCAATACTGGTTTTGGTTCTTTGTGCAATACCAAAATATCGGCCAATGAATTGAATTTGTTACAAGAAAATTTATTGCTATCACATGCATGTGGTACGGGTGATGAAGTGCCGAATGAAATTGTAAAGATGATGCTTTTATTGAAAGCGCAATCATTGGCATTTGGACACAGTGGGGTTCAAGTAGCAACTGTAGAATTACTGCTTGAGTTTTTCAACCAAGATATTTTACCAGTAGTATTTGAACAGGGTTCATTGGGCGCTTCTGGGGATTTGGCTCCCCTAGCCCATTTGTGTATTCCTTTGTTTGGCAATGGAATGGTGAATATTAAAAATGAGAAAAATGAACTGAATAAAATTGCCGCTGCAGAGGCTTTAATTCAATACAATTTAAAACCCATCAAACTTCAATCAAAAGAAGGATTGGCTTTGATCAATGGCACACAATTCATGAGTGCTTATGGCATTTACTTATTGATTCAAAGTACGCGTCTATTCCCTCAAATTAATAAAATTGCAGCACTTTCATTAGATGCATTTGATGGAAGAATTGAGCCTTTTCATCCTTCGCTTCATCTAGTAAGACCACATGCTGGACAAATAGAAGTGGCCAAGCAAATGAGACATAATTTAGAAGGCAGTGAGCTCATCAAACAAGAAAAATTACATGTACAAGACCCTTATGCGTTTAGATGTATTCCTCAAGTACATGGTGCTTCTTATGATACCATCCAATATGTAAAAAGTGTATTTGAGACAGAGATCCAATCTGTCACAGATAACCCCAATGTGTTCCCTGAAGATGATTTGATACTTTCAGGAGGAAATTTCCATGGACAACCTTTGGCAATCGCTTTAGATTTTTTGGCAATCGCTTTGGCAGAATTAGGTAGCATTTCTGAGAGAAGAACCTACCAATTGATCAGTGGAATTAGAAATTTACCTGCATTCTTGTGTGCAAACCCAGGTTTGAATTCTGGCTTTATGATTCCTCAGTATACAGCCGCTTCTATTGTGAGCCAAAATAAACAATTGTGCAGTCCTGCAAGCGTTGATAGCATTGTGAGTAGCAATGGTCAAGAAGACCATGTTTCAATGGGTGCAAATGCTGCTACCAAATGTTTGAAAGTTTACAAAAATTTAGAAAGAATTATTGCAATAGAATTGATGAACGCGGCTCAAGCTTTAGAGTTTAGAAGACCTTTAAAAAGTTCTGGTATAGTTGAAGAAATTCATTCCGCATACAGAGCAAATGTAAGTATGTTAGAAAATGACCGATACTTGCATGAAGACATTCAAAAAAGTATTGTATTTGTTCAACATTTAATTCAATAAGATGTATTGTTTAAACCATCCAGATATTGATGATTTGATTGAAATTGCCATCAGAGAAGACATTGGCAATGGCGACCATAGTTCCATTGCTTGTATACCCAGTGAACAAACAGGAAAAGCATATTGCATTGCTAAAGAAGCTGGGGTGATTGCGGGGGTAGAATTGGCCAGAAAATTGTTTCATAAAATAGACCCAAATTTAGTTTATGCTCCATTTAAAAAAGATGGAGATTTGATTGAAAAAGGAGAACATATTTTTGATGTGAGTGGTTCAGATATCAGTATTCTTACCGCTGAAAGATTGGTATTGAATTTTATGCAAAGACTCAGTGGAATTGCCAGCCAAAGTTACAAGATAAAACAACTTTTAGATGGCTATAAAACTACCATTCTTGATACCAGAAAAACCACGCCAGGCATGCGTCTTTTAGAAAAATGGGCGGTGGAAACTGGAGGCTGTAAAAACCACCGAATGGGCTTATACGACATGGTGATGCTCAAAGACAACCATGTGGATTTTGCTGGTGGTATTCCAGCAGCCATTGACAAAACAAAAGCCTATTTAACAGCGAATAATTTAGACCTAAAAATAGAGATTGAAACCAGGAATATAGAAGAGGTAAATCAAGTTTTAGCGAAAGGTGGAGTGCATAGAATTATGCTTGATAATTTTACGCCTGAACAAATCAAAGAGGCTTTAAAATTAATTGGTGACCAATACGAAACAGAAGCATCAGGAGGAATTACGCTTGCTACCATTAAAGAGTATGCAGAAACTGGTGTAGATTTTATTTCGGTAGGTGCATTGACCCATAGTTCAAAAAGCATAGATTTGAGCATGAGAGCATACAAATAGACCTAAATATTTTACGATTTGAAAGGCTTACACCCGTAAGCCTTTTTTTATATCTTTACACCAAAGAAAATAAGCATGTGGAGTAGTTTTATCAAAGGATATCAAGTGTATTTGCAACTAGAGAAATCTTTGTTAAAAAATAGCATCGAAGCTTATTTACATGATGTACGTTTATTGCATCAGTTTATGGGTTTGGAATACCCTGGAATCAGCCCTGAAAATACAACAATTGAAGCACTCAGACATTTTCTTAAATACCTTAACGAATTGCATTTAAGCAACACTTCTCAGGCCAGAATTTTGTCGGGTATCAAATCATTTTTTCATTATTTATTAATGGAAGATATGATCAAAAAGAACCCAGCAGAATTACTAGAAAGCCCTAGAATTACTAGAAAAATACCTGATGTTTTAGAAACGCATGAAATAGATGCAATGGCTGCTCAAATAGACACGATGAGTGGTGAAGGCCTCAGAAATAGAGCCATTTTGGAAACGATGTTTAGTTGTGGATTGAGGGTTTCTGAAACCTGTGGTTTGCTCATTTCAAACATTTATTTTGAGGAGGAATACATTAAAGTAACTGGAAAAGGAAACAAAGAAAGATTGGTCCCCATTGGCAATACAGCAATAAAATTTATTCAATATTATTTGTCTGAACAACGCATGCAAATGAATGTAAAAAATGGAAATCAAGATTTTTTATTCTTAAACAGGAGAGGTGCTAAATTGAGCAGGGTGATGATTTTTTATATCTTAAAGGACTTGGCAAAAAAAGCAGGCATACAAAAATCAATCAGCCCACATACATTGAGGCATTCCTTTGCCAGTAGCTTAGTTGAGGCTGGTGCTGATTTAAGAGCAGTTCAACAAATGTTAGGACATGAAAGCATTACTACTACTGAAATTTATACGCATATTGACAGGGCATATTTGCAAGATACCATCATCCAATTTCATCCGAGGGCTCAAAAACATAAAACCTTTAACAGCTAATCTTGTTCAATGAAAGGAGTCAAAAAAGAAAATTTACCTGCTAAAATTTGCCCTAGTTGTATGCGAAGCTTTTCTTGGAGAAAAAAATGGGAGAAAAATTGGGATCAGGTTGTTTATTGTAGCAATGCATGCAGAACACAAAAAAAGAAAAATTAATACCCTTTACAGCCGGCGTAGATTTTGGCAGTAAAATGGCTGGAACTACTGCTATTGCTTGGCTTGATGAGAATGGCAAATTACATACTTTACAATCAGAAAAAAACAAAGATGCTGATGCATTTTTAATTGATTGCATTATGCTAAACAAGATCAAACAAGTGGGCCTAGATGCGCCATTGAGTTTACCCAAAGGATTGTATGATTTAGAAAACAATTTAAATTGCTTTTACAGAGACAGTGACCGTGAATTAGGAGCTATGTCTCCAATGTTTTTAGGAGGCCTAACCGCACGTGCAATTCAGTTACAAAAAACACTTATTAGAGAAGCGATAATTGTTTCTGAAACTTATCCAGCAGCTTTTGTTAAAAACCAAAACATAAAAATACATTATAACAAAAAGAATGCGAAAAGCATGGCAGAATTTTCAGCAGCACTTCAGCAAATAATTCCATTCCAATTGCCACAAACAAAAAGTTGGCATGTTCTTGATGCCTGTATATGTTTAATTATTGCATTGAATATAGCATGTGGAAAAGCAAATTTTACTGGTGATGCAGATGAACGGATTTGGTTTTAAATTAAAAGCTTCAACATATCACATAATTTATTAATAAATTGCAATCATGAAAAATTGGTTACTGGTAGGCATAGGTGGATGCTTGGGCGCATTGCTCAGGTATGGCATTGGTGCTGGCATGAACCAATTGTTCAAAACAGAATTTCCTTGGCCTACTTTTTTAATCAATATAGCTGGTTGTTTTTTGATAGGCATACTTTTTCAAAGCGCAGAAGCAAACCCTTCAAATGAATGGTTAAAACCCTTGTTAATGATAGGATTTTTAGGAGGATTTACCACTTTTTCTTCGTTTGCATTAGAGGGCATTCAATTGATTGATAAAAACAATGTACGCCTTGCCTTTACCTATGTAATTGGCAGCAATGTATTCGGATTTACTGCAACTTACCTTGGAACAATCACCCCTTTAAAGTTTCAATTTTAATGAGAGGTAGGGTTATCAAATCTACTGGCAGTTGGTACCAAGTTTGCACTGAAGATGCACAGCTATTTCCTTGCAGAATAAAAGGAAAATTTAGACTCAATGGCATCAAACATACCAACCCTATTACTGTTGGTGACTGGGTGAATTTTGAATTAGAAGGAACAGAGGGAAATGGCGTTATTGACAAAATAGAAGATCGTCAAAACTACATCATTCGTAAGTCGAACAACTTATCAAAACAGACCCATATCATTGCCAGTAATATTGACCAGGCAGTTTTAATAGTGAGTTTGGTTTCTCCAAGAACTTCAACTGGTTTTATAGACCGTTTTTTGCTTACTGCAGAAGCCTATCATATCCCTTGTATTTTGGTTTTTAACAAACACGATTTAATGTCAGAAGGCTTTATTGACATTCAAAATGAGTTGATAAGTCTCTACCAAAAGATCGGTTATACATGCATTCAAACTTCCGTAAAAACTGGATATGGTCTTGAAGAATTGAAGGAGTTGCTTCGCCACAAAAACAGTTTATTGAGTGGGCATTCTGGCGTAGGAAAATCGAGCCTAATCAATGCCATTGAGCCTAGCTTGGATTTAAAAACAGCAATTGTTTCTGCGGCTTCAAACAAAGGACAACATACCACCACATTTGCAGAAATGCACCCATTGCAATTTGGGGGCTATTTGATAGATACCCCAGGCATCAGAGAATTTGGTGTGGTTGATATTTCTAAACAAGAAGTATCGCATTTTTTCAAAGAAATGAAGGGTTTGATTGGGCAATGTAAATTCAACAATTGTATTCATTTAAATGAACCCGGTTGTGCTATCATGGAGTCCGTAAATGAGGGCAAAATAGATATAGGAAGGTATCAGAGTTATTTGAGTATTTTAAACAACGAAGACATATACGAATGAGGGTAGTTGTACAACGTGTTAAAGAGGCAGCTGTTTCTATTCAAAACAATTGCTGCGCGCAAATTAAGCAAGGTTTGTTGTTGTTGGTAGGCATTCATTCAAATGACACAAGCAAAGACTTGGAATGGATGTGCAATAAGATTTGTAAACTCAGAATTTTTGCTGACGAAAATGGCGCCATGAACAAATCTGTGGTAGAGGTCAATGGCGATATTTTATTGGTAAGTCAGTTTACTTTGTATGCCGATGTTCAAAAAGGCAATAGACCCTCTTTTATGGATGCAGCAGCTCCAGCAATTGCAGCACCCTTGATAGAAGAATTCAAATTGCTTTTGGCAAATTGTATTCAAAAAGAAATACCTTCAGGCGTATTTGGTGCCGATATGCAAGTTACTTTAACCAATGATGGCCCTGTTACTATTTTAATAGATTCAAATCAAAAATCATGACCCTAGATCAAGCGCAAGAACAAGTTGACCACTGGATTAAAACCTATGGCGTTAGGTATTTTAACGAGTTAACCAATACCGCTATTTTAATGGAAGAGGTAGGTGAAGTAGCAAGAATCATGTCTAGAAAATATGGAGAACAATCCTTTAAAGAATCAGATAAAAAAATAGAATTGGCCGATGAGTTAGCCGATGTTTTATGGGTATTGATTTGTATTGCAAACCAAACTGGGGTGAATTTAGAAGAGGCACTTCAAAAGAATTTCGACAAAAAAACTGCCAGAGACAATACCAGACATCTGAACAACAACAAGCTCTCTTAATTGACAATTAAACCTTCCACAGCATACTTGTTGGAGGCCATTGTTTTGATTTGGTATGCCGATTCAATTCGGTAGCTTTTGCCAGTGACAAACCTGTAATAATCTGAGGTTTGCTGAGTAAATGAATTAACAAAAGAATATACTGTAATGGATCGTATTTGATCTTGCACAAAAAGCACTTGAATGAAATTGTATTTAGCTTGCTTGTTGAGCGCATTTAGCTTTAAAATAAAAGCATTGGGATGTAAATTGACATGCATTACTTGGTAATCTTTTTGCTGAGCTATACTAGGAAACTTGAGTTCTAAAAAAGGAGCCAATTCATGTGTCCAATCTGCTTTTGAAATCAAGACTTGTTTTAGTTCTTGATTGTACATTAAGCGTTTGTTTAATTGCTTTTTCATTGACTGAAGACTGCTTATTTCATTTTCAAAAAATTGAGAAAATGACAGTTGAGTTGCTTGTGTTTTTACAGTATTTGAACATGCAAAAAATAGCATCAAACATACAATACAAGCAGTTACTCGCATAACAAATTATCTCCATCCATTTCAAGAGGTTTTTCTATACCCATCAATGCCAAAATAGTAGGCGCCAAATCGGCTAATTTTCCTGATTTTATTTGGTGCTGAACTGTGGGCTGAATCAAAATCAAGGGTACATCATTGGTGGTATGCGCTGTATTAGGGCTGCCATCTGATTCATTGACTAAGTATTCTCCATTTCCATGGTCGGCGGTGACCAATAAGCTGTAGTTATTTTGAAGGGCTGCTTTTACAATTTTACCCAAACATTCATCTACTTTTTCTACTGCTTTTATTTCTGATGCAATTACACCTGTATGCCCAACCATGTCTGGATTTGCAAAGTTCACACACATAAAATCTGCTTCATTTTTTTGAATTTCTGCTAAAGTAAACTCGCATACCAAATCGGCGCTCATTTCAGGCTGTAAATCGTAGGTAGCAACTTTTGGAGAAGGCGCCATCTGTCTTCTCTCTCCTTCAAAAGGCTGTTCTTGCCCGCCATTGAAAAAGAAAGTAACATGCGGATATTTTTCTGTCTCTGCAATTCTTACTTGAATTTGATGGTGTTTTGCCAATACTTCTCCCAAAGTATTTTTCAATTCGATATCAGGGAAAACCACGCCTACATTTTTGAATGTTTTATCATATTCAGTTAGGGTAATGTATGCTATGTTGAGCGGATGCATATTGAGCTCAGGAAAACTCTGTTGAGTGAGTGCTTCTGATATTTCACGGCCTCTATCGGTTCTGAAATTGAAATTTATGACCAAATCTCCTTCTTCAATTATAGCAATTGGCCCATTTGCATCTGAACAAATCAATGGCTTGATGAATTCGTCTGTGATCCCCAAATTGTATTGTTCATTCAAGGCTTCCATTGGATTGGAAATTGTTTGGCCAATTCCGTTTACCAATGCATCGTAGGCCAATTTTACACGCTCCCATCTTTTGTCTCTGTCCATTGCGTAATACCTGCCTGTGATGCTGGCTAATTTTCCGCCTGTTTCGTTCAATTTATGCTGCAATTCATTCAAATATTGTACACCAGATTTTGGATCGGTATCTCTGCCATCTGTAAATGCATGTATAAAAAATTCTGAACAATGGTGATATTTTACCAAATCACACAAACCTTTTACATGTGCTAAACTGCTATGCACTCCTCCATCACTCACCAAACCAATGAGGTGTATTTTCTTTTTGGATGCTAAAGTTTGACTGATTGCATTTTTGAGTGTTTGATTTTCAAAAACTTTTTTGTTTTGAAAAGAATTGTTGATGAGCACCAATTGTTGGTAAACTACCCTCCCCGCTCCAATGTTCATGTGCCCTACTTCAGAATTGCCCATTTGCCCATCAGGCAGTCCAACCCACTGGCCACTGGTTTTGAGTTCAGCATTTGGATACTGACCCATCAAACTGTCAAAATTGGGCTTGTTTGCAAGGTGAATGGCATTTCCATTGTAAGGTTTTCCATTGCCCCATCCGTCTAATATGAGCAAAATAACGCTGTTTTTCATCGCATCAAAAATGAACAACAAAGTTACTTTATTTACCGTTCAAAATTTCTGAAAACAAATAAAAATTAACTAATTGGCATGATTTTGGTAAATTGCAATTGAAACTGATTTTTATGAAAAAGCTCATTTTGTTATTTATGGTTTTTGCATTGCCTCTATTGAGTGTTGCAGATAATTTTGATGATTTGTTACAGGCCTTACGCAATGGCAATGCAAAAGAAATTGTTAAAAATTTCAATGCCAATATTGAATTGACTTTATTAGACAATGAAGGCATTTACAGCAAGCAACAAGCTGAGCAAATGTTGAAGAGTTTTTTCGCAAAATACCCGGCCAAACAAGTAAATTTTCAACACAAAGGGGCCTCAGGACAGGGCGCACAATATGCCATTGCCAATTATGAATCTAGCAACGGTAAATTCAGAGCTTATGTTTTTATGAAAGATGCTGGAAATGGCCAACTCAACATCCATGAATTCAGAATTGAAAGAGAATAGCTAAACGGCTACAGGGGCTTTGATAGCTGGATACGGGTCGTATTGTAGCAATTCAAAATCTTCATACTTAAAGTCAAATATACTTTCTTGGTTTCCGTTAATTTTCATGACAGGATAAGCCTTTGGCGTTCTTGACAACTGCAATTCAACCTGTTCAAAATGGTTGCTATAAATATGTGCATCGCCAAATGTATGAATGAAATCACCAGGTTCTAAATTACAAATCTTGGCAATCATCAATGTAAGCAAAGCATAACTGGCAATGTTAAAAGGAACGCCCAAAAACATATCAGCACTGCGTTGGTATAACTGACAGCTCAATTTCCCATCTGCCACATAAAACTGAAAGAAAGCATGACAAGGCATCAAAGCCATTTTAGGTAAATCGGCCACATTCCATGCACTCACAATCATTCTTCTACTATCTGGATTGTTTTTGATGGTATGAATCAATTCTGACAATTGGTCGATGTGTTTGCCATCTGTAGTTGGCCAACTTCTCCATTGGTAGCCATAAACTGGGCCTAATTCTCCTGCTTCATTTGCCCATTCGTCCCATATACTTACGCCATTTTCTTTTAAATAACGGGTATTGGTTTCGCCCTTGATAAACCACAGCAATTCGTGAATGATGGATTTTGAGTGTACTTTTTTGGTAGTGATGAGCGGGAATCCTTCACTTAAATTGAACCTGATTTGAGCGCCAAATAAGCTTTTGGTTCCTGTACCTGTTCGGTCTGACTTAAAAGTTCCTGTTTCATATACCTGCTTGAGCAGTAATTCATATTGGTTCATGTGATGCTGGTTTATGGGCCTAATTTAATCAAACTACCTTACTTTGTAAAAAAACTAAAAATATACCTTCAATTTGGTGCTAAAATCTTTGAATTTATTGCTTTAGACAAAGCAAATCTTATTTTTGCCATTCGCTTAAAAAGATAAAATTATGGCTGAAGTAATCCGTATGCCCAAAATGAGTGATACAATGACCGAAGGGGTAATTGTGTCTTGGTTGAAAAATGTGGGTGATGTAGTGAAATCTGGAGATATCCTTGCAGAGGTTGAAACAGACAAAGCTACCATGGAATTAGAAAATTACGCAAAAGGCATTTTGTTACATATTGGTATTCCTGCTGGAGGTTCTGTTCCAGTAGATGCTTTGATTGCCATTGTTGGAGAGAAAGGCGAAGATATTTCTGCGCTAATCAATGGGTCTGCTCCGGCTCCTGCTAAAGCTGCTTTTGAAAATGTTCCTGCTTCATCAAATAGCGCAAGCCCTGCGGCTGCAGCTCCAATAGCTTCAGTTCAAAGTCAAAACACAGACAGCAGAGTCAAGGCTTCTCCATTGGCAAAAAATATTGCCAAAGAAAAAGGGATTGATTTAAGTGCCATTCAAGGCAGTGGAGACCATGGTAGAATTGTAAAAAAAGACTTGGAAAATATTCAGGCAGGAAATAGTAACAAAACCGCTGCTACAAGTTTGACTCAAATAGTGGCCAATGAAAGCTTCACTGAAGTGAATTTAAGCCAAATGCGAAAAGTCATTGCCAAGCGATTGAGCGAAAGCAAACATACAGCACCTCATTTCTACTTAACCATGTCTATCCGTATGGACAAGGCAATGGAAGCGAGAAAACAAATCAATGCCATGGGCGATGTGAAGATTTCGATGAACGATATCATTGTGAAGGCAGTTGCATTGAGTTTAAGAAAAAACCCTGCGGTTAATTCTTCATGGTTGGGAGATAAAATCAGGTACAACAACCATATCCATATTGGCATAGCTGTTGCTATTGAAGATGGTTTGATTGTTCCTGTTGTAAAATTTGCAGACAACAAAAGCATTGCTCATATCAGTGCTGAAGTGAAGCAATTGGCTGAAAAGGCTAAGAACAAAAAACTTCAACCTCAAGAATTTGAAGGAAATACTTTTACCATCAGTAATTTAGGCATGTTTGGAATTGATGAATTTACAGCCATCATCAACCCACCAGATGCTTGTATTCTTGCAGTTGGTGCAGCAAAAGAAACGGTGGTAGTTGAAAACGGCCAAATGCAAGTTGGAAACGTCATGAAAGTTACTTTGAGCTGCGACCACCGTGTTGTGGATGGGGCAGTGGGTTCCGCTTTTTTACAAACCCTCAAAACATATTTAGAAAATCCAGTGATGATGTTGGTTTAACACTCACTGATAGCAAAAAGAGAGGGGCGGCAAACTTCGTTTGCCGCCCCTCTCTTTTACCAAAGACTATCTTTTTGAAATTTTATTTCCTGTGATTTGTCTTTGCAAATTGCACTTGAATCTTTTGATGTCTTCGTTTCTTTTGTGAAGATGTTTTTGTGAAACGCCACTGTTCACTCGCTTTCTCCAATTCTTCCAAGAGCTTCTTTTCAATTGCTTGCGCATGAGTTCAATGACCTCTTGTTCTGATAAACCAAATTGAAAAAGAATGGCTTCAAATGGGGTTCTGTCTTCCCATGCCATTTCTATAACTCTGTCTATTTCTTGTTCATTCAACATTGAGCTTTAAACAAGGCATTTTAAATTTTGTTTATGTTCAATTAAAATTAGTTAATTTAAAAAATAATTCAGTCGCAAATGAGCGTAAAAAAAATTGCTGTAATTGACCTAGGAACGAATACTTTCAATTTGTTAATTGGCAGCATACAGCACCATAAAAAGGAAATCATTTTCTCTACTGAAATGCCTGTGATGCTTGGCAAGGGAGGGATTCAGAACAATATGCTTACCGAAGAAGGCATGAAAAGAGCCTATGCTGTATTAGAAAAGTTTGATGCGATCATGCGCGAACATGCAGTAGATGAAATTCAAGCGTTTGCCACTTCTGCGATTAGAAACGCAAACAATGGAATGGAATTCAATACTGCTGTTTTTGAAAAATTTAGTTTTGAAATCAAAACAATTGACGGAGCAAAAGAAGCTGAATTGATTTATTTGGGAGCCAGGCAAGCACTTCAACATATTGACAAAAACTTCCTTGTAATGGATATTGGTGGAGGCAGTGTAGAATTTATCCTAGGAAACAAAAACCAATATTTATGGAAGCAAAGTTTTGAAATAGGTGCACTCAGACTTGCGAATAAATTCCAAAGCAGCGACCCCATGTCAAAGCACGAAATGGAAGAATTAAAAACCTATAGCAAAGGCTTTTTAAAGGATTTACAGATGGCATTAAAAAAATATCCTGTTACTGTATTGGCAGGTACATCAGGGCCTTTTGAATCAATCTTACAAATGGCAAAAGCACATTTTCAATTTCAAGTAACAAATGAAGGAGCCCATGCGCATCAAATACAAATAACCGATTTCAGAAAACTAGCAGCTCTGTTGGTAAATTCAAATTCAGAAAATAGAAGTAAAATAAAAGGCTTGGTTGAATTTAGAAAAGATTTAATTGTAGTTGCTATGCTATTGATAGAAGTTGTATTGGAATTGTCCTCAATTCATGAAATGATTCTGGTAGATTATGCTCTAAAAGAAGGAGTATTTTTTAGCAATCCATTAGATTAAACCTTTTGCCTTCAATTCTTGCCTTAAGCGATGAACAGGCAAACCCATGACATTGTAAAAACATCCATTGATTTTTTGAACAGCAGCATAGCCAAACCAATCTTGAATACCATAAGAACCTGCTTTGTCAAAAGGATGGTAATTTCTAATATAGTACAATTTTTCTTCTTCACTTAATGGGCTACAACTTACATACGTTTGCGCTACAAATACATGTTCAAAAGCATTTGTTTTTAAACAAACACCCGTAAAAACTTCATGTGTATTCTCACAAATTAAATTGAGCATTTCTAAAGCCTCTTGTTCTGAACCTGGTTTGTTCAATACTTTTCCATTTACCCAAACTACAGTATCTGCAGTTAACAATACTTCATTGTCTGCCAATGTGTTTGGGTAATCTGCCGCTTTCTTTTTAGCCAAATAAGCTGGTATTTCTCCCGCTTGTAAATTTGAAGGAAAGCTTTCATCAGTTTCGTATGTAAAAACTTGGTAATCGTAACCCAATCCTTTGATCAACTCTTGTCTTCTAGGCGACTTTGAAGCTAATATTAATTTCATTTTGCTAGTCTAATAAATCGACCCATTCAAACTGGCCCGCTTTAAATTTGAATAAATCTTTTTCAATCAAAATTTCATCTCCTTCTTTCAGCTTTTTCATATCAACATCAGTATGCGTTGTATGAATACTTCCTTTGGTATGCAAGGCTAATTTTAAGTATTGTTCGTTTACCCCTTTTTTGGTACCACACAATACAATATGAACGGGCTTTCTTAAACGCTTCAACAAAGCCATATCTCTGATTTGGCTATCATCAGCAAGGAGCACGATTTCTGAATAATTTCTACAATTGAGCTGCGAGGTCATCAAGGCTTCAATATCGTTTTCTGGGTCGTCTCCACCCTCACCCATTTTGCGTACTTCTTCTACATCTCTTTTGAGTTTCTTGTAATCTTTGGCTTCAAACAAATGAACGCCACCTGTTTTGCCTATTACCTTTTTTAGGTCGTCCATGTTGTCTCCATCATTGAACAAAGAATAATACCTGATGGTACCATCTTCATAGGTTTGCTTAAACCAAACCAATAACTGACCAATATAAGGAAACATCGACCCAGTCATATCTACAACCAACAAAACATTTTTCCATTTGTTGTTGCGTTGAAATACTTTGAAAATGGTTGAGTCGCGGATTTTGTATTCTCCACTTAAAAATTTGTCAAACTTTAAGGTAGTTTCTTTGGTAGGACTCTCATAAGTAACCGTTCCTTTTTTATCGAAATGCGCATAGCTACCCACCAGTTCTCCTTTTGCGAATTGCCCTTCTGTGAGTAAAATTCCGTTTTGGTCAAAATTTCTTTCGTATCCATTTTTTTGACCACCCTGGTAAATTTCTTCTGTTTTGGTGCTACAATTTGGGAAAAAAGATACACTTGGTCCATTCAAAACACCTTTCAAATAGGTATTGCTAAACTCTATACAATCTTGCTCATCAAAGTATTTAATTTCTAGGCCTTCTTTCTCTCCATTGTCGTAATATACTTCATACTTCAAGTCTCCATTTGACCAGAAATAGCGCCAGAAACCTTGCTTTTTACCATTCATCAGCGTAAGATTAATGGTATCTCCTTCAAACAACTCAAAGCTTTGGGCAAATGATTTGTTAGAAAGCCATATCAAAATGAAAATGAAAAGGTATTTTCTGAACATAAACGCCCAAATATACACTTGCATTTGAAAAGGTGAACAATAGTTTTACCAATGAACTGTTCATTTTCTTAAATTGCTAAAAAATATTGTATGAAAAGTTTCATTACCGCGTGTTTATCTGTAGCTATTGCTGTTGGCTCTTTGGGTATTCGTATGTTCAATGAAGAGGCTTTCGAAGAAGCCTATGAAATAGAAGGAATGGAAGAAGACTTAAGAGAAAGGACAGCGTGGATGAATCAAACCTTGGCCAATCCTTATACGCATGAAATTCCAGAAGGCATCAGGCAGGCCGAACTGACATTTTCAGCAACAATTCCATTTGAAAATTTCACAGGAAAACATGCACAATTCACACAAATTGGTCCTAATAATGTGGGGGGAAGAACACGTTCAATAGCACAAGATATAGACCATGCTGAAGTATTATTGGCTGGCTCAACCATGGGCGGTATTTGGCGAAGTGGCAACAATGGTCAAACCTGGAACAAATGCAATACAAGCCCCGAGGTCAATAATATTTCTTGCTTTACCCAGGACACTAGAAATGGAAAACACAACAATTGGTATGCAGGTACAGGTGAATTGTATGGTGCCAGTTTACCAGGTGCATTTTATGCTGGAAATGGAATTTATAAATCTACAAACGGAGGCATTAGTTGGAACAGAATTGGCAATTTAATTACGCCTCCCGGCTCATTGGCTAACAACTGGAGTGCGGTGCATAGAATTGTCATCAATACAGCGATTGATTCGATTGATGTGCTTTTTGCTGCCAATTTTGATGGCGTTTTCAGAAGCTTAGATGGTGGAATAACCTGGAGCAAAAAAAGAGGCAGTGGTATTTCGTCTGGCAAAAGTTATTTCACGGATGTATTGGTTACACCCAAAGGCATAGTGTATGCAGCGCTTTCAGGAGGTGGAAGCAACCCGGGTATTTGGCGCTCTAAAGACAATGGCAACACTTGGGCCAATATTTCACCTTCTTATTTTCCAGCCTCTACAGAAAGGGTTGTGATGTGTGTTTCTCCAAAAGATGAAAACCAATTGTTCTTTGTTGCCAATACCCCTGGGGCAGGCAAAGCATCTAAAAATTTTGAAGGTAATGTAGAATGGAATAGCCTTTGGAAATATACTTACCTAAATGGTGATGGCGCTGGTAATGGCGGACTATGGTCGGATCGTTCAGAAAACTTACCTGCTATTGGCGGTGCTTTTGGAGATTTTATTGCACAAGGAGGTTATTGTATAGACATAAAGTTTCATCCAACAGATACCAATATTGTGTTATTAGGTGGCACGAATTTGTATCGCTCTACAGATGCTTTCAGAAGCAGTCAAAACATTACTTGGATTGGCGGTTACAAACCAGGAACATTTTTACCCGATTTCAAAGTGTATGAAAACCACCATCCCGACAACCATTTGGTTTTATTTGACAGAACGAATTCCAATAAAGTATATTCTGTTCATGATGGAGGCATTTCAGTTACAGAGAATATTTTAGCGAAAGATATTCGATGGAATTCTTTGAACAATGGCTACACGAACACGCAATTTTACAGTGTTGCCATCAGTCAAAATGCTGGCGACAACAGGGTAATTGGTGGGCTTCAAGACAATGGTTCTTTGCTATGCCTCAACCCCAATACAAACACCAATTGGATTCAACCCTTGAGTTATGATGGCAGCTTTTGTTTTGTATCACCTAAAGCAAATGAATACTACATGAGCATTCAACAAGGAAGAGTGATGCGATTGGTCTTGAATGCCGATGGTTCGCTCAAACAATATGCAAGAATTGACCCTAGAGGGGTAGACAAAAGCAAATACCAGTTTATCAATCCCTTTACTCCGGATGCCAGCAATTTTGATAAAATTTATATTCCAGCAGGCAATGTAATTTGGAGAAATGATGATGTTTCTCAAATTCCTTTAAATACAATTCCAGACAGCACCAGCTACACAACAAACTGGCACGAATTAACTAAAACATTGCTACCAACTGCTGGAGATGAGATTACAGCAATCATCAGTTCTAAGTTAGAGAATGATGTGATTTATTATGGTACCTCAAACGGTAAGTTTTACAAATTAAACAATGCCAGTGCTGATACAGCTACACCCGTTTTATTGAGCAACAAAACTTTCCCATCGGGCTATATCAATTGCATTACGCAAGACCCAAACAATGCGCAAAAATTGTATGTCGTATTCACCAATTATGGCATATTGAGTGTTTTTGAAAGCATTGATGGCGGAAAAAATTGGCAAGCCATTTCAGGGAACTTAGAAGAAAGCAGCACAGGTGCTGGAAATGGACCTTCGTGCAGATGGTTAACCATTGCACAAGTTGGCGATAGCAATATTTACTATTTAGGAACAAGTACAGGATTGTACGCTTGCAAACAATTGAATGGCATGTCAACCACCTGGTACAAACAAAAGGGCAGCATTATTGGCAACCAAGTGGTGATGATGATGGATTATCGAAAAAGTGATGGCTTGCTTGCTGTTGCAACTTATGGAGCAGGCGTATTTACAGGCTATGTCAACTCACTTGATCCGAGCAATGCAGTGAATGAAAAACAGGAGGAAATAAAGGTTCAATACTTTCCGAATCCTGTTCAAGAGGTATTGCATATCAAATTTGAAAATGCAGCAAACAGAAATATTTACCTGTATAATATAGCTGGGAAATTATTGCAAACGCAAAGCCAATCAACTCAATTCAATGAACTTGAAATGGAGCATTTGGCTGCTGGAAATTATATATTGGTTATTACAGAAGGAACTAAAAAATGGAGTAGGAAAATTGTCAAAGACTAAGCCTTTGACAATACCTGTTCTAAATCATTCAATAAGTCTTCAATATCTTCAACACCCACGCTCAATCTGAGCAAGTTATCTACCACACCTGCTTGCTCTCTTTCTGCTTTTGGAATAGAGGCATGCGTCATTGTTGCTGGGTGATTGATTAAACTTTCTACACCACCTAAACTTTCAGCCAATGTAAACACTTCAAATGAAGAAGCAAATTTGAAGGTATCTTCTAAGCTTGCATTTTTAAGTACTATTGAAATCATGCCACCAAAACCACGCATTTGTTTTTTTGCAATTTCATGGTTTGGATGTTCAGGAAATCCTGGCCAATATACCTTTTCAATTTTAGGGTGATTTTTGAGGAAGTTTGCTACAGCAATCCCATTTTCACAATGTGCTTTCATTCTTAAATGCAAAGTTTTCAAACCCCTTAACACCAAGAAACTATCTTGAGGACCAGGAGTTGCGCCACAAGAATTATGAATGAAAGCCAATCTTTCGTAAAGACTTTGGTCATTCACACACAAAGCACCCATGACCACATCGGAGTGTCCGCCTAAATATTTGGTAACACTATGCATCACAATATCCGCTCCTAAATCGAGCGGGTTCTGTAAATAAGGTGAAGCAAATGTATTGTCAACGCCTAAAATCAAATTGTTTGCTTTTGAAATAGCAGCGCATGCGGCAATATCAACAATTTGCATGGTGGGATTGGTTGGGGTTTCAATCCAAATGAGTTTTGTATTTTGATTGATATACGCATTGATATTGTTCGCATCCGATAAATCAATGAAATGAAATTTAATACCAAACAATGCAAACACTTTGGTGAACATTCTATACGTTCCGCCATATAAGTCATTGCCAGTGATTACTTCATCTCCTGGTTGCAATAATTTCACAACCGCATCAATGGCTCCCATACCACTACTGAAACACAATGCATGGTTGGCATTTTCAAGCGATGCCAAACATTTTTCCAAAGCTGTACGGGTAGGATTTTTACCTCTTGCATAGGCGTAACCTTGGTGTTTACCTGGACTTTCTTGCCAAAAAGTTGATGTTTGGTAAATAGGGGTCATTACGGCTCCTGTACTTGGATCAGGCGCTTGACCTGCATGAATAGCTTTGGTTCCAAATTTCATTGTGTATATTATTTATAATATGCCCACAAACTTACACTTGAAAATGTTAGGAAAGAAACCTGAATTTATTTTGGAAGCATTTTGCAAGGGCTTTAATTTGCCTAAACTTAGAAAGAAACTTCTTATGCCAACTCAGTTTATCAAAAAAATGAATAAAACAGAAGCCGGTTTTCATTTGCTTATGATACTCAGCCTTGCAGACGGCTCCATTCAAAGAGCAGAAAGTTCGGTGATATTAGATTTTTTAGAAAAGAACTTCCACGAGCCTATTGAAATCATCAAAGAACAAGCCTTTTTAAGAGCCTTACCTGAAGGAGAAAGAAAAAACCATTTACACGAAACTGCTGAACATTTGTACAAAATTACCACTGAGGAAGAAAGACATAAACTCATAGCGTTTGCCATGAAAGTAGTGATGGCCGATAAAAAGATGGGACAACAAGAAAACAGTTTTATCAATGCGCTTTTTGACGCATGGGATTTGGCTTAATACTGGCCAGATTTCTTTTTATTCCTATAATATTGAACAGTTAAAGCTGCTAACAAACCAGTAATTGCACCTGCAACAAAAACCCAAATTGATTTATTTTTCATAAAACTGCGTTTTATTAATTGCCTTTTTTCAAATCCTTGCTGCGCTGCTTGTCTGCTTTCTTTGAGGCATTTCCAAACACGGATACATTCACATATCTGGCTGGGTAAGTCCTCAAATCTTTCAACAATGCTTGCAATTCAAATGCGGATTGATTCAGGTTGTTGTACAACATAGAATCGCTGATGAGCTTGGCCGCTGAGCCGTTTCCAGTATTGAGTTTTTGGGCCAATTCGTTGAGCGATTTTGCTGTTTGATTCAACTCTTCAATCATGCTTTTTACAGGCGCTTTCGAAAGCGAATCGGTAATTGCATGAACATTTTGTATGCTACTTGAAATTTCTTTGTTGTTGTTTTTTAAATTGGTGGTAAGCGATTCCACATTTGCCAAAGATTTAGCAATATGATCTGATTCACTTTTTACAATGGTATTTAAACTTGCACTTACCTGACTCAAGTTTTTCATGGTAACTGACAAGTCTTCTAAGCCTGAAGCCAATTGCTGGGAACCTCCATTACCAAGCACAATTTGCAATTCACCCAATACTTTATTCAAGGATACCAATACGTTTTCTGTTTTGTTCTTTACAGGTTCAATCATGCCTGAAATAGATTCTCCAATTCCTATTTCTTGGGTACCATGTACCGTATCACCTTTGTGAATAGGGGTATTGATATCAGGCACAATCAAGGAAATGGCTTTCCCACCCAAAATATCAGGACTGACTATACAAGCTTGGGTTGTTGTAGACAAAACAACATTTTTGTCAATGGACAAAGAAGCTATAATTCTGTTGGCGCTATCGGTTGCTAAAAAGGCCAATTCTTCTACTTGTCCAACCTTTAATCCTTTGTAATAAATAGGAGTTGATTTGTTAATGCCATCAATATTGTCATAAACTACATAATAGATGTATTGACCTGAAAAAAGTTTTTTTCCTCTAAGAAAATTATATCCGAAGTAAAGTGCTGCCAATGAAACCACAGCAAACAAACCAATTTTAGCTTCTCTTTTAATTTTAATCATGTGCAAATTTGTGTCAAAAATAAGAATTTAGTTTGATTTGAAGCCTTAATTATTTGCTAACAGCAGTACCTTCAAACTGCAATTTATAATCTTTGAATGCTAAGGCCAAGGCATTAGAAAACTCAAATAAACCTTCTTCACTCCCTAAATATTCACGGTCGCTTTTGTTGCTTAAAAAACCGGCTTCAACCAATACACTTGGCATACCTGTTTTCCAAAGTACCACAAAACCGGCTTGTTTCACCCCCCTACTAGGCCTGTGTACCGATTTCGAAATTCTAGATTCCACTTTGGAGGCAAACTTGATGCTTTGTTCCATATACGCATTCTGAAACAATGAAAAATAAATATGCGATTCTGGCGAATTTGGGTCAAAACCATCGTATTTGTTTTGGTAATCGGTTTCTAAGAGCAAAACATCGTTCTCTCTTTTAGCAACTTCTAAATTGCTATTGGCTTTGTGTAATCCCATGGCAAAAGTTTCAGTTCCTGAAGTTTTAGCATTAGGCGATGAGTTGCAATGCAATGAAATAAATAAATCAGCATTGTTTCTATTGGCAATATCAGCACGCTCCCATAATTCTACAAACTTGTCGGTTTTACGGGTATAAATGATTTTAACCTCTGGTATAAGTTCAGTTATCCGGGTTCCAAGTGCCAATGACATGCGCAAAGTGAGGTCTTTTTCTTTTACCCCTCCGTACATACAACCCGAATCGTGACCACCATGTCCAGCATCTATAATTACGGTTTGTACGCGCTTTTTGTTGTTTTTAGGTTGATCAATTGGTACCGCAGCAATGAACAAGAATGCCAAATAAATTGGCATAATTTTTTCATGCTTAGGGAATTTTAGCACTTTGATTAGTTTTGCAGCAGATTTTAACACTAAACCGATTCTCATTTAACAATTGAAATTCAATAGCAAATATACAATTTTCATTAGTTTGTCAGCTATGCTTGTGTTGCTGTTGTTGAATACAAAGTCAATTTGGGCAAAGGCTTCTGATTACAATCTAAACAAAGTTGCATTCAAAATGGACATCCAATCAGCGAAAGGCCCTGATAGTTTGTTCAAGTCAAAACAAGACAGCCTTCAAAAAGATAGCAACTACCTACCCAGAACTAGTGCTGCGTTGAAGTCGATCGTCAATTATTCTTGCAAAGACTCTATTGTATACAATACTGACACCAAAACATCTACCCTGTTTGGAGAATCTGGCGTTGACTATGAAGATTTATCTATCAAGTCCTACCAAATTGCCATCAATATCAACAAGAATACAGTTCATGCTTTAGGTTTCAAAGACAGCACAGATAAACTCACGCAAACCCCTATTTTTAAACAAGCTGGCAGTGAATACAAAGTTGAAGAAGCTACTTTTAACTATGAAACCAAAAGAGGAATCATGAAAGAATTCAAAACCAATGAGGGTGAAGGATTCATCAAAGGAGAAAAAGTAAAAAGAGACGAAAACAACAATTTTTATATCAATCATTCTTATTATACCACCTGCAGTGAAGAGCATCCTCATTTTTATATAGCAGCAGAAAAATTAAAAGTGATACCAGGTAAAAAAGTAATCACAGGCCCAGCCAATTTGGTCATTGAAGGAGTAAGAACACCATTGTTTGTGCCACTTGGTATTTTTCCCTTGAAAAGAGGCCAGCAATCGGGCATTATCATTCCAAGTTATGGAAATGCCGTTGGAAGAGGTTTTTTCTTGGCACAAGGTGGATACTATTTGGGTTTAGGAGACCATTATGATTTGACTTTACTTGGAGATATTTACACCAATACCAGTTGGAAACTCGGTGGTAAATTCAATTACAATTACAAATACAAGTATGCGGGTACATTCAATGCGAATTATGCCTTTAACAAGCAAAACAATCCTGAAGACCCCAACTACAATCAATTTAAAACCTTTCAGGTTCAATGGAACCACAGAGTAGATGCAAAAGCAAGACCAGGGGTTAATTTCGGCGCTGACGTAAATATTGTTGGCAATCAGTATTTGGTTTACAATGCTTATTCAGCACAATCTTTTAACAATGTGTTGAATTCAAGTGTATATTTTGGAAAAGTATTTAACAAAGGCAAACAGAGTTTGAATTCTTCGGCAAGGGCTTCTCAAAATTTGCAAACAAGGGATTTAAGCTTGACCCTTCCTGATTTAACTTTTACCGTAGCCTCTTTTCAACCTTTCAAACCCAAATCAAAACCCACTGCTGAAAATTGGTATGAAAAAATCAGCATGAATTATACGGGGGCTTTCCAACAGCTCATCAATACCAAAGATTCAATTCTATTCAAAGAAAGAAGCAGCAACGACTGGAAAAAATATTCCGATACCGCATTCAACAATGGGCTGAGACATGCCGTTTCTGTGCAAAACAGTTTCAATTTATTCAAGTTTTATACCTTTTCGATGGGCTTTGATTACAATGAAACTTGGACCTTTAAAACCAGACAAAAAACTTGGAACGAAAGTACAAGAGCCATTGAAAACAGCTTCATCAGTGGTTTTGACAGAGCCTATAGCTTTTCATTTAGAACAGGTGTAAGTACCCGTTGGTATGGGATGAAAAATTTCAAAAAAGGCAAATTAGCAGCCATCAGACATGTGATGAACCCAAGTGCTGATTTTAGTTATGCGCCTGATTTTAGTGCCGATCAATTTGGCTTTTACAATAAAGTTCAAAAAGACACAGCTGGAAACTTTGACAAATACTCTCGATTTGAAGGCACTTTGTTTGGTGGACCGGGCGCTGGCCGTCAAGGAAATATCAATTTCTCTCTTGATAACAATTTAGAAATCAAGTGGAAAAAAGGAAAAGACACTGCGCAAAAAGTTACCAAAGTTAAAATCATTGAAAGCTTGAGAGGAAGCGGTTCTTACAACCTTTTGGCAGATTCTTTGAATTTAAGTTTAATCAATGTATCGGGCAGAACCACACTTTTCAAATTTGTATCCATTAACGGTGGTGCCGTCTTTGATCCTTATCAAAATATTTTGGTGGAAACAGGGTCTTACAAATCCTACCTACGTATCAACCGATTCAATTTTGAAAATGGAAGTCCTGCAATTTTAACCACCTCCAACTTGGGGCTTTCAGCCAGTTTAAACCAAGAAATGTTCAAAGGGAAAGAGGAGAAAACTAAAAAAAGACAAAAAGAAATGGAAGCCTTGGGATTTATGCCTTTGAGCATGCCTTGGTCTTTTAGTTTCAATTATACCATTTCTTATGATTACAGAAATAAATTGAACAAAAACTACGAAGGTATGACCCAAACACTTTCTGGCTCTGGAAATATCAATCCAACAAAAAACTGGTTCATCAACTTCAATACTGGATACGATTTCAAACTCAATAAAATTTCACATATTTCTATTGATTTAAGAAGAGATTTACATTGTTGGCAGTTCACTTTCAACTGGACGCCTCTTTCTGCTTATGGCACCAATTATTTCTTATTCAATATCAATGTTAAATCAAGTGTTTTACAAGATTTAAAAATCCCTAAGAAAAAAGATTGGTACGACGATAGAAAGATTTAATAAAACAAGCCATAAATTCGCTCACCGTAAAAACAAAATTTATACATGAAAACAGTTGCTTTAAACGATTTACACGTTAGCCTAGGTGCCAAAATGATTGAATTTGCAGGATACAATATGCCTGTATTGTACACAAATTTAATCCAAGAACACTTGGCAGTTAGAAACAGTGTTGGCGTATTTGATGTAAGCCACATGGGTGAATTTATGTTAAAAGGTGATAAGGCATTGGAATTGATTCAATTGGTCACTTCAAACGATGCTTCAAAACTGACTGATGGTAAAGTTCAATACAGCTGCATGCCTAATGACAAAGGTGGCATTGTTGACGATTTATTGGTTTACCGTTGGAATGAAAACGAATACTATTTAGTAGTGAATGCCTCAAACATAGAAAAAGACTGGAACTGGATCAGCCACCACAATACTTTTGGAGTTGAGATGAAAAACATGAGCGAGGAAATGAGTTTGTTGGCCGTTCAAGGTCCTAATGCCATCAAAACCTTGCAAAAATTAACCCATGTTGATTTGAGCGCCATGGAATACTATACTTTTTGCGGTGGCACCATGGCTGGCTGCGAAGATGTGATCATTTCTAATACGGGCTATACTGGTTCTGGGGGCTTTGAAATTTATGTATGGAACAAAGATGCACGCAAAATGTGGGATGCCATTTTTGAAGCAGGTGCTGAATTTGGAATTTTGCCTGCTGGCTTAGGCGCCAGAGATACCTTGCGTTTAGAAAAAGGCTTTTGCTTGTACGGAAACGATATCAACGATGAAACTTCACCTATAGAAGCTGGATTAGGATGGATTACCAAATTCACCAAACCATTTGTGATGCACGAACACCATCAAGCCATCAAAACCAATGGACCTACTAAAAAATTAGTTGGCTTTGAAATGATTGACAGAGGCATTCCAAGACAGCACTACCCTATCAAAGATGCACAAGGCAATTTAATAGGTGAAGTAACTTCTGGTACTCAATCTCCGTCTTTAAACAAGGCTATTGGCATGGGATATGTGAGCACCGCGTATAGCAAAGTCGACCAAGAAATTTTTATCGAAATCAGAGAGAAATTAGTGAAGGCGAAAGTGGTGAAAATTCCATTTTTATAATAGACCATGAAATCTATTGAGGTAGTTTATACACCCAAACTACTGCCCTTGTATGATTTGAATGGCAAACTGGTTGTTGTCATTGATATTTTAAGGGCCAGCAGTACTTTGTGTGTGGCATTTGAAACGGGTGTCAATAAAATTTTACCCGTGTCCAATACCGAAGAATGCAAAATGTTTAGAGATTTTGATTTCTTGATTGCTGCTGAACGTAACGCCATTAAACTACCCGATTTTGACATGGGGAACTCCCCTTTCGAATTTCAGAATCCCCTACTAGTAGGTAAAAACATCGCCTTTACTACCACCAATGGCACCAAGGCATTGAAGATGGCCAAAGTACAAAATGCAGCCGAAATTGTGATCGGTTCGTTTTTAAATTTCAGTGCATTGTGCAGCTATATTCTATCTCAAAACCTTGACACTGTTTTACTTTGTGCAGGCTGGAAAGACAAGTATAGCTTAGAAGACAGCTTATTTGCAGGGGCTGTAGCCAATGAATTGTCTGCTCAATTTGCAATCAATGATGATGCCTGTTTGGCTGCCATTGATTTGTTTCAAAACCATGCCAATCATACCGAAGAACTAATCAGAAAATCTTCTCATGCCAAGCGTTTTCAGTTACTACATGTTCAAACAGACGATGTAGCCTTTTGCATGCAAAGAGATTATACCAACAAAGTTCCCAAATTAGTGGGAGAATACCTGATTGCCTGAGCCTTGTAAAGCTTCTTTAACAAACTAGCAATCAGCCTAAAAATTGCTGCATTTCAATTTTTTTGTTCAAGTTTTAAGTCATAAGTTTGCCGACCTAAAAACTAGATTATGATTATTGGCGTTCCAAAAGAAATTAAAAACAACGAAAACCGCGTTGGTTTAACTCCTGCAGGTGTTTCTGCACTTTGCAAATCAGGACATTCAGTATATGTACAAGCAACAGCAGGCATAGGCAGCGGATTCAGTGACGAAGAATATGCTTCGGCTGGTGCTACTATGCTTTCTACAATTGAAGAAATTTACAAAATTGCAGACATGATCATCAAAGTAAAAGAGCCTATTGAGCTTGAATATCCTTTGATCAAAGAAAACCAATTGTTGTTTACCTACTTTCACTTTGCATCTTATGAGCCATTAACCAAAGCAATGATTGAGCGTAAAGCGGTATGTTTGGCTTACGAAACCGTAGAGAAAAAAGACAGGTCTTTGCCTTTATTGGTTCCTATGAGTGAAGTTGCTGGTAGAATGAGTATTCAGGAAGGTGCAAAATACCTTGAAAAACCAATGGGTGGAAGAGGAATTTTATTAGGAGGCGTACCGGGTGTGAAGCCAGCCAATGTATTGATCTTAGGTGGTGGTATTGTAGGAACACAAGCTGCTAAAATGGCTGCGGGTATGGCTGCAGATGTAACCATCATGGATATTTCTATTCCTCGTTTAAGAGAATTGGATGACATCCTTCCAAAAAATGTAAAAACAGTATATTCTAACGAATACAATATTCGTGAGGCAATCAAACATTCTGACTTAATTATTGGTGCAGTATTGATTCCTGGTGCTAAAGCGCCTCATTTGATTACCAAAGAAATGTTAAAAGACATGAAACCTGGAACTGTATTGGTAGACGTTGCTGTTGACCAAGGTGGATGTATTGAAACCTGCAAACCTACTACGCATGAAAATCCAACTTATGTCATTGATGGCATTATCCATTACTGTGTAGCAAATATGCCTGGTGCAGTTCCTTATACTTCAACTTTGGCTTTGACCAATGCAACCTTGCCTTATGCTTTACAATTGGCAAACAAAGGCTGGAAAAAAGCTTGTGCAGACAACGAAGAATTAAGATTGGGGTTGAATGTGGTCAACGGTAAAGTAGTTTACCAAGGAGTATCGGATGCCTTCAATTTACCTTACCACCCAGTAACAGAAGTATTGAACTAAATTTTAGGATGATGAATAAAATTAAAGTAAGCAATCCAGTTGTAGAATTGGATGGAGATGAAATGACCAGAATTATCTGGAAATTTATCAAAGACAAACTCATTTTGCCTTATTTAGACTTGGATATTAAATATTACGATTTGGGCATGGAATACCGTGACCAAACCAATGACCAAGTTACTGTAGATGCAGCTGAAGCCATCAAGAAATACAATGTGGGTATCAAATGTGCCACCATCACCCCTGATGAAGCCCGTGTAAAAGAATTCAATTTAAAGCAAATGTGGAAGAGCCCAAATGGTACCATCCGCAATATTTTAGATGGTACTGTATTTCGTGAGCCAATTGTTTGTGCTAATGTTCCAAGATTGGTTCCAAACTGGACTGCTCCTATTTGTATTGGCAGACATGCATTCGGTGACCAATACCGTGCAACAGATTTTGTAACCAAAGGAAAAGGCAAATTAACCATCAAATTTGAAGGCGAAGACGGAACTGTTATTGAACACGAAGTATACCAATTCAAAGGGGATGGAGTGGCATTGGCCATGTACAATACCGAAGAATCTATCAGAGGTTTTGCAAGAGCTTGTTTTAACCAAGCTATCATGAAAAAATGGCCTTTGTATTTATCTACCAAAAACACCATCCTAAAAAAATACGATGGTCGTTTCAAAGATATTTTCCAAGAAGTATACGAACAAGAATTTAAGGCAGAGATGGCTGCAGCTGGCATCACTTACGAACACCGTTTAATTGATGACATGGTTGCTTCAGCTTTGAAGTGGAATGGAAACTTTGTATGGGCTTGCAAAAATTACGATGGAGACGTACAATCAGATACCGTTGCACAAGGATTTGGTTCTTTGGGATTGATGACTTCTACCTTGGTTACACCAGATGGAAAAACCATGGAAGCAGAAGCAGCTCACGGTACAGTGACTAGGCATTTCCGCGACCACCAAGCAGGTAAGCCAACCTCAACCAATCCAATTGCTTCAATCTTTGCATGGACAAGAGGCTTAGAATTCAGAGGTAAATTAGATGGCAATACCCAATTGATTGATTTCTGTAAAGCGCTTGAAACCGTTTGCGTAGAAGTGGTTGAAAGTGGCAAAATGACCAAAGATTTGGCAGTTTGTATCCATGGAAACAAAGTAGAACACGGAAAACATTATTTATACACTGAAGAGTTTTTAGATGCCATTGATACAGCATTAAAAAGTAAATTAGGTATGAATTAATTCTAACATACTCAACAAAAAAGCCCTTGTGAAAACAAGGGCTTTTTTGTTAATAGAATGTATAATCGCGCTATGTAATTATTTTATCTTACCTAATTTCTTTAATACAGGTAATCCGAAATCTGTTTGTGAATCACTGGTATTTTATTTTTTACAACATCCCAAACAATTGTATAATTTATTCCCATGTAATCATGAATTAACCTATCTCTCATACCAGCCATATTTTTCCATTGAATCGTATTCCATTTTACTTTCACATCAGCAGGTATTTTTTTGTTGCTTCACCAATAATCTCCAAACTTCTTACAATAGCTCTTTTAAGTGTTTCATCTTTTAAGAAATCCTCATATATTAATTCCTGACTAACAGAAATGATATACGTACATTCATCTTGAATGTGCCTTAAGAATTCTCTTGGCTCTTTAGACATATTGCACCTCATTTAGAATTTTTGGACCTATATACGGACTTAATCCATTTTTAGTAACTACTTCAACCTTTTCGTTTTGAAATATTTTTTCAAATAATTCGCATACTGCCATGAAGTTGTCAAAAGTTTCTTCTTCAGGCTCAAAATCAATTAATAAATCAATGTCACTTTCGCTTGATTGTTCATTTCGAATGCAAGAACCAAAAAGACCTATACTTCGAATGCCATATTTAGCAAGTTTTAACTTATTAGATTTCAGCGTATTTAAAATGTTTTCTTTGGTTTCCATTTGAAACTATTTACTCAAATATACGAATTTTGTCAACTGAAAAAATTGGATAAAATAATTAATAATAGCAATTGAGAATAGCGTATGAGTAAATAGTCATATCTAGTTCTTAAAGAATATGAAGATACATCGCATAAAAAAAGCCTCGTGAAACGAGGCTTTTCGTGTATTACTGTTTTGAAATTAGTTCCCTTTTTTGGTCATGTCACCTACGCGGTCCATTACACATCTAAAACCAATATTAGCAGTTGATTGCTCTTGGTCTAAGTATCTTCTTGTACCTGGGCTCAAGTAGTATGCTCTGTCAGACCATGAACCACCTTTGTATACTCTGGCAGCATTGTCTATCAATGAGGTTACACCAAAATCATACTTTTGGTCAATGTCTGTGTATTGAAGTTCATCTTTGAAACCAATATTATCGGCTCTTTTGTAATTTCTTCTTTTGATATTTTCATCTTCGGTCACATCAATATAAATCAAACGACCTAAACTGTCTTTCTCAGAGATATAGCCATCTGCATCTTGTTTGTATTTTTTATAGCTATTGCCACGGTAAGGATTGAAACTGGTCATGTCTTCTAAGTTCAGTGGACGGTACACATCGTTAGTCCATTCGCTTACATTACCAGCCATGTGGAATAAACCGGCATCATTTGGAATGAAACTCTCATCTTTTACTTTGTAAGTATAGATTGCTTTGTCATTTAAGTTACCAGCAATACCTGCTCCGTCACCACGACCACGGGTATAGTTTGCATACATCCTACCTCTGCTTTTCTCAGAATCGCTTCTACGCAAAGTAGTACCATTCCATGGGTATATACTCTTTACGTCAATGTTTTCGTTGTATGAAGCTGTTTTGTAACCAAAAGCTGCATATTCCCACTCAGCCTCTGTTGGTAAACGGTAGCTAGGCAATAAGATACCATCTTCCATTCTTACTTGTCTGGTTTTTCCGCCTGGTGCATAGTCTCTTAATTCTTTCTTTACTGAAGGCGTGTACAATCCCAATAAATAAGCTTCTGTATTGAAGTTCTGCTCTCCGGTTTGTTTTTGAATGTCTAAATTGATTAATCCTTCACGCACCATGATCATTTCATTTACACGGTCAGTTCTCCATTTGCAATATTCGTTAGCTTGAACCCAGCTTACACCAACCACAGGATATTCTCTGTATGCAGGATGTCTGAGGTAATACAATACATAAGGCTCGTTGTAAGAAAGCTTGTTTCTCCAAACCAAAGTATCAGGCAAAGCATTTTTGTAAATCACCGGATTGTCAGCATACTGACGCATGATCCAATGTAAATATTCCAAATAATGGAAATTTGTTACTTCGGTTTCATCCATGTAAAAACTGCTCACAGAAATTCTGCGTTTGATGTTGTTGTGGTCGTAAGTAAGGTCTTGTTCACTTGCTCCCATTGTAAAGGTACCTCCTTCAACAAATACCAAACCAGGACCAGTTTCCTGCTCTTTGAATTTGTGTTTTTCAAATCCACCCCATTTGGTGTCATTGTACTTCCAGCCAGTTGTACTGGATTTACCAGCTCTGTTACAAGACATAGCGCCAAATAAAAAAGAGCCAATTAGCGCGAATACCATTGATTTTGAACCTATTTTCATTTCAGTTTCAATTTAATTTTTAATGCTGAACATGCTTGCTTGTGCCGGTTTTATACAGCAGGCAATACATGTAATTTTCAAATATAACGGATTTTTTATAAAAAAAAGTGTTTTGTGTAAGAATTACAATTGCGGACATTTCATTGCTTTACCAAATCTTCGGTTGCTCACTGTTGGTTTGAGTTCAATGACCAAGGAAAGTTCATGAGAACCAACTGCTACAGTAGAAGCTTTAGAAATTACTGCATCGTAGCTATAGCCAATTTTAAAGGCCTTCATTTTTAAACCCGCCATTACAATAAATGCATCAGAATTTTTAGAGGTTTGTCTGAACCAAGCACCCAAAGTCAATGCTTTTTGTTTCACATAAAAACCTGCATTCATTTGAAAAAAATTACGCTGTTGCATAAACAAAATATTGGGAGAAATACTCACCTGGTCTTCCTCATATCTTGCATGATTGAGCGGTATGTTTATGCCAGCATGAACCGTATATCTTCTGGGTAATCTTAAAGAAGATGAATCTGCATTTTGGTAATAAAAAGACTGATTGGGTTCTGTTAAATTATGTATGGCCAATCCAGCATAAATTTGTTTGTTGTATACTAAAATGCCAGTTCCAAAGTTCAAGAAACTTACATTTTCTTGAGGAGCAACTTCTTTGGTAGGCAAAACCGGCCCACGAACAGGGTCAATCATGTCTTCAAAAATAAATTTATTGAAATCAAACCTTTTTTGAACCAATCCTCCTTGCACAGCAGCATTGAAGGCCCAATCTCTGTTGATTTGTGTATGGAAAGAATAAATGCCAGCAATGGAATTGGTGGTCAAAAAACCATCTCCTGCAACATCATACATACTTACAAAACCCAATGCACTTTTGGCCTTGGGAATATAGGCATCTAATGCTGCCACACCCGTTCTGTAATTGTTGGTTAAGCCGGTATATTGATTTCTTGCTGAAACAGCCAATCTGATATTTTTTGCCGCACCTGTCATGGCTGGATTGGTATACAAAGATGCCGCATAAAATTGGCTCAATTCAGGGTCTTGACAAAAAGCTTTTGAGGTGCAAAAAAGCACTGTTATTAAGAGTAAAGCTTTTGAAGTTTGTTCAAAAAAAGACCTGAAATTGATTTGATGAAACATGCCTACGTTTTTTCAAATGTCATTAAAATTCAGGACATCTCATAGGTCTGAGTTTTTTCAAAGGCGTTTTTTTCTTCAATTCAAAAGCCAAAGATACCTCGTGTGAATTTGTAGCACCTGGACGGGCGTCACTGATTGTGGCATCATAAGAATAGCCTATTCTCACTTTTGGGGTACGAATACCAATTAAAAAAATGACTGCGTCTGCATTCACCGTATTGGCTCTGTAATAGACCCCTACTATATAAGAACCTCTGCTGGCATACATTCCCAAATTCAATTGATTGAATTGTCTTTGTGATTTGAACAAAACATTTGGGTACAAATTTGATTGGTATTTGGGATTCCTGCTTTCAACCAGTGGAATCACCAAACCCATGTTTGCAGTATATCTTCTTGGTATGATATTGGGTTTTTCAGAATTGATGTTTTTGAAAAAATCTTGGGTAGGTTCTAGCATATTGTGCATTGCAACTCCAAAATAAAAGTTTTTACTGTAGCCCGAAATTCCTGCTGCAAAGTTTGCAGGAATGGTAATTGTTGGCGCCATATCACCATTTAAACTGGCCAATTCAGCACTTTTTTCTTTTGTAAAACCTGTTTGAAAACTGATTTGATCGTACCACATTAATTTGGTAAAGTCTACTGATTTCTGCATAAAACCAACTTGAACTGCAGCACGCATGGTAAACTTTCTGGTGATTGGAATTTGATACGCATACATTGCACTGATATTGACCGAACGCAAAGTTCCAACCCCCTGTTCGTCAAAAGATGCTTGAATACCTATTCCACCATTGATGGCGTCAAAATGTTCGTCGTAGCTAACAGTACCGGTTCTAAAAGAACCTGGAATACCGGGCCATTGTTGCCTGAAATTGGTTACAATTCTTCCAACAGTTTGGGTACCTGCAAAAGCAGGATTGGTGTAGATTGGATTGGCGTAGAATTGAGAGAATTGTGGATCCTGTGCATGGAGCATAGGAACCAAAAAAATGATCCATAGGAGTGTAAACAGATGTGCCTTTTTGACAAAGGTTTTATGTAAGGTCATTTATATTTAAGCTCCGGTTGTACAAAATTAAAGATTGCAATTATACTATTTATGCTAAATATTGTGATAAACGAATCAAACAATTTCTTTTTGATTATTTTCGTTTAAATTCACAATTAGCAATTTTCAATAATAAGTATTTTGAAGTCCACATTCCAATATTTTGAGCATTTAAGTTTAAAAAAAGCGAAAATTTATTTTCAAACTTGCCTGCTTTGCCTGATTTTCAGTCTTTCCAAAGCGCAAAATATGCAAATTAAAAGGCAATTAAATTGGGAACAAAACCAGTTTTCAGATGGCAATTTTCAGTTTGAAGGATGCATCTTAGACCCTAAAACCAAACTTCCTTTTTTCAGTGAAGTAATTGATTTGAATGGAGTGGAAGTAGCATCTGTTCAATTTTTTCCAAAAGAAATCAATTCGAATTCTTACATGAATGAAGCTGTTGATTTGCCTTCAAACTTTCATTTCAATTACTATATCAGGTATGCACGGAAAAAGCCACAATTGATTGTAAATGTATTTCCCATTCAAAAAAAAGGGGCGCAAATTCAAACATTGGCATCGTTTGAAATAGCAGTAAAAACAAAAACTTCAAACCAATTTCAGACTTTTAAAAAATCAGTTGCTCATTCCGTGCTTTCAAAAGGCGATTGGTTTAAAATAGGCACCACACAGAATGGCATTTTCAGAATTGATTACAATGCTTTGAAAAATATGGGAATCAATCCTGATCAAATCAACCCGAAACAAATTCAACTGTATGGAAATGGAGCAGGGATGTTACCAACTGCTAACAATGCTTTACGATACGACGACTTACACGAAATTCCAATTCAAGTAAAAGGTGAATCTGATGGCAAATTCAATACAAATGATTTTATTTTATTTTATGGCCAATCGCAAATAGACCATTGGATTTTTAACCAGCGCAGCTCACAATACGAACATGTTTCAAACCTTTATTCTGATACGGTTTACTATTTTTTAACCATTGGAAATAATGATGGTAAACGCATACAATTGAACAATCAAACTTTAGTTGCTAATGCTGAAACAGACAACAGCGATTTTACCTATTTGTACGAGCAAGACAAGGTCAACTTAACAAAATCAGGGAAAGTATGGCTTGGCGAAGAGTTCTCAAGAGTGCCTCAGCAATCTTTTGGCTTGAGTATACCCAATTTAAATACCAACGAAAACATTTATTTAAAATCCACTACAACAGGAAGAGCTATTGCAAGCAGTAATTTAGCTGTTGGAGTGAATGGAAATACCATTTTAACCCATTCATTGTTGCCAGTAACGGGAGGCTACGACAGGCCATATGCTTGTCCTCTGAATAGCTTGAATACTACTTTCAAAAGCAGTACCAATTCCATTAATTTAAGTTATTCATACCAAGCAGGTGCGCCCGGAGGAATGGCTTGGCTAGATTATTTTGAAATTCAAGCCCGACAATTGCTCAGAAACAATACAGGTAATTTTATCATTAAAGACAAACAAAGTATTGGAACAGGAAAAACAACAAAATTTAATATTACATCAGGCAGAAATTTGAATATATGGGATGTAAGTAATCCTGTTGATCCTTTTGAAATTCCAACACAATTCACAAACAATAGTGTATCGTTTATAGTAAATACCGATTCACTTAGAACGTTTTGCGCTTTTGATGGCAGTAATTTTTTTCAAGTAAAGCCTGTAGGTAAAATACCAAACCAAGATTTACATGCACTGGGCAAATCAGATGGAATTATTGTTTACCATCCAGATTTTTCAAAGCCTGCAGCACGCTTGGCAAAATACCATTCAGAAAAAAATGGATACAAAATACATTTAGTAAACATACAAGAAATATACAATGAGTTTGCCGGAGGTTCTTGTGATGTAAGCGCAGTCAGAGATTTTTTAAAACTGTTATATAACAATGCTGCAAGTCCTGCAGATTTTGCTGAGAATGTATTGTTGTTTGGAAGGGCCAGTTATGATTACAAAAACAGGACGAGCAATAATTCCAATTTTATTCCAGTATTTGAAAGTACTGAATCATTTGACCCAACAGAATCGTATTGTAGCGATGATTATACTAGCTTTTTAGATGACAATGAAGGCCTCTGGGATACTGGTTCAGACAACGGAGAATTAATGGATATTGGATTGGGAAGATTACCTGTCTCAAATGAATTTGAAGCTGAAGCCTTAGTTGACAAGTTAATTTCATATTCAGATCAAAGTGCATTTGGAGACTGGAGAAATACTGTAGTTTTTATGGCCGATGATGAAGATTATAATATCCATCAAAACCAATCCAATACCCTTGCAAATAATTTGTTTGCCCGCTACCCTACTTACAATATCAAAAAGATATTCTTAGATGCCTATCCAAGAGAAGTAACTTCTGGTGGAGCAAGGTATCCAGAAGCCAATAAAGCCATGAACAATGCCATTGATAAAGGTTGTTTGTTGTTCAATTATACAGGGCACGGAGGTGAAGTTGGCTTAACAGCTGAACGTGTACTTGGATTGGACGATATCAACAATTGGAAAAACGCAAATAGATTGCCTCTATTTCTGACAGCAACCTGTGAATTCAGCAGATTTGATGACCCCGAAAGGGTTTCGGCTGGAGAACAAGTGCTGTTGCATCCAAATGGGGGTGGTGTTGGATTGTTTACTACTGTTCGATTGGTTTTTTCTGGACAAAACGAAGTATTGAATAGAAAATTTTATGAGCAAGTTGGCTTAGATTCCTTGAGTCAATTAAACCCAAAAACATTGGGCAATGTGTTGATGTTAACAAAAAATGCTTATCTAGATAAAAACACCCGAAACTTTACCTATTTGGGCGACCCCTTTTTAAAATTGGCTTTCCCAAAGCAAGAGGTTGTTATTTCTACCATCAACAAACAAAACAGCAACGAATTTAAAGATACCCTCAAAGCCTTTGAAAAAATAGAAATTGAAGGATTTATCCGTTCACAAACTGGGCAAATCAATACCAATTTCAATGGGGAGATTTTTCCAGTCATATTTGACAAACCCGACACCTTTAATACCTTGGTAAATAACCCGCTTGCCAGTTTACCCATGAGTTTCCAAATGCAAAGCAATGTCATTTACAGAGGCCGAGCCAGCGTGAACAGTGGCAAATTTAGTTTCAATTTTATTGTTCCAAAGGATATTTCTTACCAAGTTGGATTTGGCAAATTCTCTGCTTATGCCAAAAGTGATTCAATTGATGCGACAGGCTTCTCAAACAAAATACTTATAGGTGGAACTTCTGATTCAATGCTCAACGACAAAGACGGACCCGAATTAAAATTATACCTGAATTCAGAGAATTTTGTGAATGGCAGCATTACAGATGAACGCCCTTTGTTCATTGCCAAATTATTCGACCTCAACGGCATCAATACCACTGGACGTGGAATTGGCAGAGATTTGAGCATGGTAATTGACAACGACCAAAGCAAAAGAATTGTACTCAACGATTATTACCAAGCCCAAATCAACGATTACCAAAAAGGGGAGCTTCGTTACCAGTTCAAGGATTTAAAACCAGGAAAGCATACCCTTGTTTTTAGGGCATTTGATGTATTGAACAATGTGAGTGAATCTAGCATTGAATTTGAAGTAAAACAATCTACAGCTACTGAAATAAAAAACTTGCTCAATTACCCTAATCCATTTACCAATGCGACTGTTTTTCATTTCGACCATAACCAATCTGGACAAGCCATTCAAGCCAGTATTCAAGTATTTACGGTAGAGGGTAGATTGGTAAAAACTTTGTTGTTTGATGGCATTGCCAACGGCAATCATTTTGACCAATTGAGTTGGAATGGCAAAGATGAATTTGGCGACCAATTGGCAAAAGGCGTTTACATTTACAAAGCAAAATTGAAAGTAGCTGGATTGAAAACTGTTGAACAATACCAAAAATTACTTTTGTTAAATTAAAAATCAGGCTATTGAATTCAGCTCTACTTCACTTATTTTTGTTAGAATGATTATGATGCAATTAAAATCTGTAAGGGCAATGAAAGCCTTGTTTTTATTTTTGTTTCTTGGCGCTTCTCAAACTTTTGTTTTTGCACAAGTGACAGTTGGCGGCTCTAAAGCAGGCTTGGATGGAAGACAAAATACCATCACCACTGCGGTTCCTTTTTTGTCCATCACCCCAGATTCAAGGGCCGGAGGAATGGGCGACTTAGGAGCAGCTACCCCAAACGACCCGAATGCCTTGCATTGGAACATGGCCAAATTTCCATTCAATGAAAGAAAAGGAGCCGTTTCACTTTCGTATACGCCTTGGTTGAAACAATTGGTACCCGATATCAATTTGGGCTATTTATCTGTTTACTCAAAATTGAGCGACAGGGATGCCATTGCGGGTTCATTGCGCTATTTTTCTTTGGGTCAAATCAATTTCACCGATAATTTAGGTAACAGCACAGGAAACTATACCCCCAACGAATTGGCATTAGACTTAGGCTATGCAACCAAATTATCAGACCATTTTTCTGTAGGGATTGCATTCCGCTATATCCGCTCCGATTTAGCAGGTGGATTCAACCAATCTCAAACGCCAGTTGCCGCGGGCACTTCTTATGCAGCAGATATTACTTCGTACTATCAAAACAAAACCAAAGTAAAAATTGAAGGCAAAAAATACCTCTTGAATTATGGATTTGGCGTTGCTGCTACCAATATTGGTTCTAAAATGTCTTATACCAGTCAGCAATACCAAAATTTCATTCCCATCAGTTTGCGAGTTGGAACTTATGGACAATTGGTCATTGATGAATTCAATACCATCGCATTTGCTGCAGATGCAAGTAAATTAATGGTTCCTACCAATCCAGTTTACCTTCAAACTGTTAAAGGTTATGACAGTTTAGACAGAGACAACAAAAGAATCATTGATGTTGGTATGGACCCTGATGTTCCTGTTTTTCAAGGTATGATTCAATCTTTTTATGATTCGCCAGGTGGACTTGCGGAA
>Ga0209400_1000200_pt1 | contig 53514 bp, 50 predicted proteins | sample M_130807_EF_Meta_FD_187313 | JGI IMG/M metagenome (GOLD analysis project Ga0209400, IMG submission 187313) | Freshwater microbial communities from Lake Montjoie, Canada to study carbon cycling - M_130807_EF_MetaG (SPAdes) (version 2) | ecosystem: Environmental > Aquatic > Freshwater > Lake... | reverse complement strand
GAGATTCGTAATAAACATTGAGGACCAGGGGGCGGTACCCTGCACCTCCACCAATTTCAACTTATGGGGGTGAAATAGAATCGACTAATGTCTAAAGGCTTTTCTTTCGTCCGGTATAGTACCACCGCAAAGGACTAAAATATAAACGCAAATGAACAATTTGCTCTCGCTGCCTAATTAATTTATTAATTAGATAAGCACGGTCCGGGGCACCGGGTAACAGAACGCCCCACTTTTTTCAATTTAAGATAAAAAAAAATTTATGAGTGGGAAAGAAGAAAAAGTTTTATCAAAATTGAAAAAGTCCTTTCAAAATGAGGGTGTCATAGCTACTGTTATAAAAATAATCTACTATCCAATAAAACTACTAAAATACAAAAAATTTCAAAGGGTATTATCTCTTAAATCTAACGAAGATAAGTTTACGTGGATTTATAAAAATAATTATTGGTCTAGCAACGAAAGCTTTAGCGGAACTGGCTCAACTTTAGAGTATACGAAAAATCTTCGCAAGGAGTTACCGAATTTGTTTAGCAGGTATTCAATACAAAAAGTATTTGATTCACCTTGTGGAGATTTCAACTGGATGAGTCATTTATTACCTTTTGTGAAAATCAAATATATTGGAGGTGACATTGTTAAACCACTTATAGATAATCTAGATATCAAGTATAAATCTGATAGAATATCATTTATACATTTTGATTTAACTAGAGAGATACCTCCTGAAGTCGATTTAGTAATTTGTCGTGACTTACTATTCCACCTATCATTTCAAGATACCAAAGCTGTTTTGGAGAACTACATTAAATCCAAATCAACTTACCTGCTAACAACAACTCATAAAAATATCGACAGTTCATTCGTTAACAGAGATATTTTAACGGGCGATTTTAGACGTATTGATTTATTTTCTAAACCTTATAACTTTCCTACTAACCCACTCTATTGTATCGAAGACTGGATATTCCCAGAACCTGAACGCCAAATGTGCTTGTGGGATAGAAAACAGGTTCTTTTAGCATTAAGTACTTTCTGAACATATGCTAACTAAACAGTTGCTCCAAGCGTAGCAGATGTAAATCTATATAATGTTGATTAGCTAATATATTGTTCTGCCCATCTTATTCCATTAAGGTTCTTGCAACTCTTCAATAGATAAAAGTCAGAATACTTTTAAATTTTCCTATTTACGAATATACGTAATTGCGTAAATAATTTAAAAAGGACACACTAGTGTTACATAAATTTAACAAAAAATTTAAAACACAGAACACACTAAAGAACACACTCTTTCAATTATCGTTTAATACTGTTATTAATTTAAATTAATTGGGGTAACAGAACGCCCCATTTAATTATTTCTCATTAAATTAAGTTGATTTATGGTCAAAAAAATTAAAATTTTTTTTATAAAAATTATTGATACTTTTGGAATATTCATAGGTTTATTTATTATTTTAAATATAATTTTTTCAAGGTTTAAAATAAACTTTATTATATCTAATGTTTCAAAGAACAGTTTAGACAAATTAATTAAAAAATTATTCATATATAATACAAGTCACAATTTAGTTAGATTGGGATCAAAGAAAGACGGTGGATATTTAGTTCCTGATGTATTAAATAAAGTTAAATATTGTTTTTCTCCGGGTGTTGGACCATCAACTTCTTTTGAAGAACAATTAAAAAAGTATAATATTATTTCTTTTTTAGCGGACAGTACAGTTGAGGATCCATCTAATAAATCAATAAAATATGATTTTGTTAAAAAGAATTTAAACACTTTTAATAACAATAAAAATATTACTTTGAAAGAATGGATAACAAGTAAATTAGGATTTAAAAAAAATTATGAATTAATCTTACAAATGGACATTGAAGGATCAGAAATTAGAGTCTTAAATGATACTAATAGAAATATATTAAAAAGATTTAAAATAATGGTTATTGAGTTTCATTATTTTCAATCATTAGCCTTGGAACAGGGTTGCATAATATATGAAAAAGTTTTTACAAAAATTCTTAAGGATTTTGTAATATGCCATATTCATCCCAATAATTGCTGCGGGTTTTCTAAAATTAATCAATACGAAATCCCTAATGTTATGGAATTTACATTTATTAATAAAGAATTAGTTAAATATAAAAAAAAAATAAAGTATAAGCTTCCACATAAATTTGATTTTAAATGCACTCCAAATAAAGAAGATATAAAACTACCTATATATTTTTACAAATCATGAGATATATTCTCGGTATATATTTATAATCGCTGCTCATGTTATGAATATTTTATAATTTATGAAAAAAATTGAAATTTACACAACAAATTACTGTCCATTTTGCGTAAAAGCAAAATCATTATTAAATAAAAAAAAAATTAAATTCTCAGAAATTGACGTTTCTAAAGATGAAGCTTTGAGAGAAAAAATGTCTACTATGGCAAATGGAGCAAGGTCAGTTCCTCAAATATTTGTTGACAATGTTTACATTGGTGATTGTGATAAAATTTATAAATTAGATCAGGAAAAAAAATTGGATAAATTACTAGGTCTCTAATAAAAAGCTAAATGATTGTATCACTTTCTATAGCTTTTTTTGCTGGGTTAATAAGTTTTGTATCTCCTTGTGTACTTCCTTTAATTCCTGGTTATGTTTCGTTTATTTGCGGGACAACACTTAATGAGTTAGATTTAAAATCTAAGAATTTTATTTTAAAAAAATCTTTATCTTTCTCTTTTGGTTTTTCATTAGTTTTTATTTCTCTTGGAGCAACTGCTACTTTTATTGGAAGTTTTTTGCTACATAATTCTCAAATTTTGTCAATTATTTCTGGTCTAGTAATTATTTTTTTTAGTTTTTATTTATTAGAATTAATTAAAATTAATTTTTTAAATAAAAATCTTGGTATTTATAATATAAAATTTTCTAACAACCTTTTATTTCCATTTATAGTTGGTGTAGGCTTTGGATTTGGATGGACACCTTGTATTGGTCCAATTCTTGGTTCAATTTTAGCCTACGCATCAATGGAAAATTCTATTTCTAAAGGCATATTATTACTGAGTCTTTACTCCTTGGGTCTTGCTATACCTTTTGTGATTTCAAGTTTAATTATCAAAAAATTTTTAATTTTTTCAAAAAAAAGTAACTCTTATTTAATTAAAATAAAAAAAATCTCTGGAGTTATATTATTAGTAACTGGCATTTTAATTGTGATTGGAAAACTACAGGTGCTTGGCTTTTACTTAATTGAGCTCTTTCCATTTTTACAAAAATTAGGATAGTTTAATTAAGCATTTGAATGACCCTAATAGGTTCTCCATCTTTAAAAGCTTGTAAACTCTCAAACATTTGAGAATAATAAATTTCATAATTCTCTTTAGTTACATAGCCCAAATGCGGTAACAAAAGAGCATTAGGTAAAAATCTTAATTTGTGATTTTCAGGCAATGGTTCAATATCATAAACATCGAGACCAGCTCCAGCTATAATATTTTTCTCTAAAGCCTCAACTAAATCAGATTCATTTACTATGGGCCCTCTTGAAGTATTGATCAAAAAAGCGCTTTCCTTCATTAATTTTAAATCTTTTTTTGTGATCAAATTTTTTGTTCTATCACTTAAAACTGCATGGATTGTTATAAAATCAGATTTTTCTAATAACTCTTCTTTGGTTACAGCTAATACCTGATTATTGTTTGCAACAGAAAGTTTGAGATTCTCACTCCAGGCAATAACATTCATGCCAAAAGCTAAAGCTACTTTTGAAACTTTAGCTCCTATATTTCCAAGACCTATAATGCCTAAAGTTTTACCTTTCAGTTCATATCCCAATGTAGTTTGCCAATATCCTTGGTACATGTTTTCTACTTCTTCTCTTAAATTTCTTGCAAGTCCCAAAATTAAAGCCCATGTTAATTCTGCTGTTGAATTAGAACTTGAATCTGTACCGCAAACTAAAATCTTTTTCTCTTTAGCAGTTAAAAAATCTATAGACTTATTTCGCATACCACTTGTAATGATAAGTTTTAAATTTTTTAAATTTGAAATTATTTTTTTGGTAATTGGAGTCCGTTCTCTCATCACCAAAAGAACTTCGAAGTCTTTTAATTGTTCTATTGCTCTATCTTCGTTTTCAAATGGCTGATTAAATACATGAAAATAGAAATCTTTTTTTAATTTTTCAAAGTTTCCAAGAATTAATGAAACATTCTGATAATCGTCTAAAATTGCAACTTTCATCTTAATCGAGATTTTTTTGAAGAAAGATAAATACCAATAACAATTATAATCGCTCCAATAATATGAAAGTTCATTAGTTTTTCATTTAATAAAAATATTGCCATGAAAGAACTAAATACTGGCATTAGATGTAAAAAAATTCCAGCTTTATTAGGTCCAACAATAACAACTGCTTTATTCCATAATATATAAGAGCCTATTCCAGCAAAAAAAACAACATAGCTTGTGATTAAAATAACTGGAATATTAAATTTAATTACTTGATGGTTCTTAAATTCATATAAAAATTGTGGAAATAAAAAAATTAAACCAATAGAAACAATTACTGTCATGAAACTTAAATATTTTAATCCTATATTGTGAGTTCTAAGCATTGTTGAATAGATTGCCCACGATAACATTGCAACTAACAACCAAAGGTCACCTTTATTAAGATCTAGATTAATTAATTTAGCGAAATCTAAGCGTGTAACAATTATTGCAACTCCTGTTATAGATAGTACCAGACCTAAAACTTGACTAAAATTTATTTTTTCAGTTCTAAATATAAAAGAAATAAAAACAATTAATATTGGTATTATTGAAATCATTAAGGCTCCATTAAGCACTTGAGTAAAATTTAAAGAATAATAAACAACAGAGTTAAATACACTAATGCTAGTAATCGACATTAATAAGATTGAATAAAAATTATTTTTTATAACTTTAATATTCTTTAATATATCTCTTAACGTAAAAGGAATTAAAATAACCCAGACTATTAACCATCTAAAAAAATTTAGTGTTAAAGGAGGAACTTCATAAAATGTTGCAAATTTTCCAACAATAAAATTTCCTGACCAAAAAAAAGCACAAAGTATAAGCATCGAATATGCTTTGAAATTAACATTCATACTATTTATATTTTGCTGGTAATTTTATAATAAGAAATTCCAACTATTTCGTGGATTATAAGTTTCCAATTTGCAAGTCCTTTTTCAATATCAAAACTTATCCAGAATATTGGACTAGTTCCTGTTTTATAATCAACACCAATTGGCTCTAATATTAGCCCCTGTCTTTTAAATACATAATAAGATCTTGGCATATGATTAGCTGAAGTAATTAATCCCCATGTTCCTTTATAGTTTGCAATAATATCTTTGGAATATTTAATATTTTCAAAAGTATTCCTAGATTGATTTTCAAATATTAAATTTTCAGATCTAACTCCTTGGTCTAAAAAGAACTTTTTAGCCATATCTGACTCATTCCAGTCAGTTGGTTTTAGTTTATTTGAATACCCAGAAAATAATATTAAAATTCTTGGATTTTTTTTATAAATTTCCAAAGCCTTAGTTAATCTTTCTGCTGAATCATTTAATAAAATTTCATTCCTCTCTTTTGACTCTAATTCAGAACCAAAACTGCCTCCCAATACAATAACTCCAGTCAATTGCTGAATTGGATATTTTGATGGTTTTATAAAATCTTCAATTTTACTAAGTAAAAAATTACTTAATGGTGTGTAACCAAAAAATAAGAATAAAATTAACAAAAATTTTGCAAAAAAAATAATTACTTTTTTTAGATTTGTAAAAAGTAAAAAAAAAACTAAAACTAATAAAAAAAAAGATAATATATATAAAGGCATTAATAAAAAATTAACAACTTTTGCTACATAAAACTCCATAAAAATTATTTTTTAAATAAAATCTTCATTATATAATTTAGAACTTAAAACAATTCCAATGCCTACCATGTTAGTTAACATAGCTGTTCCTCCGTATGACAATATTGGTAAAGGAACTCCTACGACTGGTAATAATCCTGTTACCATTCCTAGATTTATTGCAATATACAAGAAAAAGTTAAAAGCAAATGCATAGCAAAATATTTTTGAAAAATTATTCTTACTCTGGTCTCCAATTAAAGTTATTCGTTTAATTATAGAGAAAAATAACCATAGTAATAACAAAGAACCAATCAGTCCAAATTCTTCTGCAAAATGAGAAAACACGAAGTCAGTATGGTTTTCTGGTACAAAATCTAAAGAGCTTTGAGAGCCCCTTAAATATCCTTTTCCAAAAATTCCACCTGATCCTATTCCAATTTTAGATTGAATAACTTGATAATTTGCTCCCAAAGGATCTCTTTCGGTATTAAAAAAATTAACAACTCTTTGTTTTTGATAAGGTTTCATCCCCGCAAAAATAAAAGGTAGACATAAAATAATAATTATAAATCCAGATATAAATATTTTTCGATTTAAACCAACAATCCATAAAGTTCCTATTGCAGCACCTAGTATTAATACTGCGGTTCCAAGATCCGGTTGTCTTAAAACTAATAAAAATGGAATTAAAATTAAAATTGCCGCAACCAGTAATGAAAATAACTTATTAGTATTTTCAACTTTTACTAAATTATAAAATTTTGCAAGAACTAATATAATTGCAAGTTTTGCAACTTCTGAGGGTTGGATGTGAAAAAATCCAAAGTCAAGCCATCGTTGAGCGCCTTTAGCTGTTACCCCAACAAATTTTAAAACCACTAAAAGAAATAATATTAAAAAATAAAAATGATATGCATATCTATACCAAAAATTTACGTGAGTAAAAGCAACTGTAATCAAAATTATAAATGCAAAAACAAATCTAACCGAATGTTTTAAATAAATAGTTCCTTGTCCTTTATCTATTGAATACAAACATAAAATACTTAATAATCCCAATGCTAAAATCATATAAATTAGACTTCTGTCTAATTTTTGAAATCTTCCAATTAATAAGAAAATTTTTGATACTTTTACTGTTTCACGCATTGGATATTCTTTTTTTAAATAGAAAATCAAACATGCTGCTAGCAATTGGAGCGGCAACTCTTGATCCTGGTCCGGCGTGTTCCGCAACTACTGCTACTGCATATTTTGGCTCTTCTACTGGACCAAATCCTGCAAAAAGAGAATGATCTCTGTATTTGTATTCTCTGGAATTTGGGTTTGCGCTATCTTCCCTGTCTTTAATAGTTAGCTTTGTAACTTGAGATGTTCCTGTTTTTCCAGCAAATTTTAATTTACCATTTAATCTAGAACCATAAGAAGTTCCTCCAGGTTCATTTGTTGCTGCTACCAAAGCCTCATTTATTATTTTTATATTTTCCGCGTCAAAATCCATACGACTTAACTTAGATTTTTCATCAAGGTAAAAAGTTGGATTGACCTTATAACCTCCGTTTGCAAATTCAGCCATTGATTTGCAAATTTGCATTGGTGTGGCTAATATATAACCTTGTCCTATTCCTGTAATCAAAGTTTCTCCTAGTAACCATGGCTTACCTAAAACATTTTTTTTCCATTTTGTATCTGGAACTAAACCTTTTCTCTCCTCATCAAAATCTTTTAGAGTGGCCTGACCAAAATTAAATTTTCTTATTGTTTCTGCTAATCTATCAACTCCTAATAATCTTGCTACTTCGTAAAAATATATATCGCATGATTTTTTTACTGCATCTTTTAAGTTAACTCTTCCATGACCTCCGTCTTTCCAACAATAAAATTCCTGACCAAATAGTTCAATCTTTCCAGAGCAAAAATGAGTATAATCTTGATCAACGATTTTATTTTCTAGTGCTGCCAAAGCTATAATTGGTTTTATTACTGATCCTGGCGGATACTGACCTGATAAAAACTTATTAATTAATGGTTTTCGTTCATTCTTTAATAGCTCATTAAATTCTGGTTGGGTTATCCCAAAAGCAAATTTATTTGTATCAAACGATGGAGTTGAAACGCATGCTAAAACTTCTCCTGTTTTAATATCCATCGCTATAGCAGACCCAGCATTTCTTCCTAGTTTTTGATAAGTTAATTTTTGAAGCTCAAGATCCAGGGAAGTTTTTAAAGCATTACCACTTACTCCATCAACAAATTCAACTGTTCTAACTGCTCTTCCTGCTGCATTTACTTCAAAACGAGTAAAACCTGGAGTGCCAATAAGTTCTCTGTTTAATATTTTTTCAATTCCAAGTTTTCCGATCTTAATTCCTGGTGTTCTAAAAAGATCATCTTTTTGATTTTGCAGATCATTTTCATTGGGAACTCCTACATAGCCTAATACATGGGCAAACTCATAAGGATAATTATAATGTCTCTCCATTGAAATAAATGGCTGAACCCCATTTAGAATGAAAAGATTACTGTTTATTTTTGAAAATTCTGCCCATGTTAAATTTTTATTTATAACGTAGGGTTGAAATTTTCTTAGTTTTATAAAATCTGTCTTTGTCTTTTCAATTATTTCATTATCTAATCGTAGAAACTTATTTAAATTTACAAGAACAAAATCAAGATCAGTGACATCTCCTTTTATCAAAGCAATTCTATAAAGCTGACGATTCTCTGCTATCTTGTTATTAAAACGATCTAATATTAATCCTCTCTCAGCTGCAATTTTCCATTCTTTAAAACGATTTCGATCAGATAAAATTGAGTATTTATTTTTTTGAAAAACTTGTAACCACAAAAGTCTAAGACCAATTAAACCAAAAAAAGTATATTTTGCAGTAGTTAAAATTGCTTTTCTTCTATTAATTATACTTATTTTTGTTTGATAACCTTCCGTTGGTCTATGCTTAAAAAGCTTCATAAAAATATGGACAATATAACACCAAAAATGCTAAATCGTGTCACTTTTTTGGAGGAAAGCAAATATTAAAATAGAAGTTAAAAATGACAATTTAGAGCAAGCTCTTAGAGCTCTTAAAAAAAAATTACAAAGAGAAGGTGTGTTTCGCTTATTAAAAATTAAAAGTCACTTTGAAAAACCGTCAGAAAGAAAAAAGAGAGAGAAAGACGAAAACACAAGAAGAGTTAAAAAATTTAAAAAATTAAAGGCTCGTTACTAAACTCAAGATCTATAGTAAAAAAATAACCATCAAAGCTAAAATAAGAACAATAGCAACCGATAAATACACTGTTAATTTCTTGAAATTTGACCAAGTTTCTTTTTGGGGACCAATATCCATAAAAATGAAATGATTAGCCCTGACGTGCTTTAAACTTTGGATTTTTTTTATTAATAACGTAAAGTTTCCCCCGTCTTCTAACGACTTTACAATTGATATCTCTTTTTTTTAGAGATTTTAGTGAGCTTACTACTTTCATATGATCAAACTAAATATATACTAATTTTACTTTTGTAAAGAAGACTTAAGAACTTTTTATCAAATAATTCTTTATATAATCTTTAATTTTAACTCTTGCTTTTATCCTTATAACTTTATTGCTTAAATTCATTTTTTTTAAAGCTGATGAAAAACGCTCTCCAGATCTAATTGGTAAATATTTAATCTTACAATCAAACATCTTAGCGAGCTGAACTATGCTATACGATTTATTACTCGCTACACTGTAATGTCTACATTTATTTTTTTTCCAAGCCACAAGACATGCATTAACAGTATCTTTTACATGTGTGAATCTTCTTGTTTGCGATCCAGGCCTTACAACAGGAAGTGATCTTTTATTTTTATAATGTTCTTCAAATATTCCAACAACTGTTGCCATTTCTCCTTTGCAGATTTGTCTTGGTCCATAAACATTATAAAAATATACAACTTCGTACCTAAGGTTAAACCATTTTTTTAAATTTTCCAATAATTCTAAATTTTTTGCTTTTGTAAAAGCATAAGGAGATAAATTCATATCTTTTCCACTATTGCCTAAACTTGCAGACGTTGCTGAATAAATTAATTTAATTTTATTATCTAGGGCAAATCTAAATAATTCTGTACTGCCCTGAATATTAGAGTTAAAACATTCTTTAAATTTTTTAAAACTTTGAAATATTCTCGAAAATTCACCAAAATGAAAAATAGTGTGGATTTTATTTTTATACTTTTCTAAAATTTTCGAAATATTTCTTGTATTTCCTTTTAAATATTTAATTCTTGGATTTTTTATATGATTAACAATTCTTCCTGTAGAATAATTATCAAAACTAACGATTTTGTATTTTCTAATTTTAATTAACTCTTCAATAAGATTAGAACCAATAAAACCTGCTCCACCGGTAACTATTATAATATTTTTCATTAACGCATTTTTGTGGATAAAAGCCTGGCAACGACCTACTCTTCCGTGCCTTAAGACAAAGTACCATTGGCGCTAAAGGGCTTAACTGCCGAGTTCGGAATGGGATCGGGTGTTACTCCTTTGCAATAATCACCAGGCAGCGTTTTATACATAAATAGTATTCTTTTGTAAATATCATTCAAGTTTCAATGAACTATCTGAAATTTAACAAAAGTGGATAATTTAAAATATAATGCTATAACTAAAAATTTAATCGCGGGGTGGAGCAGTCTGGTAGCTCGTCAGGCTCATAACCTGAAGGTCCTTGGTTCAAATCCAAGCCCCGCAACCAATTTCTGTATCTTCAAAAGAAAATTTATCCAATTTTATTACTTAATAGCAAACTTATTATTATTTAATTTTTTAGCTATTTCTTTGTCTATCCATTTATAAGTTATTTCCAAGCCTGATTTTAAACTAGTCTCAAAATCCCATCCAAGTTTTGCTCTTACAAGATCATTGTTACTAGATCGACCTCTTACACCTTTTGGCCTGTCTAATTGATAATTTTTTTCAACTTTGTAACTGGCAATTTCTTCAATAATTTTTATCATTTGGTTAATAGAGACTTGCTCTTCAGAGCCTATATTAAGAACTTCCCTGCAATTACTTTCAAATATTTTTTTGGTTCCTTTGATGCAGTCATCAATAAACATAAAGCTTCTGGTTTGTTCGCCGTCTCCCCATACATCAATTTTTTTTTCTCCAGAATTTTTAGCAATTATCAATTTTCTACATAAAGCAGCTGGCGCTTTTTCTCTTCCTCCGTCAAATGTGCCCATTGGACCATAAACATTGTGAAATCTTGCAACTCTTGTTTCTAGTCCGTAATCTTCATAGAAGTGTCGACACATTCTCTCACTAAATAACTTTTCCCAGCCATAACCATCTTCTGGCATCGCAGGGTATGCATCTGACTCTTTTAAACCATCTATGAAAGTATTTGATTGCTTCTCAGCATTATAAACGCACGCACTGGATGAAAAAAAATATTTTTTAACTTTATTAACCAAGCAAGAGCGTAACAAATTAGTATTAATAAGAACTGAGAGCATACATTCGGCTTTATTATTTTCTATAAACCCCATGCCCCCCATGTTGCAGGCCATATTATAAATAAAATCAACTCCTTTGCTTACCTTAAGACAATTTTCATATTCCTTTAAATCTAATGAAAAACTTTGACTGGAGTCAAATATTTGAAACCAATTTTCTATGGGTTTTACATCTGCACATAACACTTGGTGCCCTTCTCTAATAAGAGAAGATGCCAAGTGTCCACCAATAAAACCTCCTGCTCCACAAATTAAATATTTAGCCATATTAATATATAAAATTTATTCAAAATTAATTCTTTCTTTTTCTATAACTAAAGGAAATTTTCTTACTTGAGTTAAAGTAAATCCCACATATTCACCGATAATACCCAATAATAAAATTTGAAAAGAAATTCCAAAAAATAATCCTAAAATTATAGGAGCCAAGCCTAATTGAAAAGAACTCCAGAATAATAATTTATAAATAAAAAAAAATATTCCAATAACACAAGCTGCAAAACTAAATATAAAACCAGTAATTGTCATTAACCTTAAGGGTAATTTAGAATGCTTAATAATGCCGAGCATAGCTATATCAAAAAGAGTAAAAAAGTTATTCTTAGATTGACCGTGCTTTCTATTTGGCTGGTCAAATTCAATAACGTCTATATTTTTAGTAATTTCCAGAATCAAACCTCTAAAATAAGGATAGGGTTCTTCGATTTTTCTGAGTTCTTCAATAATTTTTTTATCAAAAATTCCAGATCCGGTTGTTTTTTCAAGTAATTTTATTTCACTCAAAAAATTCATTATTTTGTAAAAAAAAATTTTTATAAACTCTAAAAAAAAATTTGTCTTGCTACTTTTCCTTTTTAACAAAACAACATCTAAACCTTCGTTCCATTTTTCTATTAATTTACTTATTAACTCAGGAGGGTCTTGTCCATCACCAGCCAACAAAATAACAGCGTCACCTTTTGTTTGAAGAATTGCATAATAAGGAGAGCGTATATGTCCGAAATTTCGTTTGTTAAATATTGCTTTAATTTTTTTATTCTCTAAGCATAATTTTCTAATGACTTCCTGCGTATTATCTGTAGATGCATTATCAATAATAATATGTTCATAATCAAAATCAGAATTACTCATGTGTAGTGAAATTGATTTTGATAATGAATAAATATCTTTTTCTTCATTAAAAGTTGGTGTGACTATACTAATTAACTTTTTCATTTTTTTTTAATAAATTAATTGTCTTAATTATAGCATCTAAAGTACTGTAATTGTTTATTAAATTAAGTTTTTTTTTCACTTTTTGAATATTTGGAACATATTTATCAAGTATTTTTTTTGAAATTTTTATATTATCAAAATTTACATCCAAATTATATTTTGTTGCCAATAAATTTGCTAATTTATAAATAGAAATAGCATCGTCTGAACCAACATTATAAATTGGGCAATTCTTATCTGAAGAATTTAGAATTTTTAATAACCATCTAACCAAATCTTCTTCATGCATATAAGAACGAATGATTTGATAGTCTGCTTTGATGTTTAAATTTTGATTATTAAGAATATTTTTAATAAAATTTCCAACAATATATTGAGAATTTCTTGGAAGAAACTCTCCAACAAAGCTAAAACATCTGGCAATAGAAACATTCCCTCCTAATTTCCCGAATTGCTGAAATAACTTTTCATTTTTTAACTTTATCTTTGAATATTCTTTTTTATAACCTTTTTTAAAATTAATCTTATTATTAAGTTGAAAATAGTTCTCTTTGAAGCCCAAAACAGAATTAGGCTGTTTACCATAAATAGCCCCAGAACTAATATAAAGTATTTTGCTTTTTAAATGATATTTTTTTGCCAGGTCTAAATATTTTTTTACTGCATTATTATCGTCTTTATAATTTTTTAGAATTGCAGCGTAAATTACATAATCTACTATAGGTAAATTTTTAACGGTTAATATATTAGAATTAATTTTAATTATTTTAATTTTTTTTTTTATTTTTCGATTATAAATTGCTAATTTTAATTTTCCTCTACTTAAAATAAAAATTTTATTGATTTTTATGTTTGTAGAATTATTGATTGAAAGATTCTTCAATATTGATTTACCAAAAAAACCTGTACCTCCAATAATTAAAAGGCTTTTGGGTTTCATTGAATATTTACGATAATATTAATTAGCCTCAGTAAAATCTAAAGAATTTTCTTTTAAAGAAGCAATTATCATATTTTTGTTAAATTCTGATCTTGGTAATAATGGACTTAAATCCTCTATCGGCTTACCAAACTGCAATTTAGGAATAATTTTTTGATTTGAGTCGATAATCACATTTATGAATTCGGGTTTTTTTGAGATCAAAACCTTTTTTAAAGTTCTATCTATTTCATTGTTACATTTAATCTCGTTGTAATTTATCTTATATGCATTAGAAATCTTTTTAAAATCTGGATTAGTGACTCCTTTACTTGGGATTGTAGCCTCATATCTTTTATTTAAATAAAGTTCTTGAAATTGTTTAATAATTCCGTAGCCATTATTATTTATAATAAATAATTTTACTGGGATATTATAATTTGCCATTGTTTGTAATTCCTGAATGTTGATTTGTATACCTCCGTCACCTGCTATACATATGACTCTATTTTTTTTATTATTAGCCAAAGAAGCTCCTAAAGCAGCAGGAAATGCATACCCCATTGGAGAATTACCATAAGCAGAAAAAAGTCTTTGACCTTTTTTTATTTTAAATGCCTGAACGGTCCAGGTTAAACTTCCGCCGGTATCAGAAACTATAATATCCTTATTATTTAATTTATCAGACAATCTTTCAAAAAAAAAATATGGATTTACATATTTTTTTTGATTTACATAAGAAGAAAGGATATTTGGGTAATTTTTTTTCCAATTTTTACAAATATTTTCCCAGTGGCTATTTATAGAATATTTGAAATTCGTAGATTTTGAATTAAAAATAGATAAAAATTTTTTTAAATCTTGATTAATTTTCATATAAACATTTAATCCTCTTTTTTTATTTAATTCATGTTTATCAATATCTACGGATATAATTTTAGCTAATCTTGCAAAAGTCTCAGGTCTACCCCCTGTAACTCTTGTATCTAACCTGCTTCCAAAATTTAAAACTAAATCTGCATTTTGCACTGCAAAATTTGCAGCTCGCGATCCATAAACCCCTATACTACCAATATAATTTCTATGATTAAAATCTATAACATCCAATCCACTCCAAGTGGTTACTATCGGGATATTTGTTTTTTTAAGAAATTTTTCTAATTCATTAACGGCTTTGGACATTCTTATTCCACCACCAATGACTAAAATTGGTCTCTCTGATTTCAGCAACAACTTTTTGATTCTATTAATACAACTTAGAATTATTATTTTATTATTTTTTACTTCGGGTCTTCTAAAACTTATTGATTTAGTTAAATTAATCTTTTCTTTTTGAAGATTCATAGGAATATCTAACAAAACAGGACCTGGTCTTCCTTCGTTAGCAATATAAAAAGCTTTTTCTAAGATATATTTAATCTCGTTAGAATTTTTTAGTTGATACGCAAATTTTATTATAGGCTTTACCATAGAAACAATATCTGTTTCCTGAAAACCAATTTGTCTAACTTTTTTTGTAGTTTTATTACTTGAGGATAACTCAAATTTATTAACTTGCCCACATATATGAATTACTGGAACAGAATCAAACCATGAACAAGCAATGCCGGTAATTAAGTTTTGAGCTCCCGGTCCAGATGTAACCATTGTCGCACCAAATCCCTTATCACATCTGGAATATGCATCAGCCATCATAGCGGCTGATTGTTCGTGCGCCACACATGTATATTTAATGTTTTTATTTTTTGAAAAAGCGTCCACAACAAATGAAATTGCCCCCCCATTCATTAAAAATACATTTTTTACATTTTTAGAAATTAAAAATTTAAGAATATATTCGGCTACAGTCATAAAATTTAAAGTTTAAAAAAATTCTTAATTTTAAGAACTGAATATTCTAAGTGTTCTTTTGATAAACCAGGATACAATCCTATCCAAAATGTATTTTCCATTATGAAATCTGTATTTGTTAGATTTCCGTGGACTTTAAAATTTACATTCTTCATATAGGGCTGTTTAGTTAAATTTCCAGAAAATAACAATCTAGTACCAATTTTATTAACATCTAAATACTTTATTAAATCGTTTCTATTATATTGATTATTTTTTTTTAATGATAATGGAAATCCGAACCAAGATGGTTCAGAATTTTTTTCTGGTTCTGGTAATATTAAAAATTCTTCTAAATCTTTAAGATTTTTATATAAAAAATTAAAATTTTCTTTTCTTTTTTTTATAAAACCTTCCAGGCGATCTAACTGGGCTAAACCGCACGCGGCCTGCATATCTGTTATTTTCATATTATAGCCTAAATGAGAATAAGTATATTTATGATCGTAGCCAAATGGCAGATCTCCTAATTTCCAACCAAATCTTTTATTGCAAGTATTATCTTTACCAGGTTCGCAATAACAATCTCTTCCCCAGTCTCTAAAAGATTCTGCAATACGCTCTAATTTTTTACTATTTGTAAACACAGCTCCGCCCTCACCCATTGTTATATGATGAGCTGGATAAAAACTCAAAGTTGCAAGATCACCAAAAGTTCCTACATTTTTATTATCAAATTTTGAGCCTAGGGCATCACAACTATCTTCTATTAACCAAAGGTTATTTTTTTCACAAATATCTTTAATTTTTTTTGCATTAAATGGATTTCCTAAAGTATGAGCTAACATGATGGCTTTTGTTTTTTCGGTTATGGCCTCCTCTATTAGATTTTCATCAATATTATAAGTTGGAATTTTAACATCAACAAAAACTGGAATTGCTCCAAATTGAATAATTGGATTAACAGTTGTTGGAAATCCTGCTGCGACTGAAATAACTTCGTCTCCTTTTTGCAGAGCTCTTTCTTTTAATTTATGTGAAGTTAAAGTTGAAAATGCTATTAGATTCGCCGATGAGCCAGAATTAACAGTGAGCAAACATTTAACGCCAAGAAAATTTGCTAATCTTTCTTCAAATTGTTGATTAAATCTTCCTGTTGTCAACCACCCGTCAAGTGAGGCTTCGACCATATTTTTAAGTTCTAACGCGCCAATAACTTTGCCAGATACAGGGACATCACTAACTCCTGTAATAAATTCTTTTTCTTTGAAATTAATATTAGAATAGTCGTCAACTAAATCTAATATACTATTTTTAACACCTAAAATTTTATCTTTATCCATACCACTATTTAAAATAATCAATTATTTGCTCTTTGCAAATTTTTAAGACGCTTCTTTTCATCAGGAACTGTTTGTGCCAATGAGATATTAATTTTACAGATTGATTAAGGTTATATTTAGTTTTCCAGTTTAGTGTTTTTTTTGATTTTTCTGAGTTCAACATTAACAATTTACTTTCATAATAATTTTTTAAAGAATTTGTCTTTTTAATAACTTTTACAGAATTATTAAATTCTTTATTCATTAAATTAATTACATAACCAACTGATTTATTATTTGATTTTTCCGGGCCAAAATTCCAACAATATTCTTTAAATCTCTCTTTTTTATGAAGCTTCATTAATGTCAAAAGATATCCATACAAAGGATCAATAATAAACTGCCAAGGTCTTACGGAATTTGAACATCTTAAAAATAAATTTTTATTTTTAGAAGACAAAGAGCGAAAATAATCAGGGAGAACTCTGTCTGCAGAAAAATCTCCTCCGCCAATAACATTTCCTGCTCTAGCTGTAGCAACATATATATTTTTTTTTCTTAAAAATGAATGATTATAAGAATCTACTACTAATTCAGCACAAGATTTAGAGTTACTGTAAGGATCCAAACCTCCTAAGCGATCATTTTCATTATAATAAGATTTTTTATTATTATTAAAATATACTTTATCAGTTGTGACAATAAGAGCAGATTTTATAAAATTTAATTCATTTAAAATATTAAGTATATTAACAGTGCCTAAAGTATTAACTTCATAAGTATATCTTGGTTGATCATATGAATATCTCACCAAAGGTTGAGCTGCCATATGAACTATGAAGTCAGGAGCAAATTTTAAGATAGATTTTTTTAATTTATTATAATCTCTAATATCTCCAATTATAGAATTGTGAATTTGTTTATCTAAATTAGCTAAATCAAAAAGATTTTTTTCTCCTTCTGGTCTTAAAGAGTAGCCAACAACCTTAGCTCCAAGTAAATTCAATAAAATAGAAAACCAACTACCTTTGAACCCTGTATGGCCTGTTAAAAAAACTTTCTTATTTTTCCAAAATTTTTTTAAAAGATAAAAATTATTTCTCATCCCATAACTTCCATGGGGCTTTTTTAGAAAACCATAGATTATCTAAATATTGCTTATCCCTCATTGTATCCATTGCATACCAAAAACCATTATGATGATAGGCAGAAAGTTGTGAGTTCATGGAAATTTTTTCAAGCGGTTCTTTCTCCCACACGGTAGAATCGTCTTTTAAATATTCAAAAATATCTTGTTTTAAAACAAAAAAACCACCATTAATCCACGAACCATCTCCCTTTGGTTTTTCAGAAAAATTTTCAACTAAATTATTTTTTTTATTAACATCAACAATACCAAACCTGCCTTGTGGTTGAACAATGGTCATTGTTGCTAATTTCTTATTTGATTTATGATGCTCAATTAATTTCTTAATATTCACATTGGATACCCCGTCTCCATAAGTTAATAAAAAATCTTCTTTGATGTAATTCTTAATTCTTAAAATTCTACCGCCGGTGAAAGTGTCGTCGCCGGTATCTACAAGGGTTATCTTCCAATTTTCTGAACTTTTTCTATGAACATCAATAGTATTTTTACTAATATCAATTGTAACATCTGAAGAATGCAACGAATAATTAGCAAAGTACTCTTTAATTAAATAACCCTTATAACCACAGCAAATTATAAATTCATTAATTCCAAAAAAAGAATAAATTTTCATAATATGCCAAATAATAGGCATATTACCAATTTCTATTAAAGGTTTAGGTTTTAAAATACTTTCTTCAGATATTCTTGTGCCTTTTCCACCAGATAAAATTACTAACTTCATAGTTGTCACTTATATATATAACTTGTAATATAAATTTATATAAAAAACTTATTACAAATAAACTGCAATTAATTAGCTTGTTTATAGAATCTAATTGTTTTTTTGCGATCTTTGTTAAAGTTTCACTCTAATATTTGCTACTTACTCTTTCTAGAAATATTTTTGGAATTTTTTAATAAAAATAAAGTATATTAATAATATTAAAATTTTAACACTCATCTTACTTTTTTCTCTTGAACGTAATTTGAAATTAATTTTAATCTCTTTAATTTTTAATCTTTTTTTACTAGATAATATTAAATCCAGTAATATTTTATATCCTTTTAAAAAAAGATTTTTTTGATTGTTCAAATATACTTCTTTTTTAAAAATAAAAAATCCAGACATTGGATCTTTAGTTAATGTTTTAAAAAAAATATTTATTACATACGTAATTAACTTAGAAAAAAAAAAGCGAACAAAACTATTTTGAACGGTATTGCGATCTGAAAAATCTCTTGCTCCTATAACTATATCATATTTATTCTTAAAATATTCTCTGCACATTTTATTAATAAATATTGGATCATGCTGTAAATCCCCATCCATTACTAATATATTTTCAAATGTAGAATTTTTAAATCCAACTATACAAGATTTTGTTAAATCTCTTGGTTTTTCTTCTCTTACGATTAGTCTGACCTTTTTATATTTAGACTTAATTTTATTAAAGATCTCAACAACTCCGTCTCTTGAATCGTCATCTATGATTATAACTTCAAAAGAAAATTTTACATTTTTGTATAAAGATTTAATCAGTCTAAGAAAGTTTTTTTTTTCTTTAAATATAGGTATAACGATAGAAATGCTGTACACTGAATTAAATCTTTAGTTTGATTTGTAATGAGTTTTTCTTAATTTTATTATAATAAAAACTACTAAAGTTAATAATAGCCATTGCATGTTATAAACCAGCCTAACCCAAGATTCACCTAAAACAGTATTATCTATCTCTGCAGTTCTTTGGTTGTGAAGATATCCCAGGGGAAATGGAACATCATTAATTCTGCCTTTATAAGGAAATACATAAGGACTAACCCAACATCTGGAATTGAAATTATCTTTGCACTGAGATGTAAATTTATTTTTGGGAACAAATATTAATTGTTTTTTCTCTTTGTGGTAAATTTCTTGGTAAGGCTCCCCTAAATTTACAGATATACTTTCTAGTTCATTTCGATATTTTTTTAGAAAAGTAAGTCCATAAAATAATTTATCATCGTAGTTTGTGTATACAAAACCATCTGATTTATAAAAAATAGAAGAGAAAGTTAATGGGGGGGTAGCGGGTATAAATACTCTTGTCCATAAAATAATTATTACAAATAATATAATCTTCGAATATTTAATTTTTAAATTAAGAAATTTATCAAGAAAAATTCCAGCCAATAAATAAAACCATATCCAAAACCACAATATAGGCCTATCACTCTCTCCTCCGACTTTTGACAAAATAATCGAAAAAATAATAATAAAAAAAATAAAATTTTTTTTATTGTTATTTGCAACAGCTAATAGAAGATTTTTATAAAAACTAAAATTAATTATTATAAAAATTGTAAACAAAACAAAAAAAGGTCCAAAAATCAAATAAAAAGGATATAAAAAATCACTCAAATTTAATGCAAGATAGCCATATTTTAAAACATGTTTTATAATAGAATATTCTCCATACCCATTTGTAATTAGATTGATAAAAATAAAAGATATTAACCAAGTAAAAAAATAAATTGATCTTTTGAATAATAAATTTGAAGAAAAAATTGAAGTCTTGTAATTATGACTCAAAATTAATTGAAATATAGGTATTATTGATAGAAAAAAAATTACAATTCCTCTCTGAAAAGTTGAAAATATTATTAAAAATATACTTAAGATTATTAAAAATTTATTTTCCCAATTTTTTTTACAATTCAAAAAATAATAATAAACTACTATAGAAAACATCCCAACTTCAAAACCAAAACTACTACCGGGGTAATATATGGATGTTCTTAAAGGTCCTTTCCATAATATAAGAAAGCTAATTATTATTATCCATTTCGATAATCTAGATACTTTAAATTCTTTGCAGATCTTAAAAAAAAACAAAAAGGATATCCAGGTAAAAAAAATATTAATTATTGAAGCTGAATAAATTAATTTAATATTTAATATTTTGCTTAAAAATAAATATACAATAGGGAAAACTATTCTTTGAGCAAAGGGCAATTCTGCAATTGGAAATTCAAAAAAATTATTAAAATTATAATTTTTAGCAATAATATTATAATGATAAGAATCCCAAGGAAAATATTGGTTGTCGATAAGAAAATTTTTATCTAGATTAAAAAATACTAATAAAGCTCCAAAAAATAAAAAAGTAAAAACTATAATCTCAAAAAATTCTATTGCTGTATTTTTTTTTAAAAACATATAAATATTATTAAAAATTTAGATCATAATATACTAATCTTTATTATTCGTTATGAAAAAATTTAATTACGAACAAATTCCCCCTGGATATTATGACAATATCTATAACAAGAGAAGTGGCATCCAAAGCGCATGGCATCATTGTAAATTTAACTACGTTAAAAATTTTATTAACAAAAAAAAAAATATATTACATTTAGATTTCGCGTGTGGTCCAGGAACTTTTTCAAAATTAATAAAAGGAAAGTACTATGGAATTGATATTTCAATGCAACAAATTAATTATGCAAGAAGAAAGAATAATAAAAAAAAAATAAATATTTTTATTATAGGCCACCTACTCTCCCTTTTAAAAATAACTATTTTGACAGCATTTCTTGTATTGAATTAATTGAACATCTTACAGAAATGCAAGCAAAAATTGTTATAAAGGAATGTTACAGAGTTTTGAAAAAAGGCGGAACTTTATATCTAACAACCCCAAATTATTTTTCACTATGGCCAATACTGGAATATTTAATGAATCATCTATTAAAAGTAAATTATCAACATCAACATATTAATAAATTTTTTAAAAAACGATTACAAAGATTGATGAGTTCTTATCTTGACAAAGTATCTATAAGATCATTTATAACTTTTGAGCCTTTTTTAGCTTTTATATCTTTTAAATTTAGTATCTGGATTATGAATTTTACAAGTAAAAATGAAATATTTCCTGGATTTTTGCTTTTCGCTCAAGCAAAAAAATATAAGTAACTAAGGTATAATAAATTAAAAAATATTTATAATTATATTAAGTAAGAATAAAAATACTATGATTAAAAAAAAATTAAAACTATTAAAAGCTAATTTTTTTTGGTATGGCTCCGAACTATCTCTTTATGACAGAATTTGCATTACATCATTTGTTAAAAATGGCTTTGATGTAAATGTATATTCTTATAAAAAACTAAAACTGCCGAAAGGAGCAAATTATCAAAACGCCTCTAAAATAATATCAAAAAAATATATATATAAATTCTTGCATGGAGGTAAACAAAAATGTTTGGCAGCTTTTTCAGATAAATTTAGAATTGAATTATTTAAATTTGTAGATGGCTGGTGGTTTGACATGGACACTATTTGCTTAAAAAAAGCCAAGGAATTTTTAAAACTAGAAAAGAATAAAAAAATTATAGCTGGTCTAGAAACAAAAGATAAAGTAAATAATGCAGTTCTCAAAATTAATGATCACGCCTTAATAAATACTATATCAAAAGAAATATCAAAAAAAGGTTTTAAATTAAAATGGGGGGACATAGGTCCAAATCTAATAAATAAAATTTTAAAGGATGAGGGATTGTTAAAACAATGCTTAGATCAGCAATACTTTTATCCTGTTAATTATATAAATTATTATTTTTATTTATTGCCAGAATTAAAAAATAAAACAAAAATATTGTGCAAAAACAGCTATATTCTTCATTATTATAACGAAATTTTTAAAAGATATGAAATACCTAAAAATATCATGCCACCTAAAAATTCTTTTTTATACGATAAATTTATTAAAATATGTCCTAACGAGAAAAATAAAGTTTCCTTGCCTGCCAGTACAATAAAAAGACTCATAGGAAAAAAGAATGATGCAACTTCTTTTTCACAACACATAAATGATTTATTACCAAGCGTGAGTAGAGCTATAAAAAGAAGATTTACACTTAACTAAATGGATATAAAAAATAAATATTATTATCTTTTAAATTTAATTTTTTTTTTTATAATAATAAATTATTTATTTGCAATTATAAATTTTAAAAATAACATTTCTAATTGGGTTTTAGTCGAATGGCTTATAAACTATCAAGGTGGACTTGTCAGAAGGGGTTTCTTGGGTGAAGTTATTAATCAATACTACAATTTCACAAAAAACTCTCAACCCATAATCATTGTTATATTTAGCTCAATAGCTTATTTAATAATAATATTCTATTACTACTCTATTTCTAAGGAATTTTTTAAAAAGAATATTTTTTTAGGTTTAATAATCACATTAAGTCCTGCAACTTTACTTTTTGGAATATATGATATTCAAGCTCTTTTTAGAAAAGAAGTATTTATATTAGCTTTAATATTATATCATGCTCATATTGCTAAATTAACTTTGAATAAGACAAATGATTTTGATGAATATATCTTTAAATTAAAATTTATAATTATTACATTTTTATCCATAAATATTTTAATTCATGAAATACAATTTTTCTTTTTAGCTGTTCATGTTTTAATTACATTAATAATTCTCAAAAATAAAAACTATAAAAAAAAAATATTAAATTTCTACTTCATTCCTCTGATAATGTTTATTTTTATCAGTTATAAGTCCATCCAATTTACTGGCACAAATGATATTCGAAATTCTTTAATCCAATATCCCACTCAATTAATATTTCAAGATGGTAATCCAATTTATTTTTTAGAGGGAAATTTTTTCCTAATAGTAGGTTCGCTAATTAAACTATTTTTTGCATATAATTATTTTCAGTTCTTAGAACTCTTTTTTTCTTTTATTCTTAGCGTAGGTATTATTTTATTTTTATTAAACATTTTTGTTAAAAAAAAAAATAAATTTATAATATATTTTAATTATACTATTTTGTGCATTGCGATTGTCTTATTACTAATAACTTTTGATTTTGGCAGAGCACTCCATATATTAAGCATTCATATTATTGCTTTTTTTTATATATTTGATTTAAAAAAAATAAATCTAAAATATATTTATAAAATTATTATTAGCTTCTTTACATTTATGTATATATTTTTATGGAATCTTCCTCATGCATACATAGGGTATCAAGGCACTATTTATAGTTCAGGAATAATGAATGTCATAAAAAAAGATATAGCTAGTATTTTTTTTATATTGCCTGAAAAAACGACAAAAAAAATACCACTCTTTATTCATTCAGAGTTACAAAAATATAAAAACAATGACTAAAAAAAAGTTAAATCAAACAAATAAAATATTAATATTATTAGCAATTTTATTTACTCTAATTTTCTTTAAAACATTTCACAATGTCTATGCAATTCAACGAAGTAACTACACAACCAGACTAGTAAATAACTATGGTTACTGTGATAAACAAGGCTATGGCTTTGTTAACTGGATAATAAAAACAAGAAAAATTAAAGAAAATATTAAAATAATAAATTTTGATAGCCAGCCCGACATTGGTGCATTATTTTTTGATTTTAATAAAATTTATAATAAAAATTATTTAATTTTATTAAATTTTAACAATATAAGTAATAATTCAGGTTCAAATATTACGTTGGGCAACTCTCAATATAAAATATTAGATAATTATCATAATAAATGCTTTTTTATAAAAAAAATTAATGATTGAAATTATTACAATAATAATACAATTTTTTACATTGCATTTATTTTTTTCTACACCATTTAACCTTGTTAATTATAAAAAATTAAATTTAAAATTTTCACTAAATTATTTTGATATAATTTTTTGTAATATAATTTTACATATTTTTATTCTTTTAATAATATCTTTTTTAAACATTAATCTTTTAGGATATTTTTTAATAATTCTATTCATATCCTTAATTACAAATATTAGTCTTGTTCTAAAAAATCTTACAACGGCTTTGAATATTTATAAAATACTATTTCCTATAATCTGTTTATCGATATTTTTTGAAATTTCTTATAATGCAAAATTAGAGTGGGACGGCTTGGCTCATTGGTTTTGGAAGGTAAATAATTTTTATCAAAATCAAGATATAAGCAATGTAAAAAATCTTCCCCTTTCTCAATATCCTCACTTAGGATCTTTTGTTTGGAGTTTCTTTTGGAAAAATTCAATATCAAACTATGAATATATTGGGCGATTATTTATCCCTTACATTTATATAGTTTCATTGTTTGCTATCTGTTCAGATATTAAAAACAAATTATTTGGCCTGTTGTTCATATTGATAATAATATCTTCAAGTTATGATATTTTTTTATTTGGAGGATATCAAGAATATATAACTTTTGCATACATATGCTTTCTTACAAAATTAATTTTTATATATAAAAATAATTATAACGATAAACTATTTAGTTATGCTCTGATCTTAATAGGATCTATTTCTCTATTGTGGGTTAAGCAGGAGTGTTTGTTTTACGTTATATTTTTTAATTTATGTTTTATTAATTACATAAGTAAAAGATCAGAAAAAATTGTTTATTTTTTAATATTATTTTTTTCTGTAATTTTATCTATACTAATAGAGAAAAATATTAAAGGAACCGTTCAATTCCAAACTCAATTTAATTTTTTAAATTTAGAAAAATTTAAAGAGTTAAATTTACTTTATATTTATATAATCGAAATTACAAAACATATAATAATTTCATTTCTTAAATATCCAATTTTAATTTTAAACTTATTAATATTTTTATTTTATCTTAGAATAAAAAAACAAAGCAAAAAAGAATTTCAATTTATATTATTCTTTTTCTTACTAAATTTTATTTTTTTGTACGCAATCTATTTTTTACATCCAGCTCCTTTAGCTGAAATGTTGCCAAATACTCTTGATAGATTAATATTTCAAATTTCAAGCGTTGGCATTGTATTTATGTGCAAATGGACTAATGAAATAAGAAGCTAAGATTTAACATAGCCAAATATTTTTTTGGAATAATCATCATACATAGAAAACCATATTAAATTACTTGGCAAATCTACCTCAAATATTTTTTTTATTTTAGAACTATTTATATCCTTACTTGTTATCAAAATTTCATCATCCAATAAAATATTATTTTTGAAAATTCGTTTATATTCTTCTGGATTTACTTTAGAAAAAAAACCTACACTCATAGCTGCAAATTTTTTTTTACTATTATTACAAATGTAGGGAATTACAAAATCATAGGATAAATTAATTATTTTTTTGTCAAGACCGCAAAGAGATTTGCTCAACTTTTGATAATAATTATTATTTTCTAATAACAATAAACTATTCTTAGGAAAAAAAATAAGAGAGCTCTCAGTAAAACTTGAATTATTTTTAAATGAAAATTGGCTATAATTAGAAACATTGGGGAACTTTTGTAATAAATTTACAATTATCAACAAAACAATTATTTTAGCTACTACAAAAATTTTTTTTGATAAATTTTTTTTTTTAAGCACATATGCGCCAAAAAATACAATACCCAATGTTGAATTAATATTTCTAAATGTTTCATAGATCATAAAAGACTGTAAAAAACCAAACAAGCCAACAAATAATAAAAAAATTAATTTAACTTCAAAAGAAGTTATTTCCTTAATTTTATTTTTTAAATGAAAAAAAAATAAATAATACAAATTAACTAATAAAAAAAATGTAAAAATAAAATTATTTAATGAAAAAATATTAAATAATTTATATAAAAATCTTAAAAACATTTTTGACAATTTAAGAAAAATCCAAATATTTTCTCCGTAATTATCAATGATAGTATTCATTAAATAATGATTAGAACCGTAAGCATAGGATGTTACCGATCCTAATCCCTGATAATACCAATACGATAAATTTTTATTCAAATAAATAAAATATAAAAATAAACAAAAACAAAAAGACAAAAATATAATATTAATTTTTTCTTTTAAAAAATATTTTTTGAAGAATATAAAAAAAATAATGAAACTAGGTATAATTGTTATCAAATATGATGTTCTGAAAAATATAGATAAAAATAATAAAAACCCGCAAAATACATAATTAAAATTACTATAATTTTTATTACTCAGTAATAAATAAGCTGACAATGTTAAACACAAACCTGAATAATAATCTGGCCATGGATAAACAATGTAAGGATGAATTAAATATATAAAAAATAAAATTAATAATGCGTATTTCTTTTTTAAAAAAATACAGAAAATTTTATATATAAGAATTAAATTTAAAGAATAAATTACTTGAGTAATAATTCCAATCGTAAAAAAATTAACCTCAAATATTTTATCAACAATATACAAAAATAATGTTTGACCTTGCCCATACTGTAAATAAATATCCTGAAAAAAAGAAAATCCATTTTTGTAATCAATTAAATAACTTAACTGCAGACCCCAATGATGAAAATCTTGGTTATATTTAAATGAGTATAATCCTAAAATAAAAGCAGATATTGAAATTAAAAATGCAAAAAAATCTATTATATAATTCTTATAAATCATAAATAAAACGATACTTTAATAATACTATCAATGCTCTAACGGCATCATAAAAATTTATTTTTTTTCCCTCTTTATAACTTCTGCCATTATATTTTATTGGCACTTCTATAATTTTTATATTTAATTTAGATATTTTCGTAGTTAATTCAGGACAAAAACTAAAATCATTCTCTTTTAATTTTAGATTCAAAAGAATATCTTTATGAAAAACTTTGTAACATGTATGTGCATCGGTAAGGGATTGATTATTAATCATATTAGAAATCATTGTGAGTAAATGATTAGCAAATATTCTAAATAAAGATGTGAAACCTTTTGTTTTATACCTATTTTTATAAAGCACTCTAGAACCATAAACAACTAGAGATTTTTTTTTTATGATTGGTGTTATTAATTTTTTATAATCTCTTGGATCGTATTCTAAATCAGCATCCTGTATTAAAACTATATCTCCATTAATGTTCTTTAAAGCAGACTTAATGCATGCTCCTTTTCCCAAATTTTCTTTGTGGTAGATTACTTTTTTAACTTTTTTATGAAGAAATTTTTTTATTAATTGTCGAGATCCATCATTTGAAAAATCATCTACTAAAATTATTTCTTTTTTAATATCTTTTTGCTGATTAATCTTTTTAATGATTTTTTCTAAATTATTAACTTCATTATAACAGGGAATAATTATGGATATCTTCAAATGATCTAACAGTATTTTTTTTGTCCAATAATTATAAAATTAGACCTTATTCCAAACAATCTAATAAACAATATATTGTATTTAATTTTGCCTTTAAAAGAGTTCATCATTTTAACAATATCTCTTTCTGATAAAAGATTTAAATTCTTTTCTTCAGAAAAATAATTAAGATTTACTATTTTTAATATTTTTCTATGAATTTTTTTTGGCAACCAATGAATAAAAGGAATTTTTGTATGAAAATCTAATGGATAAAATCTATTTGGGGTTGTAATAACAAAAAATTTTTTTGTTAGTTTTATAATATTTTTTATCATCTTAATTTGATTAAAATTATCACCGACATGTTCAATGGTTGCGCTTGACAAAATCAGGTCTGATGAAAATATTTTAACATCTGAATTAGTAAAATTTTTTGTAATAGATTTTTTTAAAATATATTTGAAAAATCTACTTTTTATTTTTTGATCAGAAACCGATTTAAAATTTTTAATTCCAATAAGTTTTTTAATAACTAAATTAGAACTTTCGTTAGTAAGATCGCCTGTTGTACCAATATCAGTAACATCTTTTGCGTTAAATTTTTTGATATGGGTATTAATTATATTAGCAATTTCTAATCTTTTTTTTATAACTATATTATCTATAAATTTGCAATGATTAATCGCATAAATTTGGTTCATAATGACTCATTAAATTAAATAATACGCAGTTAACTATATAATTCTTTTTGTAGAGAAAATAATTATAAAAATATAAATAAGAATCGATAATATTATGAGGTAAATTAACCCTCCAAAAAAATAATTAATAAAATAAGGAATTACAATCAGTAAAAATGTCAAAAATAAATAACTTGTAAAACCAACTTTGTTTAAAAAAATATGATGCAGATGATTCCGGTCACCTTTAAATGGATGTTTATTATTAATAATTCTAAAGAAGCATAGCCTTAATAAATCTAATCCAGGAATTAACATTAATAAAAATATTTCGTCGGCGTAAAAAATATTTTTTGTATTATATAAATAAATAAACATAAAAGAAAAAATAAACGATAATAATAAAGTCCCATTATCTCCTAAAAAACATTTATTTTTGAAGTTTAAATAAATAAATAACATTACTGAAATCATTAAAATAATAAAAAATAAACCCAGGTCAGTTTTTAAAAATAGTACCAATAATAAAAAGATAGAATATAAACCAGATTGTAAATTTATTCCGTCAAACATATTAAAAGCATTCATAAATAGTAAAAAACATATAATCGTAAAAAAAGGATTCATTTTCTCTAAGCTTAAAACAGGTTTGTAAAATGAAAGACTTAAATTTCTAATATTTGCATCAGGTAATAATGCTATAAAAAAATATAAAATTATAAAAAAAAATATAAATTTAATATTTGGTTTCAAATCATATTTATCATCGATAAATCCGACTATAAAAAATAATAATGAACCAATATAAAATAAATTAAATTCTTTTTTTGGAAGAAAAAAAACTTCTTTATTTATTAAATGATAGTAAATAAAAAAAATTGATAAATTTATTATAATTATTACACCTCCAATATTAGGTATTTTTTTTACATGAAGCTTTCTTTTTTTATCAGGAATATCAAACAAATTTAGAAGTACGGACACTTTTTTAAAAGTTATTAGAATTATAATATTAATTAAAATAAAGAAAAGTAATGTCATTTTTTAACTAGTGAAGAATAATTTATTAAAAATCCTAAATTCAAATAAAATAAAATTAATAACCAATTATTAAAAGAACTGCCTGTCGGAAATAAAGGAAATAAACTTAAACATAGTCCCAGCAAAAAGAAAAAATTCATTTTATTTATTTTATTTTCTTTATTTTTAATAATTTTAAAAAAATTTAGAATAAGACTATAAACTAAAAACAAAAATAATAAAAAAAACAATATAAATCCAATTATTCCTGTTTCAGATAATAAGTGTAAATAAAAATTATGAGGATGAGTATTGCAACCGTTTACATATTCATAATTTGAAAATAAATTGTCCCCAAGATTTACTATATCTCCATTTTTAACAAAAAAATTTTTATACTGCCCTGATATTTTATATTCTTTTAAAATATTTCCATCTTGCAATATGAATAAGAGAAAAGTTTTTGGTTCGGTGTTAGGAATCTCTTCTTGTATTTTAACAATTCCGTTTATTGGAGATTTTTTTATATTATCGTCATTAATTTTTTCTATAGGGTTATATTTGTCTGAACTGCACAAATATCTAAATGATTTTAACCCATGCCCAAATAATTTGTTATCAAGATACATATTATAGGCAGTTATAAAATGAAGTTCGTGTCGGTAGCTAATTGATAAAATACTTTTGCCCTCTTTAAGTTGATTAAATGTATGCAAGAATATTCTATCATAAAATCTTGAACTTACAGTGGTAAGTGCTGTAAAAAAAATTAATAAAGTACTTATAATAATTATTTTTATTTTTTTATCGAAAAAAAAAAATAAAAAAAAAATAAATGTTATAAAAAAATATGCAAAAGCTAACCTCTCACTACTCAGAAAAACTAGTATCCCTGCAGTGAGTACTATAAAAAAACCAACATAATTTTTATATTTTATTTCCAAAATAAAAATTAAGCCTAATAGAATAGGCAGTATTCTTGTTACAAAACTACCTAGTATTAATTCTTCTCCAAAAAAACTACTTATTCTTTCCTGAGCACCATATCCTATTAAATTAAAACCAGTAAAGAATTGCAACAAACTATCCGCGAATAATATTATTAAACAAAAAATGATGGATATAAAAAAATATTTACTCAAATTAGATATTTTTGTTAATAAAAAACTTAAAAATAAAGAGAATAAAATCATTCGAATGTATGTTGAGGAAGTCTGAAAAGACAAAGAAGGATTAAAAGAGAAGAAGGAATTAATATTTAAATAAATATAAATTATTAAAAAATAATAGAAATAAATATTATTTAGATATTTAAAATATTTGTTTTTAATAATATAAATTAAAAAACCTATGGCATAAATCGATACTGTCAAATCAGACAAAAAAGGACCCGAAACTAGAAAAAAGGGCAAAAATAAAAGTGGAAGACTAATTAAGAATTCTTTATTTTTTAATTTTACCGATATTTTTTTCATATTAAAAGTTATAATATAAAAGCCAACAAAAGTGATATCTTTTAATAATTAATTAAATTCTAAATGAGAACTAAAACAGCCATTATATGTTTTTTTCAAGTAAAAAATTCTTACCATGGTGCAGCAGAAGTCAGTTTGGGTTTATTTAATTCATGGCCTTCAAAAAAAAAGAAATTATTTGAACTAAATGATTGGCATTTATTAGTTTCTAAAAACAAAAAAATTCAATTATTTTTTCACTATTTTAACAGCTATTTAATAAAACCAATCAGTATTATAATTCTTATAAAAAAAGTATTAAATTATTTAGACAAAAAAAAAAGTTTTGTAATTATTGAAGGAGCGAGTTGGATAGGCTTTAGTTTTTTAACAATAGTTATTCTAAAATTTTTTATAAAAGATTTAAAAGTATTTTACCATGCGCATAATATTGAATATGATATAAGAAGAAATAACAATTACAAATTAATATCTTTTATAACTAAAATTTTAGAAAAAAAAGTTTATAGGATTTCAGATTATGCTTCAACGGTATCGACTATAGATGCTAGGCGCATTAAATTTTTATATAGAATAAAACCGCTAATTTTTTCTAACGGCGTAGATCCTCATAGATTAAAAATATTAAAAAAGAATAAAAATTTTATAAAAGGGAAGTATATAATATATACAGGAAGTTATTATTATAAACCAAATAGAATAGCTATTGATCGCTTAATCTATAAAATTCTTCCTAGGCTAAAGGAAAAAATCCCTAAAATTAAACTCGTTATAACAGGTAGTGGTTTTGAGAAAATTAAAGATTGTGAAGAAATAATATATAAAAATAATATACCAAAAAATATTTTAAATAGTTATATCAAAAAATCTCATATTATAATTTTGCCAATGACAAATGCCCCTGGGACAAAAATCAAAACTATAGAAAGTTTAATGTTAGGAAAGATCGTTTTAGGCTCTAGATTTGCCTTTAAAGGAATAAATATTTTAAATTCAAACAATAAATCTTCTGTATTTGTCTATAAGGATAATAAAGATATGTGGTCTAAAATTAACTTTATTATAAAAAACTACAAATTTATTAAAAATTTAGCTTTAAAGAATAAAGTATTTTATATTAAAAATTATTCAATAAAAAATATTATCAATGATTTTATTTATGAAAATAAAATTAAATAACACAGATTACGCAAATATATTATTAGTTTTCTGGATAGGATGTTTATTCTCTATAAACTCTTCTATAGTTAATGATGGGTTAGAAGTAATAAATTTTTATTATTTTTTTAATTATCTTAGAGCTTACTGGCCTATTATAATATTTTTTGTATTACTGATAACATTTATTGTTAAACCTAAAAAAAAAATAAATTTATTTCTTCTCTCATACTTTATCTACGCATTCTGGCAAATAATTGCATTGTTAATATGCAGTAAAGAATATGCTTTAGATTTATCAAGAATACACATTGTGACTAGTTTGTTAACAACCCTATTAATAATTTACTATATAAATTATTTTAATCAGATTAATTTAAAAAAATTATTATTTATTTCGATATTCTTTATAATTTTAATATGCGTTTTTTTTTATTCAAAAATTTTTTATGATTTCTTAACTAATAAGTTAGTAGATTATTTGTACTGGTCACCCTCATTAGAAGCTGAGGCTTCAACTCTTTCACAAACTAATCCAAGAATTACTGGCCTAAGCAGAATGATGGTGTTAATTTTATATTTTGTTTTTTATTTTTCAATAATAAAAAAAAATTACTTTTTGTTTTTATTGCTGATAATAGTAAATTTTTTAATTTACGGATCTCAATCTAGAGGAGCTTTTGTTGGTGTAATTTTACTATATCTAACTTATATATTTTTTTTTAAAGAAGAAAAAATTAGAAAATTTATAATAGTAATAGCGACCCTCTTGTTACCAATAATTCTTTATGAATCCACATTAAAAGTCAAAGATTATCTAAATAAAAAATCAGAAATTAATATTAGTATAAATAAAAAAAATAGATTCTTAGACTCACGTATGAATGACGCGGATGCTCTTTCCACAGGCAGACTAACTATTTGGTCAAGAACTCTCAAAATTATCGATCAAGATAAAAATTTTATAGGGATTGGACCTCAAGCAGATAGAATTTTGCTAAAAAAAGAGAAGCAGAATATCAATCCAGCAGAAAGACATTTTTGGGATAACAATGTGTCAAATGGAATTTTATATAGCTTTTTGTCAGGTGGCGTTGTTAGTCTTGCTTTTTTTTTATTAATATATTTTTTAATTTTTTTTGAAATATACAAATCTATTTTTTTAAAAAAAATTTATCTAAAAAATAACCCTTACATTAATTTTTCTATTATGACTCTTGTATTTCTTTCGCTTAGAAGTTTTTTTGAGAACAGTTATGCAGTGTTTGGTGTTGATAGTTTGTTTGTTTGTATTTCCTATTCTATCTTGTATAGATTTAATAATTCCAAGAATTAGCTAATTAAAATAAAATTAGGAACTGTAGTTTTTTTAAATAAAGCAATTTTTTTTTCAAAAATAGTATCAATTATATTCAGATTAAAAATTTTTTGTAAAGAACGATTATTATTAAAAAATAAATTTAATTTAAAAGGCAAATAGTAATTACTTATATCATTATAACATTTTGAAGAATTTATATCATAAAGCAATGGAGTACCGCAATTAACAGCATCTATAGCAAATAAAGAATAAAAATTTTCAGAACTATTAATAGCAATCTTACTTCGTGATAATAACTTATATACAATTTTTCTCTCTACATAACCAAAATTTGTAACTCTAACATTGGCGTAAAAATCACCTATAGCACAAATTTTATATTTAAAAGATAATTTATTAATAATTTCTAATTTATCTTTATCATATTTCGTTTCATGATTATTGTTATAAAAAATAAAATCAAAATCTTTTTTTTTTTTGTTATAACTTTTATAAGTTTTCCTGAGATTAAAATTTATTAATACAAAATTAAATAAAGTTCTATTAAAAAATTTTTTTGGGACATAATTTTTTAATAAACTATTAGAAAATATAACTTTTTTGAATTTGCAATAAATTAAAAAAATACTTATTTTATATAAAATAGGAAAAATGTACTTTCTAATAAAAAAATTTAAATTTTTAATTTTTCCGCTATATACTCCGCCTGTAATAGGGCCAAGAATAGTATGGCTTGGTAAAAATAAAAAAATTAAAAAATTCCATAATGGCAAATAATTAACAAAAATTATATTTTTTTTTCGATTTAGAAATAAATAAAATACACCATACAATGGACCAAAATATTTATGTAAAATATTATTTTTTTCGATAATTTTAGGATAATTTTTTTTATTTTTAAATATAAATTCCTGTTCATTAGTTTTAATTTTGCAACTAGATATTTTATTTTTTTCTAAAAAAAATTCTAAAAATTTTCTTGCGAGAATTCCTTCTCCAGTCTTTGCTGACAAATTGCTAGCCCAGATTATAGTATTAATTTTTTTCATTCCAGGTACTTAATTTTAATTCGATAAAATCTAAAACTTAACTCACCGTACATATAAAAATAAAAAGTATAAAAAAGTCTAAAAAGTCTTCTTTTTGTGTCAGTCCTAAGTCGCCATATGAATTCTAAATTAAGTTTATCTAAAATTTTAGGAACAGGGGTTTCCTCTCCAGAAGCCATAGCTACAGCTCCTCCAATACAAATAATTTTAAAATATTTGCTATCTCGAACAATTAATTCTGATAACTGTTCCTGTTTTGGTGTTGGCAAAGTACAAATGATAAGATCTTTATTGGTAAAATTTTTAGGACAAGATTTATATATATTTTCTATTGTATCATAAGGCAAAACAACATGAATTAATTTAAAATTGTAAAATTTTTTAACTAAAAATTCTTTTGAAGATTTGCTTAACGATCCTAGAACATAAATATTTTCAATTGTATTTGGGATTTGCATATTTGTAATTATGCTTAACCCTGAAACTTTAGGTATATCGCTACCGTAAAATCTCCTTTTAAATATACCATCAGGCCAATTTAATAAATATTTGTTAAATTTAATCTGGCCGGAATTTAGATAACCCAAAAATGCCAAATTCAATCCTGAAAGCGTAAAATTTCTATCAAAGGGTATTTTTGACACATTTTTGACTAGAGTAAATCTTTCAAGAGAATTATAAGCTTCATTAAAATTTTTAATTAAAATATTTAATATAAAATCTTTATTAAAATTTTTATCTAAATATTCTCTGCCCTGTGCGGAATTGTTTATTTTTTTAACAATGTCTGGATTATTTTTTAAATATAAAATTTTTTTAGCAAGATCTTCTGCGCTATCTGGATCAACACAACAGCCCATTCCGGAATCTTGTATAATTTTTTTTGCCTCTCCATCGATCATTCCTAATATGAATTTATTAGTCTCTAAGTAAGTCTGCAATTTTCCTGGTATAGTTGAAGAAATTGCTTTCCCAGATTTTAAACTAACAAACAACACATCAGCAATCGAATGATAATAATTTATATCTTGTATGGATATTCTTCCTTCCAAAATAAAATTATTTATATTTTCATCTTCGATTATTTTTTTAATTTTTTCTAATTCTCTACCAGACCCCACAATGATCCACTTAATGTCACGATGATTTTTTAAAATTCTTGCAGCCTCTAATACTTTATCAAAATTTTGTGCTTCTCCAACATTCCCAGTAAAAACTATCTTAAAAGACTTATCATTATCATATTTTGTAAAATTATTTTTACTCTCTTTAATATTTTCAGACCATGCTGGAAAATAAATATTATTATTATTATTATTATAATAGCTAATTCTTTCCTGAAATGATTTTGATTGAGACAATATATAATCAAAATTTTTGTAAATAAATCGACAAATTAAAGAAATTGTTTTGTATAAAAAAACATTTTTTATAATCTTTAATTCTAAAAGTATATCTGGCCACAGATCCAGTACCCAAACAAAAGATTTGCATGATTTGATTTTGGAAAAAAAAATAGCTGACAAAGAGGATGTTAATGGACTTGTGGCAAAAGAAAAAACCAAATCATAATTTTTTTTTCTTAATAAAAAAAAACCTAAAATAATTGAAGATAATACAAATGAAATATAATTAAAAAAAAGAAAAATCTTACTTCCGTCTCTTCTTAGAATTACCGGAACCCTAAATATTGAAGCTCCATAATAATTGCTAAATTTTTTTTTATCTAATTTATATTCATCAAATAATTTGCCTTGGGGATAATTAGGCTCTCCTGTCAAAACATCGACATCATGATTATTTTTTTTAAGATATTCTACTATTTCGTTAACTCTAAATGTTTCTGGCCAAAAATATTGCGAAATTACTAAAATTCTCAATTTAATTAAAATGGATTAAAGTTTAAACCAAGTCTTCTTATTAATATAATGAGTGTAACTTTGAATAATCTTAACAACAGTTTCAGAAACATCATTTATTGCATAATCAGGGAAAATTCTATTTTCATATTCGTCTATTTTTTTATTATTTATAATTATATCGGCAGCATTTAAAATATCTCTGGTATTCAAACCTGACATAATAGATATTCCACATTCCATTCCTTCTTGTCTTTCATTGGAGGTCCTTAAATTAACTGAAGGTATCGACAATATGGATGTCTCTTCTGTAATACTGCCGCTATCCGATAAAACTATTTTTGCACTCTTCATTAATTTAGCATAATCAAAAAAACCAAAGGGCTTATAAAAATCTATATACTTATCCAACTTGAGTTTAAATTCTTTAATTCTTTTTTGAATTCTAGGATGTGAAGAAAAAATTACATTAACTTTTAATTTTTTTCTCAATTTAATTATTGAGTTAAAAATAGATTCTAAATTTTTTTTATTATCTACATTTTCTTCTCTATGAACACTTGCTAAAATATAATTTTTATTAGAAATTTTTAACTTTTTTAAAATATTACTATTTTCAATTTGTGGAGAATAATGATTATACACTTCATATAATGGGCTTCCTATTTTTATAATTTTGTCCTGATGTAAACCTTCAGACTTTAGATTAGACGATGCGTAGGAGCTGTAGGTCATATTAATATCAGATATATGATCAACTATTTTTCTATTTATTTCTTCTGGTACAGATTCATCAAAACATCTATTGCCCGCTTCTATATGAAATATTGGAATTTTTCTTTTTTTTGCACACAAAACTGTTAATGCACTATTAGTATCACCCAAAACTAAAACAGCATCAGGTTTCTCGATATCTAAAATTTTATCAAAACGTACTAAAGATTTTCCAATAAATTCTACAGCGTTTTTAGATTTGCAATTTAAATTAAATTTTGGTCTTTTAAGTTTTAGTTCTTTAAAAAAAATATTACTCAATTCAAAGTTATAATTCTGTCCCGTATGAACTAAAATATGATTAAAGTAAAAATCTAATTTTTTTATTATTCTTGATAATCTGATAATTTCAGGTCTTGTACCAACTACAGTTATAACTTTTAATTTCATAATTATACTTTATAAAAAAATGTATCAGGATTTTTCTTATCTAAAATCTCATTTGACCATACTAAAACTTTAGTGGTTTGAGTCCCTATATTTTCTATATTATGTGCCCAGCCAGGTATAGTATTAATTACTAAATTTTTATTTTCGTCAGTTAATATAGAAAATCGTTTTTTATTAATTATATTTACAAAATTAAATCTTGCTTTACCAGAGATAACTACAAATTTTTCAGTTTTGGTATTATGATAATGATTACCTCTAATTTGTTTCGGTAGTATTGAAAAAAAAGAGATTTGTCCAAAATTAGTATTTTTTAAAAACTCACTGAAAGATCCCCTATGATCAGAAAATTTGTTAAGTTTATAATTAAAATCTTTTTTTGAAAAAAAACTTATATAAGTACTGTAAAGACTCTTGATTGCAGAGTTAGAAATATTATTTGGTAAATAAGTCTTTTCTTTTTTTTTAAAACTTCTAATTAAACTTACCAAGTTAGATAAGGTCATAGAAAAAATATCTTTGATTTTTACAAAAGAACTTTTTGACTTTCTTGAACTAATATTCTTTAAAAAACTAAGTATAAGATTATCAATATACAGTAATGATATTTTTTTATCAGGGTCGCTAATGGTTAATTTCTGATTTTTATATATTTGGCTACAAAAGGTAGCAACGGCAGAATTATAATGAGGTTTTGACCATTTTCCAAAAACATTGGGAAGTCTGTATATCAGAACTTGTGCTCCAGTTTTTTTTTGGTAGCTCAACAGTATTTCTTCTGCTTTTTTCTTCGATAATCCATAATAATTTTTTTGGTTTGCTTGTATTGATGATGAGAATATTATTTTTGTTTTCTTATTATTTCTTATTAAAATATCACAAATACTCTTGGTTAAAATGGAATTATTTTTATCAAAATAATCTTTTGAGTTGCCTCTATTAACTCCAGCTAAATGAAAAATAAGATCTGAAGAAATAACTTTTTTTTCTAACAGTTTTGAATTTATTCTTTTTTCTATTGTAAAAATTTTGAAATTATTTTGATTTTTTAGATAAAATAAAAGATTTTTTCCAATAAATCCATTAGCACCCGTAATTAAAATTTTCATTTTAACGATTAAACTTATTTTAATTTAATTTTGTTAAAGATATCTAAAGTTAATAATATTTTTTTAATCTGGGTAACGCTTAATTGATTTGTGTTATCAGAGTTATAATCAGAGAATTTTGATATCTTTTTATTTCCCTTTAAAAAAAATAAATCATAGTTTAAGTCTCTATCGTCCTTAGAAATGCGAAAATAATCACCCAAATCATTAGCTCTTGCCATTTCCTCTCTAGTTAACAGACTTTCATATTTTTTTTCGCCATGTCTTGTTCCAATTATTTCTACTTTGTAATTAGGTTTCTTAAAAATTTCTAATATAGCTGTTAATATATCTTTAATTGTAGCTGCTGATGTTTTTTGAACAAAAGTATCACCATTTTTTCCATTTTTTAAAGCAAACAAAACTAATTCTAGTGCTTTATTCATTGGCATTAAAAACCGAGTCATTGCTAAATCGGTAACAGTAATTGGTTTTTTATTTATAATTTGATCAACAAATAATGGGATAACAGAGCCTCGGGATGCCAAAACATTTCCGTACCTAGTTATACAAATGTCTGTGGTATTCTGATTATTCAATGATCTTGAAACGGCAACTTTTTCCATCATTGCTTTAGAAATCCCCATCGCATTAATAGGATAAACTGCTTTATCAGTACTTAAGCAAACAACTCTTTTAACTTTATTTTCAATAGCTTTTTGCAAAACATTCTCGGTTCCTAAAACATTAGTCTTTACAGCCTCTAACGGGTAAAATTCACATGAGGGAACCTGCTTGTATGCAGCAGCATGAAAAATATAATCCACTCCTTTTACAGCATTGTTTAGACTGGAAACATCTCTAACATCGCCCAAAATAAAATGTATATTTTTTTTTGAATGTTTTTTTCTTAAATCTTCTTGTTTTTTTTCATCTCTGCTGAATACTCTAATTTCTTTGTAATTAATTTTATTGTCTAGGATATACTCTATTAATGCATTTCCAAATGAACCTGTTCCACCTGTAATTAATAATACTTTATTAGTTAACATATTAGAATATTACCTTTTTTAAATTGGATAAGAATAAATTTAATTTATACTTCATTTTATATAGGGCTGGAAAAAAAAATATTAAAGTTATTAAATAATAACATTTTCTTTTAAATGTTAAAGAATTCCAATGTTTAATCAAGAAAAATATTTTTGCTCTTTGTTGTCTCATAATCATTGTTGTTAGCCTATTAGAGAAAGAAAGATTAATTTTAATTGGAGTGGTATTAATAAAAGAAAATTTACCTACTTTAGAAAAACGAAGAAATAAATCAGTATCAGTTCCACCAAATAAATTATTATCCCATCCTCCTATTTTTCTTATTAAATACAATTTAAACAAACTGCAGGATGTGCTAACTAATTGACCATTATTTCTTAAATCGTTAAAGTCATGCAATCTAATTGAGGGGTCAATTTCTTTCAAAATCTTATTTTTATAAATTTGTTGCATAGGCAACAAATATCCATCTTTGTAGTTTAATTTTATTTCATTCAAAACATCTTTTATAGTTTTTGATGTAACTAGATCATCGTCGTCAAAAAACCAAACGTAATCTGTTTTTGCATTTTTTATGCCTAAATTGCATGCGTAGCTTTGCCCTTTATTTTTTTTATAAAAAAAATATTTAATCTTTGAAAATTTTTTTAAGAATTGTATATTATTATTTATAATTTCATTAGAAGAACCATCTTCTATAATAAAAATGTTTAGATCTTTTTTGGTAAAAAAATAAAAATTTTTAATTGATTTGTTGTTTTTTAAAATTCTATTGTACGTAGGAATAATTATAGTTATTTTCTTTTTACTCATATTAATTTTTAGATATCTTATTTTTATTAAATTGGAGAAGCATTAAAATGGCCCATAAATAGGGATGACAATCTCTTTTTTTTGACAAATGCAAATTAAAGATATCTTTTGCTTTTTTTTGATCTAATGGCAAATTAGAATAGCACTGACTGTCATCGATTAGATCTTTGGCCCAAAGTTGTAATTCGTTTCTTAGCCAATGTTTTATTGGTATTTCAAAACCTTTTTTTTTTTTATTAATTAACTGCTCTGGCAAATATTTTTTTGCCAATTCTCTTAAAATTATTTTTTTTTTAAAATTTTTAGTTTTAAACCAAGATGGAATTTGAAGTGACCATTCTACAATATCTTTACTAAGGAATGGTGATCTTGATTCAATTGAATAAGCCATTGTAGCAAGGTCGCTCTTTTGTAAATAATCATCATTTAAAGTGTGCAAAATATCTAACCTCATAACTCTGTCAGTGTAATTAAGGCTCTTATCCATACTGTCGTTACTTTTAGAAAATTGATTATATAAACTATTACTGAATTTAAATTCCGGCAAAAGAACCTCATTAAAATCTTTTTTTATACTTCGAATGAATGAAAAAACTTCTATTAAATTATCTTTTTTTAAAAGTTTATAAGATAATCTAGATTTATTAGTAAAAAATATATTTTCTGGAAGAATTTTAGAAAAAATTTTGGCAAAATTATAAATATTCTTATTGTTAGATATAAAATCTATTATGGAATAATAATTGTAACCACCAAAAAGTTCATCTCCTCCATCACCTGTTACTACCACATCGACCACATCTTTGGAAAACTCAGATAAGGCCATTAATGGAAATGCCGAGGAATCAAAAAATGGTTCATCAAATTTTTCATAAAAATTAGGTAAAAATTTTAATAAATCATTTGCGTTCAATATTTTTTTTTTAATATTTATTCCCAGAAAATCAGTTAATAAATTTGCATCCTTACTTTCATCAAACTCTTTTTCTGAAAAACCTAAATTAAAAACATTTATTTGATCTTTGCTTAATATTTTAGATGCTATTGCTACAATTAAAGAACTATCAATCCCACCTGAAAGAAAAAAACCTAAAGGTTTGTCACTAACTAATCTATTTTTAATGCTATCTTTTAGTAGAAAATCACATTCATCAACATAATTTAATAAAGATTTTTTAGAGGAATAATCTGGAATATAATCATTTAAATTCCAGTAGCTTATTATTTGACAACTATTTTCATTAAATTCTAAATATTTCCCTGGTTCTAATTTATTTATATTTTTATAGATAGATTTGTTTCTTGGTAAATATCCACTATCCAAATACAGTTGTATTGAATCTAAATTATAACTTAAATCACCAACTAAACTTAATATTGGCAATGGTCGAGAAGAAAAGAAAATTTTTTTGTTATCAATATAATAATATAAAGGTTTTTCTCCAATTCTATCTCTTACTAAATATAATTTTTTTAATTTTTTATCCCATATAGAAAAAGCAAACATACCGTCTAACTTTTGAATGCATTCCACTCCCCACAAAGACCATGCATTTACAAGAACTTCGGTATCGGAACTTCCTCTCCATTTAAAATTACTTTCCAATTCTGATCTAAGAGTTTTGTGATTGTAAATTTCACCATTTAAAAGACATATATATCTTCCGCAGCCAGAAACCATTGGCTGACTTCCGTTCGCGCTTAAGTCTAAAATTGAAAGTCGATTAAAAACAAATTGATAATTGGCCTCGTCTGATAAATGACCTTTATGATCTGGACCTCTGTGATTTATAATATTAGATGCTCTTAAAAATTTCTCCTGCTTTATTAGAGAACTGCTGAAATTTACTTCCCCTAAAATACCACACATAGCAAAATTATAAATTATTTTATTAATATAATAAGTTTAATAATCTATATTTAGAAAGTAATCAAAATGACGAAATTAAAAAAAGAATATTTACATGAATTTGATGCTCTTAGAGGTTTGTTTGCCTTATTAATAGTTATATTCCACTTTCCTAATAACTCAGCCTTATATGATAATTCTTTTATAAAAAACTCTTTTCAAGTTGTAGATTGTTTTTTTGTAATAAGCGGATTTGTTATTGCTTATAATTACGAAAAAAAATTAAATAATTTTAATCAATTTAAACTATTTATTAAAAAAAGATTTTATAGACTTTATCCGCTTCATATTATTTTTTTAATTCTTTTTGCTATAGTTGAATTTTTTAAAATCTATTCCTTAGAATATTTTAATGTGCTGCCAAATAGTCAAACTAATAATCTAATAGAATTTTTTAAAAACTTAATATTGATACACGGATTCAATTCTTATTCTTTTAATGAACCAAGTTGGTCAATCTCAGTTGAATTTTATACTTATATAATATTTGCTTTTTATTGTATTTATTTAAAAGAGAAAAAATATCTTTTTTTAATAGTTATTCTAGGACTATATCTTATTGAATTTAAATTATTCAATACATCATTCCAGCAACTAGGAAGATGTTTATTTGGTTTTTTTTGTGGTTACTTTATTTTCAAAATCCACAATAAATTTAAAGTAACCAGCAGTAACTATTTTTCAATCTTTCTTTTTATTCTTGTCTTATTTTTAATTTCTTTAAATCTAAAATATAAATTCTTTATAATACCATTAACATTTAGCGTATTTATTATAATATTACTAAAAGATAAGAAAAATAGTCTATTAAAAAATATCTTAAACTTTAATATTTTGAAATATTTAGGAAAAATAAGTTACTCAATTTATATAACGCACTATATTATTGCTTATACTTTTAGACAGGTACTTCATTTTTTATTTAAATTTAATTTAGAAAATAATTATTTAGTATTAAATAATTATTTTTTAATAATAATGACAATTTATATGATAACGGTTATATCTGTATCAATTCTAACTCACTTGTTAATCGAAAATAAATTTAGATTAAAATAATTGGCTAATGGAAAAAATAATAATTACTGGTGGAGCGGGTTTTATTGGTTCTCATTTAGTTAATGTTTTAAAAAAAAAATTTAAAGTTTATGTTATTGACAATAATAGAAGTTATTTAAATTTTAATTACGAGTTATACAATAATTACTATAAAGATATTTTATATAGACAAGAATTTTTTTTGCAGAATGTTGAGATTATAACCTGCGATCTTAAAAATATTTACGATTTATCTTCAATCATAGAAAGAATAAAGCCAAACTATGTTGTTCATCTTGCTGCTCTACCTCTTGCAAATATATCAAATGAATATTCACAGGAAGCTATTTCAAGCATTGTAGAGACGACGACAAATCTTTTAGAAATCCTTAGAAGAATAAAATTTAAAGGTAAATTTATTTATACCTCTTCGAGTATGGTTTATGGAGAATTTGGAGGAAAGTCTGTAGATGAAAATTCATCAACAAATCCAATTAGCATATATGGTTCTGCAAAACTGGCTGGGGAAGTTATAACTAAAGGATTTTGCAATAGCTTTGGTTTAAAATATTCGATTATAAGACCTTCGGCAGCTTATGGTCCGACAGATGTTAATAGAAGAGTTGTGCAAATTTTTTTAGAAAATGCAATCAAGAACAAACCAATTATAATCAAAGGGTCGTCTTCAAAGGTAGATTTTACATATGTTGATGATTTAGTTGAAGGATACAAATTAATTATTAATTCTAAAAAATCTGAGAATGAAATTTTTAATATTACTAAAGGAAACTCAAGAACTCTTCTGGAATTAGCGTTAATTATAAAAAAATATTTTCCAAGAGCAAAAATTATAAAAGATAATCATGAAAAAGGGGTTCCTAAAAGAGGCACTCTTAACATTAGTAAAGCAAAAAAAATGCTTAACTTTAGGCCTAAGCATGATCTAGAGTTAGGTATTAAAAAATATATTAGTTATCTTTTAAATAAATGAATATCCCATTAGCAAAACCGGAAATTAACAAAAAAGAAATAGATGCAATTAATAAATCTATAAAATCTGGCTGGTTAGCACATGGAAAATACAACGCAATCTTTGAAAAAAATTTTGCAAAATTTATAGGGACAAAATATGCAGTTGCGGTAAACTCTTGTACTTCCGCTCTTGAGCTTGCTCTGTGGGCTAACAACATCAGTTCTGGTGAAGTTATTATCCCTAGCTTTACTTGGGTATCAACAGCAAATGTAGTTGTGCTATCTGGTTGTAAACCAATTTTTTGTGACGTTGATTTAAAAACTAGAAATATTTCTGTAGAAAATATCAGGTCCTTAATTAATAAAAAAACTAAAGCAATTATTGCAGTTCATTTTGCTGGCCTTCCCTGTGATTTAATAAAATTAAAAAATATCTGTAAAAAAAAAAAAATTCTTTTAATAGAAGATAGCGCTGAATGTATTGGTGGAAAGCAAAATAATATAATAGCTGGTTCAGTTGGTGTTGGATGCTTTTCATTTTATCCTACAAAAAACATCACAACTTGCGAAGGTGGAATGATTACATCAAATTCTTTAAAATTTATAAAAAAAGCAAAAGCATTATCTGCTCATGGGATACCCAATTCAGCATATGAAAGAACTAAAAAAAAGAATGCTTGGTATAGAAACGCTAGATATGCTGGAAGAAATTTTAGAATGCCGGATCCTCTAGCCGCTATGGGAATTGTCCAGTTATCGAAATTAAACAAAATGAATGCCAAAAGAAACAAAATAGCAAAAATTTATAACTCAAGATTTATAAAAAATGCAGACATTAAAATTCAAATAACACCCAAAAAATTTTTTCACAGTTATCAAATGTACTCCATATATATTTATGGAATAAATAAAGAAGAGTTTATTAAATTTTTAAATTCAAAAAAAATTGGCGCAAGCTCACATTTTGACCCTCCTGTACATAAACAAGATGCCTATAAAAAATTTTCTAAAAAAAAATTAAAGAACACTGAATTACTATCTAAGTACTCCATTTCATTGCCTATATTTAGTGAAATGACTCCAAAACAGACAAATATGATTTCTGAAAAAGTCATCAAAAATTATAAAGCGTATCTTGTAAAAGATAGATAGGTACAATTAAATACTATATCTTTGATCTGCTTCTATAAAATTATTAATACTAATTTTTATAAAAAAATTTTTTCTTTTTGTATTTTAAAAAAAAATTTTTAGGAACAATATCTAATTTGGTTTCATCAAAATCTTTATTAGAATAAAATAATCTGCATCCTTGTAAATATTTTTGCATTAAATCATCTGAATCGTGATTAGAATTTGGAGTAATTACTAAATTTTGGACGTTGTTAATATTAAATGATGCGGCAGTTCTAATATTAGAACTTAGTCCATATTTAAATAACTGTCTAAATCTAGATTCCCAAATGCCAATAGCCTCTAATGTTATAGGATTATGATAGAGCATAGGGGTTAATAGCTTGATCAAGGCATCTTTATGAAAAATGGTGCCTTCTATTGTAAATCTATAATTCCATAAATATTTTGCGTAAGGATCATTATTAGACCATCTGAAAAATTTTACTCCTTGATCTTCAAATTGCTCTACCTTCATTTTTTTTGGTAAACTGTATTTTCCAACAAAATGATCGCCCGTAAAAAAACGATAATAAGTCTGGTATTTATTCTCTGAAATTAAATCAAAAACTTTTTTTGGTATATAAGTTTCTTTATAAAAAATTTGATCATCAGGGACGAACATTACAAAATCTGTTTTGATATTTTTCAATATATTTTCCAATAAATACTTAAAATTATTAAAATCATTATAAATACTTCTCCATCTTAGCATCCATAGTAAATTCAATGGTCTCAAAAGAAAAAAAATTTTATTGTTAAATAAATTTTTTTTTGATCTTCTGATAAACTTTAAATTTTTTTTTGAATATTTATTAATTAAATATTTGTATGATTGATCATGTTCTTGATTAAAATGATAAATAATATCTATTTTTTTATTTAAATTTTTAAAATTTTTATAAATAGATTCAAGGCTAGCATCTAACAAGATAGCTCTTTTAAATGTAAAATAGATAGCTGAAACTAGTCTTTCTTTCATAAAAAATCTAAAATTTTGTATTATTACTTTTTTAGAATTATATAAATATAAAACAATTTAAGAAAATGAATTTATTTACAATTATATTATCCTACTTAATTATACTTTTTATACTAAATATTTTTGGGTTTATTGTAAATAATACAAACTCCAAAGAAAGGGACTATAGCTACCCGATCTATGGCTTCGGCATTATAATAATTATAGAAAATTTTTTATTTTTTTTTATCAAGATATCCACGATAACTATCTCCTATATAATATTAATATTATCAATATTTATATTATTATATTTAATTAAGTTAAATTTAATAAAAAAATTTTTAAACTCATTTTTATTTTCAGTTCTATTGGGTTTGCCAATATTCTGTTTTTTTATATTTTTTTATTTAATTTATGGAGAAAATTTAATAATTTTCAGAGGAAATCATTGGGACTATTTTTACTACCTGCACCAATCATTAATTGTTTTAAATAATAATTTTGCAGATTTGATGAAAAATTCCAACGAAATATATGCCGGAATTGCAAAATATAACCACGATAGACCTGACACTTTTTTAAATATTGCATTAATTAAAATAGTTTCAAATTTAGATATGTTTAGAACTGGATTTTTATACAAATGCATATGTATTTCTTTAATAGCAAACGGGTTTGCATCACTTATAAGATTTCATAAAACTAAAATAATATTTGCCATACTGTTTCCTTTTTCTTTTTGGGTTTTTTATATTTATGAAATAGATGCACTGGGTCAATTAGCCAGTATTCCAATATCATTACTATTAACAAGTTTAATATTTGAATATTTTTCTAAAAATGTGGAGATAAGTAATAAAAAAATTATAAAAATTTCGATTGTATCAGCTTCTTTGTTTCTAATTTACGCTGAAATATTTTTTATTTATTTATTTATTTTTATTTTATTTATTGTTACTGCAAATAAAATAAATATTTTTAATTATAAAAAAATTAAAATATACTTCAAAATTCTTTTCCTTTTCACAATTTTTACAATTCCAGGTTTTGACTCCACTTATGGAACAATTTTTAATAAAATTATTTCTAATCTTATTGGCGATAGTAATAATTCATGGGGATATTACGGGGCTTTTTTAATTGGAAAAGAAAGTATTATTTCTAATGAACAAATAACAGAACAATTAAAAACAATTACTTCTTCAGGATATAATTTAAATATAATCATAGATATTTTGAAAATTAATTATTTAAATGGATATCAATATTTTTTTTTAAATATTATTCCATCTTTTTTTGGTTTATTCATTATTACTTTAGGAAAATTTAATTATTCTTTATCTTCTTATTTTAATTTAATATTAATTATTTTTTTTAACATTTTAATTTTTTTATTTATTAAAAAAATAACTAAAAATTTTAAAAAGTTAAACTCTCAGCATAAAATTATTTTTAAAATAGTCTTTTTATCTTTTATATTCTTATCATTAATATTTTTTATACGAGGTTCCTTGTGGTCTGTGGTAAAATTATATTTTTTTCTAACTCCATTTTTGTATTTATTTATAATTTTAAATAAAGATAAAATAAATTATTTATTAATTTTAACTATATGCTTAACTCCTTTATATCAATATTCAACGAATAATAACGGTATCGGTAAAAAAAATTCTTTTCCGTCAATAATTAACGCTGATTACAAAAATAAATTTGACTGGGCATTAGATAACAATGAACTTGCTCGCTGTAATTCAATAAAAATTAAAATTAATTCTGAAAGATATAACGTCCACAAATATAATTACGCAGCTCTAAAAATTTACGATAAAAGATATGTAAATTTAAATAATAATATTAATAATAATTGCATAATAACTGAGGATGGAAATAAATTTATAATTATTAAAAATTAATATTTTATTTAGTTAGAATGAAGAACTAAACCCCCATTAACAAATTTGTAAACGTCATCACATGCTTCTATTGATTCTTTTCGATGCGAAACAATAATTAAAGTTAAATTTTTTAATTGAAAAAGTTTTTCTATAATTATTTTTTCATTATTAAGATCTAAAGAACTTGTGGGCTCATCTAAAACTAAAATTTGAGGCTTTTTATACAAGGCTCTAGCAATTGCAATTCTCTGTATTTGGCCCCCAGATAAATTAAGGCCTCTCTCCCCAATTTGCATATTTAATCCACCTTGATTTTTGCTAACAATTTCCCTTAAAAGAGTTAAGTCTACGAGTGTATCAACTAAATCTTTGTCTATTTTTTCTTCATCTATTCCAAAGGCAATATTTTTTATTAAAGTATCGTCAGTCAAATAATTGTATTGGGGAACGTAAGATACAATATTTCTCCAATAACTATTATCAACTAAAGAAGTTTCCTTTCCGTCTAATATGATTTTTCCAGCGTTAGGTTCTAGTAATCCAATAATTATATCTAGAAATGTGGTCTTTCCAACGCCACTACTGCCTATAATACCAATTTTTTTATTTTTATTTAAAACAAAATTAAGGTTATTTAAAATCTTAGAACTACTATTTGAATAAACATAACTAATATTTTTTAATTCTAATTTTGAATTAAATTCTAAACTTTGTGAATTTTTTATTTGATTTAACCTTAAATAATTATCATTTTTATTTTTAAAATTTATAAATATTTTATTAATGGTCTCTATAGGTGCGGCTGAATATTTAATGCCCTGCAAAGAAAAAATAATTCTATTAACTCCTGGAATTATCTTAAATCCAGCAGCTGCAAAAAGTCCAACAATAGCGATTATTCTTGAACTTTCAGCTCCAAGAAATATTAAAAAAGAGACTAATATACAAATTGATAAAAATCCTACAAACTCCAATATAAATCTTGGAATGTTTTGATAAACATAAAACATTGCTTGAAATTTACCAACTATAAAGTTGCTTTCCTTGAAATCGTTTAAATATTTTTTTTCTAAATTATAGAGCCTAGTTATTTTAATACTACCAATACTATTTTGGACAATCTTGATTAACTCTTCTTCTAAGATTTCTTTCTTGCTACCAATATTTTTTAAAGTCTTAGAAATAGTCTTATAGCAAATTAATAATGTTAAAGATAAAAAAATTAATAAAACAATAAAACTTTTGGCATCAAAAAACAAAAGCAATAATAAAATTGATATAAGTATTAAACTCTCTGAAATAAGAGACAACATTGGAATTATAAAATATAGCGTAACTAACGGAACGCTAGTTGAAATACTTGAAACTAAATTTGAAGACTTATGCTCTAAATACTCTTTATAATTCATTAAAATATAATTATTAAAAATTTTATTTTTCATTTGAACTTGCATATCAAAAGCAAAATTATAAATTTTATTTGAACAAAAATATAAAAAATATGTCTTAAACAAAAAAAATAAAAAAATTATAATTATTATAAATAATAAATAATAATTTTTATTAATACCTAGATAATGAACGTTAGGAAGAATATTGAAAAAAATATTATCGTTAGGAGACAATATAAAAGATAAAACAGGGACAACTAACCCAATGCCCATTACCTCCAGCATTGACTGGATAATCATAAATAAAATGATTAGATATAATCTAGATTTTTGTGATGAATCTAAAAATGTTTTAAAAATTTTATATTTTTCTGAAAATTTCACTAGTGCAATTAAGTTTCATATTTTATCTAAGATTATAATATAATGTACGATACAATTCTTCACCCATAATTCTGTTTCCAAGTTCATTAAGATGGGCGTAATCTAATTTAAAGAATAAATCTTCATGATTGACTTCGTTATTAAATCTTTCTACGTATTCTTTCATATATGGAAGGGGGTCGATGAAATCAATTGATAAATTATTTAACTCTTTAATTAAAATATCCCTCGCATCTACAGTGGCACAACTCATATTATAATTGTAAATATTCATCTTCTCATGATGCGGCAACTGCACTATCATCATAAAAAGCTGATATTCCTAATATTTTTTTCACCTTATGTTTTTATTTTATGATCGATCGAAAATAACTGCTGTAGAAAATTATTTTTCTTTTTTAAAAAAGTCTTGATAAAATTTGGCATATATTTTTTATTGAAGTTAATTCTTATTTTGAAGGGAGTTTTTTTCTTTTGTTTTGAAATATCATAAAAGATATCCCAAAGACACTGTTCTTTTTTACCCTGTAAATTGTAAACTCTATTAATTTTTTTAGAAAAAATTATCCTCTCCAAAAAAATTAGTAAATCTACAATATTTATAGGCTTATATTTATGCCCTGGATATATCATTGGATACAATGGAAGATTAACAAAATCTAAATACTTAAATAATTTTTTTAAATTTCCAGACGGAATATATTCATTTTTATTATTTTTTTTATATATTAATGGAAGTCTAACTATTGTTACATGTTGATTATTTTTAATCTTATTTTCCCCAATTTTTTTTGAAATAGAATACAAATCTTTTCTTTCTTTTGTCAGCACATTGATAGTGCTGATATGTATAATTTTTTTTTGATATTTTGAATTTTTCTTCACAATAAGCTCTGGAAGAAATTCATTTAAGAAGAAGTCACTTTCATTCTTAGGTTCCAAAGAAGATGCGCAATTTACGATAACATTAGATTTAAAAATAGATTCCAATACTTTATCTCTATAATCATTTTTTAAAAAAAAAAATTTTCTCAAGTCAATTTTGACTATCTTTATATTTTTTTTTTTAAGATGATTTACTAGATTTGATCCTAAAAAACCTGAATAACCAAGTATAGATACTCTCATAAAAGTCCAAAAATAGGGAAATACAAAATCTAAAAATCCATCTAATATTTAAATAGTAAGCCCGATAAGAATAAGCAAGAAGATTTCTTACGTCATTTTCTGAAAAGCCTGGATGTTTAAAAACTAATTTCCATTGATTAAAATTTTCAAGCTTTTTTTGTGTTATCAAACTTTCATAATTTTTAAACGCTGGAGTTCCAGGATATGGAGTAAAAACACTAAACTGTGCATAAAAGGAATTAATTTTTTTTGCATATTCCAAGGTGGACATAAATTTTTCTTTTGTGTCTGAAGGCATACCTATAATGTACATTGCTTTTACTTTAATTCCAATTTTCTCTAAATAAGATACTTTCTTTAATTGCTCGTCATTATTTTCTGATGTTCTATGGGAATCTTTCCTAACATCGATGTTCGCCGATTCAATTCCTACATATATTAATTTAACCCCTGCCTTTTTTAATTTATCAGCTAAATTAAAGTCAATATTTTTTAGATGGGTTTCTATACCTATGTTAACATTAAGGTTTTCATGTATAATTTTTTCACAAATTTCTATTGTATGATTTTTATCAATTGAAAAAACAGGATCTCTAAATAAAAAATTTTTGACTTTTAATTCTTTATTTAAATATTTCATCTCAAGAATTAATTTATCTGGACTTTTTAATCTTAGTTTTCTACCCTGCTGTAAAGGATAAACACAGTAATAAAAGCATGAATATGGACAACCTCGAGATGCGTTTATACTTACAGCTGGTCCTCTACCTAAAAATGACATTTTAGGTATATAATTTTTAAATATAATTTCCCATCCTGGTATTGAGAGCTGATCTAAATCTACTACTGGAAAATTTTCAATAATTGTTGGTAATTTTTCAAATTCAAATTCATCATTAGAAAAGTTATGAAAAAACATTTCTGGCTCCCCTGCAATTACTTTGGCCCCAGCCTCAACATATGGTTTAGGCATTACAGTAGCAAAGGGACCTATGGCAAAAACTTTCTTTTTTTCAGTTGTAAGTTTTCTTATTACATCAATCTCTGTTTCGTGACAGACGATAGAAGAAACAACAACATATAAGTCGTAACAATTATCAACTTTAAATTTATTTGAAAATTCAACATTATGACCTTTGGCCAAAAGTTCTCCTATACTCTGGACCACGTACAAAGATGGAAAGTTAACAGATTTTTTTACAAAGAAAGAGATAATTCTAGAAAAGAGGTCATCACCATAATCATTTGCTGTTCCAAAGCCACCATTCTGATCTTTTGATATTCTATAATTTACATCCGGATAAGGATCAATAAACAAAATATTCATACTTTTTTATTTTTCTCAATAATATTTCAACAGTAATAATAATTAATAAAACTAATAGTATCAATTTAAACAATGTATTAACAGCCCCTCCATAAAAACCAAATATTGATATTAACCTATACAACTCTGATGATAAACAAATGGAAATCAAGGAAATATTTTTCAAAAAGTTATTATTTAATTTTAACAAACACGGAATAGTAAAAAAAAGAAAAATTAATCTGTAATCAAAGTTACTTGATATCAAAAAACTACATATATATATGCACGATCCCATTAAAAATGGATCTTCCTCAACAAATTTTAAATTTTTTAAAAATTTTTTTTTTAAAAATAAATAAACTGAAAAAGATATCAAAACTAAAACTAAGGAAATATAGATAGACTTGATTTCTATTTTAAAATGTTTAAATACATTGTATTGAATTGCAAAACTCCCGTAGCTCATATCTCCTGTTTTTGGTGTATTAAAAAAAATTCTTAAATTATCAGAATAAGTAAAAAGAAAATAAAATATTATTGGAAGTGTAGCTATAAATATAGTTTTAATATTTTTAAATTTGTTAAAAAAACTAAAAAAACCGAATACTGGAAATATTTTTAAAAAACAATCCGCTAACAGGAGTATCTTTTTCAGAATAAAAAGAAGGAAGAACTAAAATATGCATTTTATTAATATATTGTCATAAATTTTTTCAATAATAATATAAAAATT
>Ga0209400_1000198_pt1 | contig 53950 bp, 59 predicted proteins | sample M_130807_EF_Meta_FD_187313 | JGI IMG/M metagenome (GOLD analysis project Ga0209400, IMG submission 187313) | Freshwater microbial communities from Lake Montjoie, Canada to study carbon cycling - M_130807_EF_MetaG (SPAdes) (version 2) | ecosystem: Environmental > Aquatic > Freshwater > Lake... | reverse complement strand
AATTTCAAATTTAGAAAGTCCAGAAACTCCGGAAATCGAACCGGAAGGTACAGAATCCCCTAAAGAAACGCCCCCCCAAGAATCCTCTCCCCCCCATGATTTCCCCAGTATTGTGTTTATTGTTCCCTATAGAGACCGCAAACAGCAGCAAGAGTTATTTGACGAGAAAATGCGCAACGAAATTCTGGTGGATTATCCCCCCCATTCCTACGAAATTTTCTATGTGCACCAAGTGGATTTACGTCCGTTCAACCGCGGGGCCATGAAGAACATTGGCTTTCTCACGGTCAAGCATCGGTACCCCAATGACTATCAAAACATCACGCTGGTCTTCAATGACGTGGATACCTTCCCGGTCTCCAAAGACATCATCCCCCGTTTCCAAACCGAACCCAATACGGTGAAACATTTCTATGGGTATACCCACGCATTGGGTGGTATTTTTTCCATCAACGCCCGCGATTTTGAACGGGTAAATGGGTTCCCGAATTATTGGTCTTGGGGGTACGAAGACAACATGATGAATCAACGCGTACAGAATGCCGGGATGCTCATTGATCGCAGCGTATTTTTCCCCATCAATGATACAAATCATATACAACAGAACAAGCAGAACCCGATGCGTACCATCAATCGGGCCGAGTTTGACCGTTACTCACGCAAAGTCAACGAGGGCATCCAAAGTCTCCGGCATTTAAAATGCAACTTGGAAGAAGATACGGGGTTTGTGAACGTATACCATTTTATTACGCCATACGTTCATGATCCGGCCCAAGACGCCAATTTCGACACGTCGAAAAGCAACACACCCTTTATGGTGGGTTACTCTACCAAGAGACGCACTTCGATGAACATGCTCCTCTAATTTATTTATGTTGTTTGGAAGTACGACGATGCGACGCTCGCGATGAGCGTCTGCCTCCACTGAGGGTCTTTGATTTTTTGGCGACCGACCGCCGCGACTCGTTGAGTTTTTCGATGCGTTGGATGAATTCCGGATCGCGCTGTAAATGTCTCAACATACGTTCACTGGTCGGTTGGTCAGCCGTTTGTATGGACTTCATATTGAAATGACGCTCCAGGCCATTTTCATGGATGTATTTTTCCAATTGGATCGAGGCGTGCGGACGTGTACTCATTTTCCCGATAAACTATATGAAATATTTTGATAAAAAATACCTATCCACCGTGTCCGTTTGATGTTGATGTATTTTCATCAATATCAATATCAAAAAATCGGTCGTTTTTTCTATAATTTACGGGACGCCGCCTTGAGGAGACTTGATCCGGAGGAGACTTGATCCGGATGCATGCGGTACCACAGTAAAATGTCGGGCAAATTCACAATACGGTAGTATCTGGCCAATACCCGCTGCACCAGATCCACGTCTTCGGGCACATCGTCTTGCCCAGATAGATCAGTAGCGGCGTAATACCCGCCCACATCCATGATCGCCTCACGATCCATCATCCACGTGGGATGATTCGTCACCCACGACTGGCGCGGTTGGGCCAAATACTCGTCCCACGTGATCGACGGATGCACCACGTCACGAACCACGCGACGCGTCTTCGGGTCCGGTTCGTCCTCGCTATGTTCGAATACACGTATCCCCGCGCCACAAATCGCGACCGGTTGCCCCGCGGCCATCATGGACATCATATACTCGAATTGGGTGAGTAACCGATGGGGCACCATGATGTCGTCGCTGTCCATGCGGGCCACCAACGCATGCGAGCACCGTTTCATGCCCAACCGTAAAGCATCGGCCACGCCCATGTTGGTACCCAACGGTACATATTTCACCTGTATGAACCGGGTGCGCCGTTCAAATCGCGCCAATTCTTCTTGAAGAATGCGCGCATCATACCCGTCACTGCCGTCGTCGACCCATACCAATTCCATCCCGAAAATGCGGTTGGGATCCGCCGATTGGTGCTGATCCCGAATCGAATTCAAACAGTCGCGCAAAAAGGCGCGCGGCGTGTTGTAACTGGGAATCAAGACGGAAATCCACCGATCCGGAGGCAACAGATCCCGGGGGACGGCGAGGTCGTTCAGTTCTTCGTAATTGTTGTAGGTGGACCCCCAGGCTTGGTACGCATACACTTTCTTATATCCGCGGTATTTGATCCCGGTGAAATGGTGGGGCAAGAACATGTAACTGGGAAAAATACAGACATCGGGATAATTCCCCGTGTTCAATTGCCGCGTAAGCAGGCCCGGACCCAACACGTACCACACTTGGTATCCTTCCATTGATGCCCAATATCCCGGCAGTTTGATCGTGTCAATGATGGCCCGTATGAGCGGGTGACCCGCCACCGTCCCCATGTTCCCGTTGGCGATGAGTCCCTCGCGCATGTTCTCATTCTCGTACGTGGCCCAACACGGTTGGGTCAAAAACAGATCGGGGTCCAACGGTTCCAGGCAATACGAATCGGCATCCAGAAAAATACCGCCAAATTGGTACAATATTTCCCAGCGAATGATGTCGGCCTTCCCGTGCAGCGCATCCACGTCGTTGATAATGTCCAAACATTCCAGTTCGATCCCGCGGCGGACCAATTCCTCCTCATTCCATAAAATATACTCATAATCGGGGTGTTTTTCTTTCCAGGACGCCATCATCTTGGTGGGAGGTGGACGCGGGCCAATCCAAAGTTGATGGATAATCTTCGGTATAACATGGATATGTGATGATGGTGACATGACGCTACCAATAATAGGGACGATACGTTTAAGCCGTTTCAACACTGAAACTTGAACGTGATGCCCACATTGGTTTCCGTCTCCCATATCCCGGAGATTTTAATGATGAGGCTGTTGATATTGGATTCCGCGCGCTCCATGATCTCTTGGTGATTGGAAACTCGCTGCTCGGGGGGCACCGTATCGTCCATTTTCAACGTGGGAACCTTGTGAATCACCTTGATGTTGCCGCTTTTCAATTGATTGCGCAACGAATAGACATTGATCTTGTTGATTTGAAAGTATTCCTTGTAATACTCTATGATTTCATGTTCAATGCGGTTCAATTCTTTAATCAAGTAAATATTATGGGGGTTCATCAGTGAAAATGTAAAGGGGGTTTTCTTGGTCAAGATGATGGTATCCACCTGGTCGTCTTCGGGAACGACGGTCTCGCGATGACTGACCATGTGGGCAGGGACCAACGGCTCCAACGGACAATACAAATAAATCCCGTTCAAGGATACCACCGAATCGCTGTATATGATTTTGGTAAAATTGCCTTCAATGATCATGTTCTTTTTAGTGTCCAAAAAACAAATGTTTTGGGTTTGAAAAATCGAAACATCACATAACAAATTCATTTGTAAGAGAAATAATGACGATAAGAATAATGACGATAAGAATAAAATGAATCCAATCAATAATATTGACAAGTGGACGACAATCAATCAAGTTGATGTATATCCAAGGCAAAATTCTATATGGATATATGTTATAATATTCAATCTTAGTATTAGATGGGAGAACGAACCTCGAGTACCAGTCATAATTTAACCACATTTTCTTCTGCCGTCGGGGCAGAAATGCCCAACACCTTTTCTTGGAAGGGCAAGACCTTTCATCAAATCATTTCGGCCATTCAAATGAACGCGTCGTCCCTCGACATCAGTGCCAATAACTATGTCAATATGGGTAACAACGTCTTTTTACCGCAGCCGCTCAAAATTTACCGCAAAGAAATTGTGAGTGTCCCGTTGTTGAACCCGACGGTCCAACGTACGCCCGTGTCCATCGACGAAATGAACCGTCCGGGCGGTTCCATCGTCATTCAGCAATACAAACAGCCACATGCGACGGGTTTAGATCATTTGGTGATCGATGCCAAAGAAATGGGCGAAACCAACAATTCCATGGATCATCCCGGCACATGCCTGTCCTTCACGACGGGCGGGGTCTGTTTAGATCCCGAAACGAACGCGCGGCGTCGGGTGCGCAGCAGCGGGCGCATGAAACCCAATTACAATTCCACGTCGCAACAGTATTTGACCACGCGCAACCGGACGTTCCAACAAAATCAGTTCCAATACCTGCATTCGGGCAATTCGACCGCGGTACCGGGAACCGCCGGATCCGGCCACAATGTCTACGCATCGCAGGGCTCGGCATCTTCCTGGGCCATATACGATTCTTCGGGGACGTTGTCGTCGTGCAGCCACACGAAACCGGCGTTTACCCCGGTCTACTATAAGCCGAATAACCCGACGTTTGCCCAGCAGGGGGCCGTGGACGCCGGGTCGTACCTGGTACGCAAGAAGTTTGACACCATCACGAACAATGTGGCCGTGTACCGCCGGGCGTACGGGAATTCCGTGGCCAACGCCATGGGCTACGGCATCGCCGATTCGGTCTATACTTACAAGGACAAGATCGGCTACCCGTTGAAAAAGACGCCGGTCATTAAACTGTATCCCAATGGGAAAGTCACATCGAATTGCTGCGTGAATACGACGATTGATCCCCGCATGCCTGCATGAAAATTGATTGTATAGGACGGGATGAACCAAAACCTATAAGAATTTTCACATACCACTATCATCATGTCAGTTACTCACGATGCACCAGAATCAAGACCCCGTGCGTATAGCATGGATTCCCTATCCACGTTATCACATGATGACGTGGATAAATATACCATTGCACACACGGTCTCCACCGGACCCGAAGCCTGCAATGCGATAACTTGTTCGATTTGTTATATGCCGCTGAACATTACGGCAAATTATTCGGCCACCCCGTGTGGTCACGTGTCCTGCTTTACGTGTATTGCCAAATGGATGGCGATGGGTAAAACGTCGTGTCCGTCCTGCCGAACCCCCCTATTTGATCCTCCCCCGGTAAATTATGCGGTCCATTTCAACATGCATACCGGCGCCAACCTCTATCCGCCTCTCATGAACGAGATGGACGAAAATATCAATTATATGGACAATGAACGAGAGAATCTGGATCTGCGTTCGTTTGTCAACGATGAAGCCGATAACTACGCGTGGCCCATTGTCGTAAACACCTTTCGTACCATGATGGACGAAATGAGTGATACCGAATCCACCGTGTTTCCTCATCTTCATCTGGATGCTTCCAATGCTTCCAATGCCTCCAGTGCCTTGCGTTTGTTTGCGGACAGTCCCAGTCCCATCGTAGAAGATCAAACCGAATCCCAATCCAGACTGTTGACCATGCGATCCATCATATCGTCATTCATTGACGGGTTTGTCTCTTCTACGGCATCGGGGTCCGTCGATGTGACACAGACTTGCGCCGTTTTCCCCCACAATTTGTTGCGTGCCCATGACCAGATCACTTACGTCGAAACGTCCCAGGGTACGGGCGAAACGTACGAACAGTGGATGTTTGCCCTGGAAGACATCAACGTGCTGAAATTGCCCTCCCCCCCCAATCCACCCGTGAATATGTGAGTCAAAACAAGTCAAAACAGGTTGTATAGTTGGGTATTTTTTTCCAATAGATGACATTCATTGAAGCTGCAATCGTACATCTGTACCCCTTCCTAGGAGAGATCCCAGCATGTAGTACCGCAGCAACATCAACGACTGAAACCCCACGTCGTGCATCGCCCCCCCAGGTTGAATGTATAAGACGAAGACCGACGCGATGCTGACATAGGCCACGTCCATGGCATACATGGGATCGGCCAGGTGGTAGACGACAATCGACGTATCTACGAGAAATGGGTACGACTGGTACATCACGGCATTGTCCACCCCATATAACAGCGCATAATTCACTATTTTACCACAAGTGTGGATATAATACCAGGTAGACATCCCGTGGCAGGCCATACTGCATATATGGATGATGGCACTCAGTTGCATCAACCGCCATGTATAGTGCGATTCGTGGTCAAGCGGTGATGTCATGAGACACGATACCAGGGTTCCGTAGGAATACAGGTGAAACCCGACTTGACGTAATACATACGACACGATCAACATGGGCGGCGGGGTCTCCTCGGGTAGTTGCCACGTGTTCATCCAATAGTCCGCCTGGAGACTGTGGTATAGGTGGGCAGTTCCCATGTAGAAATAATTGCCCAGCAACGCGTAGATGCGCGTGGCATCTACGTGAGCATAATTCCACCACTGCAGCTGGTTGATAAATGTCCATACGGACCACGGCCAGGTGGACCAACGGTGGTTCACATGGAGCCAACGGGTGTAGCTGGCATTTTTTCGGCCCCACCAGGGATAACAGGCCATTTTAAGGATGAGGCAGGCCCAGTACATGTTCAGTACAAACATGCCGTGCACGCTCGCGTAGATAATGACGCTGTTCACCCACGATTGTTCGGTATAGGACGCGATAATCGCATACTGTTCGGGGGAACGGATCACGCCGTAATAATATTTATAGATGCGGTAATATAAAAAGGTTGCGGCGAATACCAGATCGTTCAGGGTCGCCAACGCGGGAAATCGGCGACCCCGCATGAGCCCGTCGTCCTTCAACAAAAACTTGATCACATAAAACACCGTGGAATATTCGGTTTCGTAGAGGGCCAATATGATACGCCGATCGTGTTCATGGGGGACCCGATAGAAGTATTTGAAGGCAATGATGAGGATGCCCAGGGCATGATGAAGTCGAATGTCCGGCTTGGCCAGGAAGAAATCCGTGACGAAATGGGCCAAGACGACCGGCACACATTGGTTGAGATACGCCGGATCCTTCAGCCCGGGAATCGCATAATGATATTGATACACATGGTAGGCCACGATCGAACATACCACGAGGTTGGCCATATTTTGCCATCGTTCCGTCATCGTCGGCATGTTGCGATATCAATTAGTAAATATATCAACCAAGGGTTTATATATTTTTACATGAGGACATGATATATGACCACATTAAAACGTGATCTCGTCGGTGAGGGCGCGCCGTATGATGCGCACGGTCCGGGCCCGGAGCTTCCCCGTTTTCAGCCACGGCAGCACAAACCCCACGAAGCACGAGTCGATCATGTAGATTTCGTCGGCGTGTTGGATGACGTCGACATAGTCCGCCAAATTTTTCTGCACAAAATGTTCACATAGTTCAAACTGTATGTAATGGGGGGTGTTGGCGTAGAGGTTCTCGTCGTTGCAAATCAGTAGCACGCTCTCGTCGTCGAGGTAGGTCCGCTTCAATCGGTCAATGTTCAAACGGTTGCCGTTACTTGCGTGGGTTTGCAAGAAAATAAGGCGGTATTGGGAGACTTTGTCGCGCAGTTGCGCCGACGCCGCGCTCTTCTGCACATGGAAATAGTCGAAAAATACGCGATAATCCAGGCGCGCGTCGTGGTAAAATTGGCGAATAAAGGCGTAATTGTGCTCGTCCAAGGTGTCGTGACTAAACGTGTAATGTTTCGAGGTTTCCTCGTAGGTGTGGAGTAAAAACGCGGGATTCGTTATTTTTTCGGGGATGGTACTGCGCTGATACCCGCAGACAAACACGTCATTGTTCTCGGTATATTTGTCGCTTAATATCTCCTGACAGTGGGCATATTCGCGCGTATGGTCAATGGGCACGCACACAATGCGCGGTTCGTCGGCCAGGAGGGCACGCAAAATATCGATGAAGAAATCTTTGCACATGAAATAGACGGTATCGTAAAACTTGGTCAAATACCGTAGGGCCCCGATGGAATACAGATTGTCGCCCAGGCCATTGTGAGAGAGAAAATAGGCGGTTTTGGGGGGGAGAGGGGTCTCTACGGTGTCCGGGTCCGGGTCCGGGTCCGGGTCCGGGTCCGGGTCCTCCCCCTGATAGGATTCGTAACTTTTCACTTCGACCACGGCCGACCCGTAGGCCTGATTGATCGCGTATTTGATTTCGGCGCGTTGATCGTTCACCTTGTACACCGATCTGGCCAATTCGATGAATTCTTGGTCGAATTCTTGGTGGCGTTCCTTGATACGGATACGGTCTTCAATGTCCCACAGCTGTTCGTTCACGGCCAATATTTTCTCGAACCATTCGTTCGATACGCCTGCCTGCACCAAATTGTCAACCTCGGCCAATTCGCCCCGTTCCCGTTCAACATGGGCCAATTTGGCCGTGTCCGTGATACGGCGGCGTTTAATGTCTAAAATACTCCATTTGTCGTACCATTCTCCCAGCGAAATGGGGGCATAAATCAACCTGGACATTGCTATATGACTTTTTCCTATTGCGAAATGTTTATACCGATTCACGCGAGATCGTCGGCGTACATATACACCATATACGAATACACATACACATACTGAGCCACGACCACAACCACAAACACGGCAAGGATGGCGGTCATGTATTGCAATTTTGTCATACGGGGTGGATAGGCAATTGGCCAACCTGCACGTTGGTATTCTTGAAGGGTATCTTCTTGGTCATTGCCATGTGATTTCCTGATGTGTAATTTCAGTCCGCGCATGGTCGAATACCCCTTTTGACAGATATCACATATATATGGTAAGGAGGGGAGGGGAGGTGGAGGTGGAGGAGGACGAGCACACGGCGGGGGCGATTTCAAACATTCCACGTCGGGCGACGAGCGTAAAATGTGTTTGAGGGTCATAAGATGACGCTCGTAATCGCCCTTGATCTTGGTCGCGTAGTTACAAAGATCGCATTTGTAGGGTACTGGGGGGTGGATCACCACCTGATTTTCCGTAGGGTTTTCGCTAAAATGATTCATATAGGATCGGTTTGTTCTCTCTATAGAACTAATCGATGAAAAATGGACGCCGCCTCGTCCTAATCGTCGTTGCCAAAATCGTCGGCATCTTCTCCGGAACGGAATGCGCCGTCGTCGTCGTCGTAATCGTAGCCGTTCATATAGTCTTCGTCCAGGCGATCAATGTTGTTTTCTTCGTAATTGGCGTCGTCTTCGGCAATGTCGAGGGGGTCTTCGTAGACCAGATCGGGGCCGTCGTCGGGTTCCCCCGCATCGATGCGTAAATTCATTTCCAATATCTCCTGTTCAAAACGCTTTTTGTCGTAATTGACCAACCCATTTTGTATGTTGACATTCCAGCGGCCGTGTTTCCACATCTTTTCCAAGAACATGAACCGGCGGTCCTTCTTGGACGCATTCTCAAACCCGGCCATGATCTTTTGTTTCTCGCGGTCTTTCGCTAAATTCACCTTTTTCATGATGGCCGTGTAGGACTGGTCGATCTGGGCCTTGTCCCCCTGCACCGTCTTCAAAAAGGCGGCGATGAGCGAAGCCACCATTTTCTTGAGCGGGTCGGCGGCCGACGCCGACGCCGACGCTTTTCCGGTAAAGACGGCGTTGCACCCCTTGATGTACTGATCCAAGACGGAATACCAGATGTATTCCATCAAGAGCGTCAACGTGTCAGTGTCCAAGAGACGGAACCAGGTTTGGTGGCCCCGGCGAATCGGCATCTGTACCGGGACCATTTGTACCAGGAGCACGGCGTCGATCAGTTTACCTTGGACGTCTTGGAGAAGTTCCAAGAATTTAGGCATGTCGCTCTCGGTGAATTTGGCGTCCTTAACGTAATAGTTTTGCAACAACTGGCCCAGGATTTTTTCGTGGGACGGCGCAAAATGCCAATGTTTCGGTATCTTGATTTCCTTGGAAAATTGGCGGTTGCGTATTTTTTCGGGCAGCACCTTGACCATGAATACGACGGAATTTTTGATGAATTGGGCAACCTCGTAGACTTGTTCTCCCAGGTAGGAGGGGGGCGTGGGGACGGAAACTGTGGCAGAAGTCGTCTTGCCATCCTCCGTGGGCGGGGCGTCGAGGGACCATTTCGCAATATGTTCCAAGGTATGTTTGGCACGTTCTTGTTCACTCAACGACAATTTGCCGTATCGGCGCAAAAACTCGACGATGCGCAGACGCATCGCGTCGTTCAGGGGCGCCAAGGTATTTTTCAAGGCATTGAGGGCCCGGTGCATCTCGCCCGGCTCATCCGTGCGTTCCAAGAGCATGACCTGGGGATCGTATTTGACCAAGACCTGAAGCAAAGGAGCCCGTAGAGGATCTATGACCGGCGACACGGCCACGTTGTTGGCCAAAAAATCGGTGAGGACGCGGACCGCGTTGGGCGGCATCACATTGAGGGCCGGGGTCACCCGGTTCTCCATGTTGACCCGGCGTATCAAGTTTTCAAAATCGCTCAAATGGTAGTGTTTGCCCAGCTGTTTGAGGTCTTGGATCTTCTCTATCAGGGTTCCGCGCCGCCGGTATTTTTCCTCCGCCGGTTTCGCCGGACAAATTGCGCGCAAATATTCCGGAATGTCCGCGTCGATGCGGTCAAAATTGCCATAATGAATAAACGCACTGTACACAATCTCTTCCAGGTTCCCTTGGACCATGGTCCAAGACGGGGGACGCGTCGGTTCCATGTTGACCATGGTCGCGGCCTTGGCATAGACGTTGTAGTGATTCAGGCGCTCCTCATAGTACCGGATTTGTTCCAAGAAGGATTGTATCACCGGCCTTTCTTGAACGAAATAGGCCAGGGTATCGAACCCCTGCGAATGTTCATTGCAACAGGCGTTTTGCACAAAAGGAATGCCCAACGTCGTCTTGAGTATGGCATCTTTCTCTTCCACCACCCGGTGGATGCTCTCAATGACGCCGTAGCCCAAATGAATGATCTTGGACGCCAAACGCACCCGGTTGTCTTGGGGCGAGGCGAGCGGCACCCATTCCGGACGTTCGCGGGGCAACCGGATCGCGACGTCCATGTCGACGAGGGGCGGCGGCAGTCGGGTCAGCCAACGGTCCATGTGGTGGGACGCCGGAATCACATAGTCTTCCGGATGGGCCAGGCGGTGTTCGCGTTTTTTCGCGTACAATTCGTAGACGTCCTTGCGCATGTCGACAATTTCCACGATTTTTTCGCGGATTTTTTGCAAAATCAGCTCGCGTTTGATGTTTTGTATGGTGTTCCACGGCGCGACGGAGCTCTTGACCAGATTGAGAATGCACGTCATATACTGAATACCACTCTGGTCCTCCGTGGAAAGGTCCAGGGGATACCCCGAAAATGATTTGACGCAGCCCGGCACCGTTTTCTTGGTCGGTATCTCCGGAATGGCGGTTTGCATGCCCACGAGAAACATGGCCGTCGTGATGATCAGCACATATTGATGGTAATATTTCTTGTATTGGACGGGAATCTGCGCGGGATCCATTTTTTTCGCGTATTGTTTGGCAAAATCTTCCTTGGACAACAGGGTTTGATCCATCAATTCCAGCGAAATGCGCATCACCGTGTCCTTGAGGCCGCTGGTTTCGTATTCTTTGGCGGAGAGATCCAGCACCCGACAAAATGTGAAAAAAATGTTTTTCACCATGCGCTGGTTCTCGTTCTCGGCCAGGGGATTCAACGTGTTGAGATTCTGGGAAGTGAAGGCGTCAAAGGCATCTACGCCATCTCCGGACAACACGCCCTCTTCGTCTTCTTCTGCCTCGATTTCCAGGACCGCGTCGTTTTTGATTTTGAACCCGTGTTCGTCGTACAATTCCTCACGTACCCATTCAATCTTGGAAATCACATACCCGCTGTGTTTGTCCACAATCGCATCCCCGTCGTCGCTCATCATTTGAAACGCCTTCATTTTCTCCAATTTCGCTTGGTAGCCTTCTTCGCCCTTGGTCGTGTATTCCGTGGCCAAATCGTACAGAAACGCGGGCAACAATTTGGTGTTGGTTTGGGTGCAATAGAGCCAATGCGGGTCTTCGCTCATTTCCTCGATCATGGGCCGGCGCACGTACCCCGAATTCACCAGACGCACCAGATCGTACTGTTTCTTGGGAAAATTCTCTTGACCCAGGATGTCGTCACGCAGTTTGATATAGGGAGACGCCGTGGGGGCAGCATGTTGTCCCTCCACGTACAGCTTGCCCAGGTGATAGGCGTAAAAGTCATTCTTCTTCATCAGGACCTCTACCAGCCGTTTTTTAGCGGCCAACCGGTGCGAATAGTCCACGATGAGGTCGCTCATTTCCTTCTCCAATTCTTTCTGGGATATTTCGAGCCGCTGCTTCATTTCTTCGAGGGCGTACGTTTGACGCATGGTGTTCAACTGGTTCTCCGCGGATTCAAAGGGGTCGCACGTGTCCGTCTGCTGATTTTTGACGCATCCGGGGCTCGCCTGACACAACATGCGGTTGTGGTTCATCTTTTTGTTGGGGAACGCGGCCTGGGTCAAATAGGCCATGTCGGCAAAGTATTCCTCGCGGGCCTCGGGGTCTTTGACCCACGTCTGTTTCATGCGTTTATAGAAATAGCGGTCGGGGTAGTCTTCTTTCTCCCCTCCCACGCTACCGCCGGACGGCGTTGCCGTCGACAATTCCAAGATGGCGTATTCGCCGTCGTTGACGCGCTTTTTCTTGATGACCAGCGTTTCGGCCAATTCTTCGGCCTGTTCCGGGGGGCAGGCGTGACGTTTGATCAAGTTCTGCGCCAAAAGTTCCAAGAAATCCTGCATGGGTTGGCTCTCGAGTTCCGCCTGCTGCGCCAGCAAGGGCATGTCTTTTTTGTAGGCATCCAAGAGGTGATACGGCGTGGTGTCGAATTCCTTGTCGTAGAAGACGTCGTCGTGGTGGTCGTCCTTTTGCAGCGCCTCCAAGGACGTGTACCGCTTCGTCAAGAACCGGCGTTGGCAGTCGGTCTTGGACGATTTCGCGCGTATTTTTTCCACGTCGCCTTGGTCTTCGTAGGATTCCAGCGCCGCCTGGATCATCGATTCAGGAATGACATTGGCGAGCATGGCATCGCGTACCAATATTGAGAAGAGTGCGCCGTAGTCTTGCCTATAAATGGATTGGACCGTTTCGGCCGTCGAAATCCCGTGGGCGTCGGGCACGCCGCCCTGGATTCGGTTGCCCTGAATCTGGTAGGTATCGGCAAAGATGGCGTAGAGGCTGCCCTTTTCCAGGATTTGCTTGACCAGATTGCGTTCGGCGCTCGTGGCGTCGTACCCAATCATCTTGTTCATCTGCAGGTAGGTGTCCTCCAAGCGCCGGTACTGGTCCTTCTTCTCATAAAACGCTTTGCGGTATTCTTGGATGCGTTTGCCGATGAAATACCGTATCCGGTTGAATTGAGTATAGGTCAACGAATCGCGGTAGACCAGGTGGGGTTCCATCGCCTCTAAAAAGTCTTGGACACAAAGTCCTTGGTAGGGGGTGAACGTGGGTTGCACGAGTTCGATCAGTTCAAACGTGCACGGAACCATGGCGTTCACATAGGATTCGTACCGGTCTTGCGGCATGGACGCGTTTTCGCGGGCCAACGCCGGGTCCAAGACATAATGTTGAATGCCTGTCATATAGTTCATGTTCTGGGGGGCCTGAAAATGGTTGGTGTCGAAATTGTCAATCACGAACACGTCGGGGGACGACATCAGGGTGCGAAATTTCAACCAATGATGTTGACTATTGGATGTACGCCGCATCATGTCCAAGGTCGGCAAGTAGGTGCGCGAGAAGGCGCCGACGCTGGCCGGAAACGTGATCCAGGACTGGATGGCCATCTTGTCGGCCGCCGTCAAAAACGTGGGGACAAATTGCCGGCGGTTTTCCTTGGACCGTTCCAAGAAGGGGGTTCCCCGCGTAAATTTCTGGAAAAACAGCTTGGTCGGTTTGAATGTAGTATCGTCCTTCACGGAAAACGCGGCCGTCGCGGTCAATGGGTCTTGGGTACCCGCCGCAGCATTTTCCACGACGGATTCCCAGCAGTCGTTGGTCACATACGGTTGAAAGAGCACACTGGCCCGGGGAACCAGGTCGTTGCCGATGGGGGGCAACGGTAGGTCGCTCGTGGGCCGTAAATGAGGGTCGAGTTCGTTCAACATCCATGTATAGGGGTTCACGGACCCTCCCATGGAAGTGCCCGCCTGGATCTGGGCCATGGCGTCGACGTCCATGGTTTGGACAACGACGTCGTCCATCTCCCCCGCGTTTTCCGTGTCGCTGGTCATCACATACATCTTGTGCCGCGTTTGGGTGACCGGGAGCAGCCACGACAAGGGGACGCCGCCCCCGGGCATCGTGAGAGATTCCAAGAGCGGTTTGTAACCGGGGCCGTGGAGGCGGTACCCGACGACTTGCTGGGTTTCGAGGTCCATCGTGGAAAACGTTTCCCGCAATTCTTTGAAACGTTCCAAGAGTAAATGGATGCCGTCCATCACGTCGTGGGTTCGGCGTGCATTGGGGATATGGGAGACCAGCTCATTCATTAAACTGTCCAGTTGTACCTGGAGACTGAAGACTTTTTCGTAGCTCGTGGTTTCGACGTACTGCTCGATGACTTCTTGGTCCTTGCCGAACAAGATTTCGTTGGCTTCCAAGTATGCGTCTTCCAGTTGTTTGCGATAATCGGTGTCATATACCACCTCTTTGGGCAAATGAATAATGGATTCATTCTCGGGGGTATATTCGACGGAGGCCTGGGGGCTCTCCTCCTCCTCTACCGCGCGGCTCACATCGTCTTCTACCTTTTCTATGTCGGGAATGCTTGATTGTTGGGTGGGAGGCGAAGACCGCAACACGAATTTTTCGATGCCGAATTCTTCCGGTATGCCGCGGTAAGAAAAATCGAGGTAGATGGTTTCTTGGGAAGGGTGCAGGGTGACCTCGATTTGATCTTCTTCTAAATGGGTGATTTTACCAGTAATTGGTTGAGTTACGCCTAAAAAATAGATGTCTATCCAAGTGTCGGGCAACAATTTTTTTTGACGGGCGACCCCGGGTTCTTTGGCCCGGGTAAGTAAATCGATGCGTTGGATGGAGGGCTCCATGAGTTGCCCGTCGTCGTTGAAATAGAGCAAAATGGTCTCGAACGTGCCCGTGTTAACAATACGAATTTTATCGTCATCAATGTAATCGACCAAGAAGGTTTTTTCGTGCAATTCGGGTTTTTGTGCGTTGGCGAAAATTTGTAGAATGTCCCCGTACTGTATCCACTGGGAGGAGGACGTGTCGTTGCTCCCGTTGCTTCGAAATATCAATTCGGGTTGCGCATGGGACATAGATTCTTTATCAATATCAATATTATGATCATGATCCGTCATTCTGTATGTCTAATTTATCCGGATTTTTTGTATCGGGTAACAGTAACGCGAATTATATAGTCTATATGCACATAAAGATATTTTAGTAGATGAATACAACTGATTGACGATTGACCATCCTTAATATTGTAACACCGTCGTCATATGACAAACACCACCCATGTCCCAGTTTATTGGGTCGATCCGGAAATTCACACCGATCGCAATACGAAGGGCGCGGTGGGTATGAAATACCACAAAGTGCATGATGGCAACCATAAGAATAAAGAACATATCTACCGGGTGTTGAATTATGATAAAAATGCCTCCACGGCCAATGAGTATGGGATCTACCGATCGGTCGTCGTGTACCACGACACGATGGATGTCGTGGCCTTTTCTCCTCCTAAATCTGTACCACTGCAATCATTCATCAAGGAATTCAGTTTGGACCTCCATGCCCATTTGCCAGAGTCCATCGTCGTGAACGAAATCGTGGAAGGTACCATGATCAATCTGTGGTACAATAAATATATCGGTCAATGGGAAATTTCCACCAAATCGGGGGTCGGGGGCGACTATGCCTATTTCCGCGACGGGGTCGTCGGTACCGACGGGACCTATGAAAAGTTCAATACCACCTTTTTGCACATGTTTTTGGACGCCATGGTCGGCGCGAATTATAATGTGGATGCCCCCCACGAAGAATTGACCCGTTTAATCAATGGATGGTTATGGGACACCTCCTATTGTTATAGTTTTGTATTGCAACATCCACAAAACCATATTGTCTTTCATATTTCTTCGCCCCGCGCCTATTTAGTCGCCCTATACCAGATTGAACATATTTTCGAAAGAGACACGGTTGACCCCCATGCCCCCATCAAGAAATACCTGGCCAAGGTAACTGCGATTCCGCAAAGCACATTTCGAACCTGGGTATGGTTGACCGTACCCCAAGGACTCCATATACCCCAGGTATACACGCCCCCATCTTTGGGCGCCCTCTGCGAATCCTATCACAGTATTCACTGCAGAGACAACACCGTCGGGGTCATGCTGACCCACCTGGGCACCGGACGACGTACCAAGATTGTGAGCCCAGTGTACAAGGAATACAAAGAGCTGCGGGGGAACAATGCGAGTTTGGTGTTTCATTTTCTGTGCATTCGAAGTATTGGAAAAGTCGACCATTTTTTGACCATGTTTCCCTGGTATGCCCACGCATTCGCACAATTTCAACGTCAATTGACGCAATGGATGATTCAGTTGCATTTAGCGTATATGCAGCGGTACATTCAACGCACCGTCAAAAAGGTGTCGCCCAGGTATAAACATCATATACAAGCCATTCACCATCATATTTTTTTGCCGTCCATGGCGGAAGGAAAGAAGCGCGTCGTCACGCTGCAGGTGGTGGAGGAATACGTCAATGCCCTCACCCCGATGGATTTGTATCATGTCTTGGTGATATAAGTGATATAAAAATAGCCCGAAATAACTATCCAAGTATTTATATTACACCATGAATAAGAGCACCGTGTCCAAGTCGTTTAATACCCTGTTCTTTGAATTTTTGGACGACGTCATCAGCATTTATCCTGAAAACAAGGAAATCAAGTACGCGCGCGAGCGGTTCGAACTGATACGCAAAGGCAACCCGACCATTATCATTAAATTTTGGAACATGCACGTGTACAAGGCTTTTAAGGAGCAGATTGATTCGGGTGACATTTCATACTTTTTGAACAAGGATTACAAGGAACTGCTGCAGTCGGCCGACGAAAACGACAAAATCTTGGGCATGATTGAAAATGTGCGTTCGACGATTTACAACATGGACGAGACGAACCGCGCGCATTCGGCCAAATACATTCTCAATTTGAGTAAATTGAGTGAAATGTATGTGAATTTGGTCTAGGAACTTACCTTTGGTCTAGGTGCACTGCGGTGAAATTGATGATGATCGCGACAGACCATGATCAATGTATTGGATTATTATATGGATATCGTCACAGTATTGTAGGTTCCCATGGTGCTCACAATGTACGGCGTCACCGTATAGGTGTACGTGTTGCCGGCCGCCACCCCAATATCGGTCCAGGTTGTGTAATTGAAATTATTCGAAGGTACCATGGCAGATGCCGAAATATTGAAGGATGTGCTGGAACCACTCGTTCCCGAGGTGATTGCGCGTAAAATCGTCACATAGCTAAATGTTCCACTCAAATCAAGAATGATGGAAGAGCTCCCGGTCACCGTCGCCGCATCTTTGGATACATAGACCACCGGCGTCAACGCCGACGCCGTAGATTTGTAGTTGTATTTCAACAATACGTTGATTTCGGGGGGAGTCAGTACGCGGTTATAGTACCGGTAGTCATCAATCTTGCCGTTGAAATACGTGAGACCGGGGCGATAACCCAGCGTATTCGTGGTATAGGGAACGGAACCCGAATACGTGGCGGCGGTATTCGTGACCGGCGCGCCGTTGTTCAAATACAACAATTGGTAGGCCGTCGTGCCACTGCAATCCACAATGTAGGTGAAAAAATTCCAGGCATTGAGATTGACCGGGTTCGAATAGGCGGTAGTCACGCTCACGCCGTTGTATGTGCCGGTCAAGATGGTGATGGAAGCGGTCGAACAGGACAGCGTGACGGCCGACGGTGACGACGCCGACGACACATCAAATATCACCGAATTGGTCGATTGAGGACCGGTGGGATAAAACCAACCTGAGAAACTGATGCCGTTCCCGGTGACGGCAGGTGGCGATACATAGGTATTGGTATTTAGTAGGTATTGGTTGTTGCTCGAGGTCAAACTCAAATCACCACTGCCGATATTTGTCGACGTGTCAATGGTGGCGCCATTAATTAATGTCCCATCATATACGCCCACCAAGGTGGCGAAATTGGCAAATACACTGACTGCCGACATGATTATTAATTATTAAAAATACCGTTTTATATAATAACCATATGATTTTTACGTTAATTTATTACACCATTGCCAAATACATAACGATAAGCCTGGTTTATTCTTATGTTATTGCGTAGGATGGTCATTATATGACCTGCTGGAGATACCACAAGCCCGTATACGTACCGGTGAAAAGAACGCTTTTCATGACGATACCGTATAAACTCAAGGCGCCGTCTTCTTTGAAAAGTATCTTCCATTTTCCTAAATAATAGAACATGAGACGCGAAAAAACATGCATTTGAAAGATAAAATACAAAACAATCAGTAGCAGGGGTTGTTGGTAAGAATGAAAGATGGATTCCATCCAATCTTTGCGGTATTTCTTGATTTCGTGGTCGCGAACGGTGGCAGACTCACTGTCGTCGTATTTTTTGATATAGTCTTCCACAGGTACGGTCGTCTTGGGTTTCGGGATGTAATTCGCCTTGATTTCTTCGTCTTGGGCGTAGAGTGTCGTGTCCATCGGGATATCGTGGGACGGAAGCCGTTGGGGCGGCGACGTATTTAGCTGGGACGTTTGAGGATGTTGTTGCGACGGGGCATATTCGAGGGGCGCGGCCGATTCAAACATCGTGGACTGCTGCGGCATACGACCGCGATCACGGTCGCTGCCTCCGTCTTGGACGGGGAACGGGATGGTGTCGAGGGACGGTTGGCCGTTACCGTACGGATTGGGATGGACATTCAGCGGCATGTAATTGTTTTGAGACATGGAAGGGTGCATCGTTGTATCGTTGGTCACCGGGATCATGGCCGGACGCATGTCTTCTTTTCCTAAAGGCATGTATCCGGGGGGAGGTTTCGATCCCGGTCCTCCACCCCCGGCCTGAAAATTGTATGTGATATTTTCTGGACTCGTCCCTGATCCCGGGCCCGACATGGGTAAATCCGCCAAACGGGTCGTGTTTTCCATGGATATATATACAAATCATCTGTTTTGTATGTATTGATTGTACGAGAACTCCGGTGCCCCTTGCCCCCTATTTATTGCGGTTTGCTCCCAAAAAATCCGCCAAACATACTCTTGGACGGTTCGTCAAATAAATCGGCATTATGGGAAAAATCCAGGGTTTTCTTGGTCGCGTCGCATTTCACCGCTTTGGCATCATACTGAAAACATTTTCCGTCGTGTTCAAATATCTTCCCATCTACTTGTTTGATCACCGGGCCACTGAATTTGATGCATTCCTTGTCTTTGCACGCTTTGTGGAATAAAGAAGCTAATCCCAACCCCAGCAGGATGGACAACATGATTCTTCCCGCGGGTGAATTCAGTAATCGTCGAAAATTAAATCCCATGGGTCAATGACACAATGACGATGGTTTCTTATACATTATATCTGGATTTCGATTCGCGTAAACTTTTCCTCGTCTTGTATGTGTGAGGCGGGTGTTCCGTACAATTCTTTGTACGTATGTTCCATGCATTTGCGCCGATACACGGTGGAACTGTTTTGCAATTCGTCGAGCGTGCGGGTCAAATAGTCGATGTGGGCCTGTTGTTGACGCATCAAATTGACGACGTCTTCCATCGAAAGATTTTGAGGCGGCTGACCGGGTTGTTGAATGACAATGGCGGGCTGCTGCTGTTGTTGTTGTTGCTGCTGCTGTTGCTTGCGCATCATTTCGTCGCGCTCGGCTTCGATGACTTTGATCTGTTTGAGCACGTCGGGCTTGTGTTTGGGCAACCCGGGATCGTACGCATCCAGCAATTTGTCGACCTTTTCCAGGAAAAATTCCTTGATGTGGGCTTCCTTGGGCAACTTGAAAAATGAATCAACGTCGCGGTTGGATTCGGCCACGAACATGGGGTTCATGTTTTCCAGCAGCTTGCGCTTGTCGAACGTGTTGTGCTCGTGGGACATGCACAATATGCACTTGAAGGGGTTGAGTTGCACCATGGGGATGGTGTACCCCTTCAAGAACTCCTTTTCTTCGGCTAAACAGGCCGTTTCGTTGTAGCGGGTAATGTTCAAGAGTTCACGGCGGTAGGCAAACGTGCCGTTGGTGGCGTGCTGCGTCGGGACCGGCAAGTAGTCGTTCAATGGCGCGCCAATGCGGTTGCGGTGGTGGTTGGCGGCCTCGTGGGCCGCCTTGTCTTCCGGGTTCACCATGTAGGGACCAAACTTGTACAGCTTTTTGATGTGTTTGAAATACAAAAACATCTCGCTCGACCCGGCACAGAGCGCTTGCGGGTTTTTCTCCAACATCTCGACGGAATGGGAAATACGTTCGCTCATCATCACGTCGTCGTCGTCCATGGGAATGATGTATTTGGTCTTGTTGCTGATGAGCGAATTGGCATAATTCCGCTTTTTACCTAAAGGCATCTTTTCCTTGACTCTCACATAGCGAACATTGGGCATGTTTTCTTTGGTCACCACGTCTTCGATGGGGTCGGTGCCGTCGTCCACGATGATGACTTCGATGCGCGACTGAGGGTAATCCTGGTTCCGCACCATTTCCAAAAACATGGGGATAAAGGGTCGGCGATTGTAGGTGACACATAGCACGGAGACAAAGGGTTTCTTCAATTCGTCGGCGGTCGGCTTGATTTCTTGGGGGGGCGAGGGAGGTACGGGGACGGGCAATTTGCTATTGGGCTTGATGCCGTGTTCTTTCAAGATCTTGTCAATATCCTCCTTGGGCTCCTTCTTGGGTTGTTGCGCCCCCTGTCCTTTGTTGGCATTTTTCTTGGTCATCGTGTGAAAGGGAGATAATAAAGGTATAGTTTATGATTCGTTGACGTTTTTATGTCTTTTTATGGGTCAATGAGCCGAAGGCTCATTGACCCATATGCCCTCCTTAGATAACTAGGTCTCATGTGCCACCTTCGGTGGCACACAACGCCTAGTAATGGCCTTGTATAATTTCATTTATTGGATGGTGTGTCTGTGGTGTGTGTGTGTGGGGCGCGTTGTACCTCACCCCCGATTAGTATTGAACCATAATATAAACCTTATCACCAATTGTGGTGTATATGATTCTCAATTTTTTGTCTCAATATTTGTCTGCATCGGCGGCTCCCAAGGACGTTTCCGCCGCCGATATTTCGGCCTCGTCCCCCGATCCGGGTCCCATACACGGGTCGTTCCGTCTCCCCATCGACTATTTACCTATACAACAACTTCACGCCCTTTCTCCCACGATTTCCCAAGATTTAGAACTAATTGCGTCACCGGCACCAGCACCGGCACCAGCACTGGCAAATGCAAATGCAAACGCTTCTATGTATGAGATCATGTTTCAACCCAGCCACGAATTCGCCCGGCATTTGTTGCCATCGTGGGGCAAATATTATACTACAAACCAAGAATATTTGAAAGAAACCCAAGATGTGGTGCTAAATATGCGCCGGTACCAAGAACGCGTGAGCGCATCGGGCGTGCCGAAGGGCGTGCGCTGCGAAGACGTTCGCGCCGTGTGGAACGAGATCCACGTCCCCTATTTCTTGGAAAAATACAATTACTTGGAATGGGGGTTCTTGAAACCCCTAAATGATTCGTCCCTCTTTCTGCAATGCTTGTCGGTGGGCAGCATTCTTTCGCCGGTCATGTCGCTGTTGATTCCTATACTCTTCTTTGTACTCCCCTTTATTTTGCTAAAGATCCAAGGCATTCCGTTGACCTTTGACATGTACATCAAGGTCCTGAAAGATGTGGCCAAGAATCATTTTATAGGAAAAGCCATTGTGGGCATACAATCGATGAGTTTAGAGAAATTGGCCTATTTGGTCCTGATGTTTGTGTTGTACGGTATGCAAATATACCAAAATATCACCACCTGCCACCATTTTTACCTAAATACGCGGGAAATGAACACGAAACTGGTGCATTTACGCGAATTCATGGAACATTCGCACACGTCTATGACCGCCTTCTTGGAACTTCATCAACACAAGGGGGCGTACCGTCCATTTTGTAACGACGTTCGCCACCATCTCCAACGGTTGCACGAAATGTACGACGGGTTCGGTTCCATCGTTCCGTTTGGCTGGCAGGTCACCACGTTGTCGAATTTAGGGCACATGTTGTCCATCTTCCACCGGTTCCATTCGCGGCCGGAGTACCAAGAAACGTTGCAGTATTGCGTGGGATTCGAGGGGTACATGGACAATTTGAGGGGCGTCTATCAACACGTGGCGGCGGGTCACATATCCACTCTGGATTGGTCGGGAGTGGCACGGGACCTTTCCAACAACGAGTGTGCGCCCTCGGTGACCTTCCAACATCAATATTACCCCGCATTGATACGCGACCCCCACGTCACGTCGAAAATCGTGAAGAATATGGCGATATTGGACAAGAACATGATCATTACCGGCCCCAATGCCTCGGGTAAAACGACGTTCCTAAAGACCACCGCCATCAACGTGATTTTATCGCAACAACTGGGCTGCGGATTCTACGGTCCTCGTAGTACCATGCCGGCACTTTATACCCATATTCATTCCTATTTGAACATTCCCGATACCAGTGAACGGGACAGTCTCTTTCAGGCGGAAGCGCGGCGGTGCAAAGACATCATCGATTCGATCCAAGATGACAGCGGCCGTGAGCGGCATTTCTGCATTTTCGACGAACTCTATTCGGGGACGAATCCGCAGGAGGCGACCAAGGCGGCCTACGCCTTTTTGAAATACCTTTCCACCAAGAAACATGTGGATTTCATGTTAACCACCCACTATGTGGCCGTCTGCAAACGCTTCCGCCATTCGACCCGAATACGGAACCATAAAATGTTGGTAGTGCGTGATAAGACCACGGGTCAGTTCCAATATACCTACCGTATTAAAGAAGGTATTTCCAAGATCCAGGGGGCGTCGCAAATCTTGGAAGACATGAATTATCCCGCCGAAATCTTGGGGACCATGAAACAATGAAAGGGATCAAAGGATCAAACCTTGCCAGGTGTATTCAAGGTGGCGACGCTTGCGACGCGGCGCGCCGGTACAGGGGTCTTGGTACGTTTGTTCCCCGCCGGAGTTTTGTTCGTCATTTGGAATTTCTTGGGCTTTTCAAAGGCCTCTCTCCGGGCATCATCGACGAAAAAATGGGTTTCAATGGGGCGTGCAGCATGAAAAAACGTGTGTTTTAGCATGTCGTGAACCATCTTGGTATGGAGTGTAAGATAAATAAAACGGTGGACAATAAAGAACACCACAAAAAACACGGTCGTGTGCACGAATGCCGCCGTGTATGTACTCGCATAATACGGAATTCGGGTGATTACCCCCGGGGTCAACATGATAAAGAGCAGGCCGGCCGTCAAGGTCGTGAAGATATCATATAGAAATGCTATTGATAGAGTGGGTCGGGGTGGAGACATCTTGTATGTATAATGTAGTCGGTAGATTTATTCCATATAGAATAAATCTAATCAAGTGTGGACACTAAGACGAATCAAGTGTGGACACTAAGATGAGGACGCCGCCTGCTTCATGGGGGTCGTGAATATCTGGTAAACATACCGATGCGTGTAGTAATAGAGGATCATAAACACGACGGCGTGCACGGCGGCCATGGTAATCTTGCTGCCCTTGGGGGGAATGGACAACAAGACCCCCGGAGAAAGGAGGAAAAAGAGGATCGCGGCGTAAAGAGAGGTAACTATGCTATGCATGGTATAGTATACAGGGGGATTTACCTACGATGTTTTACGGGTTTGTTTTTCTTCGTAAAGGCCTCCTTGTGTTGCGGAGAGTGGACAAACATGTTGTACACGTTCACATACGTAAAATAGAATACAATAAAAAAGACGACGGTATGCACCAGGGCAGGTAAATACGTTCCTTCCGTGATGGATATCGTAATTAAAACCCCGGGAGTCAACAGTAAAAAGAGGATCGCTGCGTACAGAGGGGTCACAAATGTTGCTAAAAAGGGGTCCATGATAATATATATTTCAACGGTTATATATTATCATGTTGCAGTATTTCCAGTTTTTATCGTATCGTGTGCATGTATTGGTATTTGACGCACCGCGGTGCCGCGTTACCGGGCCGTTGGTGCCCGGGAGGGCGGCGCACGCTTCTTCTTCTTCCCGACCTGGATGAAATCCCCCAAATCCGCGTCATCGTGTCGCTCCGCAACCCGGGGGCCGCCGGGGCCGGATGCCTCCGTCTGGGAACGCTCGGGTCTCTCATTTCTGCGCGGGGGCGCATCCTCGCGGCCGCGGCCACGGCGATAATGGGGGGCAGACGGCGCTCCACCGTTCGCGAACGTATTGGACGCATTGGACGACCGGCGCGTCTCGCACATGATCGGTCCGCCCTTGACGCCGCAGACGTTCATCGCCTGAAACTCGTGGGTATCCGTGTTGGCCTTGACCAACGTAAAATCCACATATTCGCCCTGCACCAGGTACTTGTATTGAGAATTGGAAACGCGAATGGAAGAATAATGAACGAAAATGTCCTTGCCTTCATACTCGCCGTCTTCGCAGACGGTGATGAATCCAAACCCCGCCTTGTTGTTGAACCACTTGACGGTGCCTGTCAAGCGCTCAACAATGACAATATAATCTGCGGGAATGGTGGGATTCATGGGATCGGCATGATGGATCGTATTTTCGTTGGTAGAAACAACCGCGGGTTTATCTTCGTGGGACATGACAATTGAAAACGCAAGTAAAACTGTATAAACTGGTAGATAGCAACCAATATACACTATTATACAAGGAATCTTTAAGCCAATTTACGCGTGCAAATCCAATACATACGGCGGGCGGGCATCGTACGGCAATTCATAACACGTTTGCAGATAATTCAAAATTAAATTCAGTTCCATTTCTCCTATATGATCCATGATGTCTAGGAACTCGGTCTGGTCGTAGATGAGGGCCCGTTTTTGCCGACAGCGTTCTTGGTTCATCGGGTGTGCAATGTTGCCCGGCGACATCTGGGGGGTCTCGCTTTCGATATGTTCCAACCCTTCCCACGGTAAATGACCGTATAATAGCATGAAAAAGAAGATGTAGCCCAACTGTATCCCGTCATCGCGTCGGGCGTTGCGTATCCCCGCATGTACGTTGGTGGATACATAGACCGGCGACCCCACAATTTCGGTCTTGGGTTCCGTATTCACCGGCACATGTTCCTCCGTTTCACCGTCGATATAAAACGTCGACAGACCAAAATCGATCAAGAAAATGTCGCCATTTTTCAGCATGAAATTGTCCGGTTTCAAATCGCGGTGAATCACATACACATCATGAATCGTTTCCAAAATATCCAACATCCGCTGCATTAACCAGACGGACATGGTCGTGTAGTTGTCGTTGGTACTGTTGGATTTCACAAAGTCGGTCAAGGTCCATTCGTAATACGGAATCACCATGCACGGATACTCGGTGGCGTCTTCCAATAGATAATTCCGGGTGAGTCCGTACCAATGAATCTCGGGAATGCGCATGTTGCCGTGGGGTTTGCGGCGGTGATGCAGATAATTCAGTATGGTGGCCTCGTGCTTGAGTGCACCCGTGTCCGTATAGTCGAATTTGATGGCTACGTGGACCGGGGGTTTTTTATGAGCGGGGTCCGTACGTATTTCTCCTTTATACACCGTACCGAATTTCCCTTGGCCCAGTTTATCCACCAATTTATATTTATTCTCAAAAAACGACGAAGACATATACAAAGATTGCTATATATGTATTTAGACCATTTTTTCCTATACTACAATGAATATTCGTGAACTATTTGAAGAGGCGCGCAACGATCCGTCGCTGCAATCTACCTTGGATATACAGGGGCTGTTGAACCGACGGGGGGGCACGTCACCGGAGACCAGTGAACCCACACTGGATGTGCGTATCGCGGAAGACGTCTACCGTGAATTGGTGTATTTGGGCGTGACGCCGGCCATGATGCCGACCTTTAGCAGTAAATTGTGTGATTATACCCTGATCACAGAATTACATCAATTCAAATTGGGAAAATACATTCGGTGGATTCATCGCGAGCCGACGATTGACGCGTCGGGAGGAGCCCATGTCAAATTGGAACGCGGCGGCATTCTAATTGCCATCCATTTCAAAGAGAACGGGGTTCAACTGCAGATAATGGTGATTGGAAACATTCGCTATACCTTGTATTTGATGTTTGATGCTTGCGCCTTTTTTCAAAAATGGAGTGAGGACGAGAAAATGAGTATTCTAACCCAGTATTTACGCGAACATACCTGAATTAGGTCACAAGTTGCCCGACAATGCCGGTGGACCCGAATCCGCCCTCGCCGCGCGCGGTCGACGACAACTGTTCTGGGGTTTCCACGATGCTGACCAAAATTGGCAGCGCGCTCGGGTGACACAGCTGCAGCAGCCGCGTATGGGCGGCCACCGTGTAATCCTCTTTGGACAGATTACGCAATGCCCCCATAATTTCGCCACGGTAACCCATGTCAATGAGTCCCACGTGGTTGGCCAACATGAGCGGCGTTTTGACCAGCGACGACCGAGGCATCAAAAAATACGCCACCGGACCCCCCGTCTTCTCTCTCATGTCGATTTCGTACATCTCGGCCTTGATGCCCAACTTGGCCATGGTCACCCCCGCCCCGTTGTCAAAAAACGAGGTGACCACGAGTTCGTCCGGAATAAACAGATCAAACCCTGAATTGGGGTAGGAAGACGCCATGACGTCCCGATTGTGCTGCTGTACGTGCTCTTTGTACAGTGTCTTTAGGCCGTCGACGGACGGATCCACCCACACCTTCAAGATCGCCACCTTGGTGCGGGTGTCCGGATACTTGTCCTGCAACGTTTTGACGAAATCATTGTCAATATTTAGGGCCATGGTGCGATAACTATCTACCCTATAATGCCGTCTTAGTTTTATATTCTTTCCACGAAATGGGCTGACCCTCGTGGGGTTCCTCTTTGGGCGGCGTCTGTGAAGCGTACATTTTGTCTAAATTCTCGCCGTGGCGGACGGCCGAATCCAAATACAACTCCTTGAGAATCTTTCCTACCAAGACGGACCCCTCGTGTTGATCCACCTTTTCGTCTTCAATGCCCTGGAGCACGTTCAAGAGGCGGTTCATGATGGCATAATTGAGCTCATTGCGAATCACCTTTTTAAATATGTCGGGGTAGCAATTGGCCAAGAAGGGGACGACCTCGGCCGCCGCGGCTTCCAAGGCCGGATCGACTTCGTGGGATGCGGTGGCATCCTGGCGTGAATTCTTGTATTTGACTAAATCCATAATGTCTTGGCGAATCTTGGACGTCTGTTTGAGTTTACGAATATGTTCCGTATTGTTTTCACACTCCATGGTGTCCAACAACCGTTTTAGGTCAATGCGATCTTGGTTAGATATGGTAAAATCCATCTTCAACTTTTACAATACGTAGTAACTATAAGGTAACCCCCTGAATTTGTAAGCTGTAAAAATACGAGACCTGCGGGGGCAGAGGGGGCAGGTTCATCGGGTGATAACTATGTATGATAATACCATATACTACCATGGATTCACCCAGTGACAATCCCAAAAAAGAAAAATTAAATGAGATTCCGTTGTATTTGATTGTTCCCGATGTGGGGTCGTCCGTGATTTCGGTGGTCCTGATCACCGTGGCTTTCGTGGCCTACATGATTTATGTGGGAACGATTGCGGCGTACAACAGCAGTTATATGCCCAGCTTTTACATGTTTTGGAGTTTTTTAACCAATACGAGTGGTAATGACACCTATTTGAAACAATTTGAAACGTCCATTCGAAACATTATTTTAAACAACACGGGTCTGTGCCCTACGGACACGGGACCAACGTCCGTCCCCGTGACCACCACCGTCCCCGTGACCACCACCGTCCCCGCGAACCCCGTGATCCAAGGAAGCAAACTGGTCCAGAACATTTCGGGAACTGCCACGCCCGGTCCCCCATCCAAAAATATCTGGAATTTGCCCACCGATCCCGCCCTGGATTATGGGCACCAAGGCCAAGACATCTTGGCGGGCATCGGTTCGGTGCCGCACGGAGGCGATTACCTGGCCGACACTTTTGTGGCTAAACGTGCCCCCGAATCTTTCACCAAAACGGATCAGTTGCATCCTTTAGCGAATAGCATCTACGAGAGTGGCGCCAAATTTTGGAACAAAATGATGTTGTCCACGTTTGTTCAAGGAAAAACGGTCCAAGTACATCGGGCGTAATAACAACTTCCTCCCCCGCGCGCGAGTGGCCCACTTTGACGTGCACAATGTACGGTGCTTTGCGTCTGCTTATATGATATATTGGGCAGGTTTCCCGTTTTATAATCGTAAAATAGAATAAATGTTGTTTGTCGTTGCCGTCGTGGCAATCATTGCCCTATTTATTTTTATTTTTATCGTAAAAAATAGCACAACGAATGGAAAAACAATGGCGAATTTAGGACCTACCCAAAAACCCAAGAATGTTTTGCCGTTCAAAGAGGGGGATTTTTACAACAATCTCTACTTGTTCTGTGCTGGTTCCCTCGTCATTCTCTTGGTGTTTGTGGCCGCCGTCTTTTTGGGACCGCAAACCGTGGATTATTACCGGTATATGCACCACGAGCCGCGGGCCATCACGCTGTTTTCGTGTTCTGGTGCTGACATCCTCATGTTTGCCCTGATCGTGGCGGGGATGACGTCGTTCATTCTTATTCTCAAATTGATGTTGTTTGCCGAGATGCAAAATAACACGGAACGATGCACCCCCCTGCTGTTTTTGCTGGGATCCGGGGATGCGTGCAAGAAAATGATTGCGCGTAATGCCAAATATTCCTATTTGATGCAAACGGCCCATCAAGACATTAAGAAAATCACGTTTAGTGAACAGTTTACGGATCGGTCCGCGCCCCCCCATCCCAGTTGGTTCTACGAAACCTATGCGTATTTGACCGAGAAATTTAGCCACTTGTTCCATTCTTATGCGCGGATATTGTCGATGCCGCGGAAACACATGCCGACCCTTCGCCGTCACATGTACCAAGAATTTGTGGCGCCGACGTTGGCAAAATGGTAAACTACACTAGGCCAACACGGAAATCCTGGTTATTATCCAATATAATAATATACGAAAATAGACTTATTTTAAATCGATGAAACCTCGTTTTGCATTAATAATATTGGCCGTGTTTGTCTTGTTACTGGTGGTGATGGCGACCACGGCGGGAACCTACGTGGTGCCATATCAACCGATGAATGCGCGGTTGCCCATGTCCGCGTACGAAGGGTTTAGTCTGTTTGGCGGTAATTCGACCGGGGCCGCCGGGGCGCCCGGTCCCGCCCAAGCGGTGGCGGGGTCCCCGGCGGCCCCGGTCCAACAGACGCCGTGCAAGCGCGTCGACGGTTTCGACGGTATCTATTGCAGCGCGGACAATGTGCCCAAGGTCCCCATGGATATGTTTAGCGACACCCCGGGGGACCTCAAGTGCCAGTCCTACGGATACTCCAATTCGCGCGGGTTCTTGTGCCTCAGCGATACCCAGAAGAAGTTGATCTCGAGCCGCGGTGGAAACGCGACGGGCATGTAAAATCATATACCACACATTGACACAGACACATTTGATTTGCACTGAATCAAATGTGGGTACAGGGGAGAGAATTCCAACTAAAAATCCTTTTTGGCGTGGTCAATCAAAACCAGCAAATTCTTGTGCATGATTTCTAAATCCTTCCTATTTTCCTTGCAGGAAATCGTCGGGAGGCGGCGTTCAATCGACCCCTTCAAACGCATGAGCGAATTCTTGTAGGTGTACACCTTGTCGTTGTAGCCGTAATGTTTAGCTAATACCATCCACCCCAAGGTTTCAAACATGGAATGGTACCACTCCTGAAGACCGTCGAAGGTGGCCATGTGTTCCGGGTTCACATACGACGATTGATGGCCCTTCTTGGTGTACCGACGGGCCCGGTTTCTGCGGTGCTGGGTTTTGGGTTTGGGGAGCATGGACCGTATTTATATATTATTAACGATATTTGAACCCTCCATGATGTGTTGTATAGGATTTTCGATCTACAATTTGTAACACAGTTGTGAAAACGGTGTAAAAATATCAATTGCCTATTATATACATTTTTACACACAGCATATAGGTACAATGGATGATCGGTCAAATATAAACGAAACCGCCGAACCGGGACAGACGACGTACCCTAAATCACGTATTCACACGCAAATTGAATATAAACCCATGCGCGCCATTTTGCCCGAAGATTGTGATGTCGAATTGTCTGTATATGAAATTTTCTATTTTGATACCGATTTTATTATCGCTTTAGGAAAACCGAAATACACCTTTTCGACCAAGGGAGTCGTCCATGTGCCCATTTATTTTGTACCGTCCAATACCCGAGAATCCAAGGTACAAATTGGGGTATATGAATACCGCAAAGACCAGGCCATTGAAATTTTAGACAAGGACGGCGACATTGATGTCAACCAATTGGTGCCTATTTTTTACCCGTATGCCGAACAAATTGTGAAAAAAATTCCGTCGAATGTCCAAGAATTTCTGTCTAAACCGGCCCAACTGATGTCGCATGCCTCCGTCGAATCCAAGGAGCCCGAGATCCCCGTTCCCGATGAAGATGATAATGACGACGACGATGACGACGATGACGTGTTGCATTTGTCTAAATCCAAGGTACCAAGCGTCCAGGCATCGTCCAAACAGCAGGCCAAGATCGACAAGATGTTGAAACGCGGTATTTTCCAGATCAATCACGAGGTGATTCAGCCGCCCACCCTCCCCACGGAAGACGAAACCGTGAGCAACGCCATCAAAAAGGAATACGCCCCCTCCCCGTCGCATCTGTGGATTCAGCGGTTCATGCACAATACCTATTACCAAATCCACCAGGTGGAATCCAACGGCGATTGTCTGTTTGCCGTCGTGCGTGATGCCTACAAACAGATTGGGTATGAGACGACCGTGGCCGATTTGCGCGCCATTCTGGCCAACGAAGTGACCTACGAAATATACAAGGAAAATCGCCAGCTCTTCTTGGACCTCGACGCCAGTCGCAAAGAGTACGAACGCGATCTCCTCAAGTTGAAATCGGGGAATGCGGCCCTCAAGAAAAAGTTTCAGGTGGCGTCGCCCCAAGAACGCGAACATATCCGCACCGAACTGCAGACGTTGACCGAACGCAACCGGGAACTCTTGGAACTCAAGAAAAATACGGAAACCATGATCGGGGAAGTGATGGGGGATTTGTCCACCATCGACACGTTTGAAAAATACAAGGACTATTTGCAAACCCCGCAATACTGGGCCGATTCGTGGGCCATTTCCACCTTGGAAAAGGTGCTAAACATGAAGATGATTATTTTCTCAGAGTTGCAATACAGAGAGGATGCCCTCCACAGCGTGTTGAATTGTGGGGAAGCCAACCGGGAAATCGAAAAACAGGGACGATTCACCCCCAATTTTTACATCATGACCACGTACAGCGGGAACCATTACAATTTGCTTTCCTATAAGAATAAGCGTATTTTCACCTTCCAAGAAATACCTTACGACGTGAAGACGATGATTGTCAACAAATGCATCGAAAAGAGTTCCGGAATTTACTATATGATTGAAGATTTCCGGAATTTCAAGGTGCGTCTGGGCATGCAACCGAACGTGGGTGCCCCCGAGAGCGACAGCGATGAAGAGGAAGCGGAAGAAGAGGAAGAGGCGGAAGAGAAGGAAGGTGAACACCGTCCAAGAAGCGGGAGCCGGGCCGAGCTCTACGATTCATCGATCGTGTTCCGGTTCTTCGCCAAGAGCGAAAAGGCCGCGTTGCCCGGCAAAGGAAGTGGCGAAACCATCCCGAAGGACAAGATGATTGAGTACAAAGATCTCAAAGCCATCCCGGACTGGCGGCGTAAATTGGACGACACCTGGACGGATACGGAGCATCCCTTTGAAATCAACGGCCACAAATATGCGTCGGTCGAACATTATTACCAGGCGTCGAAATTTCGGTGGCCGAAAGCGCCCCAGGAAAATGAGGAGTTTGCGCTCCTCTTTTCGTTGGATTCCAATAGCAAAATTGCCAAGGATGGCGCGTTGGCCAAGGCGGCGGGCAGCAAATCCGGCAAGATCAAGAGTAAGGTGGCGGGCGAAGACGCGAAACGGGACCTGATTTTACGTCCCAAGACGGTCCAGATGGCCCCGGATTTCTATTCTGGACGCCATGTACAAGCGCGGGCGGAAGGAATATACGCTAAATTTGAACAGATTCCCGAAATGAAAAAGATATTGCAGATGACCAAGCGCGCTAAATTGGTGCATTATATTGCCAAACAGCTCCCCGAAGTCGATTTGCCCTTGATGGAATTGCGCAAGAATTTACGGTAGGGTTACCCCCTACCCCCTACGGTAAGGTTACCCCCTACCCACCTACGGTGGGGTTACCCCCACATTTGCCGCATTTCGGCATACGTCATTTGACGTCCCGTCTTTTGCTGAAACTCGACGGAACCTTGATTCATCGCCTCTTGCAGGGTTTTCAACCCTTCTTGGGGAGTTTGAATCAGGGCGGTCTTCGCCGCCGCCTGCACATCCTTTTCCAATTTTTGTTGGGTCGCGAGCTTGGTAGCATCATTAGGGGTGTTCATGTTGTTGATATATGATAGGTGGTATATCATATATCATCATGTCTGGATTCAATTTTTATGTGGAATTGGGAGAGGGGAGGTATATGAGCATTATTTACGGGTAAAAAACCGGACCCCGTTCACGTAGAGATCTTCCTTTTTTCGGGGGTCCGGGGTATATTTTTGAGAGGAACGCGTCTTTTTTCTCACCAGTTGGCTCGTATCGGCAAACATCATGTCTTCGTCCCCACCTGGCCCGGCCTCTTCGTCGTAAGGACATTCCGGGTTTTCTTCAATGTATTGCATGCATTTTTGTAAAAAGTTATCAAAGGCCGTGTTGAGGGATGTGTTGTATTTGGTATAATTTCCGTGCGCAAGGTAGTCCGTCAACAGGTCGTCAAAGATGGTGTGAATGTAGTCTTGCGATGCTTGGATGGTCTCGATCTTGTCTTGGACTTCTTGGTACTTTTCGCGGTTAGTTTTGGCTAAATATTTGGTATAATGATTTCGGTTCATCATGTATTCGAGGGTCAACTTGTCCACAAAATGGTTGGTCTTGGGGGGCGAGGGTAACGCGCTGGCGACACTGTCACCTACGTTGGACGACGAAATGTCCTGCATCAGTTCATATGATACTATAAGCTCATATTAACTCGGTACCAATATTACGAGTATAGGACAACGTGCCCCAGGGTTAAAACCGCGTGGCCGCCATGTAATCCACATACGACGCATTGTGTTGATCACCCCCATTCGACAAGTCGTTGTAGTTGGTGTTGATGGCCCGCTGCTTCTTGTAGGTGGTGTAATCGCTGGAATCCGGCACAAACTTGGTGTTCGTGTTGCTGCACGGCACACCCGTACTGTCGCAATGCTTGATGATGGATCCCAGGCTACGCCCCCAGTTGACAATGCGGGGGCGCGTCGGGTTGGGGATGTTGCCACAGGCGTAGTTTTGGCGGCTCAAATAGTCGCCAATGTTGGTGACGGCCTTGAATTCGCCGATGGCGCGCTTGTGGCCGTTGACATTGCCCACCGCGTACGGCGTGTTCCAAGAACGGCGGAGGATGCTGCGGATGGCCGTCTGTTCGCTGTCTTTGTAATTGTTGATGGTCTGTTGCGGAGAAATGCCCTGAACTCCTCCGCCGAGGTTGGGGCCATTTCCGTTATATTTCATTTGCATACGGTAGGACATGTTTAATTATATAAATACAGATATATAATGTATCCTAATACATTTTTGTGTGTTTAAAACTATCTGTCATGTTTCCATCCACGTTGTCCCAAGAGAGCGACGTCGTAGTGACGCATGAATTATACGGCGGTCTGGGGAACCAGTTGTTTCAAATATTTGCCACCATGGCTCTTTCGCTAAAATACCACGCAGATTTCTTCTTCACGCGTACCAAGAAAACGGAATATGAAATTGTGCCCCGCCCCCACTATTGGGACAATTTGTTGCGCAAATTGACACAGAGTGGCCGCGTGCAGTCCACGACAACGGTAACGACTACGTTAGGAGGGGGGTCCGTAGAACGTCCCATAACCCGCATTCATGAACGCGATCATTCGTATCATCCCATCCTGCTGCCCGTGGATAATCCCCCCATGTGTGTCGTATTGGAAGGGTATTTTCAGTCGTTTAAATATTTCGACCAAGAATTCGAAACGATTGTGGACATGTTGGGTCTCCGGGACCGCCAGGCCGAACTGTGCGATAAACTGGCCCTGAACGACGCGACCTTTTACTCGCCTCTCCGTATTTCCATGCATTTTCGGTGGGGAGATTACAAACATTTACAACATGTACACAATATCTTGCCCCCGGCCTATTACCAAGAAAGTTTAGCTTGGATCTTGGCCCGGGAGGAATTTGACGGTCTTGTGGAACCCCGTGGCATTCCCGTAGTGATTGTATGTGAAAGTTGCGACCTACCCGACATTTATACGACGTATGTCCACGATTTAGAAAGCATGTTTCCCCAGTGCGATTTCATCGTTTCGGCCGCGGCGCTCCACGACTGGGAACAAATGTTGTACATGTCGTGGTGTCCGTACAACATTATTGCGAACAGCACCTTCAGTCTGTGGGCGGCCTATTTGAATGTGCACAAAGAGGATACGGTGGTATACTACCCGTCCAAGTGGTTTGCCGACGGCGTGCATCATCCTACGGCGGACATGTTTTACCCGGCGTGGCAAAAAATCCACATATAAGATATATTTCGCATCCATCTATTGGCAATGATTCAAAATTATTTGGTCGAATTTGTGGGGACGCTGTTTTTGGTGTTTATTTTCTTGAGCACGGGCAATCCGTTGGCGATCGGGGCGACGCTGGCCCTGTTGATCCTTCTTGCCCACAACTTTTCGGGGGGATACATGAACCCGGCGGTCACGATCGCGATGGCTTCGGCGGGTCAACTCGCCACGGCCGACGTGATCCCGTACTGTTTAGCGCAAATTTTCGGCGGCTTGGTCGCCTTGGAAATCTATAAGCGCGTCAAGGACAAGGGCATGGGCAACATGAACATGAACAAGATCACCACGAGCCCCACGAGCTAAATCGCCATAAAAAAATTCATATAGAAATTTCCTTGTATATGAATACTAATTGTACGCATCCTACGCATAAAACATGGATGCCAAAAAATCGTCGTTCCACGTCTGTCTAAATGGGTGTGCGGAGGTCGACGATGCGTCGTGGCAACAACGCGGCATCAAATTCTATGTGAAAACGGATGCGTCGACCGTCGCACTGGCCTTTGACAGTGGGGATATCCTGTGCCTATTTCAAGGTCGTGTCAGCAACATTGACGCCCTGACTGCGTGGTTTTGCGACGGACGAGACAAGGGCGATTACCCCCTTATTCATCGGGACCCCCACTACATCATCTTGTATATTTATCAGGAATTCGGCCTGGACTATTTGCTGAAAGTCGCGCAAGGGTCCTTTTCGTGCGTCCTCTTGGATCAAAATATCCATATGGATACCGCCCATTTGTATGTGGTGACCGACACCTATGGACTTTTCCCCACGCACATATTCACCACCAAGCCCGACGACACTGACGCGTTGTTTACACCATCGCGTACCACCGTAAAGCGGTTGAGTCGCCCACTTCCACAGTGCATTTTTATTTCCAACGATTTCGTGGCCAATACCGCTGATATAGGCGACAATTTGGTGAAAACGTCGATATCTCCCAGCACTTACTACCATTACACACTGAAATACCAGATCAACCCCGAATGGCGATTTCACCGCGTCCATACGTATCATCCCCCCATTTTTATACCGATGGGTCCGGTCACGTACGATGCGTTCATCGATCAGTTGTTCCGCCAATGTCTGTATAACCGCCTTGCGAATTGTTCCGTGGTGTGTATAGGATCGGCCACCGACATTGAAATACAGTGGATCCGGCAACATGTCCCGCAACCGACCCTGTTTATGGATGTTTCGTCGGGATGCTCTGGTCTCACCGACGAAATGATTGCGACCATGCGCGAATGGTGCCAAGGCTGCAAACACCTCGTCGGTGAGGCCGAAGGCTGCAAGCATGCCGAAGTCTGCGTCTTTGTCTCGTCGGGCATGATGGAAGAAGAACGTCGTATCAAAGCGTCCTGCAATATCATGGAATACGACGCCAAATATCGCGAACGGTTGAACACGGTGGCCGCCCAAACGCTTATACCGGACATTTACGAAGTATTTAGACAACGGGACATTTACGTGGAATTTCCGTATATGGATGCCATCTGGCTCTCACATTATTTGGCCATTTCCCCCGAAATACGGCATGCGGTGTGACCGGACATCATAAAAATATGATTATCATATAATACTACTACGGATGTCGAACATACTGTTAGCGGAGGAAGAAGAAGCCACCGGCAAGGTCAACATAGATGAACTATATGAAAAAAACATGCGCCGCGATTTGAAACAACTCTCCATTTTCAACAAAATACTGAACCGCGTGCATAAACGCATTCAAACCATTTCCAAGATCAAGAAGAACGACAAACATATTTGGTTCACCGTGCCCGAATTTCTATTCGGCGAACCGGCGTACGACCAAGGGGAATGTGTGGCCTATTTAGTCTCAAAGTTGGTGGACAACGGGTTTAGCGTGCGATATATCCATCCCCATACCTTGTTTGTATCGTGGGAACACTGGATTCCGTCGTACGTGCGGAACGAAGTCAAAAAGAAGACAGGCAAAATCATCAACGAAAAGGGCCAAGTCGTCGGGGATACCAAAGAAGATGCCGGCGCCGAACCGGCGGACCCCAATGCCCGCATGTTGCAGGGGACCCAGGGTGCCACCGGGGCCGCCGCGAAACAATATACTCCCATCGGCCAGTACAAACCCGCCGGCATGATTTACAACCCCGACATTTTCGAAAAATTGGAAAAGCGCATCACTTTTAATAAATGAACCGATCTTGGTGCGCGAATTAGAGATGATATAAGAACAAGGTGATGTTGTTATATTATGACAAACATGAGCGACATTTCTGGCTCAACAACCTTATTGGAAACTCGCGAACCCAAGATAAAACACCTGGTCTTTTCGGGGGGCATCATTTACGGGTTTACCTTTTACGGTATTGTGCGGCGTTTGCACGAACACGGGTTCTTGGACATGGATCATATAGAAACCATTCATGCTACGTCGGTCGGGTCCATTCTTGGTACTGCCCTCTCTCTCAAATTCGAATGGCCTATTCTCGACAACTATTTGATTCACCGTCCCTGGCAACAGTTGTTCCCCCTGTCGCTGCCCCTCTTTTTTCAGTGTTATCATACGCGGGGTCTGTTTGGGATAGACACATTTGAAGAACTGTTTCGTCCCCTCTTCAGTGCCAAGGATCTGGACATTACCAAGATTACCATGCAAGAATTGTACGAATTTACCGGGATTGAACAGCATTATTATACGGTGAACCTGATGTCCTTTGAATTGGTAGATATTTCCCATACAACTCATCCAGATTGGCGGGTACTGGACGCCGTCTACGCCTCGTCGTGTGCTCCGTTCATCTTCCGTCCGTTGCAAATCGTTGCCTCCGACACCGAAGGTGCCAAAGGGACCGGAGGGAAGATGAACGGAGCGCACGACGCCGCCGAAGGTGCAGATGTATCCGGAGGGAACGGAGGGACCGAAGACGCCAAAGGGTCCGGAGGGGGCGGGGGGCACGATTCGTGGTACGTGGACGGCGGTTTCTTAATGAATTATCCCTTGGACACGTGTTTGGAATGGTGCACCGGTCACGATCATGCCCCTAATACCATTTTAGGCATCAATTTGCGGGTATTGGAAAAGAAGAAGAAAACCATGCTAAACATGATGGAATATTTCTACATTATCTTTGCCAACATTGTGAACAAAGTGTCCAAGATCGGGGACTACGAATGCCACGACCATGACCCCCATTCCCCGTACGAAATCTACGTGACGCCCACCACCATGAATCCGTACGATTTTTTTGCCGTAATGAGTTCGAAAGAAGAACGCATTAAACTGATTGATATGGGGGTCGAATGTGCCAACCACTTTATGGTATCCATCGCCGAGACAACCCCCAGACATCCTTGACGTGGTCTTTACTTCATGGTCTGGATGAACTGTTCCATGTTGGAAAAGGTGATCTTGGACTGGAAATCGACGACCTGGTTGCCATCTTGGATGGCCTTCAAGGTAGGGTAACCTTCGATGCTGTACTGCTGGATCATGGCGTTGACCTTGGCGTCGTCCGTGTTGGTGCAATTGATGCCCTTCTTCCCCCCGCGGCACGAGACGGTGTACTTGCCGTTGACCGTCTGTCCGTCGTAGGTATCGCAAAACTTTTCCCATTCGGGTTTCGCCTTGACACAGTGCGGGCACCAGTCCACGTTGAAGAACAGGATTTCGACCGTTCCGGGGGCGCTGCTTCCGCTGGCTCCGGAACCGCTGAACCCGTTCTTTCTGGCTCCCCCGTTGGCAATGTTGCCCGTCTGGGCATCCTGGGACCGGGTAGAGTAAATATAGTAAATACCGTATCCCACTAAAGCAAAGATAATGAGAAACAAGATAGCTAAGGAGACATTTTTATTGGGAAGCAAATATTTATAGTAAAAAGCGTTGGAGGGTTGAATGCGCGTGGCCATGGTATTAGGATCAACGAATGAATGTGATATATAATATCACCTTATTTTTTATTTCATTGTTTACACCCTTGAACATTTATAATGGGACAAAAATAATATAAAATTTTACACCTTTGACGATTTAAAACGCCCATTTATCGGTGTACATCGGCACTTACGTTTGAAACGACGCACATTTCATGGTACGGGGCACAATTTTTAGAATGCATTTTTTAGGTTTACCGCTGTAGGGAACCGTGCATCCCTTTTCGCGACGGGTACGATTTCCGGGTTTGCCGGCTATCATCTTGCCCTTTCTATGTGATGGTGATGGTGCACACCTTGCCCGGAATTGTTCGTAGGTATCACGTACTTCCTCGTAGGTGAGTCCCGATTTTTTGCCCAACATGGTGTTGATGACTTCGTGCAAGTTGAAGATGTATTTAGAAAAACTTTCGCGGGATACCATGTCCTTCTCTTCTAAAGGAAGCTTTTTGAAATTTTTCACCAAATTTTTCCGGCATTTGCCGCAGGGCAACACGTGTTGCAAATTACGAACAAAGGCGCTGTAATGTTTCTTGTCCTCCGGGGTGGGATGCACCGGATAATTGAAACTGATGCAATGCAACAAATGCCACGTGGCCGGACCCCATATATAGGTCATCATACCGTTGTTGGATTCATAGGGCGATTCGGGCGAAGGCATCGTATCGTACCGACGGATCTTCCTGGTTTTGTTTTTTGACATGTAAATTGAACGTATCGATCCGTCTTCTTATATATACCTTGGAGATGAGTTTTTCTACAGTTGCTCTCCAGAAAATTAGTGGGCATCTTACGGAGCTTTGCTCATACGGATCTTCCTTGAATATCTGTAGAAATATTATATTGAATCTAGTTGTTTACCCATTATTATTGTAACTCCAAAGAATAAATGAGTACGAATTTGACGAATTTACCTGATAAAACAGGATCCGTGGAGGGAGTAACGACCCCACCTCTCCCTAAAATGACGCCATTTTGGGGGGAAAATCCCAACATTTTGTTCAATACGGACCATATTTTCGATTTTTATCCGTGCGACGACATGGGCTACAACGAAAAATTAAACGCCATCACACGTTTAGTGATTTTCTTGACCGTGATTGCCTTGTTTATGACGGAACAACGGTTTCGACTCTTATTTATCAGTGCGATCACGCTGGGATGTATTTGGGGACTTCACCAATACCATGAAAATCAACACAAGGCCCAAGAAGGGTTGACAGTACAAATTTCCAGCCCCGGCTTGGATTATTTAGACAATAATCATATTGTCAGCAATCCGGAGGTTTTTCAACAACCGACGTCGGCCAATCCGTTTAGTAATGTGTTGATGAGCGATTACGACTACAATGTGGACAAATTGCCGGCGCCGTCCATGTCCAACAGCACGGTGCGCGATATGATCACCCAAAATGCGGTCAAACTGGTGGAAGAAGCCAACCCGGGTCAGCCGGGTATCAGCGAGAAGCTGTTTCGCGATATGAACGAGCAACTGAATTTTGAACAGTCGATGCGCCAATTTTATTCGAACCCGGCGACGACCATTCCCAACGACCAAGGCGCCTTTGCCGAATTTTGCTACGGATCTATGATATCGTGCAAGGAGGGCAATTTATTCGCGTGTGCCCGCAATACCAGCCATTATACAAATTATTAGTTTCCTCGTATTATTATATATTGGTTGATAGTATAATAATACATTTTTTACAGAAATGTCATTCGGTGATAGCTTTGATTATATTTTCAATAAAAACGACCGTATCGGTTTGGATCAAGTCGACAATACCCAGCGCAATTTACAAAATACCCGGTTTGCCACGCACATGCTTTCCAATTATTTTAGTGAAACTATCCCCAAGAACGACATTGCGTTCGCCTCGAACCAGCCCACCATGGTCTTGAACGGCGTGGCCAACGGACAGGGATTGAATGGGAACATCATCGATTACGATTCCTTGTTGACCATCCGTACCGACCAAGAACGCCCTTTAGATAAATTGCAATTGAACCCTCGTCCGTTTGTCACGGTGCCTTACTTGGGCCGTGGATCGTGCAACCCCGACCTGGAATCGCAATTGCTGCAGGGCGAGTCGGTGTTTGAGAAGAAGGGGGTCTCCACCATCATGGACAAGAGTTTCATGAAATACACCATGTATCCCGACATGCAGGGCAGCGCCATCCACTCCAACATGGTGGAGGAATCGGCGTTGGACGGGTGGGTGCGCGGTGGCATCCCGACCCGCGACATCAACGACAACATCGTTTGAAAGGAGATGAGGTGGGTCGCGTTAGTTTGAACCCACTACCACCCACAATAGTTATGTCATGATAATATATATAGGATTATTATCATGTCTTCTTCTGCTGCTCCTACTGCGATGAATGCCTCCGCCTCTTCGGTCGGCGCTGCTGCTCCGGCTTCCTCGGGCCCTACGGCCATGGGCCCCGAAATGGGCAACCAAATGTCTGGCATGCGTGGTGGCCGCCGTTCCCGCCGTGCCAAGAAGTCGTCCAAGTCCAAGAAGGGCGGCAAGTCCAAGCGCCACAGCCGTTCCAAGAAGGCCAAGCGCGGGGGACGCAAGTCGCGTAAGAATCGCCACGCCAAGAAGTAAATCGTCCCCATACACCAGAGAACAGAGAAGTAAATTGCCACAATAAATATTTAGACGTATTTATTGTGTTTTTAAGTATAGTATTGTACCAAGAAAGAGATGAAATATCCTACCAATGCGGTTGTCCAATACAACAATGATCAGGAATACCGTGTCTGTATTCGTACTGTGTTTTCCATGCATAGTTTGCATGTTGCCCCGCTCCCGAATGGGGCCGGGGCCGGGGCAGGGGCCGGGCATGACGACGACGGAGACCTGGACGAGGTGACGCGCGACGAATGGGACTACGATGCGGACGCCATGTCGACGGGCATGGATTGGATCTACGACACTACGGCATCGCATCCCTTGTTCCAAGAATGGTACCGGGCGGCGGCCGGGAAAATGTTGAGCGAAGATTCGTCGATCGGGGTGGCCGTCCTCTGCTCTTACGATTATTTTCGTCTGTTTCATCCGTGCCTATGCCAATATTTGATCCACGGAGACGTGAAGGAGGACGACGCATGTGCGGTGAATTTACATAAAGCCATTGTATAATAACATTTTACGCCTTTCATACCTTCCTTACGTTCCTTACGTTCCTTACGTTCCTTACGTTCCGCTCGTGACGCTGCGACCCCATGACCGAACCGTGGTACTGTTATATTTTGCGTAATAAGAACCCGCGCTACGCCCATCTAACCTACAATGGGTCCACCAATAACCCGCAACGCCGTTTGCGCCAACACAATGAGGAAATCTGCGGCGGTGCCAGATATACCCACGGGCGCGGCGGCGGCTGGGAAATCTATTTTTTGATGACCGGGTTCCCCGACCACAAAAACGCGCTCTCCTGCGAATGGCGCATGAAACACACCGAAGGTCGTCCGCGCAGTCGACGCCCGGCCCACCACTCGGGCCCCGGGGGCCGCGTCTTTGCCATGAACGACATTTTACAGTTGGACAAATGGACCCAGCAGTGTGCACATCACAACCGCGACGGCCACTTTACGATTTATATTGCGCCCGACATGGTCCAGCATTTAGACATGGAGGCGTTGCCCCCGAATGTGGTGGTGGCGGGCACCGTCGAAGATTTTTACAACGGTCCCCCCCCAGACCCACCTTGACCCCGCGCCCACATGCGATACAATTATTATATGAGTTTTACATATAGAAATCATGGCCTCTACGCGAAATAAAAACACGCAGGGCAATTATGAACTCGAACAATTGGACATGTATAAGATGCGCAAATACGAGGTGTACCAAGGCAAACTGATGAACGACCTCACTTGTTTTGCGGGAGACGGGTTGTTGCCCGGCAGGTACCCCATGCAGTTGTACAAGGATACGTGCGACATTGAAACCGAATTGTTTGGTATAGGATCCACCAATCTGGTCAACCCCCGTACCCAATCGATGTTGCCCCCCGAAAACCGACCCATGAAAACCTTGAATATTATTCAAAAGGCCGACGTGATTTTGCCGACACCTTTAGTCATCCAACGCGACCAACGGTACACCTCCTAGTGGAACGTGATGTGTTGTTTTGTATATTATCGTCACCCTAGAACATACGGTAATATATAATACCCCCGGCCAAAACATGGCGATTTACATAGATTACTCTATGATGATCCTTCTGGCGGAAATTATATTCGGGGGCATGACGACTGCATGTTTATTGTATATGATCAAACGTTTCGTCATGTATTGTTGCAATATCGAGCCACATGCCACCGTGTATCTGGAAAGACCCTATCCACATAGAGACTCGCCACCACATCTTCGCACGGTATCCCCGAATCACCCGTTTTGGCATAGAGAGGAAGACCGCGATACCAGTGTCATGAGTCACGAAACCGATGAACCGGTAAACCGTGAACCGTTGAACATTAGAGCGACGGAATATAACTAAACAAGGAATTCTCGTAAACAGTGACCCGGAATTGGTTGTTGTACCCGTCCACGTAAACCGTGTCCCCGTTCATCAGTTCGTCGCACCCGTATTCACCGATGCAGTTGCGCCCACGCACCTTCACCGGTAACTTGGTCGCGATGGCACCCGTATTTGACATGGTATAATACTGGTACTTGTCGCGTCCGCTCATGACCCGACGCCCCATCAACGGTAAAATCATGTTGTCGTGGAGCGAATCGTCGCCCCCTTTCTTGGAGCGTTCGTAGGTCAATATGCCGATCTGGGTGAAATCGGGGCTGTAACCGCGGGTCTGCATGTTGATGGGGGCCACCGCCCCCACGCAGGCCGAACTGTTGCAGCGGGCCGGTTGTATAGGATACTGCATCTGTACCATGGGCAGGCCGCGCACGTCGCCGGAATCCGGGGGAAAATAGTACCCGTCGGTTTTAAGAGGCGGACTGTACGGGTCCTGCAGGTTGTTGGGCCGTGTAGATACGTTAGTCAGGCTCGTCGTTTCAAATAGAATATTTCCACTGGGGGGAGCGGGGATCCCCGGATCCTTCGTACGTGGTACATTGGAAAAATTCATGTTCAACAAGTAGCCGATGGTCACGATGAGTCCTAAAATGACGACGATGAGCCCCCCGATGGTCCACGACGAACTCGGCGTCGTCTCCGCCAACAGGGGGCGGGCGCCTCCCAACGTGGTAGAGGGTACCAGGTGAAGGGCCGCCTTCTTGGACATGCTCCCGGTTTTCGCGGTGGATGGCACATAGGTTGATCGTTTTCCCATAATAATCTATACAGTATTATGAGACGAATATTGGTATAAAAGGTGAATCATGGTATCATATAACATCATGATGGGCGTTCCGGAATGGGCGTTGGAGCGATGGACCACGGAATTGTCGGGAATGACCCGTATACCGATCGATACGGCGTTTTTTACGGGGGTCATGTACGTCTTAATCCAAGGGTTAGAACATGCCCCGGTTTCCTTTTTCCACACACGCCGACGTTGTTTCCAATATGTTGTCCAAGGCCGGTTTAAAACCACGATCCCGTGCTCAACCGTGTATACCGGTCAGGCGTGGGACCAACCGTTGGCCAAGGCTCCTCCGTCTTGGTTGCAATCATTGTTGCTACCCTTTATACGAAACATACAACCTGGATTGCAAATGTCTTTTACGGGGGACAATCCGTATATATTGTCCCCCTTGATGTCTACGATGCAAACCATTCACATGAATGTGCCAGGAAACGCACCGACACTTCCCGATAGTATCGCATCGTTGAACATGGACGACTTGTCGGCGATGGGCTTGTATATGACCCCCGGCGAACGTAAAAAATACTTTGCTAAACCCGAAAACATTGCGCAACATGTGTTTGATCCCGCGTATGTGTACACGTTTAATTTTTACCAACATGTGTTGCGGTTGGATACATTTACGGCATGGGGGTACGATATACGACATATATTGGGAAAGAATCCTATACAAATCATGGCAGTATATATCGCCGATTTTACGACCTTGACCTTCCAGCAACGGGCCCAGATATACAATTATAAATTGTACAAGGTGGACGACAACAAGTAAATCGGCACAATGCTCAAGGTCTCAATGATGACGTGAAACGGGAAATTCGGGAACGCGGCCAGCATGTCCTTGCAATGCAATTTTTCGTTGACAAATCCCAAATAAATCACCACGGTGCTCCCCAAGATCCACCGGAAACTGCGTTGGACCGGTTGGGACAACCGCGGATAATAGAAGAACAGTATCGCGACGAACAAGACGATTTGGGTCAGTACAAAGTAAATGAACGACAAATTGAAAAACGCATACCCATCGACGGCGAGGATGACCCCCCATAGGGCGATATAGTACCAAGGAGGCAGGGTCTTGGTAACATGGTATAGGAAATTCAACAGGGCCAGGTTCACCAAGAACCCGCTGACATGAGTTATGGTGAATAAAAACGACCCCGGGATGTGAATGAAATGGGACAAGGTATGGTTCAATTCAAATACGAGCAGGGCCAACAAAAGCCAGAAGGCGTGCCAGTGGGGCGTTTTTACCAAGAAAAATGCGACGATGGAACAGGTCACGACGTTGACCAAGACAGAATAGGGTTGGGCAATGCCCGTTTCTTGGGGCGTTTCGCAGGTATCAAATGGAAACGTGTAGACGTTCATGTTTTATAAACCGTCTTTTTGAATATAGGGATAATTTCTTGGTATAACAATATAACACACCATATTGTTATAGTCTAGCGCTTGGACCGTGTCCGGTTCTTCTTCGTCCACGGGGCCTGACGACCGCCCTGTGTCTTCTTGCCTTTGCCCTGAGTCTTCTTGCCCTTCTTGCGTTTCATTTTCATGGATTGCGATTTGACGTAGGAGGAGGAACGGGCGGAACGGGAGGACCGTGAGGTCAGGTCTTTAAGGTTACTGTGTACGCTGGGCACATACCCACCCTTGTACGCATTTTCGTATTGGGCGGTCAGCCCCCCCATGGACGACGGAAATTTGCCGTTATAGGCGTCGGTGATGGCCATCGGCGAAGAAGATGACACGGCCGACCCTGCATTGGATCCCCCCGCCGACGCCGGCATAATGTTATTGGACATGGTGACTCCGGTTCCCGACATGATCAACTATTTTCCTTACTATATAGTTTCGTCATATAAAAAGGTCCGGCACGTAGTTGAAACGAAATGTCTCCATGTGAAAATGGTACTGTCCAGCGTGGGCGTAATGTTCGTAGGAATCGCGCCCGTCTTCCACCGCAAACATGGGGGTCACCAAGGCCCGGTTCAACCCGGGGCACTTGGTGATGGTCCAATCTGGGCTAAATGGCCGCTCCGGGTCGTCCACGTACTCGTCGGCGTATCCGTGGGCATAGGTGTCCAAGATCCGCTTGGCCCCCGCCTTGGACAGCATGTACAAGTGGACGCCCCATTGATCTGGGGGGTACCGATGGTACGCGCGTCCCGAATACGTGCGCACGACCTCGTACCCGGCCATCCATCCCTCGACCTTGTGGGTTTTCATATAACCCAACAGCAGCAATTCCAGGTTCATGGCGTCGAATTCTTGGATAATGTGCGGCAAATGCCGCGGCAAATCGCGGCGCACCACGATGTCATCTTCACAAAAAAACCCGTAGGATTTCGGGGAATCGTAGAATTGCTGAATCATGTCGAGATGACCGTAGGTGACCGACCACAGACGCTGCAATCCGGGGGAGATTTGCCTCCCCCCTTCCACATTCCGGATCCGGGGATCCGTGTGGGGCACACCGCCGTAAATATCGAGGGCAATGCCGAGGGTCTCGAAACGCTGCTGCATGCTGGCACGTTTGGCCTCGTTCTGGAAACAGACACAATGAAACGAACACAGGTCATCGATGAATTCACTATAGGAAGAATCGGGGATGGGGGAGGGTTCCATCTATTTAGATGAAAATGAATGTAAAATTTTATATATGTGTTTGCGCCAACGTGTAAAAAATTGATTCGCCTTTTTTCGTAGGTAAACAACTACACCACTTTGCAACATGACCAACGAGACACGTCAACTTTCCGCCTGCGCCGTCGTAAAGAGAATGATGGTGAGAAAATTGTGCTTGCCGTACGATGTACAGGAAATCGTCAACGGATACTGTTTTTACGATAGAAAGACCCAAGAAACCATGGAACAAACCAAACTCGCGAAGTCGGCGGTGCATCTAAGCATTCAACATGCATTTGTGCCTAAACGTAATGCGGACATTGAGAATTACGAAGAATCCTGGCTATTTTGCGGTAAAACCACCATGTCCTTCGTACGTCAAATGCAATTCATGGGATCCAACTGCGGCGGCTGCGGCAACTATGTTTACGTATCCAACGATGCGCAATGGAACGCCATGCCCCCCCGAATCAAGTGCGCTTGCTCCCATAATGTGGATATGTTGCAACGCATGCCAGACGATAACATGTATTGGAATAATTATTCGGCATATGCACATGAAAACGCGAGCGACGACGACGAAGATATGTATTGGAATAATTATTCAGCATATGCACATGAAAACGCGATCGACGACGACGACTGGTGAGACGACCGCTCTATCGGCTAGTTGGAAGTGGAGGCACATCTGGATAAAAAAAAAAGAATAATGGTCACCGCGACCATTTTTTTCCCGGCTACTGGCCGTGAACCACGCGCAATGGTACCCATCGCCGGAACTTTCGATGGTACAGGCATTCCATCTTCAGTTCTTTCGATAAATCCACGTATTTGTCGGGGCGCGTATCCATCAAGTCCGCTTCGTCGTCGCTCTCTTCTACCGCATCTAGATTGACATTCTCTTTTATATGACGAAAGAGGGAATTCATAAACACGCTGGTTTTATAATTGGGAATATAGGCAAAATCGCTGTCGTAATGGGGGTGGTATAAATGGTAAATATCGCTTTGAATGTCGGCCTTGACCAGGAAAACGGCGCGGTCTTTCCCGGAAGGAACATGGTCGACCCTTCTTGGTGGTAGGACCTCGTGGCGGGGGGGCGGCGGGGGAAAGGGGGCGGGGACGCCCCGCGCCTCTTTCCTGGCAAACACGGGGGCGGGTTGAGACAATGCCCGGACACTTTGAAACGAAGAATACAACGTGATCATGACGTTCACATACGGAATGATTTTATCCATGGATCGGTATTGAATGTGATGTATAGGATATGGCACGGTCTTCATGGCCAATTCCACCTGCGTATTTAGAGGGGAAATCATCACCGGTAGAACAAACAGATAGGTCGATCCTTTAGGAGGGCGGGCAGTCGGCCGGGGAAGAATATGGGGGGAACCCAAGATATGTTTCATAATCGCCAACCGGTGTTGAAACGAAAGTTTACGCACCGAAATGGATTGATAGATGAGCAAGTCTTCAATGACGAAAAACACGCGGTCGTCCTTTTCATATACCAACGATCCGTAGAAAAGTGTGCCCATGGCTAAATGCGGTTCCGTCGTATCAAATATCACCGGTATTTGTTGAAAGGAAACCACCTGTTTATCGCGGTTGAGTTCCAGTAGGATGCATACGTCTTCGGTACCCATAAATGTGAACCAGGCGACATATTTCTTGGATTTAGGGATAAACATACCAATGGTATAGTCTTCGTGAACTTTCTTATGTGGTGATGTTGTTTCATAGGAAAGTTCAATGGGGGGTAATTTATGCATTTTTTGTTGTAGGGTGTCGTGGGGGAAATACACGTAGGGGGAAGGGGATGACGATGGGGAGGATGGATCCATGATGATGATTGATGATATCATATAGTACAAATTCTTTATATAATATCAATTTTCTGGCACTGGGGAAACATGGTGAGTCACATATCCATGGAAGTACGTACGGAATCCCAATAATCGGGGGCGTCGATGTTGGATCGCGTAATCGTCGTATCGGGCGCATAGTTATCTATGTCATGGAGTAGGGTGGTCTGTTGGGGTGGCCCGGTCGTGACCTCCACGGGTCGCGACGTTTTGTCCAAATCTTGTAAAATTTCCTGGTATTTTTCTTGGTGAAGTTTGACTAAATCGGGTTTTTTCTTGGTCGTAAACGTATCTTTGATATAACCATAAAAATAATGAACGAGTGCGAAAAAACAGACGTAGATGAAAATATTTGCCAAGGTTCGAAACATCTTTAGAATGTTTCGATATGTTTATTTAGACGGTTCGACGCAGGAGGAGGAGGCGGCCGAGGCTATTTAGGGTGATGTTTGTTAAGAAGGTTTTTCGTAATTTTGATGTCGCCTTCTTGGGGGGGCGGCGGGGCCGGGGCCGGGGCCGGGGCCGGGGCCGGGGCCGGGGGCGTGGCCACCGATACATTTGTTGTGGTAGAATCCGGTTTCTTGCCAGATGAAAACCGTTCTTTCAATAGCCGGATTGTATCTATACTTCGTATGGTATCATTTACAGTAAACAGCCATTTGGATGCGGTCGTAATACCAATGAGTATTAAAGGTAGTCCTTCCGCAGCTACGGCAACTGGAATAAACCCACCGTGGTGGGGGACGGACCCCTTGTGAGATTTACATGTCCGCCGTCGCCGCGGTACAACCTGTTTAGGCATTTTTCTACGTGTTTTCATGTTTATTCTATATGAATCGTCAATGACGGGGGATACCTCTTATAAATTAACGACACATTTTTTGATACAATTTATTTACGGGTGCAAAAAAGAATATAAACATAACGTCGTAATAATGGTGTAGTGATCGCATATCCTAACAATGCCAGTAATCTTGGTGGTAGAACGCACGGGTACGATCCAGGCACTTTCTGTTAAAAAATACGAAGAAGACCTTTTATTCAAAAAGGCCGGATTCAAAACCCCCGCCGATTTTGGGTTGCATCATACTTTCGATGTCACTTTAGACGATTCTCAACAAACCTACCATGTAGGATTGTATGGGAAAACCAGCGGGCGAGCCAACACGGAAAACAAGTACGATTTTCCTCCTCCGGTCGACAATGTCCTGTTTTTCGGCAACTGTTTGTTGGTAAACAAGGACGCGACCGGGGCTCCTTTAGACATTTCGGTCAAGGAATGGACGGCGATTTATGAACATTTGTTCGGGGGGTTTGAAGATTTAGGCAATGAGACGGAGGACGACGGCGACGACGAGATGGATGAAGAAGAGGCCCGGATCATGAACGACCCCAAGACCCAATTCACGAAGGAGGGGTATGTCAAGGACGATTTTATCGTGGACGACAGCGATTTGGATTTGGAAGACGAGGATTACGAAGAGCCCAAGCCCAAATTGAAGGCCAAGCCGAAAGCGACGCTGAGAACCAAGAAACCCGAAACCCCTGCCGTTCCTAAAGAAAAGCGGGTGCCTAAAGCCCCGGCGAAGCCCAGAGGGAAGCGGGGGGGCAAAGTCGCCCCCGAAGGCAGTGCGGATAAAACGCAAGAAAATACTGTACTGGAATATCAGGATGAACTCGACGAAGAAGCCTACTTCGCCTAACATCCTCGACCAAAAAAAAGAAAACCCTGCGCTGATGGTGTAGTGGTAACATGGAACCCTTCCAAGGTTCAGCTAGGGGTTCGATTCCCCTTTAGCGCAAAATTTTTTGATAAAATTTTTGATTCTTCTTCTGGTATAGACTCGTTCTACACCTTTGCAATGTCCAAAGGTGTAAAAATTGAATGAAACCGTAATAAACACTAAATAGGATAACAAGGTATTATCCTATTTAGCAACCATGAGATTCCAAATTTCGAACCCCGACAGATTTCGCAACAACATCCGTGAGAAGATTGCCGGTATTGTGCAGGCCGACCGTGAAACCGAGGAAGCCCTCTACAAGAACATTGAAATGAGTATTTATAATTTTACGATCAAAGAAGCGACCAAGCGCAACATTGTCCGGAAGTGGGACAACCCGAGTTTTGTCCATATTTACATGGACCGGCTGCGAAGTGTGTATATAAACATCAAAAACCCGGCACTGCTTCACCGGATTAAAAGCGGGGAAATTCCGGCCACGAACGTGGCGTTCCTCAGTCACTATGAAATGAATCCGGTCAAGTGGAAGGAGGTATTGGATCTCAAGATGATGCGCGATGCGTCTAAATTGAATCAGCAGATTCAGGCCAGTACCGACATGTACACGTGCAAGCGGTGCAAGTCCAAGAAGACGACCTATTATGAGATGGCCACGCGCTCAGCAGATGAGCAAATGACGATTTTCATCACTTGCCTCGACTGCGGTAAGAACTGGAAACAATAAAACCGATCACAACATAAAATTGTTATTTCCCCCGGCGGCTTGGAGTTCATTCATGGCCGAATTGACGTCCGGTTTCGATAATTTCAAATTCCGCATGGCGGCTTGGGAGGCGGTATATTGCGACTTGCAGGGGGCGTTGTCTTTGGACATGGCGTAGGTTAAATAGGACAGGGCGCCCTCGATATCCGGGGTCACTTGATTCAAGCTATCAAAGGCATTGATGATGTATTTTTGAGAGGTGGTGCTGATGCCGGCACTGTCGGGGGCGACCCACGCCGGCACAGAATACAAATTGGGGGGCGCCGTACCGGTAGGTACAGGGGGCGCCGTCGCGTTTTGGGCCTGCAATATGCCGGTTTTAATGGCTTCGTAGGCACTGTTCCCTTTATCCATGAAGGATGTATTGGAGGACGGGGTGGGCCCCGATTTTTTGTTCACATTGGCAGCAGCAGTATGAGAGGATTCGTAATTATGCATACTGTCACCGCCGTGCCCCTTGAAAATGGTGTCAAAATAAAAGGCCTTCCAGAAATACGGCAGTCCCTTGGCCATGAGTCCCAACGGTTTGTCGACCATGTTCACCATGCCCAACGTGGAATCATAGAAGAGCTGCAAGGAATCGCCAATCACATTGCAGCTATAACACTGACGCACCACCGAATCCGGGAAATGCATGAACCCGTACCCCGTCTGGGCCTGCACTTTATTGCTTAGTACCGCAAGGGCGCCGTCTTTTTTGATGACCCGACCATGGGAATCGAGGGCGCCCGTCACCCCGAACAATTTCACATAGAGGGTGTTGAGATCCACCTTATTGAACGTGATGATACGAACAATGGCGATCGGTATGAAAAAGACCACATAGACAAAGACATAGATGGCCATGTCTAGGGCATACCACATGCCGCATTTTGGCAAATTTTTATACCAGGTCAGCCCGCAGGTGGCAATGTCGTTCATTGTTTCCGTAAAATCCCCGATGACTACGAAAGATTGCCAGATCAAGTTGAAACACAGTTCAATGACGGCGCCGGCCACGAAGGCAAACCCTTCGGCGAAATAAAAAATGTGTTCAGGCAAGGTGAGCGTAATAATGATCATGTCCTCAATCAAATCAAAGAGGAATTGCAGGAACTGGCCAAAATCGAGCAAGGTCAATCCTTCTACGAATCCTTCTTGGATGTTATCGTGTGATTCTGGGCGGGGTTCACCGTAATGAAACGCGGCGGAGGCAACATTCGACGATTTTTTACAATACAAATTGTAGGGATCGTATTTGCATTCGTCGTTGTCGTCGCCTCGTCCAGAGGCGACAAAAGTTTCTTTCACGGGCAGAGGAGTCATGTTGGAGGCGGGCGGCGGCGGTATCGGTACGACTTGCCCCCGCGCAGTAGCAGTCGATTCATGTTTAAAAAAGGCATAATAGATCAATATTGTCAAAATGATGAGTCCAAAGATGGCCAACCATAATTTATCTACAATACGTTTGGTCAATAACTCTGTTAGATTGAAACTCATAAATCCTATACAAATAATACGCATTTTATACACTTGATCTTATTGCACGTTCACTATGACAAGGTTGCTCATGGGACCTTGTCATAACACCCCCTATCATGTCTGTGACATCATGGGTCATATATCTATTTCATGCTGGATTTCATCGATTCGACCGTGTTTTGGACGTCACCGACAATACCGTTCACTTTGCTGAACGATTCTTCTAAAGATCCCACGTTGGACATGATTTTTTCTTGGAGTTTCAAAAGTTCTTGGTATTTCTGTTTGATTTTATCCATGTCTGGGTTGTTGGCGGAAAGGGGTTTATTGGATTCGTGGTCATTTTCGTCCGTCATGGCCTCTTTGGTCACCTTCGCGGTCGGGGCGTTCGTCGTCGCTGTAGCTGCCTTGGTCGTCGCCTTCGCGGTCGCGGTGGCCGCTTTCGTGGTCGCGGTGGCCGCCTTCGTGGTCGCGGTGGCCGCCTTCGTGGTCGCGGTGGCCGCCTTCGTGGTCGCGGTGGCCGCCTTCGTGGTTGCGGTGGCCGCCTTCGTGGTTGCGGTGGCCGCCTTGGTCGGGGGAGACGTCGTGAACCCTTCCATCTGCATCTTCTGGGGGCCATAATTGACTAAATTGGCCGTCACCAAGCCTATGACCAAAATAACAATCATGTTCTTGCTAAAAAAGGACGTCAAGAACGCGACCAAGATAAAAAGGATCGAAACAATGTAATTTCCCGAAAGAGCGTGGGACACCAAGTTGAAAAACGTGACAAAAATAAAGAAAAACAGCACATATTTGTTGTATAAGAAATTCATTTTTTGTTTGCCGATAAATTTAGCGCCACCCTTCAATGTACGGGACACTATAGCGGATGGGGATGCCATATAATCAATAATACGTCCTATAGAATAAGATTGGAAAATGCGTACCGGGCGCGAAGACATCACGGGTCGGCCGTCGAAGATTCGGTAATGGACACCGACGATTGGGTGGATTCGTCGTCCGTCATCATGGGGGGTGCAGAAACCGCCGCATAGATTTCGAGCACTTCGCGCACCACGGCTTCGCGTTCGACGTCTTTCAGTTCGAATTCCACACTAGATATGCTATTGGACCGCCGCGAGCGAATCTTATCCAAGAAATCTTCGAGACCGTTGCGTTCGCCCATGCGATCGCACTGTTCCAAGTCGCCCGTGATGAACAGACGCGTGTTTTCTCCTATACGGGTCAGCACCAGTTTCATTTGCGAGAGACTGCAATTTTGCATTTCGTCGGCCACAATGCAACAATTCTTGAAGGTACGTCCGCGCATAAACCCTAAAGGACAGATTTCGATAATCTTCTCTTCAATCAATTGCGTCGTTTCTT
>Ga0209400_1000196_pt1 | contig 54082 bp, 50 predicted proteins | sample M_130807_EF_Meta_FD_187313 | JGI IMG/M metagenome (GOLD analysis project Ga0209400, IMG submission 187313) | Freshwater microbial communities from Lake Montjoie, Canada to study carbon cycling - M_130807_EF_MetaG (SPAdes) (version 2) | ecosystem: Environmental > Aquatic > Freshwater > Lake... | reverse complement strand
GAAGTTGGATTTAACAAATTTTAATTTTAAAGAAAAAAATCGTCTGAAAAGTATTCAATGGATCAGCTGGCGGATGATGGGTAGGGATTTGAGTGGATGGGGATGGGCAAGGTGCTGTGCATGAAAGTCCACCAAGTGATCGAGGAGTTTTCTCCGAAGTGGGAGAGGTAAAGTTGTGGTAGGGTGGTAGGAATGGTCAAGAAGGTCTTTCAGGTAGGGAAGCACAAGTTGAACCTCCTCTAGGCTAAAGGGATGGTGTATGCTTTCTGCCAAAAAACCTTCCCCTAGCTCTGGGGCAAAACCCAGATGCCTGGCGTTTTCAAGTAGGAAGACGAGGGGAAAATGGGATAAATTGGTTTCAGAATCATCTAATAGCGTGATACTTTCCTCTAGAAAGTCAAATAGGTCTTCATTTTGGAATCCCTCCAAAATGCTTCTACTGATGACTTCGGTACAAAATAACGCCAAACTTGTTCGGGTCATATCAAATGGGATAAGCCGCTGGGGAAGCTTGATTTTTGCTTCAGAAATTCGTTGTAAGCCTGAATTTTCTTTGTCATAGACCACCAAATCCAGAAGTGTGAGGGGCTGGTAAAGAGCGATTTTACTTCCTTTGCCTAGGCTCCTTACCCCATTGACCAGGTAGCCCTTTAGGCCTAGTTCCCGGGTGAAAATGCGCACAATGATGCTGCTATCCTTGTATTTGATATGGCTTAATACGATCCCTGCCGTTTTTTTAAGCATGTCTTTTTTCCTTAACCCTACTCTTCATGGAAGCATTTTCTGCATCTGGCTTCGTAACTGTCTTTTTCGCCGAGCACCACTTTTTCGGTAGCTGCAGAAAGTCGGTAGGAGAAAGCAGCCAAATCCCCACATTGCATGCAGATGGCATGTACTTTGGTGACGTATTCGGCAATGGCCATGAGTTTGGGCATGGGATCAAAAGGCTTTCCTTCAAAATCCATGTCTAAGCCAGCCAAAATTACCCGCTTCCCTTGGTTGGCAAGGAGTTGTACCACCCGTACAATGTCTTCATCAAAAAATTGGGCCTCATCAATTCCAACCACATCGCAGGTTCCACTTAGTAGCAGGATGTCCCCAGCAAAGCTTACTGGAGTAGATCGGATGCTGGTTTCATTGTGAGACACCACATGCGTATCGTGGTATCGGGTATCCACGGAAGGCTTGAATATTTCCACCTGTTGCTTGGCCAGTCGTGCTCGTGTCAGCCTACGAATCAATTCTTCTGTTTTCCCCGAAAACATAGAGCCACAGATCACTTCAATTTGACCCTTTTGTTCTGAATTTTTTCTACTGATGGGTGAGGGTTCTATGAACATGCTTATTCGGTGTAAGTCAAATGGGGGAATTTAGAGGAATCAGGCACTCGAATGGTCAATACCCCATGGAGTAAATGCGCTTGACAGGCAAGTCGCTCATTCGCAAGGAGCCTTTTAAGGTCTCTAAATTGTTGCTCCTGTACTGTTTCTAAACTCAGATTTTCTTGGCCTTCTACTACAGTCATTTTGCAGGTGGTACATCTTCCTTTTTTACCACAGGCATGCATCCAATCTATTCCATTTTCATGAATAAAATCAATAACTTTACAATCAATTGCTTTTGATTCAATCGATCTATTTCCGAGATTTTGAATTCTTATTTGGACCACTCTTTTGTTTGTTTTTGAAAACAATACCTTCCTATGACCGCTCAAATTAACGGCAATTATTTAGAAAAATATGCCATATCCTATGCAGAATTGGTTTGTGATCAATTTTTTAGCACAAGACAATTTATAACGGGGCAAGAAATCATTCAGTTGACTCCAAGTACTCAGGTAAATTTTTTCATTATCAAACGCTTGTTCGAATTGTGGCAAGAGGAATTGGGTAAGCTGAAGAGCAGTCCCTATTTTGATTACCGTGACATTGCGGTTCATGAGGCGCTAACCCAGTTTATGAATGTGCTTTCCAGACGGATCAAAGTAGAGCGCATTCACTTAGCCGGTATTTTGCAAGATGCAGTACAAGATTCGATTCAAGTTGCTACGGATCCCCTCAACTTCTTCCAAAATGAATTGGCAAAAGCTCCTGCTGGAAAAATAAATGAGTACTTAAAGGAAAACAAAAAGTACTTCAAATGGAATGAATTGTTGGTCACTGGCCTTATTGATAAGGCGGGTATTGGATTGGACTTCGAGAGCTATCAACAGGCTATTTTGGCCAATTTTCAATCACTTAAACCAAGGTTAGATTCTCCAAAAGAGCTACTAGCAAGCCTTAGTGACACGTTAGCATTTGATTTGGAGGAATATTGGGGTGAATCAACAAGCCAAATTGAGGAAACCGAAGAATCCAAAATTCATGAGTTTGAACAGGAGGAAGAATCCCAGCGATTTGAATCAGAGGAAGAACTGGAAGAGGAGGTTTTAATTCAACTACCAGAAGAAGAGGTACTTACACCACAGCCTGAAAAAAGAGAACCCATCGCCTCGACTTCTACTACTGGAAAGGACTTGGACGCGGCTCATTTAAAGGCTGTTTTCGCTTCAGAAACCTACAAAGGGATGAAAGGAATCCTAGGGGAGTTGGCGGAAAGCCTTTCTTTAAATCAGCGGTTTATGTTTACCAAAGAGTTGTTTGATGGCAATGCTGATTTGCTTCGCCACGCTTTAAAATCTGTGGATGAGCTAGCCACCTTTGAGGAAGCGGTAGCGCTTATCAATGAGCGATTTGTCGTTGAGTTGGACTGGGATATTGAGTCCGAAGAAGTCCGTGAATTTATGCAGCAAGTCTATCGGAAGTTTGTTTGGTAAGCTCCCTCAAAAAAAAGAGCAGTAAGAAATCATTACCGCTCTTTTTTTGAACCCCATAGGCTCTTATTATTAGCTTATTCTTCCCAGCTGTGAAGCACGTGAAGAATCTAGCTTAATGAAGATAAATAACAAAACCGTAAAGGACCATAGTGATGATCCTCCGTAGCTGAAAAAGGGAAGTGGAATCCCCACCACTGGAAAGAGGCCGACGGTCATGGAGATGTTCACTACGAAATGGAAAAGAAGGATCGAAATCACTCCATATCCATAGATTCGAGAAAATCGAGTTTTTTGTCGCTCGGCCATAATCACAAGCCGATAAAGTAGACCAGAGAATAGCGAAATCACTACAAAGCTTCCGAACCAACCAAACTCCTCTCCGAGGGTGCAAAAGATGAAATCGGTGTCTTGCTCGGGGACGAAGTCAAACTTGGTTTGCGTGCCTTCCAAGTAGCCTTTTCCAAAAAAGCCTCCAGATCCAATGGCGATTTTGGATTGGGTCACGTTCCAGCCGACACCTAATGGATCGATGTCTGGATTGAAGAGCACCATGATTCGATTTTGTTGGTGAGCTGGGAGCTTGGAAACTACAAAATCGATGGAGTAAATGTAGGCAATGAGGCCTAACCCAATCAGGGAGAAGGCAAGAATACGCTGCCAAGATTTTTTGCCCAGGTAAATCAATACGATCATCGCAAGGATGATTATTGCCGCTAGGTAAATGTTGTTGTCAACACCCAAGGCAAGTAGGGTGATACTTACTGATCCAATACCCAATCCATAGTACCATTGGGGGAGCCCTTCTCGGTAAAACATGATGAGTAGCGAAAAGTAGACTAAGGCCGTACCCGTATCGGGTTGCAGCAAGATCAAGACTACTGGAATCAATAGCACGCCGAAAGCGATGGCTTGGTAGTTTCGCTTGGCTAAGTCAAATGTCGGGCGTTCCATCACCTTTGCTAAGGCCAAGGCAGTAGCAAATTTTGCAAATTCACCAGGTTGAATTCGGAACTCCCCTACGCCAATGGAAAGAATCTGTCCATTGACCTCCTTGCCGAAAACGGGAGTGACAATTAGGATTAGAAGAAAGATGAGGTAGATGACGAGGGAAAGGTTTTCAAAAAAGCGGTAGTCCGCTACCATAATCAAGGTGATCAGACCAATAGCAGTGCCAATCCATACGAGTTGTTTTCCTGAGCTAGTGGTTAGATCAAAGATGCTTTTTTCCACCTGGCTATCGTAGGTGACCGCATAGATATTGAACCAGCCAATGATGACCAATGCAAAGTAGATGGATACTGCGATCCAGTCGACTCGATTGATTTGAACCTCAGCTTCTTTCATTTAATTAACAAAATTACCTGCGATAACATAGTCCTGTAGCTCAGGGCGCGAGATGGTTTTACGGATGTATTTTTCAATCATCAGGGAAGCCGTACTTGCCGCTGCCCTTCCTCCCCAACCTGCATTTTCGACATAGACTGCAATCGCAATTGTTGGATTATCCTTCGGAGCAAATGCAATAAAGACAGAGTGGTCTTCCCCATGTGGGTTTTGTGCAGTTCCTGTTTTACCTGCGATTACGAGGTCGGTCATTACAGCTCGGGAAGCAGTTCCGTAGATGGCCTCGACCATGGCATCCTGAATTAGGTCAAAGTGTCGGGCATCGACACCTACCGAGATTTTTTGTTGGAATTTGGCAGGGATTTTTTTGGGATCTCCATCGATGGCTTTGATCAGATGCGGGGTGTAGTAATATCCCTTATTTGCAAAAATAGCTGCTAGATTGGCCATTTGCAGTGGAGTCACTTGCATCTCTCCTTGGCCGATGGAAAGGGAGTAGATGGTGGAGTATTTCCAATGCCCTGCTCCATAGATGCGGTCATAGAGTTTGCTCGATGGGATATCTCCTCCTTTTTCCCCGCTCATGTCAATTCCTAGTGGACCACCCAATCCAAATTTCAAAACACTTTCTCGCCAGGCATTTAATCCTATTTCAGTGTCTTTGAAGGTGTTGGATGAGACCTCTCGGTTGATGATCTGACGAAAAGCTTGGTGGTAGTAGGGATTGCAAGAATTCCGAATGGCGCCAAACAAATTTACTGGATTGGGATGGTTGTGGCAGGCCACCAAAGACTTGTTGCAGGAGAAAGTTGAATTGGGAGTCAAGACGCCTTCTTGAAGGCCAATTAAGCTCTGCACGATTTTAAAAATGGACCCCGGAGGATAGGTAGCCATGATGGGCCTATTGAATAGCGGCTTTGAATTGTCAGTATTTAGGGTTTTGTAAGTTTTGCCAAACTCCGCGCCAGTCAGTTGATTTGGATCATAAAATGGAGCCGAAATCATGGCCAAGATCTCTCCAGTTTTGGGTTCAATTGCTACCACTGAACCAGTTTTGCCGTTCATCAGCAACTCTCCAAATTGTTGCAAATCCAGATCAATCGTGGAGGTTAGGTTTTTGCCTGCGACGGATAGGGTGTCATATTGCCCCTCCTTGAATGGCCCTTTGTCCATTCCACGAACATTGACCATCTTGTATTTAACCCCTTTTTTGCCACGTAGCTGGTTTTCATAGTATTTTTCCAAGCCACTAAGTCCTACATAGTCACCCTGAGAATAGTAGCTCAGTGTATCTCTTTTGAGTTGCCCGGCACTGATTTCACCAATGTAGCCCAAGGCATGTGCTGCTGTTGGAGTGGGATAAGACCTGACGGATCGTGTAAGAATAAATAATCCGGGATAGTCCACCAAAAAATCTTGAATACGCGCAAAATCGGTGTTGGAGAGTTGCTTGATAAGCGGGGACGGCTTGACCTTGGAGTAGCTTTTTGCCGCATTATATCCCTCGATTAATTGCTCTTTACTGATTCGAAATAGCTCACAAAATTTAGCGGTATCTTCCAAATGGAATTCCCGTGGAACCACCATCAAATCAAAAATGGGGTTGTTGAACACCATCAATTTGCCAGAACGATCGTATACCAATCCTCGGTAAGGGTGATCCACAATTCGTTGGATGGCATTACTTTCTGCTCTTTTTAAGAAGCTGTCATCCAGAACTTGTATAGCAAAGAGCTTAACAAGTAATATCCCACTCAATAAAAAAATGACCAATAGGATGACGGCAGGACGTTGATCTCTCATGAGATGCTTCGTTTACGACTAAAGAAAAGTAATTGCACCACCAAGGTAAGTAGCAACGTGAATAGTGCGGAAAAGAAGCTTTTGATCAGAATTTCAAAAAATCCGCCAGTACCCCATTGGTCAGCGGTAAAAAAAGCAAGGCAATACACAAATAGGAGCGGGAAGGCGTAGCTAATGTATCGTCCAAATCCTATCTGTCCGAGGCTGGGCTCTTCTGCTTCATCAAATCCTCCAGTAGGGCTAGCAATTTTGAGCCAAGTAGGCTTTAAAAACGCGAATAAAGTAGCTGCTGCGGTATGCATACCGATTGTTTCGAAGAAAATATCTAAGATAAATCCAGTACAAAATGCAATCAGCATCAAGGGAATGGTGCGAATGGTACTTGGTAAAATCAATAAACCCAGCAGGTATAAAAAGCCAAAGGCATACCCAAAAACGGCAAGATTTTTTAGGAATAGAATTTGAACCAATCCTAAAATTAGTATCAAGAAGCCGGACGAAAACAGGTTTCTAATATTCATTGGTCAAATCGGATTGACGGTACAGGGAATCGAGCTCTTGAAAGCGAGTATTTTCAACCAAGTAGACGTAGGTTAATTTACTAAAATCAGTGCTCAATTTTACGGTTAGCGCTAAATAATTGGGATCAGCTTTGTTGACTTCCACTTTTGAAATTTTTCCAATCAGGATACCTTCAGGAAACACTGCATTGAAGCCCGATGTGATTACAGTGTCCCCTTTGCTCGCTTTGACGTGTCGGGGAACATACAGCAGCTGTACTTCAGATGTATTGCGCCCGTCCCATTGTACCGAACCAAAAACATCCGAAGATTTGATTTTCGCTGAAATTAGCAGGTTGGTGTTCAACACTGAAAATGCAACTGAATAATTCTCCGACACGGATTTGACCCTTCCTACTACCCCTTGGGCATTAAAAATACCCATTCCAGGTTTGATGCCATCTTTCGAACCTTTGTAAAGCGTAAGGTAATTCTGTGAAAATCGAAGTGAATTGGCCACTACGCGAGCACCTTTGAGTTCAAAGGTTGCTTTTAGCGTGGAATCAATCGCTATCGACCTGCTGTCCGGCTTGACTTGTAATCTTAGAAGCTCCTGCTTAAGGCTTGCATTTTCTTCCACAAGAGCGGCATTGGCATCTACAAGGGAGAAGAACTCCACTACATCTGCCTGTTTTTTGAGGGCATTGCCCACCAATTCAGTCGAACTATTAAAGTATGCTGCGCCTTGTGGGGAATTGTTGGAGACAATCATCCAGATCGCCAAAAATTCAAGAAATGCGAATAGTAAAAATGCTCTTACACGGTAAATGAACTTTAGGATGCGTAGCATTCAGAAATTAGGTCATCAGAACGGTTCGGAAGTGTTGAATGTTTTTAAGTGCAGTGCCCGTACCACGAACAACAGCTCTTAATGGATCTTCTGCAATGTGAATGGGAAGCTTGGTCTTTTGGTGCAGACGCTTATCTAGACCCTTCAATAAAGCCCCACCACCCGTGAGGTGGATGCCGTTATCGTAAATATCTGCAGATAATTCGGGTGGAGCGATTTCCAAGGCTTTCAATACAGCTTCCTCGATTTTGGAAACTGATTTATCCAAGGCAAAAGCAATTTCAGAATAGGATACCTTGATCACTTTTGGAATTCCCGTCATCAAATCCCGTCCTCGAATCTCGTAGTCGTCTGGACCATTCTCCAATTCGGTAAGCGCAGAGCCAATCGCAATTTTTACCTTTTCTGAAGAGCGCTCGCCTATCAAAAGGTTGTGCTGCCTTCTCATGTAATCCAAGATGTCCTTGGTAAAGGTATCACCTGCAATACGGATAGACTGGTCAGCAACTATCCCAGACAAAGCAATAAGGGCAATTTCTGTGGTACCACCTCCAATGTCTACGATCATGGATCCCATTGGTTTTTCAATATCGATTCCGATACCAATGGCCGCGGCAATTGGTTCATAAATCATGTAAACCTCCTTGGCTCCAGCATGCTCAGCGGAGTCACGTACCGCTCTTTTCTCTACTTCGGTGATGCCAGAAGGGATGCAAATTACCATTTTGTGGGACTGAGGGAAAAGGCCTTTTTTCTGCCCAGGGATCATTTTGATCAATCCACGAATCATTTGCTCCGCAGCGTAGAAATCTGCAATTACGCCATCTTTTAGGGGACGGATGGTCTTGATGTTTTCATGCGTTTTTTCGTGCATATTCATCGCCTCTCTTCCTACAGCCAAAACCCGATTGTTCGTTTTGTCTATGGCAATAATTGAGGGTTCATCTACCACGATTTTGTCTTTATGAATAATCAGGGTATTGGCCGTACCCAAATCAATGGCTATGTCACTTGAGAAAAAATCAAATAGTCCCATTCTTAATTTTTTTTTGGATTTAAACTCGGTAATGGACGTTTAGGATAGTCCTTGCGTACTATTTTTGACCGAGAATCGACAAAAATATTACCTTAAATTGATAAAACAGAGAGAAAGAAGTTTTTTTGTTTTGGACGGGTAAAAATGGGAGTGAATTGTTCCTGACAGTCAATTTCCCAAGACAATGGATTAAATTTAGGTAAAATTTAGGAGCATTCGATGACCTATTTTGTATTTCGTCAATCTTTCTATTACTTTTGTACTGTATTCTAAAATTTCTAGAGGGGACAACAGTCCCCTCTTTCATTATCCTGCTGTATGAGTGACCTAAAGCATGTGATCCTAGACCTAGTCCAAAAGCACCTTCCTGATGCAGAACATTTTATTGTGGAGGTGAAAATTGATCGGGTGGCTGATAAAACCAAAATCTTGATTTTGGTAGACGCCGATCAAGGGATGACCATCGCTGCCTGCGCATCCTTGAGTAGGGCCTTGTCTGGGGAGCTCGAAACCAATGAACTTTTGGACGAAGCCTACACCTTAGAGGTGTCTTCACCTGGCTTGGATTATCCGCTCTCCGAAATAAGGCAGTACCAAAAAAATATTGGGAGGTCTCTAAAAGTCTACCTGCTTTCAGGAGAGGAAGTCCTGGGCAAATTAAAGGAAGTTGAGGAGCAGGGGATTAAATTGGTGGTCACCAAAAAAGAAAAAGGAAAAAAAAGTGTGGAAGAGGAGCAGAGTATCTCCTTGAATGAAATAAAAAAATCTATCGTACAAGTATCTTTTAATTAATACCAATGGATGCAAAAATCTTAATTGAATCCTTCGCAGAGTTTGCGAGATCAAAAAATGTGGATCGTCCAACTATGATCCGTATACTGGAAGATGTATTTAGAGCGATGATTCGCAAGAAGTTTGAATCAGACGAGAATTTTGATGTGACCATCAATGCCGATAAAGGTGATTTGGAAATTTTCAGAATTCGAGAAATTGTAGATGACAACTCTGAAGACATCTGGGATTTTGATAAAATCAGCCTTTCCGATGCCCAAAAAATTGAGCCTGACTTTGAAGTAGGCGAAGAGGTATATGAGAAAATTGAGCTGGAAGAATTTGGAAGAAGAGCTGTTCAAATGGCTCGTCAAACCTTGATCCAGCGTATTAAGGACCTTGAAAAAGACATACTATTTAGCAAATACGAAGAGCAAGTAGGAGAAATCATTTCAGCTGAAGTATATCAAATTCTAGGTCGCGAAATTCTTTTGATCGACAACGAAGGCAATGAGTTGATTCTACCGAAGGGCGAACAAATTTCCAAGGATCGCTTCAGAAAAGGAGACTCTGTCAAATCAATTGTTCATCGTGTAGACATGATCAATGGAAATCCTAAAGTGATTTTGTCTCGTACTTCCCCTGTTTTCTTGGAAAGACTTTTTGAAAATGAAGTTCCGGAAGTGTATGACGGCTTGATCACCATTGTGAAGGTGGTACGTGAGCCAGGCGAGCGCGCCAAAGTAGCAGTAGAGTCATACGATGACCGTATCGACCCAGTTGGTGCTTGCGTGGGCATGAAAGGATCCCGTATCCATGCAGTCGTACGTGAACTACAAAATGAAAATATCGACGTGATCAATTTCACGGAGAATTTGGACCTGTATGTTTCCCGTGCTTTGAGCCCGGCAAAAGTTTCTTCCCTTTCTATCAATAAGGAATCCAAACGAATTTCTGTGTTTTTGAAGCCAGACCAGGTTTCTTTAGCGATTGGAAAAGGAGGCTTTAACATCAAACTAGCTAGCCGATTGGTGGGCTATGAAATCGATGTGTTCCGTGAGTTGAACGATCAGGAAGAAGAAGATGTGGACTTGAACGAGTTCTCAGATGAGATCGATCAGTGGATTATCGACGAACTCAAAAAGACTGGCCTGGACACTGCAAAGAGCGTCTTGGTACTGAGTAAAGAAGATTTGATCCGCAGAACGGAGTTGGAGGAAGTGACAATTGATGAAATTTTCCGAATTCTCAGAACAGAATTTGACCAATAAGGGGCTTAAACCCCGAAGATTACCTAATTTTACTTAAGATTTCGAAAGAGGTTTTTGCTTATGTCAGAAGAAAAAATGATGCGATTAGGCCAAATAGCCAGAAAGCTCAACGTGGGTACGGCAACCATTGTTGAGTCCTTGGCTAAAAAGGGCTATGAGGTAGAGAACAATCCCAATTCTAAGATTACATTGGACCAAGTGTCCATGTTGGAAAAGGAATTTAAGTCCTCTGCTCTTGAAAAGGAAGAGGCTTCCCATTTATCTATTGGAAAGCGTCATGAGCCTACAGCATCGGAGCAGGATCTGCCGAAGCAGGAAAAAGCCGTAGAGCCAACCCCTGTACCTGTACCCGTTCAAGAACCACAAGTTACTCCTGCGCCTGTAGCGAAAGCTCCAGAGCCAGTGGTAGAAAAAATAACCTCTGAAGCACCAAAACTAGAAGGAATTCGAGTTTTAGGGAAAGTAGACCTTTCTAAAAAGCCAGCGCCTACCCCGCCAGCACCGCAGCCGAAACCAGCTCCAGCGCCAAAGCAAGAGGAGAAAAAGCCTGAGCCAGTTGCTTCAGTTGCTCCAAAAGCCCCGGAAGCTCCCGCTACTCCAACAACACCTGCCCCTGCTCCTGCTCCAAAAGTAGTTGAAGCGCCAAGCCCAACTCCAGCACCAGAGGTGGTTCCGGAAGAACTTATCTCTGCAAAAGCAGACTCGCTAAAAGGACTTACCGTACTTGGTAAAATCGAACTTCCTGTCGATAGAACAAAGAAAAAAGGAGGTCCAGTTGCTTCTTCCGATGAGAGAGGAAAGGATAAAAAACGACCTAGAAAACGAATTGATAGTAAGCCAGGCGCCCCAACCCCAGCGGGTCAAGCACCAGGTGCCCAAAATCGTCCGCAAGACCAACGAGGCGGAAGACCAGGCCAACCAGGCCAACCCCCTCGACCGGGCCAGCCCCCTCGACCAGGTCAGCCTCGTCCAGCTGGTGGTAGTCCACAGCAGCGAATCCAAAAGGCGGAGCCAACTCCTAAGGAAATTCAAGATCAAATCAAGCAAACCCTTGCGAGACTTCAAGGCAATAAGCCGGGTGGAAAAACCAAATCTAGACGCGACAAGCGTGCCGAACGCGATCGTGATGTAGAAACTGATGGAGATGAGGTAAAAATCTTAAAAGTAACCGAATTCATTTCTGCCAATGACTTGGCAGCACTTTTGGATGTGTCGGTCAACCAAATTATTTCCGCCTGCTTGTCACTAGGAATGTTTGTGTCCATCAACCAACGCCTGGACGCAGAAGCAATCACAATCATTGCCGATGAATTTGGCTTCGATGTGGAATTTACTAAATCCATCGAAGATGAGATGGAAGAAGAGGTAGCAGACACCGATGAGGAGCTGGAAGAAAGAGCTCCAATTGTTACCATCATGGGACACGTCGATCATGGTAAAACCTCCTTGCTTGATTTTATCCGTATGTCAAAAGTAACTGCCGCGGAAGCTGGTGGAATTACACAGCACATTGGGGCATACGATGTACGAACCAAGACTGGTCATAAAATAGCTTTCTTGGATACTCCAGGTCACGAGGCCTTCACCGCGATGCGAGCTCGAGGTGCTAAAATCACAGACGTAGCAATCATTGTAATTGCTGCGGACGATAGCATCATGCCTCAAACCAAGGAAGCCATAAACCATGCCCAAGTAGCTGGCGTACCGATGATTTTTGCCATTAATAAAGTGGACAAACCCAATGCTCGTCCTGAGAAAATCAAGGAAGAGTTGGCCAACATGAACTTGCTGGTTGAAGATTGGGGAGGAAAATACCAGTCTCAAGAAATTTCAGCAAAGACAGGACAAGGAATAGATGAACTTTTAGAAAAAGTGCTTCTTGAATCCGAAATCTTGGAATTGAAAGCCAATCCAGACAAAAATGCCGTAGGAACTGTAATCGAAGCTTCCTTGGATAAAGGTAGGGGATATGTTTCTACCGTCATGGTACAGGCAGGCACCTTGAGAATAGGAGATGTATTACTTGCAGGTCAACACTATGGTCGAGTAAAAGCCATGTTTGATCACAAAGGCAACAAGCTGAAAGAAGCGGGTCCATCTACTCCTGTGCAAATGTTGGGATTGAGCGGTGCTCCTCAAGCTGGAGACACCATCAAGGTGTACGATACAGAACGGGAGGCAAGAGAGATTGCCAATTCCAGAGAGCAGATTCAGCGCGAACAAAGTTTACGTACCAAGAAGCACATCACCTTGGATGAAATCGGCCGTCGACTCGCTATCGGAAGCTTCAAGGAACTCAACATCATCATCAAAGGTGACGTGGATGGATCGGTTGAAGCACTTTCGGATTCCTTGCTCAAGCTTTCTAAGGATGAAGTAAAAGTGAGCATCATCCACAAAGGGGTGGGTCAGATCTCCGAATCGGACGTATTGCTTGCCTCCGCTTCGGATGCAATCATTATCGGATTCCAGGTTCGCCCATCTTCCAATGCTAAAAAGCTTGCGGAACAAGAGGAAATCGAGATTCGCCACTACTCCATCATTTACGATGCGATCAATCAAATCAAAGATGCGATCGAAGGGATGCTAGAACCAGAATACGAAGAAGTGATTACAGGTAACATCACCGTTCGCGAAGTATTCAAAATCACAAAAGTGGGTACCGTTGCTGGTTCGTATGTGACAGATGGCTTTATCACTAGAAAAAACAAAATCCGCATCATCCGTGCAGGTATTGTAATCCATGAAGGTGAGATCGACCAATTGAAGCGCTTCAAAGACGATGTTTCAGAGGTTAAAGCGGGTTACGAGTGTGGTATCTCCATCAAGAACTACAACAATATCGAGATCGACGATACCATTGAAGGATACGAACTGCGCGAAATCAAGCGTAAGAAATAAGTTTTTAAACATCAAATTGAAAGGAATGGCGAAGGCTATTCCTTTTTTTATTCCATGGTAGCAGCCATTTGTATCATTTGCCTAGTAGCATCCATTCTTTCCATCTTCTTGTTACTTCTGGGTCTTTTTCGCCCGGTGTGGGTGTTGTGGTTTTTGGATAGGAGTAACCGCCTAAAAGTGATTCAATTTTACGGTACCTCTACTTTCTTTTTTGGAGGGCTTTATTTTTTATTGAAAATGTTAGATTGAGAAGGAGTAAAAAGTAGACTTCAACCTGTAGAAACGAAAAAATATCGCCTAAAGGTTGTTTTTTCGATATTTTGAATGAAATTGGTGTTCCATAAGTTAGATTAACTTGAAAAACGCAGTAGCCATAGCCCTTCTTCTTTGCTTTGCCACATTTCATTTTGGCTACTATGCTTTCTATTTCTCCGTGAATAGTTCAATTGAAGCGGGCTGGAAGGATAAAATTTATGGAGTTCAAGACCAATATTTAAAAGAGGCGATACTTTCTATACCCATTCGTGCTCCTTACCTAGCCAATCAAGAAGATTTCCAAGCTACCAATACCCGTTTTGAAAAGGATGGCAAGTACTTCCGTGCGATCAAGCAGCGTTTTCAAAATGATACACTCCAAGTTGTCTATGTAGAAGATATGGAAAGGGGAATTTTGGATAACACTGTCAAAAAATGGATTTCTTCATTGAATGAGGAAGAGCTTCCCCAAGATCATTCGAGTAAGACTTTTGTTAAACTTTTTGCCAAAGACTATTTGCCGTCGTTGCTTGTAGCGGTTCCTGCACCAGTTGGTTTCCGATTGGAATCAATGCAGGAAACTGTAATCTCCTTTACCTACAAAAATCCTTCCTTCTCGATTGACGCTCCCCCTCCCCAACTAGGTTAATTTTTTTGTTGACTTGATTAAATCCATCGGTTTAATCTGGTTCAACCTGTTTTTCAATCCACCGTTCTGGAATTGTGCGTGCGGTACGTTCAGAAATCTGGTGTGTTTGTTTTTCTACATTTTACTACACTACCTATGAAAGTCAATAAAATATTCCTTGGCTTGCTTGTTGCAAGCTTGGGATTTGTAAGACTATCCATAGCTCAAACTCCTTTAGATGGGCTGATGATGCCTAAAGGGGAGATTTGCCTAGCGATAGTTTATGAAAACACAACCTGGGACCGCTATTGGGAGGGGTCTACCATTCGAGTCAATCAAAATATAGGCACGTTCACCAGGCAAATGGGGATGCCCATGATCGTTGGGGGAATTACCAATAAAATCAATGTAATCCTAAGTCTTCCCTATGTCAAAACAGCAGCTTCTGCGGGGCAACTTACTGGAGTGCAAGGAATTCAAGATTTAGGGCTTTCGGTGAAAGCATTGCTTGTTGAAAAATCCATAGGCAAAGGCAAATTGACGGGATTTTCAAACCTGAGCTTGAGTACGCCGGCTTCCAATTATTTATCGGATTACATGCCCTTTAGCCTGGGTTTTGGAGCCAATGAATTGGGCATCCGTGCCATAGGAAAATACGAATTGGATAAAGGGCCTTACATCAGGGCATCCTACTCCTACTTGCATCGAGGAGTGACCGAGGCGGAGCGGGATTTTTATTATGCGGATCAAGCCTATTACACTGCTAAAATGGATGTGCCGAATGCTTTTCTTGGACAAGTGACCCTTGGATCCTGGATGTTCAAGAAAAAATTAAGAGTGGAGGCAAGCCTAACAACCATCAAATCTACCTCAGGTGATGATATCCGAGTTTATTCCATGCCCCAGCCTACCAATAAGGTTGATTTTGACAGGGTGGAAGGATTTGCTCAGTATTATTTTAATAGTAACGGTAGAGGCTTTGGGCTCATCGCCTCCTACCAGAAGGCAATTTCTGGTAGGAATATGGGCCAATTTTCCGGCTATGGACTAGGAATAACCTACCAATTCAAGGCCTTTTAAATTCTGACAAGATGAAAAAATACAATTACATAAACATCGGACTTCTTCTCATCACGTTTTTAGTTTCTTCATGTGTGGAAGATTTACCAACCAAGTACGACTTTACTGGTTATCAATTTTCAAATTTGGACGCCAATGCAGGGCAATGGAAATTGGTGCTGCATACTTCGAATGAACAAATTCCCCTTTCCACTCCCGCTGCATCCGGCTCTCCTGAACTGCTCAAGGAATTGGCGGATGCCAAAGAATTGCAGAGTAAGGCAACTTCAGCACAGCGGGAAGCGGTAGCCTATTGGACTAACAATCCATTGATAAGGTGGAATGAAATTGCTTTAGAGTTGGCTACCAAATACAATTTGATTCCGGCTCCAAATCCGGATGGAAGCTATCCAGTACCGGATCCTGCCAACCCTTCCAACTACCCCAAGTTTCCCTATTCGCATCCCCCTTACACCAGTAGGATGCTTGCCCATTTGAGTGTGGCACAATACGATGGCTTGATTATGGCCTGGCATTACAAGTACAAGTTTAAGCGGCAGCCCCCTTACCAATTGGATCCTCAGATCAAATCTGCCTATGAGACTAACGGGCTATTTTCCTATCCTTCCGATGGAGCAGTGATTGCGACGGCTTCTCGAGATGTGCTAACGGCGATGTTTCCCTTAGAGAAAGAATTTTTGGCTCAGAAAGCCCAGGAGCATTTGGAATCGCTTGTTGTGGCAGGCATTAACGTCAGCAGCGATGTAGAAGCAGGTAAACTAATTGGGGCCGCAGTGGCTAAAACAGCCTTGACTCGAGCGTCTACAGATGGGATGAAAAATGCTCAAACGACTCGAGCTAAATCAGATTCCATTAAGAATGCGGCCAAAGAGCGTTTTGGATGGGTTTGGGAAAATCAAGAGACTCCACAGCGTATGGTTGGCTTGGTCCCTCTTTTTGGCAAGGTTCGACTTTGGAATGTTCCCAATGTGGAGGCCGTCCGTCCTGGCCCACCTCCAGCACCTGGTTCTCCTGCATTTGAGGCGTCGGCCAAGGCATTGAAGCAGTATGCCACCAACCTCACCACCAACCAGCGCAGGATAGCCAACTTCTGGAACGATGGGTTGAACACCTACACCCCTCCTGGGCATTGGAATCGATTTGCCAAAGAGGAGGTGGTAGCCAATAAGTTGAGTCCAGTCCGGACTGCTCGGGTATTTGCATACCTCAACATGGCCGTAGCCGATGCAGGGATTGCCTGCTGGGATGCCAAATACTACTACCATTATCCACGGCCTATTCAAACCATCCCTGGATTTAAGACCATTTTAGGAACGCCAAATTTTCCAGCCTACACTTCGGGACATGCAGCGTTTTCGGGTGCTGCTGCGGAAGTAATGGCCCACTTTTTTCCATCCAATGCAAGTCAGTTTCGAACTTGGGCTGAAGAAGCGGCCATGTCCCGAATTTATGGTGGGATCCATTACCAGTTTGATGCGGACGCCGGATTGGATCAAGGGAGAAAATCCGCTGCCTATTCAGTGGCAAGGGCAAAGCAAGATGGAGTAGATTAAATTCCTTGCCTGCTAAGAGGTCAAGATGTCTTTTCAGATGTCTTGACCTCTTTTTTTAGACTTTTGATGGCCAGTAGGATTAGGGCGATTGCCAGCACAAACAATAGACTAGCAATGGCTGCTAAAACATAGCCTCCATCCTCGAAATTTTTAAAGGCGAAAAGACCTAGCGAAGCTAATGTGACCGTAAACATGAAGAACATGGGAATAGTCACGAAGGTAGCTGAGATGTTATTTTTGATTAGCCAGACGCCGATGGTCAGTAGGGCGAGTGCAGCCAAGAGCTGATTGGCAGATCCGAAAATAGGCCAAAGTGTTTCAAATTCGCCGGACCCAAGCAAAAGGACAGATAGAATGACTACAATAGTGGTGGACAGGTATCTGTTAGTTGCCAATACCTTAGCGGCGGGCTGCGGCATGTCTTCAAAATACTCCTGCAAGGTAAAACGAGCCAATCGGGTGCAAGTATCCAAGGTAGTCAAGGCAAATGCGGATACCGTCAAGGCCACAAATCCTACTGCAAAAGTTTCGGACAAGCCCAAATTAGCAATCATTCCTCCTAGGCCAGTTGAAAAAAGTGCCACAGGCCCTTCAATACTTAGGCGCTCGGTATATTCTTGTTTGGTAAGAATCACCACAGCTCCAACAGAAATGATCGCTAGAAAGGATTCAATTAGCATCCCGCCGAATCCGACTAGCTTGGCATCACTTTCCTTGTCCAATTGCTTAGAAGTAGTTCCTGAAGCTACCAAGGAGTGGAATCCCGAAATAGCCCCACAGGCAATCGTCACAAATAAAACTGGGAATACATAACCTAAACTTTCGCTCGATAGCTGCACTTCTGTACTCATTTCTAGGGTGGGATCTGAGACAAATACGCCAACTACAGCAGCGATCATCAAGCCATAGAGCAAGTAGCTATTCAGGTAATCTCGAGGTTGTAGCAAAAGCGATACGGGAGTAACCGAAGCAATAAAAGCATAGACCAACAGGCCTCCAACCCATATCGGGTAGGTTAAGGCCAAGGGAATCTGTGTGCCTAGGTAAACAAAGTAGTACATCAGTACCACCCCAACGATGGTGATAAGGACAAAGGCCAAATTTTTATTCCCAACCCATTTGTTGGCATAGCCAAAAGCAATGGCCAAGAAAATAAAAAGAATGGATGCGGAGCCTACCCCAGGATTGGCCACAAAGGTTTTGGCGATGATGTCTGAAAAGACTCCAATCACCAGGATGAGCGTGGAAAAACTGAAGAGAATAAACAGCTGTTTGCCCCTAACCCCAATTTGATTTCGAATAATCACGCCAATGGACTTGCCTTCTGTGCGTAAAGAGGCGGCCATGCTTCCCAAATCATGGACTGCACCAAAGAAAATCCCTCCAACCAAAATCCAAATCACTGCGGGAATCCATCCAAAAGTCACTGCAATGATGGGTCCAACGATGGGTCCCGCACCTGCAATGGATGCAAAATGGTGCCCTAACACTACAATGGGCTTGCTTGGCTCGTAATCAATGCCGTCTCGGTGCGTGTGTGAGGGGGCTTTTCTGGCATCACTTAACCCAAACTTGTTGTATACAAATTTTCCATAAAACCGGTAGGCAAGCAAAAGAATGATGGCTGAGATCAGCAAGAGTAGGGAAAGGCTCATGGGCTTAGCTAGTTCGTGGGTAAGGGGTGTGTGTGCTGTAATTGAATTTCAAAGTACTAAAAAATAATCCTTAGAAAAAGGAAATTTAGGCTAGTGGTCAAACGGCCCGAAAGAGGGGTTGATAATAAAATTTTAATTATAAGAGTTTCAAACTAAATTTGTCACCTTTGAGGCGTAAGAACATTCAAACTGGTTAAATGGCTTGGTTTAAGAGAACTGACAAAGGCATCAAAACGTCCACAGCGGAAAAGAAAGATGCACCGGATGGGTTGTGGTTTAAGACCCCCAGCGGGACAATCGTTCACACTCGGGAATTGAAAAGTAATGCCTACGTATCCCCAAACGATGATTTCCATGTCAAAATTGGTTCCAAAGAATACTTTGAAATCCTTTTTGATCAAAATGATTTTACCGAATTAGATGAAGGAATGAAGTCTGGTGATCCTCTAAAATTTGTGGATACCAAATCCTATTCATCTCGAATTGAGGCTACCATCAGTAAATCCGAATTGAATGATGCTGTGAGAGCAGCCTACGGGAAGATGAATGGTGTGGAACTTGTCATTGCTTGCATGGACTTCAATTTTATTGGAGGCTCTATGGGTTCGGTAGTGGGAGAGAAAATTTCTAGAGCTATCGACCATTCCTTAAAACACAAAATCCCCTTCCTAATGATTTCCAAATCTGGGGGAGCGCGAATGATGGAAGCTGGATTTTCCTTGATGCAGATGGCAAAGACCTCTGCCAAACTTGCCTTACTCGATAAAGCAGGCATTCCCTACATCTCTCTACTTACGGATCCTACTACAGGTGGCGTCACTGCTTCCTATGCCATGTTGGGTGATTTCAATATTGCTGAACCAGGAGCTTTGATTGGATTTGCTGGTCCACGTGTGATTCGAGAGACTATAGGTAAGGATTTACCCAAAGGATTTCAGAGTTCTGAATTTGTGTTGGAACACGGTTTTCTTGATTTCATTGTCGATAGACGACTGTTGAAATTAAAGTTGAGTACTCTGCTCAACCTATTGAAGAATTAATCGGTTAGCCTACCAAAAAAGAAGTCAGAAATTGCCCCAAATTTGCCAATATTTTTGGCGTGCATTCCTGATTAATAAATATATTTGTGCTCCCAAAAACGGGATTTTCCTACGAAAAATAAAAAATAAGATTTCATGGGTTCTGTAATTATTACTTCCATTGTAGCGTTTACGGCGATCATTCTGCTACTGGTGTTTATCCTCCTTTTTGCTCAGTCGAAGCTGGTGAATTCTGGAGATGTCAAGATTATCATCAACGGGGACGAAAGCAATCCAATTGTTGCTTCTGCAGGGTCAAGCTTGCTATCCACCTTGGGTAATCAAAAAATCTTTCTTCCTTCTGCCTGCGGTGGAGGGGGTACTTGCGCGATGTGCAAGTGTATTGTAGATGATGGTGGTGGAGATGTATTGCCTACTGAGGTAGGTCACCTAAGCCGTGCAGAGCAGCAAGGTCATGTTCGTTTGGCTTGCCAAGTGAAGGTAAAGCAGGACATGAAAATCCGCGTTCCTGAAGAGATTTTTGGTATCAAAAAGTGGGAATGTGAAGTAATTTCTAACTACAACGTATCCACGTTCATCAAAGAATTTAAAGTAAAACTTCCTGAGGGTGAAATTCTTCACTTTGAGGCAGGAGGGTATATCCAGATTGATGTACCTGCGATCAAAGTCAACTTCAAGGACATGGACATCACTCCTCATCCGGAATTGGGTCACCCTGCCGATGTGTACAAGAGCGATTGGGATAAGTTTGGTCTGTGGAGCTTGGTCATGAAAAACGACGAGCCGCTATTCCGTGCCTATTCCATGGCCAACCACCCTGCTGAAGGAAATATCGTGATGTTGACCATTCGTATTGCAACTCCACCATGGGATCGTGCCAACAACCGTTGGATGGATGTCAACCCTGGGGTTTGTTCTTCTTATGTATTTGGATGCAAGCCTGGAGACAAAGTGATGATCTCCGGACCTTATGGAGAATTCCACATCAATCCAACTCAGAGAGAAATGATCTACATCGGTGGTGGTGCAGGAATGGCTCCATTGAGAGCACAAATCTTCCACCTGTTCCACACTGAAAAAACATCACGTAAGGTTTCCTACTGGTATGGTGGACGTTCCAAAAAAGAATTGTTCTATGTACCTCACTTCAGACAAATCGAAAAGGAATTCCCGAATTTCAATTTCCACATTGGACTATCTGAACCACTTCCTGAAGACAATTGGAAAATTAATACTTCCTTGGAAGATCGTGAGGCAGATGGATACGTTGGATTTATTCACCAGGTATTGTTTGATAACTACCTCAAAAATCATTCAGATCCAGATGAGGTGGAATACTACCTCTGCGGTCCTCCTTTGATGAACGCCGCGGTACTTAAGTTGCTTGATGACTTGGGAATTCCAAAAGAAAATATTCGATTTGACGATTTTGGTGGTTAAGTCGAGATAAAAAATCCTGCAAATGCAGGATTTTTTTTTAGGTATCATTTTTGATTAGTTTTAAAAACCTAAAGACTTTCCATGAATATTTCTTCTTTTTTTGAGCCCGTAGAATCTGCAATTGTAGAAAAAGGCTACCTCGAGAACTCCATTTTTAATCAGTTATCCATTCACCACCATGGCTTCCCTGAGCTCACAGGCATTCAAATTGCGCTAGTGGGCTTGAAAGAAAGTAGGGGGGCAAAACGGTCCGAAAGCATTGCTCGAGCAAGCTCTGAAATTCGAGAGAAGCTGTACCAACTAAAAAAGGGGGTAGTCCCTTATAAAATCGCAGATTTAGGAGATCTTATCTCTGGGGAAAGCCTAAATGATACCTACCAAAATATCCGGCAGGTAGGGGATTACCTGATGCGGCAACAGATATTGCCCATCTTTTTTGGGGGCACACACGACCTTGATTACGGTCAATACCTGTCCTACCAAAAATTGAAGAAGCTAGTGACCCTACTCACTGTGGACGCCAAAATCGACATGGAAGAGGCTGGGCCAGAGAGTGACCGGCATACGCAAGAGATTGTCCTGCATCAACCAAATTTCTTATTTTCTTCTACCCACTTAGCTTACCAGAGCTTTTTGGTGGACCCTACCTTGGTTGCTGCTTTAGAGAAGCTCTATTTTGAACATGTAAGGCTTGGGCAGCTTCGGGATAATTTCAAAGAAATTGAGCCCTTGATCCGAGATGCAGATTTGATGAGTTTTGATTTGTGCGCCATCCAATCTTCAGTAGCACCTGGTGCAGTAGATGGGCAGCCTTTTGGGCTATCTGGTGAGGAAGCAAGTCAAATTTGCTGGTTTGCTGGTTCAAACGAAAAATTGAGCTCTTTTGGAGTCTATGGCTACGATCCCTATTACGACGATACGCACAACAAGACCGCTCAGGTAGCGGCTGTCATGATCTGGTACTTCATCGAAGGTTTTTACAGTAGAAAAGATACGCTCTCCTTCAAGAGCGCTGCCTACATGAAATACACCGTGTCGATGGACTCCAAGCCCAATACCTTGGTTTTCTACAAAAGTAAACGAAGTGGGAAGTGGTGGATGGAGATCCCTTACAATGATGCCAGCCGATTTGAGCGAGTGAGCATCGTTCCTTGCAGTTATTCGGATTACCAACAGGCGCAGCAGGGAGAGATTCCTGAGCGTTGGATTACTGCACAAATCAAACTCTTTTGATGAATCGCTACAGCCGGCAGCAACTAGCGCTGCGGAATGGTCAAGATAAACCAGAAATATGGGTGGCCTTCAAAGGAATCATTTACGATGTCACCCAATCCAAATTGTGGAAAAATGGGAAACATTACGAGCATTGGGCTGGGCAAGATTTGACTGAAGAACTCGGGGAAGCTCCCCATACTGAAAAAGTATTTGAAAAATTTGAGGCCATAGGCCAGCTACATCCAGATGATTTTAATAGCAGATAGCGGTTCAAGTAAAACCGATTGGCGGGTAATCCACAAGGACGGCCAGATCAGTCAATTTCGAGGCATTGGATTTAATCCCTATTACCTGAGCGTGGCCGAGATGACTGAGCAGTTGAAACAGGATTTTTTATTGAATCTCTCCGAAGAAATTGAGGAGATCTATTACTATGGAGCGGGGTGTGCGGCTCCTGAGAAGAAAGTGGAAGTTGAGCAGGCCTTGCGCTCCATTTTTCCGAAAGCAAAAATTCAGATAGATCACGATCTCTTGGCTGCTGCCAAGGCCACCTGTGGACATCATCCAGGTATTGCTTGTATTTTGGGGACAGGTTCCAACAGCTGTGATTACGATGGAAAAAACATCATTTCTTCACGACCCGCTGCTGGCTATATCCTCGGTGATGAAGGAGGTGGAAGTGATGTGGGAAGAAAATTTCTTCAAGACTTCATCCATGAAGAGATGCCTGCTGCTATTCGTCAGGAGGCAATCAATCGCTTTCAGCTCTCCCAATATGGGATTCAGGAGCAAGTGTACAGAAAGCCTTTTCCCAATCGGTACATGGCAAGTTTTTGCCGCTTCATTACCGAACACAAATCAAATCCGTATTGCTACGGCCTGTTTTACGATGCGTTTCAAAATTTCTTCACCAAGCATGTTTGCAAATACCCTGATTTTCAATCCAAGCCAGTTCACTTTGTAGGATCCATTGCATTTTACAATGCGGACATCCTACGGAAGGCAGCTACAGATCGGGGCATGCAGGTAGGGATGATTTTGGAAAGCCCAATTGCAGGACTTACACTATATCACCAGGAAATGCGATGAAAAAAATTACCGAAAGCAGCTCTAGCTACGAGAACTTGGAGCAAATGAGTGCTCAAGAATTGGTGGAAAAAATCAATGCGGAAGACCACAAAGTAGCGCCAGCTGTCAAAGAAAAATTGAACCAAATCGCCGCGTTGGTGGATGAAATTGTGCCTCGAATGCGTGAAGGGGGTAGGCTAATTTATATTGGAGCAGGTACCAGTGGGCGATTAGGGATCTTGGATGCCTCCGAATGCCCTCCTACCTATGGAGTTCCTCATAATTGGGTCATCGGGCTGATCGCAGGAGGTGATGCAGCTATTCGGAAGGCGGTAGAGCATGCCGAAGACGATGTTGAACAGGCATGGAAAGATATTCAAGCCTTTGGCTTTTCAGCCAAGGATACGGTTATTGGCATTGCTGCATCGGGAAGTACCCCCTATGTGCTGGGAGGTGTAAAGAAAGCAAGGGAAATGGGCTTGCTCACGGCAGGAATTACTTGCAACCCAGATTCGCTACTTGGGCAGGCGGTGGATTATCCCATTGAGGTGGTGGTAGGGCCTGAATTTGTGACTGGAAGCACACGTATGAAATCGGGTACTGCTCAAAAACTGGTGCTGAACATGATCTCTACAGCGGTGATGATTAAACTGGGACGCGTCAAGGGAAATAAGATGGTGGATATGCAATTGTCCAATGAAAAATTGGTTGATCGCGGTACCAAGATGATTATGGAAGCCACGGGTGTATCTTATGAGCAGGCAAAAGAGCTTCTCCTTACGCAAGGTTCAGTACGAAATGCCACAGAATATTATTATAAAAACGAAGCCAAAGGGTAAGGAATATTTTGATAAATAGGTCCGTATTGATTCCTTTCCATGTATCTTTGTGCCCACTTTAAACCTTTGGTATTCAGAAGGTAAATACATTTACAAAACTACAGCAGTGATGCTGCAACAGCATGAAAAAAAACAATCCTAGAAAATCATCTTTTGGTGAGGGAAAGAAGGGATCAGAGACTTCTAAAGGGGGTCGATCCAACAGGGGAGCATCTTCCTCAAGGCAGGAAGGTACTGGAAGAGGAAAGTCTTTTGGGGACGACAAAAAGTCCTTCGACAAAAAAGGAAAAGAAGGAGCCCCCTCTTCGAATTCTTCCAAAGGTAGATTTTTTAAAGGCCAACCAGAGGAGCGGAGTGAGCGTCCGTCCTTACCTAGAGGAGGAGAAGAAAGCCGCGAGAAAAGAGGTTTTGGCAGCAAGTTTGCCGGTAAAGAATCAAGTGGCCCTAAGAAATGGGATAGCAAAGAGTCTTCTTCTTTTTCCAAGAAGCCGTTTGGTGATAAGCCATCTCGATTCAAAAAGGAGGGTGGGTCAGAAAAAAAGTTTGACGCTACCTCAAGAGATAAAAAGCCGTATGCAGAAGGAGGCAAATCTGGTGATAAAAAATCATATTCAGAACGCAGTAATTCCAACGATAAAAAACCCTTTTCAGAACGTAGCAGACTTGGAGATAAAAAAGAGGGGTTTTCAAAGAGTTCTGAGTATGGAAAGGAAAAGGGATTCAAGAAGGATTTTTCTTCAGAAAAATCCAGTTTAGCACCCGGAGAGAAGCGCGTTTACAAAGGAAGAGGAAAAGACCAGCAGCCAGTTTATGCCGTAGAAGCGAAGACTTTTGGTGCGGCACCTAGCGGTGAAAAGTGCGGGTTTGGCAAAAACAGAAGCAAGTATGTGGAGCTTAACGCCGACCGTCCAGACTATAATTTTGATGCCCTTCCTCAGAAAAAGAATAAAAAGGAATCGGAAGAACTGATTCGCCTCAATAAGTATGTGGCCAACTCCGGCATTTGTGGCCGTAGAGAAGCCGATGAGCTTATCTTGAAGGGCCTTGTTGTAGTGAATGGGGAAGTGATCAAAGAGATGGGCTACAAGGTGAGAAAGACCGATCATGTGGTCTTTCAAGGAAAGAAAATCAATCCTGAAAAGCCGGTTTATGTCTTGTTAAATAAGCCCAAAGATTTCATCACCACTACGGAAGATCCCATGGAGCGGAAGACGGTCATGAAGTTGGTTGAAAATGCCTGTGAGGAGCGAATTTTTCCAGTAGGCCGTTTGGATAGAAATACGACTGGCTTGCTGTTGTTTACCAATGATGGGGAGCTTGCAGCCAAGCTTTCCCACCCTTCGAATGAAATCAAGAAAATTTACCAAGTGACCTTGGACAAATCTTTGACGGCTAAGGATGAGGAAGAAATTTTGGAAGGACTAACTCTTGAGGATGGAGATGCCAAAGTCGATGATTTGCAAGTACTGTCAAAGGACAGAAATATCCTTGGATTGGAGATCCACATCGGAAGAAATCGAATTGTTCGCCGAATTTTTGCCCACCTTGGCTACGAAGTAGAAGCCTTGGATCGGGTCATGTATGCAGGTTTGGATAAAAAGGATTTAAAGCGAGGACATTATCGGTTCTTGACTGAACAAGAGGTCATCCGATTGAAATACTACATCTAAAAAAAGGGGCGTCTGCCCCTTTTTTTATACAAATCCCTTGAGTTGCTTCAGCAGCTCTGCGGGGGTAATCAGACCACCTTTCCGCCACAGGATCTTTCCTTTTTTGAATAGCATGAGGTGAGGGATGGAGCGAATGGCAAACTGTTGGGCGAGCTGTGGATGCTTGTCTACATTGACTTTGAAGAGGGTTACTCTGCCGGCTAGCGCATCAACAACCTGATCTAAAACTGGAGCTAAGGTTTGGCAAGGTCCACACCAATCTGCATAAAAGTCAACCAAGAGTGGTTCTTGACTTTGCTGCAGGACTTCTTTGGGAGTTTTTTTAGCCATAAAAAAACCGGCCATTTGGGCCGGTCTAATTTTATTTTTGAGCTGGTTTTGGAATTGGGATACCCAACTTGGTTAAGACCAATTCAGTAAATTTATCTTCTTCCTTGGTATAAAGGAGGATAGGTGACTGACCAGCAGTTTCAGCGAAGATGTGCGTGTAGTTGTTCTCTGCTGCTACAGCATTGATTGCATTGATCACCTTGGTTTGCACAGGCTCCAGAAGCTCGCTTAATTTTCTTTGGTAAGAAGTCTGGGCATCTTGCTCATACTTTTGTAGATCGTCACGAAGTTTGGTCAATTCTTGCTCTTTCGCTGTTCTTGCCGCTTCAGCCATTGTAGGAGCTGCCTTTTGGTAAGCCTCTACCTGCTTTTGGAAGTCAGCAGCTTTTGTTTGAATGTTGGTTTGCAGCTGAGTTTGGTAATCCTGTACGTCTGCTCCAATTTGTTCCATTTCTGGCATCAAATCCATGATCAATTCTACGCTGGTGTACCCGATTTTTACAGTGCTTTGAGCTTGGGCGGTGAATCCTACCAATAGCAAGGCCATTGTTGCTAGGATAACATTTACTTTCATCATTTTGGTTTGTATTTATTTGTTGTCGTCTATTCCTAATTCTTCCAGGACAAACTCAGAATAGTCGTGTCTTGGATCTGTATAAATAATTGCAGAGGGACCTGCTGCCTTGTCAAAGAGGACGGCGAGGTTATTTCTGCGCGATACCCGTTCGATGGCATCGTATATTTTGGATTGTAAGGGTTGAAGTAGCTCTGCCTGCTTTTGGTAGTACATACCATCAATCCCAAATACCCTACTATTAAATTCTTGCGAAGCCTTTTGCTTTGCTTTAATCAATTCTACTCTCTTTTGGTACATCTCTTCGGTGAGGAGGACTTCTTCAGCTTTCAGCTGAGTGGATAGTTCCTTGATCTCTTGGTCCAAATTTTGTGCCTCTTTTTTCCATTCTTCACTGAGCTTCTTCAGTTCATCCAGCACCAGTTTGTAGTCTGGGTGCTTGTTGAGAATGTATTCAGAATCGATGTATCCGAACTTTTGGGCCGCTAGCGGTCCTGAATACATCATAATGAAAAGTAAAAGTACAATTTTGAATGATTTATTCATGCGTTCTTGCGGATTTTGGATTAGCTCTAGCGAACAAAATTTAGTCTTTTTCTAACATAAATTAACAAACGCTGAGATTTCCAAAAGATTATCTGAACTGTTGCCCAATCGTAAAGTGGAATTGTGGACCACTTCGCTTTAAGGTGCCAGGGGCTAAGTCAAACCCATATCCCCAGTCAACACCAATTAGACCAAATGCAGGCATGAAAATTCGTGCTCCTGCACCCGCCGATTTTTTAAGATCATAAGGATTGAAATCCCTGTAGTTTCCCCAGTTGTTGCCTGCCTCTGCAAAAGTGAGCAAGAAGATAGTGGCAGAAGGATTAGGAGAAACAAGGAATCGAAGTTCCATCACATATTTATTGTACACTACTCCACCATAGGGATCTGGATCGGCTGTGCCTCGTGTACTTCTACCCGGAGTGATTGTTTGATTCTCGTAACCTCTCAAGCCCACAATTTCCTGACCGAGCGCAAAGTTGTTGAAGTTCATGCCATCTCCACCCATTACAAAACGCTCCAATGGAATGATGCCGGTCTTGTTTCCATAGGAGCCTAAGAAGCCCATGTGTGCACGTGCACTCGCTACAAACTTGGTAGATCCAAAGAGTGGCGTGTAGAAGGAGGCATCAAACATCCATTTGTGGTATTCGAGCCACTTGTATTTATCCAGGTCATTGGACTCCTCATTAAGCGACTTATTTACCGCGTTATATGGAGGAGTAAAGTTCGTGGATAGGATGATGTTGGAACCTTGTCGTGGATAGATGGTATTGTCCACATTATTTCTTGCTACCGTCGTGTTCAAAACCACACTTTTGGAATTCCCGGTAGGATAGCTCAACCCAAAAGAAGTTCCGAATTGATTGAACTCGTAATTCTGAAACTGTAGAGAGTTACTGATACTGAAGTAATCATCTGGCCAGGTGATTCGTTTGGAAAGACCTAGTGTCACCCCTGTAATCTTGAAAAAGCCCAAATCACTCGAATTTTGATTTTGGGCGAAATAGTTCACCTGACGTTGGATGGAGTGGTTGAAAGCAAAGCTTAGGGAATTTGGTTTTTTGCCACCAAACCAAGGCTCGCTCAAGGAGAGCGAGTAGTTTTGGAAGGCCTGCCCATTTGCTTGTACACGGACAGATAGTTTTTGTCCATCGCCTACCGGTAGGGGATCCCACTTTTTGAAATCTCCGATGCTTTTGATGGAGAAGTTGTTGAACACCAAGCCTACCGTACCCACAAATCCGAAAAATCCACCCCAACCACCAGACAATTCAATCTGATCGTTTGGTCGTTCTTCCAATTCGAAAATAATGTCTACAGTCGCGCTCTCAAAGTTGGGGCGAAGGTCTGGGTTGATTTTTTCTGGATCAAAGTATCCGAGCGTAGAAAGTTCACGGATGGTACGTACCAATAGGCTTCGGTTGAATTTTTGCCCAGGAAGAATACGAATCTCTCGCATGACCACATGGTCAGAGGTTCGGTCGTTGCCTTTGATGCCTACACTATTGACAGTCACTTGAGGTCCTTCAAAGATTCGCATTTCGAGGTCAATCGAGTCTCCGCTTACATTGATCTCTACTGGGTCAATATTAAAAAATAGGTAACCATTGTCCTGATACAACGAGCTCACGTCATCCCCTTTTTGAGGATCGTAGTTGAGTCGTTTGTCTAAGGTTTCTTTGTCGTAAACATCCCCCTTTTTGATTCCTAATTTGGCAAGTAGTACGGCGTCTTCATGGATATAGTTTCCCGTAAAGGTGAGGTTGCGGTAGTAGTATTTTTTGCCCTCCACCAGGGAGATATCGATGTTGATCTTGTCTTCGCTGAATTTATAGATGGAATCCTCTAGGATTTTGGCATCACGGAATCCCTTGCTATTGTAGAAGGAGATTGCTTTTTCCTTATCGCTTCTATACTCTTTGGGGATGTATTTGGACCCATTAAAAAAGTTGAGCTTGAAATTTTTGGTGATGTAAGAGTTTGCCTGCTCTGAAGTAACTACCTGACTGGAAAGTAGGGATCGAGTAATACTTTCTCTATCTGCATCCAGCAGGCGGCTGTAGACATCTTTAAAAATGGATACGCGCGCATGCTCCTTCGTTTTCTTTAGCTTTCCTTTCAGCGCACGATCACTAATTTCATCGTTTCCGTAAAAATTAATCTCATTGATTTTTACCTTGGATTTAGGGTTGATATCAAACCGTAGCTTCACACTATTAGGTAGGGTGGTGTCGCGATCTTGAATGATTTTGACTTCGGTATTGAGGAAACCTTTGTCGAGGTAATACTTTTCAATGTTTCGTTTGGCGGTGTTGAGTACATCATCGCGTACGACGCGACCACGGATGTTTACCTTATCTCTTAATTCGCCCTCTTGGGTTTTGTTGATGCCTTCAAATTCTACTCGGGAGAAGCGGGGTCTTTCGGTGAGGTCAAGAAGCAGGTAAATGTCCTCTCCTTCAATCTTGGTAACCAAAATTTTAACATCCCCAATGATGCCTTGACCCCAAAGTTTTTTGAGTGCGCTAGCAATCGCATCGCCAGGAACTTCGATCCGATCGTCTACTTTTAAGCCCGATAAGGAAATGATGGCTACTTCGTCTAGCGTAGAAAGCCCCACCGCCTTAATCTCAGCAATTCTAAATTTTTGAGGCTTTGCATAGTTCAATTCCAGAATGTTGACTGGCTTGGGGGAGGCATAGCGACTTTGGCCCAAACGGATTTGCGCCATAGAACTTGCCGACCAAATCAAACAAAACAGAATGAGTATACTTCTTTTCATTAATACTTAGGGTTTAACTTGCTCACCGGTTTTTCCAAACCTTCTCTCTCTCTTTTGGTAATCTTCAATCGCGGCAAACAAGTGTTCTTTTCTAAAATCAGGCCACAACACGTCTGTAAAATACAATTCGGTGTAGGCCAGTTGCCAGAGCAAGAAATTACTAATTCTAAACTCACCACTCGTACGAATCATCAGTTCTGGATCTGGGATTCCTGCGGTATCTAAATGCGCCACTAGGGTGGCTTGGGTAATTTCCTCTGGGTGTATTTTGCCTTCAGAGACTTTTTGAGCAATGCGTTTGGTAGCCTCAGTCAGTTCCCATTGTCCACTGTAGCTCAAAGCAAAATGTACGGTAAGCCCTGTATTGGAGGACGTTTGGTGCACGGCCTCGACCAATTTTTCGTAGGTAGTGGTAGGTAAGCTTTTGATATCTCCGATTGTATTCAATCGGACATTATTTTTCATTACTCGAGGCATTTCAGTTACTATGGTCTCTACAAGCAATTGCATCAACGCCTGAATTTCATCTTGGGGTCGAGACCAATTCTCGGTAGAGAAGGAGAATAAAGTCAGGTGTTGAATTCCTATTTCCCCGGCTCCCTCAATAGCATCCCGTACCGCCTGGATTGCATTACGATGACCAAATATCCGCATGGCACCTTGCTTTTTGGCCCAGCGTCCGTTCCCATCCATGATGATGGCAATGTGTTTTGGTAAATTGTTTCGATCTATATCTTCCTTCATTTCAGCGGTTGGAATACCTACTTTTTTGGAGGTACAAAAATGGGATTTCTTTTTCAATAAATATCCCCTCTGCCCAATTAATTATAGACGTAACACCTTGCCTTGGTGAGGGTATAGCTGACAGTTAGGCCAAGAAAATAATACCAATCCTTGCTATTGGGATTTCCAAAATTCATGCTTTCAGGAAGCGCTTTCGTGTCAGGGCCAATGGGAGTCTCGTACCGCGGTACCGCAGGAAGTTGGCTGCCTAGCTGATCCAATGCGTCTGAGGTGGTTGGGCGAAAGCCAAGCTCCAATGCTAAGTTGAGCTGATTTGTAAGTAAGAACTTAAGTCCACCTCCAAATGGAATGACTACGGTGCTAGTCCGGTATTTTTCTACAGGCATGCCCGCATTCATTCGGCCTTCTGCATTCACAAAAGCGTAGCCCAAACCAAAGAAAGCATAGGGTGAAAACCGAAACTCACTCTTGTGGTTGACATAATCTAGGAAGTTGAACTCCATGATTGTAGAGAGTTCGGTGACCCTACCTGTAAAATGTCCCTGCCTTAGAGAGGCCATTGCATCGATGGGACGGATGCTATCTGCCCCCATGATCTCCGCATGATTGACTCCTACTTTTAAGCTCCAAACATTGTCAAAATTTCTCTTGCCAAATAACGTTCCTTGAAAGCCAGATTGGCCAGCATCAATTTTTCGAATCATATCCCCAGAATAGACAGCAGTACCTATACCACCCCCTATCTCATAGCTTTGGGCAACAACTAGCGCTGCTGGGCTACATACTAGGAAACAACCCAGTACCAAGAATCTTAAATACGTAAAATTGATCTTTTTCAAGACGATGCAAGTTATGAACTACCAAACGCTAAAAAAACGAGGTCTGGTATTTAGGGGGTTAATAATTGTTAAGCTTGTAAAGGCATACGAATCAATTTCTTAGGTCCAAACCCCAATTCAATTTTTGGCGTAAGGTGTCAAAGAAATGATAGCTCGGCAATTTCACCAATTTAGCGGAGAATGCTTCCTTTTTTACGCTTAATTTCACCTCGGAAGCAACAGAGGTGGACCGAGAGTCTAAAGAAATCATAAACTTATCCGTGCGGCCTTCAATCTCAAAGCTAATCTCCGCCTCGTCGGATACGATGATGGGGCGAACATTCAGGTTGTGTGGACTTACGGGTGTAATTACAAAATTTTTGGCCCCAGGAGTGATTAATGGTCCGCCACAACTTAAGGAATAGCCAGTGGATCCCGTAGGTGTAGCTACAATTAAACCATCTGCCCAGTAGGAGTTGAGGTATTTGCCGTCGATGAAGGTGTGAACCGTGATCATCGATGAAGTATCCTTTTTATGGATGGTAAACTCGTTTAGGGCAAAATTGACGCCATGGAATAGTTTTTTGGAGCTAGTCAAGGATAGTAAAATCCGAGACTCAATTTGGTAATTGCCCCTAGCTAATTCTTCAATTGCTTCTCCGATTTTATCGGTGGCTACATTTGCTAAAAATCCTAGCCTACCGGTATTGAGCCCAAGGATTGGTATTTCCTTTTTACCCACCATACAAACCGAGTCCAAAAGGGTGCCATCTCCGCCGATGGAAAGAAAAAAATCTAGCCCATCGAAGTCTTCTGGACGATGAAGGATTTGATAAGCAGGAGCTAATGAGCTAAGCTGACGCAGCTGTTGATCCAAAATTGGGGTCAAGCAAATCGAAATCCCTAGGGATTGTAACTTTTCAAAAAGGCTTCCAAGAATGGGTAGAAATTCTGTCTTTAAGGATAAACCATGGATTGCAACCCTCATTCCTAAATGTCTAAAAACCGCAACAAATTACCAATGCGTTCCTCATCCGAGCTCTGACCAATTTCCTCCTGAGCGAAGTCCGTAACTTGATATCCAAATCTGATTAGGGTCGCCTTTACATGACGGGTATCTGCCTTATCTAATTTGAGGGTGACTTCCACCGCTTGCGAATCCAAGGGGTCATTGTAAAGCTGGCAACTTAAAATTTTGGTATTTTCTGATTCGATAAGCCGGGAAATTTCGGAAAGCTGGAAGTCTTTCATCTGCAAAGAAATGACCAACACGCTGCCTTGGGAATGAATTGACAAATTATTGGCATAGGCAGTTAGTGCATCCTGAGTAGGTATGACCCCAAGGTACTGCTGGTCTCGCTCCATCACGCCAACCCACTTGGTTTGATGCTCCCCTGCCACACGAAGTACATCGTACAGGTGCTGGTCTGCATACACCCAACAGGAGGAACATTCAAGTTCTATCTGAGCAATCTGAATATCCAAATGGTCTTGCTCGAGGAGTATTTCATCTTCTACAAATCCTAAAAATACACCGCCTTCCACTACGGGCAGCGTAGTGAGCTCAAACTCTTCCATTTTTTTCAATGCCAAACCAACAGGCTCAGAAATTTTGATGGATGGAATGAGTGGTCGGATAAAATCTGCAGCTAGCATGATTGAAAGTTAGGAAATCAATTCAAAACACAAAACGCTTTTGTTGGGGAACTTGTTTCCTTTCTTTTTTTGGATGAATTAGGCTAGGAAATTTTGAAACAAAATACCCAATAAAATACCGCCTACCACGATGATGGGGGAGGATATTTTGGTGAATTGGAGTAGGGAATAAGTGCCTAGAATAAAAAATATATGGAGAAGATTCGCTTCCAAAGGTTCGAAAAGCAGGTAGGCACCTGCAATTAACATGCCGCAGGAAACAGCGTTGATTCCTTCTAAGGCGGCTCGAACAGGACGGTATAATTTGAGCTGATCCCAAAATCGAATAACAAAGAAAATCAAAAAGATCCCTGGGAGAAAAATTCCTGCCGTCGCAATCAGTCCTCCACTAACAAATCCCACAAGTCCAAATTCCCGCATGGAAAGCGCGCCAATGTAGGTAGAAATCGAAAAGGTAGGCCCTGGTATCCCTTGGGACAAGGCATAGCCGGTAAGGAATTCTTCCGAGCTTAAGAAATGCTTTAAATCCACAAATTCAGCATACAAATAGGGAATCAATACCTGTCCACCACCGAAAATCAGGCTGCCATTTCGGTAAAAATTTTCAAACAACAAGATTGGTTGCGATTTAGTAATGGCCCCGGCAACGGCAGCAACAACCAAGACCCCTCCCCAGAGGTAAAAATTGTTCCATTTGATCTGTAAAGATTTGTCCTCTTCGACTTTGGGCTGATTTTTATATTTGATCGAAGTGCTGAGCCCTCCCAATAGGAGCATTACAGGAAATAGGTAGGGGGAACTGTAGAAAAAGGCAACAAAGGCCGAAAGCAGCATCAAGACGATGGCTTCGGGAGTTTTGATCATTTTGGTGATTGTTTTTTGCGCAGCAAAAATGAGAAACCCAATGGCCATGGGCTGGATAAACTTGGCAAATTGGAGTGCTTTGGGGCTGTTTTCTTGCAAAAAATGGATAAGAATAGCCGCTAAAATCATCGCAATCGTCGCGGGAAGTATCCATACTAAGAGAGTCAAGTAGGCGAGGCGAGGGCCACCCACCCGAAATCCAATGGCAGAGATTAATTGGGTGGAGGAGGGACCGGGGAGCATGCTACAGAGCGCATTTAATTCCCAAAGTTCCTCCTCCTGGATATACCCTCTTTTTTTGACCATGCGCTCGAGCATCATGGCTAGCAGCACCTGCGGGCCACCAAAAGCGGTCAGAGATAGTGTCAACGTATCTTTTAGAAAGACTACATATCGGACCGCCCGAATAGACATCCTATTTCCGAAGTCCTAGTTCACGTAACCTTTCCTCCAAAAACTCACCTGCGGTAATGTCTGTAAATTGCTTGGGTTGGGTTTCGGTAATACAGCTAGACAAACAGCTGAGATCCATCTCAGACCGTGGATGCATAAAGAAAGGGATGGAATACCTGCTGGTATTCATTTTCTCTCGAGGAGGGTTGACCACACGGTGGATGGTAGATTTCAACTTTTTGTTGGTAAAACGCTCCAACATATCTCCCACATTCACTACCAATTGGTCAGGCAAGGCCGTGATAGGAATCCACTTTCCATCTCGGCGAAGTACTTGAAGGCCATCAGCACTTGCACCCATCAGTAGGGTAATCAAGTTGATGTCTCCATGCTCAGCAGCTCTCACGGCATCGGCAGGCACTTCCTCAGGATTTTCTATAGGGAAATAATGAATTTGACGAAGGATGGAATTGCCATGAATTACCTTGTCTTCAAAATACGTTTCTTCCAAGCCCAAATTTAGAGCAATGGCACGGAGCATTTGACGTCCAGCATTCTCCAAAGTTCGGTAGGCTTCCAGTGCATCTTCCTTGAATTGGGGAATTTCTTGTGGCCAGCAATTGGCTGGATACTCGGATTTGATGGGATCCGTATCCGGAATAGCTGCCAAGTCTTGTCCTACATGGTAAAACTCCTTCAAGTCTCCAGTATTTCTTCCTTTGGCATGCTCTTTTCCCTTGCCGGTATAGCCTCTTTGATACCCGATTTCTGGTTTTTCATACTGTGACTTTATAGCATCTGGCAGTGTAAAAAACGTAGTAATGGAGGAATAAAGTCGATCTTGAAGCTCCTTGCTCAACCCATGGTTTTTGATGGCAACAAATCCGATGTTCTGGTATGCCTCTCCAAGCTTGCGAACAAACTCGGCCTTTTTTTCAGGATTGCCAGCCGTGAAATCGGCTAAATCCAAACTCGGAATTTCATCAAACAAAATTTCCATAGATGCGGTAGATTAAGGGTTACTTCCTTTAAATTCTTCAAAAATAAATATCTTTAACCTCAATTGATGCGATTCCATGAATAAAATCCAGATTTCCCTAGTGATAATGAGTTTATGGGTTATTTCTTGTTCCTCAGGCCCAAAGGAAACAAAAGAATCGCCAGCCGTGGAGGAGGGAAAGACCGCTTTACCCCAAGTTGCCCCGCTGCCAGTCACATTTACGCCAGTAGACTCCCTAACCTTATTTCCAGACGCGATTCTAGAGCTCAATACCCCCTTGAGTAATCAGGTATTTAAGCCGGGAAAAGTTCCGTTTGAGTTCAACATCAAAAACTTTTCCCTAAAAACGAAGGGAGTGGCAGCGCCAAGACTGGTGATGATCTTGAATGGAGGCGATCCCGAAGGATTTTCAGCGCCCATATTTCAGCGAGAACTTGCACGAGGCACCTATAGAACAGTAGCTTTTTTGGTAGATCAAAAGGGACTATCCTTAAAAAATTTCGGGAATTACCTCGATCGAGACTTTTTGGTGGGCGATTCTCGGCCTTTTCCGTATTCTGCCGAACCTTACTTGGCGATCAACTTGCCGAGAAATGAACAAATCATTCCCTTAGGTGAAGATATGATCTTGGACTTTCTTGTGCTAGGTGGCGATTTAAAGTTGGATGGCTTGAAAGTCAAAATTTGGATCAATGCATACCAAACAGAGACGAATTTAATGGTTCCCTTGCGCGTTTCGAATCTTCCGGTTGGAGATTATCAAGTAAAAGTACAACTCCTTCGAACAACTAATAAAGAGTTGGAGGGCCCTTTCTCTAGCAGTACGAAGAACATCTATGTCCGATAAGTCCTTATCTTTGGGCGATTAAATCTCTAGTACACCATGCTTTTAGTACAACATATACGTGATCATTACGACCAAGTGCTCCTTGGCCTCAAAAAAAGAAATCAAGTGCATGCTGATGCCACTTTGCAACAGATACTTGCCTTGGATGAATTGAGAAAGTCTTCCCAAACTCAGCGTGATCAGTTGCAGGCAGAAGCCAATACGATCTCGAAGGAAATTGGGATCTTGATGAAGGAGGGAAAAACTGTGGAAGCCACAGCCGTTCGAGATCGGTCAGCGGTGTTAAAGACACAGATCAAAGAACTCGAAGAGCAGCATGAGCAGGCTGAGGAAGAGTTGAAGGCTTTACTTTATACTCTTCCGAATGTACCTCACGAAGCAGTTCCTGCGGGAAAATCTGCCGAAGACAATGAGGTAGTTCTCACGCATGGCGAGATTCCAATCCTGCCTGAAGGTAAATTGCCACACTGGGAGTTGATTAAGAAATACGACATCATTGATTTTGATTTGGGCGTTAAAATAGCTGGTGCTGGATTTCCCGTGTACAAAGGAAAAGGGGCAAGGCTGCAGCGTGGGTTGATTAATTTTTTCTTGGATCAGGCTTTGGCCGCAGGTTACCTGGAGGTACAGCCTCCTATCTTGGTAAATGAGGATTCTTGCTACAGCACAGGTCAGCTTCCGGATAAGGAAGGACAGATGTATTATGCCAGTGAGGACAAGCTTTACTTGATTCCAACAGCAGAGGTGCCGATTACCAATCTTTACCGTGATGTCCTCGTAAATGTCTCCGACCTCCCGATTAAGAACGTGGGCTACACTCCTTGCTTTAGAAGGGAAGCCGGATCTTGGGGGGCACATGTTCGTGGCTTAAATAGATTACACCAGTTTGACAAAGTGGAAATCGTCCAAATCACGCATCCAGACCATTCGTATGAGACCCTAGAACAAATGAGTAGCTATGTTCAAGGCCTATTGCAACAATTGGAATTGCCTTACCGCGTACTTCGCCTTTGTGGAGGAGATATGGGCTTTACTTCAGCGATGACTTATGACATGGAGGTGTATTCGGCTGCACAAGAACGCTGGTTGGAAGTGAGTTCAGTATCCAATTTTGAAACCTATCAGGCAAACCGCCTGAAGCTTCGGTTCAAGGGAGAAGACAAAAGATCGCAATTGGCACATACCCTAAATGGTAGCGCGCTCGCCTTGCCTCGAATAGTAGCATCTATCCTCGAAAATAATCAGGGTCCTGATGGGATCCGAATGCCAAAAGTATTGCATCCTTATTTAGGCTTTGATCGGATTTAAGTCTTTTAGGTTAAATCGCCAACAGCTAACTGACCACAGCCCATAGTTAGGCCGCGGTGTAAAGGTCGATCACAATTAACAGCATAAACCAAAAAAGCACCGCTCAAAGTGGTGCTTTTTTGGTTTGAGAAGGAATTTTACCCGAAAGAAGCGTTAAGTAGGAGTTGCGAAGGATAGCAGCTTAGCATGTACCTCCAATACCTGGGGAATTAGCAGTTTGTTGTCCGTATTTTTAATGCAAAAATCTGCCAGCTCATTCTTTTCTTCGTCTGGAAGTTGCTGGTTGATGATTTGGTTGACTTGGTCTTCAGATCGATGGGGATCTCTAAGGAGGACCCGAGCCATGCGAATTCGTAATGGGGAACTGACAGTGATGACATAGTCGAGCTCTTTTGCTGCGCCAGTTTCAAAGAGAAGCGCAGCTTCTTTGATGAGGTAGGGAGCAGTTTGTTGAGCGATCCAGTGTTCAAAATCTTTCCTAACTGCAGGATGTACTAGCGCATTTAACTCGGCGATTTTTTCAGGATTGGGAAAAACCGATTCTGCAAGAAAGCTGCGATTGAGTTCACCGGTGGAGGAATAGGCTGCTGCACCAAAAGTGGTTGAAATTTGATTTCGAAGCTCGATCTCGTTAGCCATAAGCCACTTGGCACGATCGTCGGCGGTGTATACTGGAATTCCCAGTAGGGAGAATAGTTTGCAGACGGTGGATTTTCCTGAGCCGATACCGCCTGTAATGCCTACTAGCAAGGGGCGTTTGTTACTCATATTTAAGTTTAATCTGCGGAGGGCTGATCCGAACCTCTTTCAAAAAATTTGGATTAGGATTAACTTCTATTTGTAGTGTACTATCTGCTCGATTTCGCTTTCTATAGTCTAGGATAGCCTCAAATTCCAAATCTTTTAGTTGAGGGAGGTTAGCTTCTTCAATCAAATAGGTCAGGACAGGGACCAATTCCTCATTAGTCAGCGAGACCGTGTTGGGGAAATTTAATTTTTTGATTTTTAACCTTTTATTACCTTCTAGGTAAGTAAGCACGGAGAAGCTGACCTGAATTTCCTTTTGCTTGAGTTGAATTAGCTTGGCCAAGCTTTCCTCTACTTTTAGGGGAACCTTTCCCGAAAAATTGGAATTGATTTTTGATGCATTTAAAGCAACGGGGTATTTACCATTAAAAGCCTCTAAAACCGAAGATGGCCCAGTGATTTCTAGTTGATCAGGAATGAAGTTGACCTTCCCGTCTAGTGCAATGTTTTTGTCCAAGGAGTATCCCAAAGTGTCCAGTACTGGGCGGAGGGTTTTGGTGACGATCCGATCAATTTGGTAGTGGATGGTGTCTCCTATTACATTTTGAAGTTGTGTAGGGGTGATAAACTCTCCCAAACTTCTTTTTATTTCTGCAGTGAGCAGGTAGTTCTTCTCTGCCGGTGAATTGAGTTGAATGAGGTAGGGGGTGCCGCTAATATTAAAATACTTGCGTAGCAAGTCCCAGCCATTCCCTGAAATTTCAATTTGAATGCTATTTGGAAGTGATTTTACTGGGATGTAGTTTTTTTGATCGTATTCCCACTGTACGGGGTAATCTACGATGGTAGTGTAATTATCCTTGTTGAGGGCATTTAAAACCCAAAAAGTGGTAGCCGCTGCAACGCAGAGGACTACCACTTTTAAATTGGAGAGTTTTCTTTTGGATATTCTCCAAGGGGATTTTTTAGAATCAGGCAAGGTGTTATTTGGTTGGACTTGGTTTTTTCGAGAAGTCTAGAGAGATGGCAGACTTTTCGACTTTTACTTTCAGTCCTTTGTCAAGTTCCAGTAGGACGGTATCCCCTTCCACGCTGTAAACCTTTCCATGAATACCTCCAATAGTCACCACATCATCTCCTTTTTTTATTTCATCGATAAACTTCTTGGTTTCCTTTTGTTTTTTCTGCTGAGGACGAATCATGAAGAAGTACATGATCAAAATGATCGATCCAAATAGAAATACTTGGCCAAGAATTCCGCTGCTTCCTACAGAAGCTTGTGCTAGGATAAATGAATACATCGCTTATTTTCGAACAGGTCCACTTGCAGCTGCACCGCCAGCAGACTTAGGAGTTACACTTCCTCTCATGCTTAGACGAGTCACTGTTGGGTTGGTGTTTGCTTGGATCGTTACTGTCGGAGACTGTGCGCCTGACTTTGCAGCAGAGTTGAATACCACTTTTACGAATCCAGTTTCGCCTGGCTGAACTGGTGCTTTGGTCCAATCAGGGCTAGTACATCCGCAAGAAGCGGTGATGTTGGAAATTACCAAAGGAGCTTGGCCATTGTTGGTGAAGTTGAAAATCTTTTCAACTACTTTTCCTTCGTTGATGGTTCCAAAGTCGTATTCCATCTCGCTAAACTGGAAGGACCCTAAGGTACTTGGGTCGGCAGAAGTGGTGGTTTGAGCCATATCCGCAGGAACAGGGACATTAGACCCTTCCATAGCGGCAATTTTATCTTCTAAGGCTTTGATTTTTTCTGCTTGATCGTCTTTGCCCTGAGAGCAAGAAGTGATCAATACGACGGCTAGTGCGATGGCGCTGAGTAGTCTTGTTTTCATGTTAGTTTTTATCTTTATTTATTTGGTCAATTAGTTTGTTTACATCGTTTAGAAGGTCTTCTGCCTTGTTTTTAGCTTCAGAGATCACTCGCTTGCCTTCAGTTTTCGCCTCGTTCAAATGAATTTCTTTACCATCTACCAATTCATTGATGAGGTCTTCCAATTCTTTTTTGTACTTGGATAGTTTAAAGGAAAGCTTGTCTCGGGTATTCGCTCCAGTATCGGGAGCAAATAAGATTCCTAAGGCTGCACCCACTCCAGCGCCCAAGGCGAAAGCGAGTAATGTGTTGGTTGTTTTTCCCATGGTAGTCTTATTTATTGTCCAAAAGGCCTCTTCCACTCTTGCGGATTTGTCCTTTATCGGTTAGTTCCTTAGCCAATACATCCAGCAAACCATTTACAAATTGCTTGCTTTTTGGGGTACTGTACGTTTTTGAAATGTCAATGTACTCGTTGATCGTTACTTTCACTGGGATGCTTGGAAAATGAATCATTTCTGCAAGTGCCATGGAGATGATGACCTTATCTGTAAAAGCCAAACGCTCAATGTCCCAGTTTTTTGTTTTTTCGGCGATAAGTACTTTACTGCTTACGTCGTTAGCGATGGTGAAGTTAAAAATATTTTCAAAAAATTCTTTGTCTTCTTCCCAATTCATCGCAATTTCTGGAAGGGGCTCTGCTTGACTGTTATCTGGGAGCGATGCGTTTTTTAACACCTTCGCCGCGAGGCTTCGCACTACGGATTTGTTTTCAGTCCAGTTCAAGTCTTTTTCAGCAAAAAAAGTAAGGATGACCTCATTTTTGAAGATGACTTTCTTCAGGAGCTCATCTGCTAGTTCATAATCCTCCTCAAGCGTAGGAGCCGCAAGGGTCAAATAGTGTTGATAGGATTCGGCTGTCTTGATGTATTCTCTGAACCATTCTTTAATCTCCAATTCGAGTTCATCCAAGCTTACCCCATTTCGGCCGAGTGCAGCCAAATACTCTGGGGATTCTCGAAGTCGCTTTAAAACCTGGTTGTTCGCCAGATTCAGTTCATTGCCAAACGCTACGGGAGTTTCTCCTGCAAGTTTTTGTTTTTTTTCCACCTCTTTTCCCACATGTTTGGAGAAAGCTTGAAGTAGCTCAATGGCTAGGAGGTAAAGCTGTGGAATTCGTTCGGCAGATACCACCATATTTTTCAATAGAAAAAGTCGGTCTTTTTCGTTGGCGTCGCGAACTTGCTTTAGAGCTTCTAAGGCAATTTTCTTCACTTTCTCTCCTGCATCCGTTGGAAGTAACTTTTGCCCTAGCTCCACATTTTGCTCAAAAATCTGGATAGCCTCCTCTCCCTCACGGGAAAGGGCCGTCTTATCTTGAACCTCCATGCTGTTGAGGTCAGGTAAAAAAGACACTCGTATAAAGTCTTTGGCTAAGTTAATGTTGGATCCTTTGCACTGTTCAAAAGCATATAAGTTCTGAAATGCTTTGACTCTAAGGATTCTTCTGTTGAGCATAGGGTATGTAAAGAGCCACAAATATAAGCAATTAGATGCGTCTTCTCCTCATGGCAGAAGGCACAAAAAAACCACTGAATCTAGATTCAGTGGTCATTTTTATCCAGGGAAAACGCTTTAAAATGGAAGTTTAAGTCTTCCAATCGCTTCAATTCTTGCCTTAGCTGCTTCGATTGCTGCTTGCTGCGCAGGGATGTTTTGCTGTTCGGAGGTATTTAGGATGGACAAGCAGGTATCGTAAATTTTTTCTGTTTGTGCAAAAACAGTCTCTTCCTGATATTCACCGTAATACTCGGCGCCCACATTGATTACTCCGCCAGCATTGATTAAGAAGTCCGGGGCATAGATTATCCCTTTTTCCATCAAGATTTTGCCGTGCTTGGCTTCGTCCTCTAGCTGGTTGTTGGCTCCTCCAGCAATGACTTTACAAGTCAAGCGGTCGATGGTCTGGTCGTTGATGGTGGCTCCGAGCGCACAAGGTGCATAGATGTCCATCGGCATGTCGTAGAGCACGTTGCTGTCGACCACAGTGGCGCCTGAAGTTGCTGCCACTTCCTTGAGTTTGTCTTCAAAAATGTCCGTAATCAAAATATCCGCACCTTCTTTCACTAGGTAGTTGATGAGGTATTTTCCAACTTGACCAACGCCCTGAACTCCAATCTTCTTACCTTGAAGAGAGTCTGAACCAAATGCTTTTTTAGCTGCTGCTTTCATTCCCATGTACACCCCAAAGGCAGTGACGGGGGAAGGATCGCCAGCGCCTCCCTTACTTTTTGGCAAGCCGGTTACATGGCGCGTTTCTAAGGCCATGTATTCCATGTCGGAAGTCTTCATGTTGACGTCTTCAGCAGTTACATATCGACCGCCTAAGCTTTCTACAAATCGACCAAATCTCCGTAAAAATGCTTCTGATTTGAGGCGGGGATCGCCTATAATCACTGCTTTACCACCTCCTAAATGTAATCCTGCAAGTGAGTTTTTGAAGGTCATGCCTCGAGAAAGGCGCAAGACATCTTTGATGGCTTCCTCCTCGGTGGCATACGGCCACATGCGGGTTCCACCTAGTGCGGGTCCCAAGACCGTGTTGTGAATTCCTATCAGTGCTTTTAGGCCTGTAGCTTGATCATGGCAAATGACCAATTGCTCATGGTCCATCGTAGTGATTTGTCCAAAAATTGAACCCTCACGTACAGTTTCATTGGTATTAATCGCTAACATCTGAAAATAGCTTTTTAGAATGTGTTATATTTGGGATAAAACTCGGAATTCGTGTAAGCACAAAATTAAATACTTTTATGAGCTTACAAATTTTCCATAGCCAAATTTTATACAAGAATATCATTAAAAACTAAGAATTTATTTTGTGAAGGAACTTTGGAGAATAAATAAATACCTAATTAAATACAAGGGATTATTGTCTTTAGGAATACTGTTTACGGTGATATCCAATATTTTCGTAATTATTCCGGCTCAACTAGTCCGAATTGCCATAGATTATGTGGTGGAGGGTTATGCGCTTTTTGCTCCCCTCGATAAGGGTGGAATAGGCGAATTGGCTCGGGAGTATTTTTTAGAATCTGTCTTCGTTTTTGGGATTTTGATTTTAGTCATGGCCCTGCTTCGGGGCTTCTTCCTGTTTTTGATTCGCCAAACCCTCATCATCATGTCAAGAAAAATTGAATATGACATGAAAAATGAGCTTTTTGAGCATTTTCAATTTTTGCCCTTAAGCTTTTACAGAAAAAACAGCACGGGGGATTTGATGGCTCGAATATCAGAGGATGTAAGTCGGGTGCGCATGTACTTAGGTCCAGCAATCATGTATGGACTCAACCTGCTGATCTTATTTCCTTTGGTGATATCGTACATGATTTCGGTCAACTTGGAGCTCACCCTTTATTCGCTATTGCCTTTGCCGATACTTTCTCTGAGTATTTATTACGTGAATAATCAAATTAACCAGCGTTCTGAAAAAATTCAACAGAGCCTTTCACAGCTAAGCACCTTCGTGCAAGAAGCATTCTCAGGGATTCGGGTGTTGAAGGCTTTTGTTCGAGAGCAGGATTCTGCTGCTGAGTTTGCCAAGTCAAGTGAGGATTACAAGCACCAATCCATTGAATTGACGCGTATCAATGCCTTATTTTTCCCATTGATAATGGCCTTGGTGGGGATATCTACCATCATCACGGTTTATGTAGGAGGCATGATGGTCATTCAAGGGGAGATCGGCTATGGGGTTATTGCCGAATTTATCCTCTATGTCAATATTTTGACTTGGCCAGTGGCTTCGCTAGGCTGGGTGACCAGCATTGTGCAGCGTGCGGAGGTGTCCCAACGGCGGATCAATGAATTGCTAGATCAGAAAACGGATTTGGTATCTGTTAAGAACCTGGAAGCCACACTTGAAGGGGCGATTCAGGTGAATCACCTTTCTTTTGTTTATCCAGATTCTGGAATCAAGGCCTTGCAGGATGTTTCCTTTTCCATTGAAGCTGGGCAGACTTTGGGGATTATTGGCACCACAGGGTCAGGTAAATCTACCCTTGCCAACTTGCTGATGCGGATGTATGATTCTACTTCCGGAGAGATACTTGTAGACAATAGACCCATACAGGACTATGCATTGGCTAGCCTTCGCAGTCAGATAGGCGTGGTTCCGCAAGATGTTTTTCTTTTTTCTGATACCATTGCCAACAATATTTCCTTTGGAATAGACAATCCAGATTTAGAACTAGTGACCCAAGCAGCAAAAGATGCAGACGTTTATCAAAATATTTTAGACTTTCCCAAGGGCTTTGATACCCTGCTCGGTGAACGAGGGATTACGCTTTCTGGAGGACAAAAGCAGCGGGTGTCAATTGCAAGGGCGATAGCAAAAGAACCGAAGATTTTGATTTTAGACGACTGTTTATCTGCCGTTGACACCAAGACGGAGAATGCGATATTAAATTCCCTCAAGAAGATCATGGAAAATCGTACCTCCATCATCATCTCTCACCGGGTGTCGTCTGCCAAGCTAGCAGATCAAATTATCGTATTGGATGAGGGACGAATTGTAGAGCGAGGAGATCATGCTTCCTTAATGTCTCAAAAGGGTGTTTATGCTGCTCTTTTTGAAAAGCAAACGCAAGGCGGTGAATCCGTTGAAGTTGGCTTAAGCTAATTTTGATTCCTATTCTTCTTAAATCCCTACTACTCCTTTTAGCGGGGTCTTCCAGCATAAAGTAGATTGCAAAAAAAACCTCGCTTTTGGCGAGGTTTTAGTTTTTATTTTTCTTTCAAGGCATCGCAGCGATCGTAGCTGGGGTCGATGTCAATGAAAATATCTTCTTTGGCCGTGACAAACCATTTGCTAAGCACCTCATCCTCTTTTCTTCGTAGGGTGGCTGCCTTCAATTTCTCATAGTCATCTTCTAGGTTTGCCTTGTGTGCAGGGTATCTTGCTTTGTAGAAAAGGATACGAACCTTAGTACCTTCTCTAGGATCCTCAAAACGGATTGGAGGAGTGATGTCCCCAACCTTCATGGTATCGATCGTAAAATAGAGCACAGGGTCTTCTAAGGTACGCAACGATAGTCTGTTGGAGGTAGTGGCTGGATCCGTAAAAAAACCACCTGCATCCGAAGTTGTCCTATCCTGGGAATATTCTTTTGCTGCTTTAGCAAAATCAATTTTACCAGCTAAAATCTCCTTTTTTAGGCTGTCTAAGTAGCGTTCAGATTTTACTATATCCTCCTCCGAGGCTTTTGGAATTCGTAGAATGTGCCTCGTATTGAAGGTTGAACCTTTATTCTCTAGAAGTTGGATCATGTGAAATCCAAACTGGGTTTCAATAGGGTCTGAAATTTCACCTTGTCTGAGTCCCAATGCGGTGGCTTCGTATTCTGGAGCTAGCTCACCTCTTCTAAAAAATCCTAAATCCCCTCCTTGAGCCCCTGATCCAGGATCTTCCGAATAGGCTTTCGCTAATTCCGCAAAAGTAGACTTCCCACTTGCTATAGCTTCCTTAAACTGTTTCAGCTGCGCAATAATTTCTTCTCTAACCTTAGGATTGGTTTCTGGCTTTCTGACGATTTGACCTACCGTAGCCTCAGAAGTAAATAAGGGCAGCGAATCTTTGGGAATGTTGAGGTAGAATGCACGCACCTCGGCTGGGGAAACGGTGATGCCATCCGTGATGGTTTTTCGCATCTTCCGCACGATAAGTTGTTCTCTCATCACTTCTTCCAACTCTGCCTTCAACTGATCGGCAGTCTTTCCATACATTTCTGCGAGCATCGCTTCATCTCCGCCGAATTGTTGCATGACCATGGCAAATCTGTTGTTGGCCTCTAGGAGCACCTCACCATCGGTGACGATAACGGAGTCCACCACCGCCTTGGCTACCATAAGTTTATTGATCAGCAAGCTTTCGAATATAGAGCATCGGGTAGGCGCTTCAATTCCCTGCTGAGCTTGGGAGACTGCTTCTAGGTAAGACTTTTGAACTTCTGACTCCAGAAGAATATTGTTGTCTACTTTCGCAACGATTTTATCTACCACTTGTCCAGTGGCAGTTTCTTGGGCTTGAGCTTGTCCCAAGATCCAAAATGCAAGTAGGCTCGGAATAAGTCGGTTTAGCAATTTCATAGGTTTTTTCTTTTTCGGGAGATCCGAATGTGAGGAATTAATTAGTCAAAGCCTCAAAGGTTTTTTCTTTAACCCCAGCATTAATTTGAATGGGATATTTTTCTTTTAATCTTTTGGTAAGCGCCTGATCAAGAAATTCTTGGTAATCTCGAATGACAAGGCCACGGGCCTCTTCAAATTTCCTCGGCCCTGGTGCATATACTTTTCCAACGACCAACACATAAGAAGTTCCATCGATCACCAACTCCTGGTAAGGGGTATTCAGATCCACTTTCGAAAGAATGGGATGCGCTTCGTACTCAAAAGTTCCAGACTCTGTAGCATAGGCATCGGGATAATTGCTCCGGTAATCTGCCTCAAATGCAGCAAAGCTGTCTGTATCAAATCCCTTATTTTGAAGAAATTTACGAGCATTCTCAAGTTTAGACGCATCATTTACCTTGGTCAAATAGGCCTGAACTCTACCTTTCCACTGGTATTTTTGAGTATTTTTTTCAAAGAACGCCTGTTGACCTAGTGAGTCATTCAAGCCTTTTTGCCATACTTCTTGGTTGGTCAATGAGAAGAGTAAAATACCATCACGGTATTCCTTCAGAAGCATTTGGTAGGCTTTGTTGTTTTTTTCCAAATCTACTTCTTCGGTTTTTGCCAAGGTTGCCTCTGTGAATTTATCCAGCCAGAGTTCAAAGAAAGTTCCAGTACCTTTTGGAGTCATCTCTTTGGTTTGCATAAAATTCACCAAATCACCTGCGGTATAGGATGAGGTATTTACCTTAAAAAGTTCCGTCTTACCAAGTTTTTTTTCTTGAATGGCGGCGCCAAAGGATAAAATATCTGTAGCAGTCACTGCGCCAGCTACTGTTGAAATCCCCAATTCATTTTCTTGAAAACCAAAGCGTGATTTTTGAATTGCCACGACTTGGGATTGAATCATTCCGGTTTTGGAATTGCGTAAAATTTTTGATCGAATGCTTTGTTCCACTTCCTCATAGGGCTGTAGTCCTCTTTTTCCTTCGAGCCGAAGGATATGGTACCCATAGGCAGTTTTGATGGGTGGAGAAACTTCGCCTATTTCCGTCAAGGAGAATCCAGCTACTTCAAATTCAGGGATCATCGTGCCCACACCAAACCAAGGCAATACTCCCCCAGCAGACTTTGTGCCGAAATCCTCCGAGTAAGTTTGTACGATCTCTTCCCAAATCGTGCTTTCCTTTTGGATTTCTGCATAGATATCAGAAATTTTTCTTCGCGCATTTTCTTCCTGGCTTGGATTTTCTGAATCAAAGCGAACCAATATATGGGATACTTGAACTTCACCTGGGTTGGCTTGACGGCCACTCACTTGAATGATATGGTAGCCAAAGTCTGTCAAAATAGGATCTGAGATACTACCAACTGGAAGCGTATAGGCAGCTTCTTCAAACTGCTGAACCATCTGAAGTCCAGTAAAATAGCCTAAATCACCCTTGTTCACTTTGGCCGAAGGATCATCCGAATAGTTAGCTGCCAATGCACTAAAGTCACCTCCATTTTCCAGTTCAGCCTTAACTTTCAAGGCCAATTGGAGTACGGCAATGCTGTCTTCTTTTTTAGGATTTGGAGGAAACTGAAACAAAATGTGTTTTGCCCGGACAATTTCTTGCAGGCGTGCATACACTTTTTTTACTTCCCCTTCTTCGATTGAATTTTTGATTAAGTAAGGAGCAATTAGCGACTCCTTGATGGAAGAAAATTCAAGATTAAACTCCTCCATCTGGTCTAGCTTAATGGATTCAGCTTCGATGACCTTTAGCTTGTAGTTCAAAAATGATTCAAAATTCTCTTCAAACTCTTTTCTCGACAATGAATTGGCTGGACTCGCGCTCTCCCTTTCTTTAGCCATTAATTGCAAAAATTCTTCTTTATCAATTGAAATACTACCAACGACTACCAAGGCCTCCTTCTTTTCTTGGGCCACAGCCAAGAAAGGAGATGCGCTAATTGACAGTATAAGTGTTAGGAATGCCGAGAGGGCTTTTTTATTCATCGAAAGGAAGACCAAAGTAAAGTTCAAAGATACTAAAATTATAAAGATAAAATGCGGAATCATTCTACCTGATTAGGGTTCAAACGCGGAAGGGAAATTTTTAATTAGCCTACAGGTATTTTTTCCGTTTTTGGATTCAAATTCAATTTCATCCATGATTTTTTTAACTAGCAAGATCCCGATTCCACCTTTTCTCTTCTCTTCAATTACTTTCTTGAGATCTGGGACTTCGTATTCCAGTAAGTTGAAAGCGTCCCCTTTGTCAGTAATTTCTATGGCTAACTTTTTTTCCAATTCCTTCACTTCCAAATAAATCACTTCTTTGGGGTTGGAGGCATGCGAGTGGATGATCAGATTAGTGCATACCTCCTCAACAGCCAAAGTAACCTGATGTCTGTCCACTTCCGAAAAGCCATAGGCTTTTAAGCTTCGCTGTAAAAAACTACGCAGCTCCACCAAAGCAGATGTGCAACAGGATAATTTTAGTTTAGGACTCATTCCCAAGAGTGATTGCGGTGGATTTATCTGGGGCTATTTTAATTAATCGATCTAGTCCAAGAATTTTAAAAACTTCAGTCACTTGTTCATTCAGACCAAAAATTACAAATTGAATTTCTTGTTCTGAAAAATCATCCAAATAAGACATGAAAACACCTAAGCCTGCAGAAGAAATATAGGCCAATTGACTCCCATCAATCAAAAGAAAAGTGGCGCCTTGTTGTAAGATTTCCTGCATGGATTGGTCCAATAAAACAGAATTGCTCGCGTCAACCTCTCCAATCAAGCGTAAAATGTCTTTGTTTTCCTCCTTTATTCTTTCTAGCTGTAGCATGCTCAGGGTATTATTCAGTTTACTTGAATTTGACTACCAACAACGAATAATCATCGTCAATCATTCCATCCCCACCTACAAATTGATGGAGTGAATCAATGATTTCCTGTTGTAAGTGAATTGGTGATTTTTGATGATGCGCTTCTACTATTTTTTTAATTCGGTCGTAACCAAACTGTTCTCCTGTCTCATTTCTTCCTTCTAGTATCCCATCGGTAAGGAGCACTAAAATATCTCCCGAACTGTAATCAAATGTTTTTTCCTGTACGTGGTTTTTATAGGTTGGGTTTCTTACAATCCCCAAACCAAGGCCTTCTACGGAAATAAACTCAGCAGCATTCTCAGTAGCCTTGTACCATAAGGTAGGAATATGCCCTGCTCGCGCGTGGCAAAAAGTATGGGTTAAGGTATTAATTTCAAAGATAGATGCGGTAATAAAGTGGTTCCGCTCCAAGCATTTACTCAGTGAAGAATTTGCTTTAGTCATAAACTCAGCCGGATGAATTCCAAGTTGAATCAAGCTTTGAAATACCCCTTTCATTTGTGCCATGTGAAAAGCTGCTGAGGTGCCTTTCCCCGACACATCCCCCATGATCAGCACAAAATGATTTTCATCCACTTGGTAGGTGTCGTAATAATCCCCCCCAACTTCATCGGCTGTGTTGGAATAGGCACAGATATCGAAGGAGTCTGGATGATCAAGATGAAGGGGTAAAAGGGCCTTTTGAACCCGCTGAGCAATTTTCAGTTCCTCTTGGTACCGCTCATTTTCGATGGCTTGATTGAGTAATCGGTGGTTTTCAACTGAGATGCAGGCCTGTCTTGCAAAGGTGCCAATGATGCTGATCATTTCCTTGTTGAACCCATCCTTCACCTCTTTGAATAATACAATCCGCGCAAGAATGGATTTATTGACTACTAATGAGATCAGTAATGCGGACTTGTAGATGGGGTGAGGAAGCCGTATTGTTTGGGGCTGGGGGAGCTCTGTGGTACTCCCATGTACCCAGGTTTGATGTTGTTGAGGGATTAGGGAATTCAGTTCGGCTCGGGTGGATTCGTCCAGAAATCGGAGCGGATTTTTTACATTAAACTGCTCTTTAGGATTAAGTTCGATCCATGCTGCATCGGAAAAGGAGGCACTGATGCAAGAGTCTAGCAAGATATCGAATACTTGATCTTCGCTTTCCTCGGGCTGTATAGACTGACTTAACTTTTGAAAATTTATTGCTTCGGTTAGTTTTTGTTCAAAAACAGAAGAGGTAGGCAAGTTGAAAAGGGTGACCAAAAAGCTAAATAACCCGTAGGCAAATACAAACCCAAACAAGGCCATAAGAAACAGGTTGTCTGTCAGGTTAATTTGCAGATCTCCTTCATTTCCAGAGTCTAGTACTCGATAAAATAAGAGGCCAGCGCAGCCAAGGATCAGAAATAGAAATAACAGTGTTTTCCATTTCTCTTTAAAATTTAGGTAGGGAATCCATTTCAAATTGACCGCAAGCAGGATAGAAATGACCAAGAGAATGGTGAGCCCAAACAGGAAGCTGTAGTCTAAATTGTTGTGGTTGAATAACACAAAAAACAAGGCCCCCAACATGGAAAACTCAAATACTTGCCATTGGTTGACTACCTGCTTATTTTTTTGGTAGAGAATTAAATGCCTCCACAGTAAAGTGATGAAAATTAAAAAAGCAGTTGTCAAGGCAAAATTAATGTGGTAAAAAACATTCCTTAGGAAGGGGTCTGTTCCAATTTTACTCTCCCCAAGCACCAGGTAAATTAATTCGGTAAGGAGGCCAGCCGCCGCCGCAAAAAGGCCGGTTGATACGCCTCTCCAGATTAGTGTTAAAAAATCTGATTGCTTGTTCTTCCAAAGAATGCGTCGATAAACGAGGTAAACGAAAATGAAAAAAAGGATTTCTAATATCCAAGTAACTTCCTCGGAGACGCCCGAGTCCAGGTTATTGATCATCCCAAAAATCCGAACCAAGTCCACCAACACCAAGGCCAGCCAAACCAAAATGGCTAACAAAAGGCTAATTCTGCCAAGAGGAAGTGAGCGGTTCTTAATCATGGAGTTACCTTCCAAAAATAGGGAATGTCAACCAATGCAAAGCAATTTAAAGAGTCTCGAAATGAGGAAGAACTGTTAAATCTTACAAAATGCTTACAGGAAGATCACATCATCTACGATTCCCTTTCCGATTTGGGATTCGATCAAAGCGATCACCTTTGATTTGTTTAGTTGAAGTTCTTTTTTTACTGGTCCTGAAGTGATTTTAACCATTAATTTTTTGTCCTTGATGTACACGTTGCTCGTGCGGTCGGCGATGGTTTTGCCAACTAAGGTGGGCCAAGATGAAATCAGCAATTTCTCTTGGTAGGTATCTTCCAGACGATAGGCTTTCAACAAGTCTTGGAAGGCGTCTGCCAAAGGGGTAGCATCTTTCTTTCTAGGATAGGTCATGGGAATCTATAAAAATATCGGAGGCAATGCTGTCTGCGAGCAGTTGACCTTTTCGGGTTAAAGTTAGCGTTTTCCCAAGGGTATGAATCATTCCTAGTTCGGTTAATTTCGATATAGGACCTTTTTTAATCTCCAAAATATCGAGATGATACCGTTCCGCCAAACTTCCAGTATCTAATCCCCACTGGGTTCGAAGGCCCGTAAGAATTTCTTCATTGATGGATTCTGTGGGTGTCAGCTGCTCGAGTACAAAAGGGAGCGCTCCAGCTGATAGCGCTTTGGTATAGTTAGCATTGGAAGAGGGATTAAAGCCTCTTGAACTTCCATCAAAGGAATGGGCGCTGGGACCGATGCCGAGGTAGGGGCTGCGTTTCCAATAGTTGCTGTTGTGAATAGCTACTTGATTTGGGCGGCTAAAATTGGAGATTTCATATTGTACATAGCCTGCTTTGTCGCATTGCTCTTGCAGCCACTCAAATTGTTGGGCTACAAATTCATCTTCTGCAGGGCTAAATTTCCCTTTCTTGGTCCAATTGCCAAAAGTAGTTTTAGGTTCGATGGTCAAGGAATAGGCTGAAAGGTGACCTGGGTCAAGCCGAAGTGCTTCTTCCAAATCCAATTTCCAAAGCTGATGATCTGAATGGGGATACCCGTAGATCAAATCAATCGAAAATTTTTCAAATCCAGCCGCTCGTGCCAGTTGAATGGCTTGCTTCGCCTCTTTTGAAGTATGGGCTCGGTTATAAGCTATTAAGATTTGATCTTGAAAACTTTGAATTCCCAAACTTAGTCGATCTATGCCGAGGGATTTCCAGTTGCCCAAGGCTTGGGGATTTAGGTCGTCTGGATTGGCTTCTAAAGTGACTTCTTGCTTTTTGCCAGGAAAAAGCGCTGCAACCTGATCTAGAATTTTTTCCAAGTATTCGGCAGGCACGAGGGAAGGAGTTCCTCCTCCAAAGTAGACGGTATCCACCGCTTCCCCTCTCAAATAATCTTTTCGAAGTTTCAACTCCATGGTAATTGAATCCATCATCACCTCCATCAGTGGAAGATTGGTGGAAAAATGAAAATCGCAATAATGGCAGGCTTGTTTGCAAAAGGGGATATGGATGTAGAGGCCTGCCATAAGGGTTGAATATTGGGTAAATATAGCGGATGTTCACCTTACCAAGGATCAAATTTGGTTTGTGAAAGAGAGTTTGATTTTTGATTGGGATTCATTTGGAGGCTGTCTCAGGAATGTTGAGTTTTGTACTTGTAAACCAAAAATTTAGTCGAGACACCTATTTTCTTGCGTAAATTTTTGACAATTTTAGAGTACCGATGAGTTGACAAGTACCTTTGCCAAAAGGCTCAATGCGTAGAATAGCACTTATTTTATTTCTTCTTTTTGTTGCCCATTGTGGAAATGCTCAGGTATTGGAAAACTACGATGGGAAGTGGAGCAGTTCTACCGAACAGTCGTTAGTAGGATCAATAGGGCAAAAGCAGGTTATTCTAGCTGTAAACACATTTCCCCAGTCCTATTTTCAATTTAAAGTACCTGGAAATTCAACCCTATTCGTAGATGGGAAGCTGTGGGATTTAATTCAAAGTGACACTACTTTTTTCATACCTACCGTTGAGTTAAGGGAAGAATTTGGAAAGGACAGCCTCCTAGTGACTGTTATCAGCGACAAATTTAGGCTTAGAGATTTTGATTTGGAGATAACCAAGGTCGCCAAAAACCAAGTAGAGGTGAAGCAAGTAAGCTTAGGGGCTAAGTTTATGGCTTTTGAAAAACGCCAAATAGTCCAGCCGGTGAAGGATTTTATTGCGGTCTCGCTGCTTATTATTTTGACTTTAATCGCGATTTACAGGCGGAGTTATCCGTACTTATTGGGGGTTTTGCTGCAGCCTTTATCCGTAATCAAAGCTGAAGATTTTTCAGAAAGTGGGGGGCTTCAAAAAGTGTTTTCTTTCGATATTATCTATTTTTTGTTTGTGTTGGCTACGATAATCGCGCATAGTTTGGTGATGGGTATAGTTATTTTTAGGCCTGATTGGATTGAGTTTTGGGGGGGATTAACTTCACTTTCACTTCTGAACTTGTGGATAATTGCATCCTTTCTAATCTTGGTAGTGACTATCCTGAAGTTTTCCGCAATTAAACTGATAGTTTACCTCTTTGAACTGGGCAAGTCTGAGTTTGCTCATTTCTTTTATTTGCTTCGATTAATCAGTTTTGGCTTTGCGCTTGTCTTGTTGGCAACGACTTTTTTTGTTATAAATGACATTTCCGAACTAAAAATAGTCTTTACTCAACTCATCAAGGCGATTTTTTGGGCATACTTGATTGGTGTTTTTGGACTGTTTTTAATTATGATGAATCGTTTGAATTTTAAGAAATACCATTTATTTACTTACCTTTGTCTGACCGAAATAATACCATTTTTGGTCTTG